>Ga0233383_1000949_pt1 | contig 10560 bp, 9 predicted proteins | sample ElkDunMinimDraft_14_FD_191542 | JGI IMG/M metagenome (GOLD analysis project Ga0233383, IMG submission 191542) | Fecal eukaryotic communites from dung pellets of Tule Elk in California, USA - Elk Dung G16 | ecosystem: Host-associated > Mammals > Digestive system > Large intestine > Fecal | place...
AGGGACCGGGGTGGGCGTGGGGGCGGTGGGCAGGGCGCCGAGGCGCTGCGCGAGGGTGGGGTGGCTGTAGCCGAGGATGACCACCCACGCCGGTGGCGTCGGGTCCTCCTTGTTGATGCGAGCGGCACGGATCAGCATCGAGCGGAAGGTGTCCGGATCGCCCGTGAGCTCCACGGCGTACGCATCGGCTGCCAGCTCCCGCGAGCGGCTGATCGCGTTGGACGCGGGCCCGAAGGGCAGCACCACCAACCAGTAGAGAAAGAGCAGCAGCGGCAGGTTGCGCAGATCCCCGAAGTCGGTGGTGCCGAACCATCCGCGTCGCGCGGAGAGTCGCAGCACGCGGTCTGCGCCCAGGAGCAGCAGCAGGACCATCACCGCGGCCGCGAGGCGGCCGGGCCACTTCGGCTCGTGGATGTGCGCGGCCTCGTGGGCGATGACCGCGACCACCTCCTCGGTGGAGAACTGATCGAGCAGCACGTCGTTGAACACGATGGAGCGGGTGGGGCCCTGACCTGCGAAGTACGCCTGGACGCGCTTGCTCGCGACGCTGGTCTTGCGCACCCACAGCTCGCGATAGGGGACCTCCGCCTTGGCGAGCACCTCCGTCAGCCGCTCGCGCAACGGGCCCTGCGGCAGCGGCTCCTGGTCGAAGTAGAGCCGTCCCCGGTAGGGATCGAACGCTCCGGAGATCGTCAGCGCCAGCGCGGAGCCCAGCCCGAGCAGCAGCCACCACCGCCGCGTGCGTCGCGCGAGCGCGAACAGACCGAACGCCAGCAAGGCCATCGCCAGCGCCGCCACCGCGCCCCCCTTGAAGACCCTCCAGGCCCACTCCCAGGCGCTCTGATGCGTGAGTCCGAAGCGCGCCTCGTGAATCCACCCGAAGTAGAACGAGCGGGGCATCGCGACGAGCCAGCCCAGCCAGAACTGAAGGCCGGCAAACCACAGCGCCTGCCCGTAACCAGGACCGCCCCAGAGCTTCTCGATCGCACCGACCAGGGCCCGGGCCACCGGCGCGGTCCGCATCCACGCGAGGCGCGCAGACGTGCGCTGCGCGGCCGCCCCCGCCACCGCCCACAGGGGACGGATGGTGAAGCGCAGGATCAGCAGCGACAGGCCCAGCTCGATGAAGGGCGAGAGCGCGGCGTTGGCGTAGATCGGGCCGTAGTAGGCGCGGATCTCGGCGAGCTCGGACGGGGAGAAGAGCGTCGCGAGCTCGGCGAGGGTGAAGTGCGCGTCCATCCGGGATCAGCCCGGCGAGACGGGGGCCGCACCGGTCTTGCGATGGGACCCGGGCCCGTCGCCGCCGTCGGGGTGGACCTCCGGCGTGCGAAAGGCCCCGCCGTCCGCCTCGAGGTCGGCGGCGGTCTCGGCGACCAACAGCTCCTTCATGCGCTCCAGCGAGGCGCGCGTGCGCTCGATGTACGGGTTCTTCGCCCCGATGCGGACCGCCGTCTCCAGCGTGCGCTCGTACACGTTGATCGACTTGCTGATCAGGATCCGGATCTTCTTGCGCAGCTCGCTCCGGTAGATCGCCGCCTCCTCACCCGACAGATCGGACGGGGGCGGGGCCTGGCTCATCTCGTCCCAGAGGGCCTCGTACAGTCCGCCGACCTGCGCGCTCGCGGCGGTGGCCCACTCCCCGTGGCCCAGCCGGATGCAGCGCAGGTAGTGACCCTGCGCCGAGAGCAACAGCTGCGACTTCTCCTCGAGGTCCTGCGTCAGCTGCGCCACGCCGCGCGACGGATCCAGACGGATGCCCTGGAAGTGGAGCCGGTAGATCTCGGCCAGGTGGAACTGGGCCTGCGCGGCGAAGTAGAGGTCGGGTGCGTCCTCCGTCCCTTCGCTCTCCTCATGGCGGCGCAGGACCTCCCGCAGCGTCTTCTCCGCCACGTCCAGCTTGCCGGCGTCCTTCTCACAGACCCCGCGCTCCACCAGGGCCTGCAGGCGCTGCGAGGTGGGGAGATCCTCTCGCTGGACGAGCACGTCCAGCAGCGCGGCGGCCTCGTCATGACGGCCCAGCAGATAGAGCATGGTCGCCGATCGATAGGTCGCGTCCAGGGCATCTCCGGTCCCGCGTGCCGGATCGGCCAGCGACTCGTAGCGCGTGAGCGCCTCGTCCCAGTCCTCCAGGCGCTCGAACGAGAGGCCCGCGTTGAACCGTGCCCCGGCCGCGTGTCGGCTCCCGGGGTGGAAGTCGGCGATCCGATCGAAGGCGCGCGCGGCCTGCGCCCAGTCCTCGGCGCCGAAGGCCGCGGTGCCCACCGCGAAGAGCTCCTCGTCGTTGAGCCGCTCGAACTCCAGATCCCCCTGGATGAGTGCGGGCTCGAAGACCATCGGCTCGGGTCGGACGCCCGAGGTGCTCTGGCAACCCGCTGCGAGCACCGCGACCGCGACGATCACCAGTCTTCGGGTGCGGCGGACTCCTGCCCGTCGCTGCATTGCGCTCCCCCTCACGTGGCCTCCTGGCTCTGTCGCCGCTACACGCCCCGCGGGCGAGGGGCGACCTTCGCGTCGCTCGGGGCCGAGTCTAGTCACAAGCCAGCCGAGGTGCCCGGGCCGCGGTGCCGGCGAGGAGGGCGCCCACGAGGGGGGCGCCCACAAGGCGGCCATGCCGCTCCCTCGCCTCCTCTCCAGGTGGGCATGCGCACAGGGCCCGCCCATCCCGCCGGTATGCCCGAAGGCGCCTCGCGAGGCCCGCCCAGGCACTGCAGGCCGGCCTCAGGGCGCGCGGTCTCCCACCAGGTACGCCGCGGTCTGGGCGAGCGCGGACAGGTCGTGCACGTCGCTGCCGAAGCGGGGGACGATCACCAGGGGGGTATCGACCTTCTGGCGCAGCAGCGCGATGCCGGCCTCGTCGCGCTCTGCCAGCAGCCGGGCCTCGGAGAGCGTCCGCTCCACCGCGGCGCGCAGCTCATCGTCCAGCGCGGCGGCCTGCAGCCAGAGCTCCGCGTCCGGCATGCGATGCGTGCGGTTGACCACCACGGCCACCGGTCGGTGACCGGTCCTGACCAGCTGCGCGTGAAACGAGATCAGCTCGTCGAGCCGCTCGGCGGCCGGGGTGGTGACCAGCACGAACCCGGTCTTCTCGTCTGCAAGCAGTGCCTTGACGGCGCGCGCCCGCTCGCTGAAGCCCTCGTTGAGGCTCGAGAGCGCGCCGAGGAAGGCGCCCAGCTCCTCGAGCGTCTGCGCACCGGCCACCCGGGAGAGCTGCTTGAGGACGAAGCTGCTGCCCAGGCTGAAGAGCTTCACCCCGACCTTGCCGGCGCGGCGCGCGGGGGTGAGGAAGAAGCGGGCGGCCTCGTTGTCCATGAACGCCAGCAGGCGATCCGGCGCGTCCAGGAAGTCCAGCGCGTGCGAGGTGGGCGGCGTGTCCAGCACGATGAGACCGCTGTCGCGGGAGCGGCGCAGCTCCCACAGCTTCTCCATCGCGATGTACTCCTGACTGCCCGCCAGTGCGGTCGAGAGGGCCTTGTAGAAGCGGTTCGCGAAGATGCGGTCACGGACCTCGGGCGAGGCGGTGCGACCGATCAGATCGTCCCAGCTGCGCTTCATGTCCAGCATCATCGCGTGCAGCGGCGCCCCGGGGCGAAGGCCCGCGGCCTCGAAGATCGCGTCGGGGATGCGCGTCTCGACGTTTCCGAATGCCTTGAGCCCCAACGAATTGGCCAGGCGTCGGGCGGGATCGATGGTGCAGACCATCGCGTCGCGTCCGACCAGCGACGCCTGCAGCGCGAGGCTCGCCGACACGGTGGTCTTTCCCACCCCGCCGGGACCCACGCACACCAGGACCTCGAGGCCCGCCAGCGCCTCCTTCAGCACCTCCGGATTGCTCAAGGCGATCTCCCGATGAGCGGCGCGAGCGCCTTGGCCACCGCCTCGAGCTCGGGCCGGCCGAAGCGCGGCGAGAAGATGCGGGGCACCAGGTGCACCGGGACCTGCAGGCCCTCCTCCAGGCGCGCGAGCGACGAGGCCGAGCGCGCCGAGTCCTCCTGGTGGCGCTTCGCGAGCTCCTCGAGCCGGGGCCACCGCGACAGCCTGGGCATCATCGCGTCATCGAAGCGGGGAGGCACGAAGGTGTTGAGCACGCCGGCCATGATCGGGAGGTTCACCTGGTTGCGCAGGGTCTCGGCGAGCTCGAGCGTCTCGTTGACCGGCAGCTCCTCGGGCAGCGTCACCAGCACGGTTCCGGTGACGGCTTCGTCCACCAGGAGGGCGCGCATCACCTCCGCGTCACGGCGGATGGGGCCGGGCGGGACCGTGTCGAGCAGCACCTGCGGCACCGAGACGAAGGTGACGAAGTGGCCGGTGGACGGCGCGTCGACGATCACCGTGTCCCAGACCGGCCGCCCGGCGCGGTCGGTCTCGCGCACGTGCCAGGTCGCCTTGCCCAGCAGCACGAGCTCCTGGAGCGAGGGGATGAAGCGCACGAAGCTGCGCACCAGCCGGTTCTCGAAGACCGCCTTGTAGAGGGCCTCGAGCTTGAGCGTCATCAGCACGTACTCGCGCATGGCCTCGGCCGGGCGCAGGTTCACCGCCCAGAGGTTCTCCTCGAGCGGCGTGACCTCCGGGCCGACCGGGGCATGCCCCAGGAGCGGCGCGATGCGCTCGTCCGCGTTCACCTCGCAGATGAGGGTGCGTCGGCCGGCGCGAGCCGCCGCCAGGGCCATGGCCGCGGCCGTGGTGCTCTTGCCCACGCCTCCCTTGCCGGAGACCAGCCACAGGCGCTTGTCGAGGAGGTAGGACATGGTGGATCGGGTGGCGCACCGTAAGGATCCGTTCAAGGGGAGTCAACGCCGCAGAGGGCGGCTTGACTCCCTGCGTCGCACCGGTCAAAGAGCGCGCCATGCTCAAGGACAATCCCGTGATGAAGAAGTGGGTCGAGAAGGGCGAGGAGCGCGTGGGGCAGATCGCCCAGCAGCTCCTCTCGAACGAGACGTTCGTCTCCGCCATCCAGGCCATCGCCTCGAAGAGCCTCCAGGCGAAGGGGACGCTGGACGCCGGTCTGCGGACCGCGCTGGCGGCCATGAACCTGCCCTCCACCGGTGACGTGGACGCGCTGCGGTCGAAGGTCGAGGATCTCGAGCGCATGCTCGCCAGCGTGGAGGCCAAGCTGGACCGTCTCCCCGCGCAGCCCAAGAAGTCGGCCTGACGCACCTTCGGGTGCCCGGAGGAGCCATGCGGCGGATTGCGTTCATCAACGAGAAGGGCGGCACCTGCAAGACGACCCTCGCGGTGAACGTCGCCGCATGGCTGGCCCGGGAGAAGAAGAAGCGCGTGCTGCTGGTGGACCTGGACACCCAGGGCCACGCCGGCAAGTCGCTGGGGCTGGACGTGCGCAGTCTGAGCCCCAACGTGTACCACTGGCTCAGCGACCGGAGCCTGCCGCTGCGCGCGGTGGCGCGCGGTTCGGCGATCGAGCGGCTGACCGTGATCCCCGCGTACAAGGAGATGGGCGGGCTGCCCGAGGCGGTCGCGACCGATCCCCGCCGGGACTGGCTGCTCTCGGACCGGCTCGACGAGGAGGAGGCGCAGGCCTACGACGTGGTGGTCTTCGACGCGCCGCCGTCGATGGGGCTGGCCAGCCGCAACATCCTCAACGCCGCGACCGAAGTGGTGGTGCCGGTGGCGCTGACCTACTTCGCGCTCGACGGCTGCGCGGAGATCGTCCAGACCGTGCAGCAGCTCGCGGAGGGACGCGCCGACGGTGGCCCGCGTGTGACCCGGGTGGTCCCCACGCTCTACCGCCGCACCGCGCTCGCCGACGAGATCCTCACGAAGCTGAAGGAGTACTTCCCCGGGCAGGTGTCGACGCCGCTGGGCTTCAACGTGAAGATCGACGAGGCCCAGAGCCACGGGCGCACCATCTGGGAGTACGCCCCCAAGAGCCGCGGCGCCGAAGTGCTGGGGACGATCGCCCGCGAGATCGATCTGGCCGGAGCGCCGCCCAGGAGCCGGGCCAAGCCGCAGACCGCCGCGGGCTGATCCCGGCTCCACGTCGGCACCATCCCGCATGGAGAAGGGGCGCGCTCCGGAGGTCCGGAGGGCGCCCCTCTCGCGTTCGGTGTCACGGTCGTCACTTCCGGCCGCAGGTGCGGCCGAGGCGTCCGTGAGGCCCGGTGGCCACCTCCGCCCGTGAGGCGAGGGGAGCGTCGTCAGCGGCGCTCGGACCGCTGGTCTTCCGGGCGGGACTCGAGCTGCTCGACCTTCTTCTCGAGCGCCTCGAGCTTCTGCATCAGCGCCTGCAGATCGCGGCCCATCGCGGGGAGATTGCCGGTGAGGTTCTCGACCGCGGTCTTGATGCGCTCGTCCATCCGGCGCTGCCACTCCTCGAACGTCCGCTGGCTGGCCTCGAGGACCTTCGCCGGATTGGGCGGGCTCTGCGGCTGCACCTGCGCGGCGCCCTCGACGCCCTCACCACCCTCGACGCCCTCGCGGCGCAGCAGCTTGTCCACGCGCGCCTGGGCCTCCTCGCGGATCGACGCCACCCGGCCCTGGGCCTCCTCGCGGATCGACGCCACGCGGGGATTGACCTCCTTCTGCACGAAGTCGCTGATCGACTCGCCGGGGTGCCGGATGATCTCGCGCAGCACCGACAGCGGCATGCGGCTCGACTTCTTCTCTTCCTCGAAGACGATCTGGGCCAGGGTGACCGTGGTGAGGTCCTCCTTGCTCTTGTTGTCGACGATCTTCACCTCGGCGCCCTGCTTGATCATGCCGGCGATCTCATCGAGCGTGACGTAGCGGCTCTCCACGGTGTCGTAGAGCTTCCGGTTCGTGTAGCGCTTGATGATCTTCGGGTCCTTGGCGGGCGACTCCCCGGTGCCGGTGTGCTCTTGCTCGTTCGTCATGGCGGGGTCATCCAGGAATTCTGGGCCGCGCGGATCGGCGGCCGGGTCAAGAAGGGAACCCGCGTCTAGCAAGCGGGCGTGCAGGGGGCAAGGATTGGGGGAATCCGGCGACCGGATGAGCCGCGAGGGGCGACGCCCCCGCCGCATCGGCCTATAGTCCAGGCAGAGTCGTCATGCGCCGCCCAGGGGTCGGCGCCCACGTGCCCGCCAACCGCCCATGATCGTCCAGTGCTCGCAGTGTCAGACGCGCTTCCGGATCCCCGACGAGAAGGTCACCGATCGGGGCGTGAAGGTCCGCTGCACGCGCTGTCAGCATACTTTTCGCGTCAACAAGCAAGGCGCGATGGACGCGGCCGGCGGCGATCCGTTCGGCGGCTTCGGCGAGGGCACTCCACCGCCCGAGTCGCAGGCCACCCGGCCCGGCGTGGCCCACGACGAGCTCGCCCAATCACGGCGTCCGCAGGGTGAGTCCACGCGGGTGATGTCGCAGGCGCACGCCGCCGAGCAGCTTGCGCGGATGGAGGCGGCCGCCGATCCGCTTCCCCGGCCACCGCCCGTCACCACGCCCCAGGTGCCGCGCCCGCCACCCGTCGTCGCCACGAGTGCGCCGCGCCCGCCGCCCACGGGCCTCGACCCGCTGGGAGTCCCGCTTCCGAACAGCGGCATCTTCGAGGCGCCCACCGCGGCCAACCCGATGCCGGGCCTGGGGGATTTCGGGGCCGATCCGTCGGACCCGTTCGCGAACCTGCCGCTCGACCTGCCCCACGGGATGTCGGCCGATCCGTTCGAGGCGCTGGCACCGGCCAAGGCGCCGACCGATCCGTTCGGATCGCTGCCCGGACCGGTGAACCCCACGCTGCCCTTCGGCCAGCGCTCGCAGTCCGCAGCGCCCGCCTTCTCGCCGTTCGACGACGAGGACTTCCACGCCGCCGGCCCCATGGGCGTCGACGGACAGACGCGCTCGGAGCTCTTCGGCCACAGCCTGGATTCTCCCGGAGCGCCGATGGCGGCGCCGTCGGGCCGGGGGCTGCTCGATCTCCCGGAGCCGTCCCTCGCGCAGGAGCACATCCCTGCGCCTGCCGTGGCGAAGGTGACGCTCAAGGTCGCTCCGGCCCCAGCATCCGCTCCTGCCTCCGCGCTGAACCCCATCCCCGAAGCGGTCCCGAGGGAAGGCGCCGGCCTGCGCGGCCTGCTGGTGGGCGTGAGCGTGGGCCTGCTCCTGCTCGCGCTCGCTGCGGCGGTGGCGTTGGCGGTGATGAACGAGGGGCGCCTCTCTCTCGAGGGCTGGCAGGGCGCGGTGAGCGCACAGGGGCCGCTGGAGACCCAGGACGTCTCCAATGGGCTGTACACGACCGCGAGCGGGGAGCCGATCTTCTTCGTCCGGGGCGAGGTGGTGAACCGCGGCGCGGTGGCCCAGTTCGCGGAGGTCCGCGTGCAGATCCTGGACGGGCAGACGCTGCTGCGCGAGGCCGTCGCACGCGTGGGGGCCGCGGCCACGCCGGAGCAACTGCACGCGCTGCACACCGAGGCGGACGCGCGGGCCCTGCGTGAAGAGCTCGACCGGCAGGCCGTACGGCTCGAGCCGGGAGCCGCCGCTCCGTTCGTGGTGGCCTTCGTGGACCACCCTCCGGCACTGGTCCGCTATCGCTTCCAGATCACCGCACATCCGGCGCAGCCGACCGCAGCGCCTGCCGAAGTGGAGACGGATGCTCCGGAGTCGGCCGAGCCCCCGGCTGCGCAGACGCCCTAGGATTCGTCAGGCACCGAGGCACGGGCGAAACTTGGTTGATGCTTCTTTCGCGCTTTTCAGCACTGCCGACTGACACCGGGTCGACATGGGATGCTGGACGGAACTGCCGCAGCGCGGGTGGGGCGTGGCAAGAACGAAGTGGTTGCTCGGTGGTGCCGAGAAACCACCATCAAGCAAGCCCGACCACCAAGCCCTGAAACGCTGGAGGGTAGACGCGTCGCGGAGCGACGTCATCCTGAGCGTTCGGCTAGGGCCCATCCTGTGCGCCGACCTCCATGCCGTCATAGTCAGCCACGCCGAATCTCTCCGCGATCGCGTACAGCTCAGCGTTCAGAGCGAACAGCGACTCCGGCGTGTGCGACTCGATACGGTCCACGCGAAGGTAATACACGGGAAGCTCCCCCTCACCTGGCGCGGGCTCCAGGGTGCCGACGACCTCGTAGCCGAGCGACGCCATGTGCTCAGCCACGGGTCGCAGGCGATCGAGGTCCCGATCCACGAAGAAGTAGGACCAGCGACAAGTGTCGTCGATGTTGTAAGCGCATTTTCCGCTTTTGTATATGTTTCGGGTGTGTGCGAAGAGGTCGTCAAGTTGCTGTTGGCTGATCATGGGCCCCGTCTCCGGAAGGAAGCCGCGGCCGAGAAGCGGCTTCGGCTCGAATGAGCTGTTGCGCGGCCGGACGGATAGGAGACTCGTCTCCCCGTCGGCGACCATATTGGTTGAACGCCTCTAGTCAGTCGTGGATGTGGCCGTCCTTGAACCACAGGTGAGGCGACTCCCCTCGGTGACGCTCGGATGCCTGCCATGTCCTGCAGTCCTATCCTCAAGCCGCCGGCGCATGTCGTCTCGCTTCGGTGCACCTGAATGGACGGACGGCAATCGTGTTCGGCCACGGTCGCGGATTCGCGTGGAGCGGCCGGTGGCGCCGGTGCAGTCAGCCGGGGAGCGCTTCAGTGCGGCATCAGCGCGGGGCCCGGCAGCGCGTGGTGCCCTGGCGCGTTTTCGTCGAAGCGGCCCGGCACATGTCGTCTCGCTTCGGTGCACCCGAGTGGACGGACGGCAATCGTGTTCGGTCGCGGATTCGCGTGGAGCGGGCGGTGGCGCCCGTGCAGTCAGCCGGGGAGCGCTTCAGTGCGGCATCAGCGCGGGGCCCGGCGGCGTGGTGCCCTCGCGCGTTTTCGTAGAAGCGGCCACGCGCGTTCTCGTCGACCCAGCCACGCGGGTTGGCGTTCGTCACTGGCCGGTGGCGCTGGTGGGCAGACCCGGCCGGCCGCGCCGATGCGGCGTCAGCGCGGGCCTCGGCGGCGCATGCTGCCGTCGCGCGATCGCGCAAGAGCGGCCATGCGCGCTCGCGTGGTAGCGGGCCACGCGCGTCTCGTCAGCGGCCGGAGGTGAGGATGGGCGGTCCACCGGACGGCCGCGTCAGTGCGGCCTCGGCGCGCGGGCGCTGCCCGGCGGCGGCCTGGGGTGCCGTCGCGCGTTCGGGTCCGCGGCCAGGCGCGTTTGCGTCAGCGGCCGCTGGCGCTTGGCAGCCCAGGCAGTGCGGCGTCAGCGTGGGGCCCATCACTCGCGGGCGGTGCGTGGTGCCGTCCGCGCGCACCGGCGTGCTTGGCCTAGCGGTGCTTCTCGTCGACCTGTTCCGCGTCCGGGTGGGGGCCCTTGGCGCCCGGGCTCTTGAGGGTCGGCGTGGCGTCGATCAGGTCGCCACCGCGAGAGGCCTTGCGGAACGAGTAGACGAACTTCCCCAACGCGTTGCCGATCCTTCCCAGCTGCGAGGCCGAGAGGATGAAGAGGAGGATGAAGCCCAACACGAGGAATTCGCCGAGTCCCATAGACAGCCGCGCACCATGAAGCAGGACGCGTGAGTGGGCAAGCGGCTCAAGCCTGCTTGACGCACAGGGGGGCTCGCCGGGTAACTCGGGGCCATGCTGGTCTTCGGACATCGTGGCGCGTCGGCAGTG
>Ga0233383_1000954_pt1 | contig 10537 bp, 6 predicted proteins | sample ElkDunMinimDraft_14_FD_191542 | JGI IMG/M metagenome (GOLD analysis project Ga0233383, IMG submission 191542) | Fecal eukaryotic communites from dung pellets of Tule Elk in California, USA - Elk Dung G16 | ecosystem: Host-associated > Mammals > Digestive system > Large intestine > Fecal | place...
CGATCTCTCGCCCTTGCGCCAGCGCGACGCAGGATAGCCGCCGCCGGCGGGCGGGTGGTCGTTCACGAAGCGCTTCATCACGCCGGCGGGATCCTCGGCGTGGACGAAGACCTCGTAGTCCGCGTCCAACTCGGCGAGGACCTTGTAGAAGACCGTCACCCGCACCTCGTCGCCGGCCTTCAGCGCGCCGGGCGTGAACTCGGCGCCCACCAGCTCGAGCTTGTCGTCGAAGACCGCGCCGTTGCGCACGGCCGCCGCAGGCACCCGCTCGACCGTCGCGCGGCGTCGGGCGGGCAGGTCCTCGGAGGTGGGGGCCTCGACGATGCACCCGGCTGCGGTGGCGATGGTGAGGCCGGCCAGGAGGCTCGTGGCGATCGGGAGCGCGCGCATGGGCCGGTGTATAGGCGGGCGCGCGGGGGAGGCCAAGCCGCCGGCACGCCACGCTTGCGCCAGGGCCCCCGCGGCACCTTCGCTGCTCGAAGAGCGCATCCGCGGACTCGCCCCTGAGCGGCGGATTGGGGTATGCGCACAGGCACCATGCGTCCCCCCTTCGATCTGCACGTGCTGCTGCTCACCCAGACGGGCGCGCCCTCGTCCGAGCCCACGCGGCCCGCGGCCCCGAGCCCCGACCGGCAGCCTCCCGGCCAGGCAGCGCCCTCCCCCGCCCCGGCCCGGCCGGATGCTCCGCCCACGCAGCCGTCCCCCACCACGCCCGAGGTGCCCGTCCCCGACGCGCCGCCGCCCGAGGCCGGCCTGCCGCTGGCCGACCTCGCAGGTTGGGGCATCCTGGGGCTGTTCGTGGTGCTGCTCGTCCTCGCCGGACGCAAGGCCTTCAAGCGCAAGGCCCCGGAGGCCCGCGCGACCCCGAAGGCAGAGCGCCCGACGCCCGCGCTCCCCGAAGAGCTGCCGACGCCGCGCATCGAGCTGCCCAAGAGCGAGGCCGAGCTCGCGCGCCTGAGGGAGGCCGAGCAGGCCCACGCCCGCGCCGAGGCCCTCGCGAGTCAGCGACGTGAGCGCGCAGCGGAGGTCGAGCGGCTGCGCCGGGCCGGTGACGAGGCCGGGCTTGCGCGCATGGAGGCCGAGGCGCGCGCGCTCAAGGAGCAGGAGCAGGAGGCCAAGCGCGAGGAGTACCGCGCGAAGAAGGCCGCCGAGGACGAGGCCCGCGACCGGCGCAAGCTCGAGCGAGAGGAGGCCGAGCGTCAGCGGCAGGCCGCGCTCGCCGAGCAGGCCGCGCGCGAGGCGGAGGCCCGCGCCGCTGCAGAGGCGACCGCGCGCGCGAAGGTGCAAGCCGAGGCCGGGCGCACGCTGGCCTCGGGTCTGGACCGCACCCGGAACCAGGGCTTCATGTCCCGCCTCAACGGCCTCTTCGGCTCGAGCCGCGAGGTCGACGAGTCCGTGCTGGCCGAGCTCGAGGAGATCCTCTTCACCGCGGACATCGGCGTGCGCACCGCCTCGTCCCTGGTGGATCAGGCGCGCGAGAAGGCCCGGCGCAACGAGCTCACCCACGCCGATCGCATGAAGGACGTGATCCGCGAGCAGGTGAAGGCGATCCTCGATCTGCCGCAGCCGCGCACGCTCGAGGGTGGTGGGCCCCCGCACGTGGTGATGGTGGTGGGGGTCAACGGTGCGGGCAAGACGACGACCATCGGCAAGCTCGCGGCGAAGCTCACGGCCGAGGGCAAGAAGGTCATCCTCGCGGCGGGAGACACCTTCCGGGCCGCCGCCACCGAGCAGCTCGACGTGTGGGCAACCCGCGCGGGTGCGACGCTGGTGAAGGGCCCCGAGGGCAGCGATCCGGGCAGCGTCGCCTTCGAGGCGGTCAAGCGCGCGGTGGCCGAGGGCGCCGACGTGGTGATCTGCGACACGGCGGGCCGGCTCCACACCCAGGCGCCGCTGATGGAGGAGCTGCGCAAGGTCCGCCGCGTGATGGGCAAGGCCCTTCCCGGCGCTCCGCACGAGGTGCTGCTGGTGCTCGACGCCACGATGGGACAGAACGCCATCCAGCAGGCCAAGCAGTTCCACGAGGCGGTGGAGGTCACCTCGATCGCGCTCACCAAGCTCGATGGCACGGCCAAGGGAGGCGTGGTGATCGGCATCAGCGACGAGCTGAAGCTGCCCGTCACCTGGGTCGGCGTCGGCGAGCAGGTCCCGGACCTTCGCCGCTTCGATTCGCGTGAGTTCGTGGCCGCCCTCTTCGACTGACTGCCGCACACCTTCGAACCGGTTTCCCCGCGAGGATCTCCCATGTTGCGACGCGCCTCTCCGCTGCTCCTCCTGGTCACTGCGCTGGCCGGCTGTCCCAAGGCGCCGCCGAAGGTGTCGATGCCGCCCAAGCCCGAGGTGAAGATCCCGACCGGCTGCGAGGCGAATCTCGGCGGGGAATGGGTGCACACGCGGGACGACTCGTTCCGGTACGCGGCCACCGATGACGGCCACACGCTCACGCTCACCGCGACGCGCACCCCGGCGACCAGCACCCGCACCGGGTCGGAGTCCGCGTCGGGGCGCGACGGCGATCAGGGCGGGACCGTTGAAGGTGGGGAGGCTCGCGCCGAAGACGAGGCGGCCGGAGTGGCGCCGACCATCACGCTGGAGCGCACGGCGAAGGGCTTCCGCGGCAACACGGTCGCCGAGCAGTACCTCCCCGATGGGCAGCGCTGCGAGGTCCCCTACCCGACCGAGGTCATCGGTTGCACCGAGGCGATGCTCACGCTCTCGACCGCCACCTTCGTGGCGGTGGACGTCGAGTGCCGGGTCGCGCCGACCTCCGATGAGTCGCCCCGAGAGCAGCACCGGCTCGAGCGGGTGAAGCCGTCGCCGGACGATGCGCAGGGTGGCTTGGAGTCACAGGCTCCGGCACCGGCGAGCTGAGCCTCGAGAGGCTCGGGAGCAAGGTCGGACCTCGCGCGAGCTGGTTGCTCGTGAGACGACCGGATCGCATCCACGTCGTGGGCGTGGCCCGTCCCGGAGGCCTCCTCCCTCACGCGTCGGCGGATGCCAGCCTCGCCAGCTCGGGACGGGCGCGCCACCACAGCCAGACCACCTGGGCGAGCGTCGCCAGCACGAACGTGATCAAGGCGTAGGTGAGCGCGGGCAGCACCTGCCAGACGGTGCCGAGTGCGAAGAGCCCCGCGCTCGCGCCGAGGAACACGAACATCGATTCGGTCACGCTCCTCGTGCGCCCGCCATGGACGGCGATCCCCTGGAAGAAGTTGCGGAGGACCTCGAGCAGCGGCCAGGGCAGCGCGGCCACGAAGCCGATGGTCGCCAGCTGCGTCAGCTCGGGCGGCAGCCCCGACACGATCGAGAACCACCCTCGCGACAGGGGGGTGAAGGCGACCACGCCGGTGGCGAGCAGGACCGCCGCGCCGAGCGTGACGGTGAAGCGCCGCAGGGAGGGGTAGGCGTCGGGGCGATCCAGCATGGCGACGACGACCTCGTTGTAGGCGAAGCCGAGGGAGCGGAACATGAACAGGATCCCCTTCACCACCGGCCATGCGGCGAGGGAGGGGAGCGCGTCCGGCATCCGGCTGATGGCTGCGCTGCCCAGCGGCGTCACGATCAGCGCCACGAACGAGGTGACGGCGAGAGGGGCGTAGAAGGCCCAGAAGGCGCGGAAGGTGAGCGGTATCCGCAGGGGCGCGGCCCGTGCGAGCTCGCCACGGACGATGGGCCTGGCGACCGCTCCGGCGTAGAGGGCCTCCACCGTGACGGCCACACCGATCGCCAAGCCACCTGCGGCGATCCCGCTCGCTCCCGCCATCGCGGCGATGAACAGGGTCAGCCCCAGGGCGGCGAGGCGAAGCACCGTGCCGATCGTCACGTGTCTCGAGCGATCGTGTCGGATGAGCAGCCCCTGGTGGAAGCGGCGGTAGGCGATGGCCCAGCTCCAGGGGAGCATCAACATGAGCCCGATCCGGGCGGGCTCGCGCACGATCTCGGGCGTGCCCAGGAGCGGTAGGACGAGGAGATCCAGGAGCGGCGTGAAGGCCACCAGCGCGTGGATCACCGTGAGCATGAGTCCCGAGAGCACCATGAAGCGGTGCATGAGCCGGTAGGACGCCAGGTCCTTCGCCAGGGCGGTGCTGGCGGTGAGGAGCATCATGATCGGCGCCTCGATGAGCAGGGCGACCGGCATGACCACCCCGCCGAACGCGGCCAGGCTCACCTCCGGATCCGCGAGGCGCGCCATCACCGCGGCCACCACCGGGATCTCCAGCCCCATCGCCAGCCAGCTCGCAGCCAACGGGGCCCAACGCCGCGCCACGTCCGTCTGACTGATGGGCATCGGGGCCGCGTGCCCTGGCGCGGGCTCGACACGGGCGGGGTGGGTCGTCACGGGCGGACTCTATCCATGCGCCCGCGCCGGTCAGCTGCAATCGCGTGCCCCACGAGGGGGGGGCATCAGGCCCAGGGATCCGTGGCTTCGTCGGACGTCCAGCAGGCGTCCGGGCGTACGGCGCACCCACCCACCTCCCACCTCCGGGCTGCCGGAGAACCCGGCAGGCGCGCCTCGCCCCGCGCGGCGCCCTTCACCGCGCATGCGACGTGTGGGCCGACTCCCTCGAGCCGAACCGACCCCGAGCCGGTTGGTCCAGCGGGCCTTCCATTCAGGCCCCCATCGGAAGGCCGCACCCGGATGGGCACCCGTCCGGGGGGCGAACCGCGCCCGTTCCCAGGCGCGTCTGCCGCCGTCCGATGCGGCCCCATCCCGCCTTCGGCGCGGCGCGGCGCACGTGAAGGTGGCAGGGACGCCACGGGGGCCTGCGCGTCTCGGCGAGGGGTTGGGCTAGGCTTGCTCGCCATGTCGTCCACCCGCTCGTTCCGCCCTTCGCTCCCGCTGACGCTGCTCGTGCTGGCCCTCGCCGCCGGCTGCTCCTGTCAGGATCCCGAGACCGCCTGCGCAGACGTTCCGCTCACGCGACCCGATCACCCCGGAATCTGCGATCCGGAGGCGAACACCTGCGGCGAGCACTACAATTGCGAGAAGGTCGAGGGGGGCAAGACCTGCTGCGTGGTCCAGCCCAGGCTCTGCGACTCGGAGGCGGATTGCTGTCCCGGCCAGGCGTGTCCCTCGGCCGAGGGACGCTGTCTGGATCGCTACCTGGCCTGCGAGACCGACCTCGACTGCGGCGACAAGGGCGATCGCTTCTGCGAGTCGTGGCGTGACGCCTACGGGACGACCTCTCGCTGTCTGCTGAAGGCGTGCGGCGCCGATGGGAGCTGTCCTGAGGGCCTCGCATGCTTCAACGGCGAGTGCATCGCCGACCTCCCCTGCGGCGGCGTCTGCGGCGAGGGGACCGGGTGTGTGCCGTCCGCCTCGCTCGAGCGCTGTCAGGCGCTGGAGTGCCCCGCGCAGTGCGCGCCCGGCTTCATCGCGACGGTGGGCAACTCGCGCGACCTCTGGGACACCTGCGACATCGGCGCGGTGTCGTGCGCGTGCGTAGAGCTTCCGCCGCTTCGCTCCGCCGACCTCGGTCGCTTCTCCGCGATCGCCGCGGCGCCGGACAAGACGCTGTGGCTGTCGACCTACGACGGTGAGTTCGGGGACCTGGTGGTCGAGCAGCGCGCAGCCGATGGGTCGATCAAGGTGCAGGAGTACGTGGACGGCCTGCCGGAGGACGCGCCGGTGCGCTGGGGCCCGTCGGGGGCCCGCGGTGGCGTGATCGAGCCGGGCCCGGACGTGGGCCGCCACACCGCGGTCGCCGTGGGTCCGAACGGCACGGTGTACGTGGGCTACCAGGCCATGCCGACCGCGGACCTGAAGCTGGCGGTGCGCGCGCCGAACGGGACCTGGAGCCGGTTCACGCTGGACGGGCAGCGGGCGGATCTGGGCTACGGCACCAGCATGGCGATCGACGCGCAGGGGCGCGTGGGGCTCGCCTACTTCCAGCGCGGCGGCAACGCGGACTTCAACGCCGCGAGCTGCCCGGGCGGCTCACCCGGAGGCAACCCGGCCTTCATCACCGCGCTCAAGTTCGCGCGGGCCAAGTCGTCCTCGCCGGCCGGACCGGCGGACTTCGACATCCTCACCCTGGCCTGTCAGGTCCGCCCGCCCCCGCCGTGTCTGGACTGCGGCTCGGGGACCGTGTGCGCGGATTCGGGCGCCGGCCCTGCCTGCCACGCGACGACCAGTGGCTGCGCGGTGTGCAACCCGAACAGCGAGTCGTGCGTGATGGTGTCGGGCACGCCCACCTGTGCGCCGCGGGCGACGGTCTCGGCCATCCAGGAGCGGATCGACGGCGTGGGCCTGCACCCGTCGCTGACCTTCCGCGGCGAGGAGGCGTACATCGCTTACATGAAGCGCACGGGGAACAAGGGCTCGCTGATGGCGCAGCGGGTGCGCGGCTCGCTCGCCGTGGACCCGGCGGTGACGCTGGACGCGAACGGTGACACAGGCTTCTTCCCGTCCATCCGCGTCGACGGCTCGGGCCGGATCGGCGTGGCCTATCACGACCACTCGACCCGTCAGCTCAAGTTCCAGCTGCTCTCCTCGCTCGCGCCGGGGACGGTGGAGATCGTGGATCGCGGCAGCTCGCCGGACGGCGACTGGAGCTACGTGGGGACCGACGCCGCGGTGGCGTTCCTGCCTTCGGGAGACGTGGTGATCGCCTACCAGGACGCGACGAAGGCGGATCTCAAGCTCGCTCGGCGCGGCACCGCGTGGTCACTCCTGCCCCCGCTGCGCACCGGCGACGCGGTCGGGTTCTTCACCGACGCGGTGCTGATGGACGGCACGCTCTACGTGAGCCACGCGCGCATCGGCGCGAAGATCTTCTCCGGCGAGCCCAAGCTCAAGAACGCGCTGCTCCTCGAGCAGTACCGGGTGCCCTGAGAGCGAGCGCCCTGAAGGCGACTCCCGGGGTGCGCGCATCGGGGTCGCCAGCGGGAGCGCCATGCGCGAGCATCACCGCCGGGGGAAGCCCGCGACTTCGGCTCCCCCGGCAACGACCTGCCTGGACAAGGGCAGTTCGCGCTCCGGGGCCTCGTGCTCGAGCAGCCAGCGCTTCATCGCAAGGCCACCGGCATAGCCGGTGAGCGCGCCGCTGCTGCCGAGCACCCGATGACACGGAACGATGATCGCGAGCGGATTGCGCCCGTTGGCGGCGCCCACGGCGCGAACCGCACGCGGGCGTCCAATCTCCTTCGCGAGCCACGCATACGAGCGGTGCTCGCCGAAGGGGATGGTGCACAGCGCGGCCCAGACCTCGCGCTGGAACGCCGTGCCCCGGGTGGAGGGCGGCACGGTGAAGCTTCGCAGGCGGCCATCCAGGTACGCCTCCAGCTCCGCACAGGCGAGGTCGAGAACGCCGTGCGCTCCTTCGTGCTGCGGCGCGAGCGACCGTGCCGGGTCCGCCTCGCCCACGAGCTGGACGGAGAGCAGGGCCTCGTCACTTGCGATCAGGCGCAAGACTCCGAACGGGGTGGCGAGGTTTCTCGAGACGGTTTCGCGCTGCTGGGTCATGGGGATTCCTTGTCACGCCGCGAGCGGCTCGGACTGCCAGAGGTGGAGGACTGCGTAGGCGCGCCACGGGTGCCAGGATTGCGCCCGAGGCTCTGCAGCGCGGGCGGAGGACACGCCCATCCTGCGCTGGAGGATCAAGTCCCCGGCCGGGAACGCGCTCGGCCACCGCAGGGCACGCAGGGCCAGGTAGTGCGCCGTCCACGGGCCGATCCCGGGGAGTTCCTGGAGTGCGCTCACGACGACCTCCGGATCGGCACCGGCGCCGAGGTCCACGCGGCCGTCATGGATGGCTCGCGAGAGCGCGAGGATCGTCTGCGCCCGCGTCTCCGGGAGACCGAGCTCGCGGATCTCCTGGACCGAGGCGCTCGCCAGCCGCGCGGCGGAGGGAAAGTGCGTGTGGAGTGGCTGCGGGGCATCGGCCGCCTCCTCCCCGAAGCGCCTCACGAGGCGGCCACACAGCGTCGTGGCTGCGCGGACCGAGACCTGCTGCCCGAGGACCGCGCGGATCGCGAGCTCGAAGCCCTCGAAGGCACCTGGGACGCGCAGGCCAGGTCGCTGCTCGAGGAGCGGTCGCAGCATCGGATCCGCTTCAAGGTGCGCGCGCACCACGTCCGGCCGGGCATCGAGATCGAAGAGCGCCCGGAGGCGCGAGGTGACCTCCATCAAACGGGGCACGAGCGAGCCGGAGATCCGCGCGCGAAGGGCATGTCGCCCGGGAAGGAGGCTGACCGCGACCCAGCCCTGCTGTGCGCCAAGGCGCACGGTGCGGTGGTACTCGCCGCGCTGGAGGTCCACGTGTTCGACGCCGACGATGGCCCGGCCCGCCAGGAAGCGCAGCAGGTGCTCCCAGTCCAGCGGAGGTCGGAAGTCGAGGCGCAGGCAGACGCCCTCTTCGCCCTGGCCCTTGGAAGACGCGCGACGCAGCGACGAGGGCGAGCGGGCGAAGCGATCGTGAAAGGCGGCGTTGAAGCGCCGCACGCTCTTGAACCCGGAGGCGAAGGCCACCTCGGTGACCGGCAGGCGCGTGTCCTGGAGCAGCTGCTTGGCCAGCGCGAGCCGCCGCGTCTGCGCGATCGCGATCAGCGGGACGCCGAGCTCTCCCTCCACCACCCGTCGCAGGTGCCGGGAGGTGACACCGAGAGACTGCCCCAGCAGCTCCAGCGAGCCCTGGTTCAAGACCCCGGCATCGATCTGCCGCAGCGCGGCGCTCGCCAGCCGCGAGCGCGCGTCGACGACCGCGTTTCCCGGCGCGAGCTCCGGTCGACAGCGGAAGCAGGCCCGATAGCCCGCCTGCTCAGCGAGCGCTGCCACGGAGAAGAACTCACAGCGGTCGCTGCGGGGGAGCCGCGCCGGGCAGATCGGGCGGCAGTAGACGCCGGTGGTTCGGACCCCCACGAAGAAGACGCCGTCGAAGCGCGGGTCTCGGGCGCGGAGCGCGGCGTAGCAGATCGAGGGATCCAACTCCATGGTCTGGATATACGACCCGCAGGCGCCCGGGGCTGGCCGTTTTCGGACCTCGAAGCGACGAGGACCGGGACTGGGGCGTGCTCGACATGGATCTGCTGGGCGTGATCTTGGAGTGGCTGCGCAGCCAGGTGGGACCTGCCGTGCCCGCTCGGCGACCCACATAGTAGGCTCAACGGATGCGCCAAACCCTGCTTTGTGGGCTCGCCATCCTTACCGTGGCCTGTGGGCCTTCCACGGAGCCCCCCGGCCCGAGCCCGAATCCCCCCGGAAACGTGGGACCGCCCGGGGAGAACGTGCCTCCGGCCCCTGAGTACGACGACCGGGGCATCCAGATCTCCCCCAATGGAAACGACTCGACCGGCGATGGTTCGGCGGAGCGGCCCTACCGCACCATCGGGCATGTCCTGGCCAACGTCGCTGCCGCGGGAGACACCCTCATCCTCCGCGAGGGCGAGTACCGCGAGCAGGTCCGCATCCGCCTCCCCAACATCACCATCCGCTCACATTCGCGTGAGTGGGCAGTCATCTCGCAGCCGGTCAGCACCGACGCCAACAACGGCCCGCTCACCGTGCGCTTCGACGTCGACGCCCACGGCAGTCGGCTCCAGCGGGTCGAGGTGAAGGGCGGCTTCTACGCGGTGGTCCTCCACACCCGCTGGGACTGGGGCGTCGGAGACAACATGGGCGTGCAGAACGTCGCCATCGAGGACTCGGTGATCCACAGCTCCGGGCGCGACTGCATCAAGGTCAACCCGAAGGCGAACGGCTTCACGGTGCGGCGCACCGAGATCTTCAACTCCGGAGCGGGCTACCCGCCGGGGACCTCGACCGATGACAAGAATGCCGAGGGCATCGACGTCGTGAACGCGGACGACGTGCTGATCCAGGACAGCTACATCCACGACACGGCGACCACCGGCGTCTACGTCAAGGGCGGCGGCCGCAACACGGTGATCGAGCGTACCCGTGTGGAGCGTGCCGGCTTCATGGGCATCGGGCTGGGCTTCGACACAAGCCCCGAGTTCTTCGATACCGAAACGAACCCCGCGTACTACGAGAACATCGATGGGGTGGTTCGCAACAACATCGTCATCGACACCGGCGCGAGCGGCATCGGCATCTACGGGGCGCTCAACCCGGTGGTCGTCAACAACACCGTCATCGACACCGCGAAGGACTACCACGCGCCCATCTACTTCGGAGTGACCTTCCAGGATTGGGACCCGGACGCGGGCCGCCCCGCGACGCTGAACCCGACCGTGCTCAACAACGTGATCGCACAGCCCGTCGCGGGCCCCTGCGTCGCGATCCGCCAGGCCAACGAGGCCGAGCTCGGCGGGGCGCTCCCGGGCGTCGACGGTGCCCTGCGGATCGACCACAACCTCTACTTCGCCGGTGCCGGGCAGTGCAGCTTCACCGATGGCCGCAGCGGCTTCCGTGGCGACCTCGCCGCATGGCGCACCCACATCCGCGGCGAGAGCGCATCCCTGGCCGCCGATCCTCGTCTCACCGGGGACGGGCATCTGCAGGCCAGCTCTCCGGCCATCGGAGCGGGGATGACGATCGACTCGGTCAGCCTGGACATCGACAGCGAGCAGCGCTCGC
>Ga0233383_1000955_pt1 | contig 10533 bp, 6 predicted proteins | sample ElkDunMinimDraft_14_FD_191542 | JGI IMG/M metagenome (GOLD analysis project Ga0233383, IMG submission 191542) | Fecal eukaryotic communites from dung pellets of Tule Elk in California, USA - Elk Dung G16 | ecosystem: Host-associated > Mammals > Digestive system > Large intestine > Fecal | place...
GCTGAGCCGAGGGTGAGCCGGAGGGGGGACCTGGCCGGGGACCCCGACGCCCCCGCTCGCGCCGGCGACCCCGAGGCGCTGGCTGAGGGCCTCAGGGCGAGGGCCGCCGGGGGAGGAACCCTGGGAGAGCTTCCGGGCGCAACCCGGTCAGGCCCTGTGGAAAGGCTTCGCCAGGGGCGCCTCCCGGCAGGCGCGGGCCTGGCCATCGGCGGTCCGGCGGGCAGCAAAGGTGTCCCAGCGGACACGGGCTGGCCCAGGACCCTCTTTCGAAAGGGAGCCGGCACACCCCACGCTGCCTCCCTGCCCTCGGTCCCCCCACCCGGCGTGCCCCTCCAGCAGGCACCCAAACAGGCGGAATCGGGCTGAAAATCATTCCTCCCTCGCGCCGGTTCACCCCAGGTGGGGCCGTCAAGTGCCCAGGATCACGGGCTGTTTCGAAGGGGCCCGCTTGGCACCGGCCTTGCTCCCGTCAAGGTGTCTTCCAAGGCAGGGGTCAGCATCGACCCACCACACACCCTCGGCAACAGCCGGCATCCGACGCAAAGAGGAGAACAATTCATGCAGGCTTCGACCGACCAGTCCTCGAATGCTGGCTCTCTCTCGATGTACCTCTCGGAGATCAACCGCTACTCCCTCCTGAAGCAGGAGGAGGAGCAGGCCCTGGCGAGGAGCTTCATCAAGGGGGACCTCGCGGCCGGCCACCGTCTGGTGACCGCCAACCTGCGCTTCGTGGTCAAGGTCGCCTACGAGTACCGCTCGTACGGCATCAAGATGTCCGACCTGATCCAGGAGGGGAACATCGGCCTGATGAAGGCGGTGCAGAAGTTCGATCCCGACAAGGGGATCCGCCTCATCTCCTATGCGGTCTGGTGGATTCGCGCGTACATCCAGAACTACATCCTCAAGAGCTGGAGCCTGGTCAAGCTCGGGACCACGCAGGCGCAGCGCAAGCTGTTCTTCAGTCTCGCCCGGACCCGGCGGGAGCTCGAGAAGCTCGGTGCGGACACCACCGTGTCCAACGCCGAGGAGATCGCCAAGCGCCTTCGGGTCAAGGCTTCGGAGGTCCGCGAGATGGAGCAGCGGATGGGCGGTCGTGATCTGTCGCTGGACGCGCCCATGGGCGAGGACGGTGGCAACTCCCACGTCGACTTCGTGCAGAGCGGCGCGGTCGGCCAGGACGACGTCTTCGCGGACAAGGAGGAGTCGGGCCTCATCAACACCCGCGTGCGCACCGCCCTCAACCGGCTGGATCCCCGCGAGCGCTTCATCATCGAGCAGCGCGTGATGAACGAGCGGCCCATGACGCTCAAGGAGCTCGGGGAGCACTTCGGCTTCTCGCGCGAGCGCGCCCGGCAGCTGGAGATCCGCGCCAAGGACAAGCTGAAGTCCGAGCTGGCGGCGCTGATGGCCGAGGTCGATCCCGAGGCCAACACCTTCCTGCAGTGATCCGGCGGGGCCCGGAGCGTCCGGGGCGCTGAGCCCCGGGGCGCTCCGGACGGCTGACAGGGTGGTCGCGTCCGCCGCGCCGGAGGAGGACCGCCGCCGGCGCTCGATGCCAGGAGCGCTGGTGGCGCGGCCGCGAGGGCAAGAACCACGGGTGCCACATCTGGGGAGGTCCGCTCGCCTCCGCGCGGCGCGCCCGCCTAGACTGCCCTTCCCGTGCGCTGGCGCCAGCTTCTGCAGGATGCAATTCCGGTTCGTCAGGGCGAGAGGGGCCTGACCGCACTGCTGTTCCTGCACAGCTTCTGCGCGGTCGGGGCGTTCGTGACCGGGCGCTCGGCGCGCGATGCGCTCCTGCTGGGTGCGGGCGGCTCCTCGAGACTTCCCTGGTTGATCCTCGCCGGCGCGCTGGGCGTCTCCCTGATGGGGCTGGCCTACAGTCCCATCAGCGCGCGCTTCCGACGCGACCGCCTCGCGATCGGCGGCGCGTCGTTCGGGACCCTGGTGTACGCGGGGGCCTATCTGGTCGAGTCCCGCGCCGGCAGCAGCTTCCAGGGCGCGCTGTACGTGCTGGTGGAGATCCTGGGCGCGCTGGCGCTGCTCCAGTTCTGGACCCTGGTCAACGAGCTCTTCGACGCGCGCTCGGCCCGGCGGCTGTACGGACTCATCGGCGCCGGAGGGACCGCCGCCAACATCCTGGTCGGTCTGGCGGTCGCGGTGGTGGCCCGCCGCTTCGGCGCGGAGGCCCTGCTGCTCCAGTGCGCGCTGCTCACCGCGCTCATGGCGCTGGCTGCCTGGGGCGCCGGTCGCAGTGGTCGCCAGCGCCTCTTCGCCAGGGCGGCGAGCGGGAAGCTCTGGGGCGGAACCTCGAAGAGCAAGGGCGCCCGCCAGGCCCTGGCCCACCCCCATCTGCGGACCATCGCGCTCCTGGCCGCGATCACCTTCTTCACCACCACGCTCGTCGACTACGAGTACAAGGTCATCGCCGGCGCGACGCTGGAGCGCGACGCGCTCGCGGCCTTCTTCGGTCAGGTCTCCATGGTGGTGGGGGTGCTGGGCATCGCGATCCAGCTGTTCGCCACCGGGCCGCTGCTCCGGATCGCAGGCGTGATCGGGGCGCTGGCGGTGCTGCCGATGTCGCTGGGGCTCGGGAGCCTCGCGCTCGCGATCTTCCCCTCGCTCTTCGGCGCGACCGCGGCCAAGGGCGCCGATTCGCTCTTCCGCTACTCCATCAACGACGCGAGCACCCAGCTGCTCTACCTCCCGGTCCCCGCCCAGGACCGCGCCGCGAGCAAGACGCTCATCGACACGGTGGTCAAACCCGTGGCGATCGCCTCCGCGGCGCTGGGGCTGGCCGCGTGGCAGTGGCTGGACGTCGGGCTGGTCCCGCTGGCGTGGGTCGGCGTGCTGCTGTGCGCGTGCTGGTTGGCGATCGTCCTGGGCCTGCACAGCAGCTACGTCCAGGTGCTCCAGCAGAACCTCACCCGGCCCCGCGCGGATCTCGAGACCCTGGGCTCGGCGCTGCAGGACGCGGCGGGGCGGGAGGCGCTGGCGCGGACGCTCTCGAGCGGCGATGCGCGTGAGGTCCTCAACGCGCTCGAGCTCATCCCGGTCGTCCCCGATCTGGAGGTCGACGGCCTGGTGGAGGCGCTGCTTGCGCACCCCGAGCCACAGGTGCGCGTCGCGGCCATCCGCTACTTCGCGCGACGCCAGCAGGTGCGCGTGGGACAGGCCCTCTTCCGCGCCTTCGGAGATCCCGCCCAGGAGGTCCGCGCCGCGGCCGTCACGGCCTTCTGTGCGCTCGGACGCGACCGCGCCCTGCCCCACGTGCGCGGGCTGCTCGACGATCCGGATCCGGGGGTCCGCGGAGCGGCGATCACCGGGCTCATCCGCGATGGCGGCCTGGACGGCGTGGTGATGGCCGCCGGTGCCCTCAAGGCGCTCATCGCCCACCCCGATCCAGGGATGCGCGCCAGGGCGGCCTCGGTGCTCGGGGACATCGGGATCCAGAACTTCTACCAACCCCTGCTGGGGCTCATGTCGGATCCGGAGCCCGAGGTCCGTCGCTGCGCGGTCCAGGCCGCCGGGCAGCTGCGCAGCCACGAGTTCATCCTGCCGCTCATCTATCGCGCCGGCTCCGCTGACGCGGGTCAGGAGGCGATGCTGTCGCTGGCCGCCTACGGCACCGGGGTGCTCCCCACGCTGTCCAAGGTCCTCGACAACCCCATGGAGGAGGTGAACGTGCGCCGCGCGATCGCCAGGGTCCTGGGGCGCATCACCTCTCCGTCGTCCGTGGCGGTGATCCTGCGCCACCTCGAGTCGGACGACGAGGAGCTGCGGATGCGCCTGTACCGCTCCCTCGCGCGGCTGGTGCGCACCCACCACCTGCCCCTGGGGGATCGCGCGCCGGTGCGCGCCGCGCTCTTCTCCGAGCTCGAGCGCGCGTGGCAGACCCTGCGCCTGGCCGAGACCCTGGGACTCGACGAGGCCGCGGTCCAGCCGCTCCAGCGGGCCTGGCCAGGAGGCGAGGACCAGGCGCGCGCGGGCCGGATCGAGCGTGGTCGAGCGCTGCTGGCGGGCGCCCTCTCGGAGAAGGTGCACCGGGTGGAGCAGCGCGCCTTCCTGCTGCTCACCGCGCTCTACCCGGAGGCGGGCATGGAGCAGGTGGTCGAGGGACTGCACCGGGCCGGCGAGCGGGATCCGCGGCGCCGGGCCAACGCCGTGGAGCTGCTCGACAACCTGCTGGACCGCAAGCTCAAGCGGCTGCTGTTGCCGCTGCTCGACGACGCGTCACGCACCGCGCGGCTGCGCAGCGTCGAGGACGAGGTCCGCGCACGCGCCCACGGAGTCGACCCGCTGGAGCACCTGCTGCAGGACGAGAGCCCCTGGGTCCGCGCCTGCACCCTCTGGTACTGCGCCGAGGCCCGTCCGGACCTCGTCGAGCGCGCGGCACCGGAGGCGGCCGGTGACGAATCCCCGGTGGTCCGCGAGACGGCGCTCTTCACGCTCCTGCGGGTGGCCCCGCTGCCCGGCATCGCGCTCGCCTCGCGGCTCGAGGACGATCCGAGTCCGCACGTCGCGCAGTGTGCGCGCCAGGTCCAGCGCGAGGCGCAGGCGGCCTGACGCAGAGCGCGCCATGTGCAGCGCGAAGCGCGAAGCGCGGGCGGCCTGAAGCCCCGGGCGACGCGGTGGTCAGCGCTTCCAGTTGATGAGCAGGATCGACACGCCCAGCATCAGGGCGCCCATGATGCGCGTGGGCTGGATGGGGCGGGCCGTCATGCCGAACCAACCGTAATGGTCGATGAGCATCGCGGTGATCATCTGACCGACCAGCCCCGCCACCATCACCGCCGTCACGCCGATCTCGCCGACGCTGACGATGATCATCGTCACGTAGATGAGGCCGGTGATGCCGCCGATGAGCTGCCACATGGGCACGCCTGTGACGGCCTTCACGTCGCCCTTGCCGATCAGCATCACCATCACGGCCGCCACGAGCGTCCCGATCAGGAACGAGATGAAGGACGCCTCGTAGATTCCGACGCTGCGCCCCAGCGCGGCGTTGATGGGCGACTGGAACGCCAGAAGCGCGCCTGCGATCACCATCAAGCCGATATAACCCCAACTGTTCACCATATTCCGGCTCCCACTAGCACACGAGAGTTGCGACCAGAAACGGCCAACGCCAGGGGGTGGCAGCGCTGTGGTACGCCTGGGGTCGGGCTCTCCCCGATCCGGCCGCCTCCAGACCCATGCTCTCCACTGTCGAGAAGGTCCTCTTCCTCAAGTCGGTCGACCTCTTCTCCCGCATTCCGGGCGACGAGCTGGCGGAGGTCGCCCTCATCGCGGCGGAGGAGCGCTGCGAGCCGGGGGACCAGGTCTTCGCCGAGGGGGAGGAGGGAGACGCGCTCTTCCTGGTGCTGGACGGCAGGGTGCGCGTCCACCGGGACGCGCAGACCGTGGCCGAGCTGGGCGAGCGCGAGTGCTTCGGGGAGATGGCGATCCTGGACGCGGCCCCGCGCTCGGCCACTGTCACGGCCATGAGCCGCTGCAGGCTGCTCAAGCTCTCCCGCCAGGATTTCCAGGACATCATGACCGAGAAGCCGGAGCTGGCGCTCGGCATCATCCAGGTGCTCTCACGACGCCTGCGCAAGACGGCCCCCTGACCCGCCCTGAGTTCCCTCAGGCGGAAACCCCGGAAGTTCCCGACCTGGAGTCTCCGTGTCGAACTCGCAGCCGCCGACCCCGGCGGATCGAAACCCGCTGGCCGAGGCCTCCGCCGCTCCCCACTTCACGCCCTTCGTTCCCGCCAGCTCCTCGCCGCTGGAGCTGACGGTCCGTGGCCTGGTGCTCGGCAGCGTCCTGGGGATCATCTTCGCGGCCTCCTCCGTCTACCTGGCCGTGAAGGTCGGCATGACGGTGTCCGCTTCGATCCCCATCGCGGTCCTCGCGATCGCCATCTTCCGCGCCATCGGCAACGGCAGCATCCTCGAGAACACCATCGTCCAGACCACCGGCTCGGCGGGTGAGTCGCTGGCCTTCGGGGTCTCGGCCGCGCTGCCCGCGCTGCTGTTCCTCGGCTACAACATCGACCTGGGGCACGCGTTCCTGACCGCGCTGCTCGGCGGCGTGCTCGGCGTCCTGATGATGATCCCGCTGCGCTACGGGCTCATCGTCAAGGAGCACGGGAAGCTCACCTACCCGGAGGGGACGGCCTGCGCGGACGTCCTGATGGTCGGAGAGGCCGGCGGCACGAACGCGAAGACGGTGATCGCAGGGTTCGTCGTGGGAGGGCTCTACAAGTTCGGCTACTCCGCGCTGCGGCTGTGGCACGAGGTCGTCGGGACCGCGCTCTCCTGGGTCGGCAAGTCGCCGACGGGCGAGACCGTGGCGAAGGGCTACGTGGGCGGCTCGGTCGCGATGGAGGTCAGCCCCGAGCTCCTGGGCGTGGGCTACATCATCGGCCCGCGCGTGGCCGGCATCACCTTCGCCGGTGGCGTGCTCAGCTACCTGGTCCTGATCCCCCTCATCACCTTCTTCGGCGCGGAGGCCACCGGAACGCTCGGAGCGCCGGCCGGAACGCCCCCCATCAGGGAGCTCACGCCGGATGGGATCCGGAACGCCTACGTCCTGTACATCGGCGCGGGCGCGGTCGCGACCGGAGGTCTGGTCAGCCTGTTGCGCTCGCTGCCCACCATCATCGGCGCGTTCCGCCGGGCGATGCAGACCCTCAAGGCCACCAGCTCCGGCGGGACGCTGGTGCGCACCGAGCGGGACCTGCCCATCACCTACGTCCTGGGCGGCATCGTCGTCCTGATCCTGATGGTGTGGCTGATGCCGCCGCTCCAGGTGAACCTGACCTCGGCCCTCCTGATCGTCGTGCTCGGCTTCTTCTTCGTCACCGTGAGCGCGCGCATCACCGGCGAGATCGGCTCGTCGTCCAATCCCATCTCCGGGATGGTCGTCGCGACGCTGCTCATCACCTGCTTGGTCTATCTCTTCCTCGGCTGGACCGCGCCGCAGGATCGGTTCATGGCGCTGACCACCGCGGCGATCGTCGGCATCGCGGCGAGCAACGGCGGAACGACTGCGCAGGACCTGAAGACCGCCTACCTGGTGGGCGGAACGCCCTGGAAACAGCAGGTCGCCCTCTTCGTGGGCGTCGTCACCAGCGCCAGCCTCATCGGACTGACGCTGGTCGTCCTCAACAACGGACCAACCGAGATCCTCCCGGAGCGACATCCGGGCGCGAAGCTGAGCGAGGTGCGCGATTCGTTCCGCACACGCAAGGCCTTCAGTTGGGAGGCCAACCAGGCCACGCTCGCCGATCGTGGCCTCACCACCGACGCGGTCGCCCGGGCGGCCTTCGCCGGCGGCTTCCTCGTGGAGCGTCAGGGCGAGGAGATCCTCTTCACCAGCTTCGACAAGGACGCCAACGAGAGCGCCCTTGCGGCCCTCCCGCTTCCGGGCGGCGCCGGGACCATCGGTGGGGTCGGCGCGGTGAACCCCGCGGGCAGCGTGGACTTCCAGGACGGCTTCGTGCGCGACGCGACCCAGGCGCCGGTCGGGCACTACCTCGTCGACGCACAGGGCGAGATCGCCTACCTCGTCGATCCGGGCATCGGCGGCCGCGTGTCGGAGTACGCCGGCGAGAAGCTCGTGCGCTACGACGCGCCGAAGGCGCGGCTGTTCTCGCTCATCATCGACGGCATCCTCACGCAGCAATTGCCGTGGACCCTGGTGCTGATCGGGGTCTTCATCGCGTTGATGCTGGAGCTCGCAGGCGTGGCCTCCCTGCCCTTCGCGGTGGGCGTCTACCTGCCGATCTCCACCAGCGCGCCCATCTTCGTCGGCGGCATGGTGCGCTGGTTGGTGGACCGCGTCCGCGGCGCGCGTGATGGCGAGGGGCACAGCGAGTTCTCGCCCGGCGTGCTGCTCTCGAGCGGTTACATCGCCGGCGCCGCGTTGGTGGGCGTCCTGGTGCAGTTCGTCACCATCGGCTTCCCTTCCTTCCCCATGCTGATCAACCTGCCCGAGCGGATCGGCGGGATCTTCCGGACGCTGGGCGGCGGCGACGGATCCCACCCGCTGGCCTCGAACCTCTTCGCCCTGGTCATGTTCTCGATCCTGGTCGCGCTGCTGTTGCGCACCGGCCTCAAGGGCGAGAGCGCCGCCATCAGCCACGGGGACAAGGCCGACTGATCCTCGAGCGCGGTGGGCATTCCCCCGACTGGCAGCTCCGGTCGGGGGCCCTGGAGCGCCGTCATCGAGACCTGTGTCCGGCCGCTGCTTGCTCTGGCCGCGCCGGCCAGGGAGGGGCGCCGCGCCTGGAGCGGGGCGCCCGTGGGATCTCCCAAGTCCCTTCCCCCGGACCGGGGGGTGTGGTCATCATGCGCCCCGGTTGAACGTCGGACGCCGCGCCCACCGACACCGAGGGGCTCGGCAAGGCCGCCCCTCCTTCGCCGTCCGCAGCCGGAAGCAGATGCGGCCGGCTCGAGGCCCCAGGGGCCACCCACCTTCCCGCCCGTCAGACACACGCTGCCGGGCCAAAGGCTTCTCGCATGCGCCTCTCGCAGCTCTCCCTCCGAACCGCCCCGCTCCTCCTGACCCTCGCGATGCTGGTGGCCTGCAAGCAGCAGCCCTCGCCGGCTCAAACCGACGCGAAGCCCGGTGAGGCGGCCCAGCCGGTCGCATCAGGAGAGCGCATCACGCTCTACACCACGCGCGAGCCGGGCCTCATCCAGCCGCTGCTCGAGGCCTTCACCCGGGACACCGGCATCAAGGTCGCGACCGTCTTCGTTCGCGATGGTCTGCCCGAGCGCCTGCGCGCCGAGGGGGAGCGCTCCCCGGCGGACGTCCTGATGACCGTGGACAGCGGCAACCTCCTGGATCTGGTGCAGGGAGGCTTCACCCAGCCGGTGAAGTCGGAGGTGCTGGAGTCGGCGATCCCCTCGAACCTGCGCGGCAGCGATGGCCAGTGGTTCGCCCTCTCGCTGCGCGACCGCGTGCTCTACGCGCGCAAGGACCTGGAGCTCGGGGCCTTCACCTACGAGGATCTCGCCAAGCCCCAGTGGAAGAACCGGATCTGCATCCGCTCGGGGCAGCACCCGTACAACACCAGCCTCATCGCGGCGATGATCGCCCACGCCGGCGAGCCGGCCACCGAGACGTGGCTGCGAGGCGTGAAGGCCAACCTCGCCCGCAAGGCGACAGGAGGCGACCGCGAGGTCGCGCGCGACATCCTCGGCGGCATCTGCGACATCGGGATCGCGAACGCCTACTACGTGGGGCGGATGAAGAGCAGCCCCGAGGGATCCGAGCAGCGCCGGTGGGGTGAGGCCATCAAGGTCATCCGCCCCACCTTCGCCTCCTCTGCCGACGGCGGCACGCACGTGAACATCAGCGGCGCGTCGGTGGCCAAGCACGCCAAGAACCGCGAGGGCGCGATCAAGCTGCTCGAGTACCTCGTCTCCGACCGGGCCCAGAGCCTCTACGCGAAGGCGAACTTCGAGTATCCGGTGAAGGCCGGGGTCGAGCTCGATCCCATCGTCGAGAGCTTCGGTCCGCTGAAGATCGATCCCCTGCCGCTGACCGAGATCGCCAAGTACCGTCGCGCCGCGAGCGAGCTGGTCGATCGTGTCGGCTTCGACAACTGACGACCGGGACCTCGGGAGGCTCGGACGCGGCGACACCGCCGGCCGGGGCTTGCGCCTTGCGGCCCTGGGCCTGGCCGCGCTGGCCCTCCTGCCGCCCCTGGCCCTCGCGGTGTCCGCGGGATCGGGCAGCCCGGGGCTCTGGGCGCACCTGACCGCGCACGTGCTCCCGCGCGCGACGCTCACCACGCTGCTGCTGCTGGGCGGCGTGGGTGCACTGGTGGCGGTCATCGGGACGGGCTGCGCGTGGCTGGTGACGGCCTACGCGTTTCCCGGCAGCCGCGTGTTGTCGTGGGCGCTGCTCCTGCCGCTCGCCGTCCCCACGTACATCGCCGCCTACGCCTACCTGGATCTGATGCACCCGCTGGGAGCCCCGCAGACGCTGCTGCGCGCGCTCCTCGGCATCGACGATCCTCGGGGGCTGCGACTTCCCGACGTGCGATCCCTGGGCGGCGCGATCGTCCTGCTCGGCTTCGTGCTGTATCCGTACGTGTACCTGAGCACGCGGGCCATGTTCGTGACCCAGGCCGCCAACCTCCTCGAGGCCGCGCGTTCGCTGGGTGCCGGGCCGCTCTCGGTCTTCCTGCGCATCGCGCTGCCCCTCGCGCGTCCGGCCATCGCGGTCGGGATGGTGCTCGCGCTGCTCGAGACACTCAATGACATCGGTGCGTCCGAGTTCCTCGGGGTGCAGACCCTGACGGTGTCGATCTACACGACGTGGATCACCCGCTCCGATCTGCCGGGCGCCGCGCAGATCTCCCTGGCCATGCTGTCGGTGGTGGCGCTCCTGGTGTTCGTCGAGCGCGTCAGCCGGGGCCGCCAGCGCTACACCTCCCAGGGGCGCTCACGACCGCTGGTCGCCAAGCGGCTCGGACCCGTCGCGGGACTCGCGGCCCTGGCGGTGACGGCCCTCCCGCTCGTGGTGGGCTTCGTGCTGCCG
>Ga0233383_1000956_pt1 | contig 10518 bp, 7 predicted proteins | sample ElkDunMinimDraft_14_FD_191542 | JGI IMG/M metagenome (GOLD analysis project Ga0233383, IMG submission 191542) | Fecal eukaryotic communites from dung pellets of Tule Elk in California, USA - Elk Dung G16 | ecosystem: Host-associated > Mammals > Digestive system > Large intestine > Fecal | place...
CCATCATCCAGTGGGACAAGGACGACCTGGAGACGATGGAACTGCTCAAGGTCGATTGCCTGGCGCTGGGCATGCTCACCTGCATCCGCAAGGCGGTGGCGCTGGTGGAGCGGCACCGCGGCTATGCAATGGACCTGGCGCGCCTGCCCACCGACGACAGGCCCACGTTCGAGATGATCCAGGCCGCCGACACCGTCGGCGTGTTCCAGATCGAGTCGCGCGCGCAGATGAGCATGCTGCCGCGGCTCAGGCCCGAGAAGTACTACGACCTGGTGGTGGAGGTGGCGATCGTGCGCCCGGGCCCGATCCAGGGCGACATGGTGCATCCCTACCTGCGGCGTCGGCAGGGCAGGGAAGCGGTGACCTATCCCTCCGAAGGCGTGAAGGAGATCCTGGGGCAGACGCTCGGCATCCCGCTGTTCCAGGAGCAGGTGATGGAGCTGGTGATCCATGCCGGCTATACCCCGAGCCAGGCCGACCAGCTGCGTCGCTCCATGGCGGCCTGGGGCCGGGGCGGCGACATGGAGCCGCACCGCCTGCGCATCCGTGAACTGATGACGGACAAGGGATATGCGCCGGAGTTCATCGACCAGATCTTCGAGCAGATCAAGGGCTTCGGCTCCTACGGCTTCCCGCAGAGCCATGCCGCCTCGTTCGCCAAGCTGGTCTACATCAGCAGCTGGCTCAAGCGCCACGAACCGGCCGCCTTCGCGTGCGCACTGCTCAACTCGCAGCCGATGGGCTTCTATTCGCCCAGCGAGATCGTGCAGGACGCGCGCCGCAGCCGCAGCGGGCGCGCCAGCGTGGAGGTGCTGGCCGTCGACGTGGCCTGCAGCGACTGGGACTGCACGCTCGAGGGCGGCCGCGCCTACCGCGGGGACGACGGCGGGCAGGCGGCGATCCGCCTGGGCCTGCGTCAGGTCAGGGGCCTGTCGCAGGCGATGGCCGAGGCCATCGTCGCGGCGCGCGCGCAGCGGCCGTTCTCCGACGTGCGCGACCTGTGCCTGCGCGCGGGCCTGGACGAGAAGGCCCGCGGCGCCCTGGCCGAGGCCGGCGCCCTGGCCTCGCTGACGGGGCATCGTCATGCCGCGCGCTGGGCGGTCGCCGGCATCGAACGCGCGCGTCCGCTGCTGCCGGACAGCCCCGACGAGGAGCCGATCGCGCTGCCGGCGCCTTCGGCGGGCGAGGAGGTGGTATCGGACTACCGCAGCGTCGGCCTGACCCTGGGCGCGCACCCGCTGGCGCTGGTGCGCGACCGCCTGCGCCAGCAGGGCGTGCTCGATTCGCGCCAGCTGCTCGAACTGCCGCACGGACGCGGCGCCTTCGCGGCCGGCATCGTCACCCAGCGCCAGCGACCGGGCACGGCCAAGGGCACGGTCTTCGTGACGCTCGAGGACGAGCACGGCATGGTCAACGTGGTGGTCTGGCCGCACCTGGCACTGCGCCGGCGCAAGGCACTGCTGGGCGCGCGGCTGCTGGCGGTGCGCGGACGCTGGGAGGACGTCGATGGCGTGCGCCACCTGATCGCACGCGACCTGCGCGACCTGACCGCGCTGCTGGGGCAGCTGCACACCACTTCACGGGACTTCCGCTGATGAAGCCGCGACGCACCGCATCGCTGGCCGACGACCTGTTCGCGCCGTCCATGCTGCAACTGGTGGACGATGCACAGGGAGGGGCGCGCTACTGGCCGGACGTGGCCGATCCGGCCACCGCGCAGCGCTGGTTCGCGCAACTGGTGGACGGGGCGGACTGGCGCCACCTGCGTCGCCCCATGTACGACCGCATGGTCGACGTGCCCCGGCTGCTGGCCTCGCATGCCGTGGACGACCTGCCCGCGGACCTGCCCCTGGCCGAGATGCTCGACTGCGTGCGGCAGCGGGTGCCGGCACCGTTCACCTCGATCGGCATGAACTTCTACCGCGACGGCCACGACAGCGTGGCCATGCACGGAGACAAGCTGCACCTGCTGGGCGATGGCCATCCGATCGCGATCCTGTCGCTGGGCGCGCCCAGGCGCATGCATATCCGCGAGGTCGGCGATCATGCCAATCGCATCGCGATCGACCTCATGCCCGGAAGCCTGCTGGCGATGAGCCATGCGATGCAGACCACGCACGAGCATGGCATCCCCAAGGTACGGGACGCGGGGCCGAGGATCAGCGTGGTGTTCCGAGCCAGGCCGAAGGCCTGAGTCTTGCCTTGCTTCCGCCCGCGTCTGCGCCCATGCCGTTGCTGTCGCCGTGGTCCGGGCGAAGCCGCGTCGGCGAACAGGCGGCGCCGCCTTGCGGCCGCGCCACCGGCAGGGCAGCGGCGCTCACGCCGCCTGCGTCTCGCCCAGCCACGTCTCCCGGTACGCCGGCCGCGCCTGGAACGCTTCCAGCCAGCGCTGCACATGCGCATGTGCACGGGCATCCACACCGCAGTACGTGCTGTAGGTGACCACGCTGGCCACCACCAGGTCGGCGAGCGAGAACGCCTCGCCCAGCAGCCACCGCGACTTGGCCAGTTGCAAATCGAGCCGGCCGAGCGCGGCATCGAGGCGCGCCAGCGCGTCCGCGGCGAGCGGCGCATGGTGCAGACGGACATCGGCCTGCGGACTCTGCGCGAAGTTCAGTACGGACACGAGCGCGCCATAGCTGACATAGGCCCAGCTGGTCCAGGACAGCGCCGCAAGCCGCTCGCGCGCGCCGGCGGCCGGCCACAGCCCGCGCTCCACACCGTATCGCTCGCCCAGCCACTGCAGGATCGCCACAGATTCGAACAGCGGCGTGCCGTCCGCCACCAGGGTCGGCACCACGCCGTGCGGATTGAGGGCGAGATAGGCCGGCGCCTTCTGCTCTCCCTTGGCCAGGTCGAGCATCACGATGTCGCAGTCCAGGCCGAGCTCGGCGATGGCGTGCACCACGGGCGTGGCACTGGACATGGGCGCGGCGAAGAGTTTCAGGGTCATGGTCTTGCTCCGGATCTGGATGGGATGGCCGGATGCCAGCGCATCCGGGAAGCGCAGGCTAGGCGCGTCTTGCGGACAGGTACGGTCCGCGATCCGTGGCATGCTGCGGCGATGCTCGACACCTCCGCGCGCCTGCTCCGGCTGTTGTCCCTGCTGCAGTCGCGGCCGTTCTGGCGTGGCCGCGAGCTGGCCGCGCGCATGGACGTGACGGGCCGCACCGTGCGCCGCGACGTCGAGCGCCTGCGCAGCCTCGGGTATCCGGTGGAGGCCAGCGCCGGCACCGCAGGCGGCTACATGCTCGCGGCCGGCCGCAACCTGCCGCCGCTGCTGCTGGAGGACGACGAGGCGCTCGCCGTCTCGCTGGGCCTGCGCCTGGCCACCGCCGGCACGGTGCAGGGCATGGAAGAGGCGGCGCTGCGCGCCTTCGCCAAGCTCGAGCAGGTCATGCCCGCGCGCCTGCGCACGCGGGTGCGCAACCTGCATGCGGCGGTGCTGCCGCTCGGGCCCGAGGGGCCCGGCGTTCCCTACGACCGTCTGGTGGCACTGGCCCAGGCCTGCCGCTCGCTGCAACGCCTGCACTTCGACTATGCGGACCAGGAGGGCCGGGCGAGCGTGCGCGAGATCGAACCGCATGCGCTGGTCTCCACCGAAGCGCGCTGGTACCTGCTGGCCTGGGATCTGTCGCGCGGCGACTGGCGCACCTTCCGCGTCGACCGCATCGCCGGCATGCCGCGCGCGGGGGAACGTTTCCTGCCGCGCAAGCTTCCCGGTGGCGATCCCGCCGCGTTCGTGTCCCGCGCGATCTCGGTCCAGCCCTATGCGCTCAAGGCGCGCATCGAACTGCGGGCGCCGCTGGCGCGGATGCGCGAGCGCATCCCGCCGTCCGTGGGGCACCTGAGCCGGCTCGACGAGGGACGCTGCATCCTGGAGACCGGCGCGCAGCGGCCGGATGTCCTCGGCTACCACCTGGCGCTGCTGGGCGTGGACTTCGTCGTGCTCGAACCGGTGGCGCTGCGCGAGCACATGCGCGTGCTGGCGCGACGACTGCGGCGGGCGGGCGCCGGGCCAACGCCCGCGGGGGCGGAGCGCACCGCCGGCAGGCGGGTCGTGCCGCGCGCATGACGCAGGCCCGGCTCAGGCGTGGCGGCGCACCCAGTCGAGGTAGGCGTCCATCCAGCCTTGCAGGAATTCGCGGCTGCCTTCGGCGATGCCGCCTGCGTCGTCGAGTACGTCGTCGGCCTTGAGGAAGGCTTCGGGCTGGCCCAGCGTGGGCATGTCCAGGTAGGCCAGGATGGTGCGCAGGTGCTGCTGCGCGGCGGCGGTACCGATCACGCCGATCGACACCCCGATGATGCCCGCCGGCTTGTCGGGGAAGGCGCTGTCGCCGTAGGGACGCGACGCGTGGTCGAGTGCGTTCTTGAGTACGCCGGGGATCGACCGGTTGTATTCGGGTGTGACGAACAGCAGCCCATCGGCCTCGCGGATCGCCTGCTTGAGGCGGGTGACCGGCGCCGGCGGGGACTTGTCGTCGTCCTGGTTGTACAGCGGCAGGTCGTCGATACGAAGGCGCCGGAACTCGACGTCGTCGGGTCCGAGCGTGGCCAGCGCATCGGCCAGGCGCGCATTGAACGAGTCCTTGCGCAGGCTGCCGACGATGACGGCGATAGTCAGTGACATGGAGACTCCTGATACGACCGGCGCGCACCGCGCGCCAATGCGGCGACGGGCCGATCATGGCCAAGATGCGGTGGCCGGCGTGAAAGACGCGTCTGCGCGCCTGTGCCGTTCGCGGACCGTTGACCGGGCCTGCAGCAAGGTGGCGTCCGCCCCGGCGGGAGGTCCAGATGCATTCCAAGCACCTGCGGTTCGGAAAGGGATTCCGCCCGGCATTCGCCGTGCGCGGCGTACAGGCGGCCGAAATGGTCATCGCGCCCGGCGACGGCGAAGGCGGCCCGGAGAACTTCCATCGCGGCGCCGACCAGTGGATCTACGTGGTGGCGGGGTCCGGCCTGGCGATCGTGGACGGCGCGCGCCGCAGACTGCGCGCGGGCAGCCTGCTGGTGATCGAGCGCGGCGAACGGCACGAGATCCGCAACACCGGCCAGGACCTGCTGCGCACCCTCAACTTCTACTCGCCGCCGGCGTACACCAGCGGCGGCAATCCCCGGCCGCCGGGCCGCGGCGTACGCAGGCGCGCCCGGGATTGAACGTCGCTGGCGGCGGCCCGCGCGCCGCCAGACCAGTCGACGCAGCCTGCCGATGGCCAGACTGCGCGGCAGGCGGCTGCCGCGCTTGCGCCCCGCGACGGCGGTTGGCATGGTAGCGGCAGCCCGGGCGGAACAGAGCCGATCCTATGTCTTCGAGACCGCGCAAGCGGCTGCCCGGGCCGGTCACCAGGATGCTGGTGCTCGGCATCGTCCTGGGTACGCTGATCATGCTCGGCCTGGCATGGCTGTTGCTGCAGGACCGTGCGGTGCGCCTTGCCTCCGCGCAGCGCCAGGCGCTGGCGCTTTCCTCCGGCGTGGACAGGCTGCTGCGGCAGGAATTCGGCAGCCTGGAGCGGGCCATGGCGGGCATCGCCGCGGATGCCGCCTCCTACGCCGGCGCGGGGCGGGAGGATGCCGACGCGCTGCTGCGTGCCGCGATCGCCGGCGTGGTGGCACGCAGCGAGGGACTCGAGTCGATCGTGGTCGTCGATGCCGCGGGCCGGCCGTTGAGCGAGGGGCGGGGCGACCCGGCGCTGCCCGACTGGGCGCAGTCGTCGCGAGGCCAGCACCTGGCGATCGGGCCCCTGCAACCGGGCGAGGATGGCGAGTGGTTGTTGCGCGTGGCCTGGCCGTTCGGCGATGGCCGCTGGCTGCTGGGGCGGATGCGGGCCAGCGCGATCGGGCAGATGATCGACGACCTCGACGTCGGCAGCGAGGGGCAGGCCACGGTGCTCGACCGCAACGGCGTGGTCCTTGCGCGACAGCCGGACGGTGGCCGCGCCATCGTGGGCCTGCATACGCCGCTGCCGGCGGAACTGCGCCAGGCCAGGGGCATGGCCGCGGGCGTGCGCGTCAGCCCTGTCGACGGCGTAGAGCGCATCGCGGGATTCAGCGCGAACAGCGGCTACGACATCGTGACCGCTGCGGGACTGGGGCGCCGGGAGACGCTGGTGCCGTGGTATCGGAATCTGTCGATCGCAGGCGGTTTCGTGCTGCTCTACTGGCTGGGGCTGGGCTACTTCCTGCATCGACTGGCCCGGGGCGAACGCGTGCGCGAAGGCCTGGTCGACGAACTCGAGGAGCAGGCCGAGTGGCTCGACCAGGCGCAGCGGGCCGCGCGCACCGGGGTGTGGCGGCTGGAGGCCGACGGCCGCCACGTCAAGGTGTCCGAGTACACCGCGGCGATGTTCGGATTCGAGCCTCGCGCGGGCGTCCTGCCTGTGCGCGATTTCTTCGAGCGGATGCACGGCGGCGACCGCGGACGCGTGGAACGCCTGGTCGCCCGCGCCTTGAAAGCGGGCGAGTCCTACAGCACGGAGTGGCGGATACGGACCGCCGACGGCGCCGAACGCTGGATCCGGTCCACCGGCGGCCTCGTGACCGACCACCATGGCCAGCAACGCTTTACCGGCACGGTCGTCGACGTCACCGCCAGCCACTGGGCGCGCGAGCGCATCGAACGCGCCGAGGCGCAGTTCCGCGCCCTGTTCGAACGCAATCCCCTGCCGTTCTGGGTGTTCGACGAGGCCAGCCTGCGCTTCCTCGCCGTGAACGAGGCGGCGATCGCGTCCTATGGATACAGCCAGGAGGAATTCCTGGCCATGACCATTCTCGACATCCACCCGCCGACAGAGCGGGAGATGGGGGAGGCGACGATCCGCAGTCGTCGCGGTGAGCGGGAACTGTCGAAAGTGGAGGGAATCTGGACGCACCGGCGGCGCGACGGCAGCTGCCTGGACGTCCGCGTGTTCAGCAGCGCCATCCAGTTCGACGGCAGGCCGGCGCGGCTGGTCCTGGCCGAGGATATCAGCGACCGCATCGCGTACGAACGCGACCTGGCCTGGCGCGCCACCCACGACAGCGTCACCGGCCTCAAGCGCGTGTCCGTCGTCATCGACGAGGTCAATGCGCGACATGCGCCCGGGGCGCGCTATGTCGCAGCCTTCGTGCGCCTGCGCGGGCTCGAGCTCGTCGCGCCCACGCTGGGCGCGGAAACCAGCGAGTTGCTGCTGCGCGAGATGGCGGCGCGGGTGCTTCGGATCGGCGAGGAGTTCGGAACCGCCGGGTACTGGCCTGGCGAATCCTTCATCGTGGTCGCCTTCGACCCCGCGCGCCAGCGCGAGATGCTGGACGCGCTCGAGAATGCGATCGCCACGCCGGTGCAGACCCGCGGCGGCGCCCATCCGATCGAGGCCTGGATCGGCATCGCCGAGGGGCCGGATCCGGGCGAGGACGCCGGACGGACCATCGGCCACGCCGCGCTGGCCTCGCTGCAGGCCAGTCGTGAGATGGTCCCGATGCTGCCCTACGACCGCTCGATGGGCGACCGCGCCGCCGAACAGATCGCGCTGGCGCGACGACTGCACAGCGCGCTCGGGCGCGACGAGTTCGAGGTCCATTACCAGCCGGTGCGGCGCGCTGCCGACGGTCGGCTGGTGGCGGTGGAAGCGCTGCTGCGGTGGCGCCTGGACGGCGATTTCATCCCGCCAGGGGTGTTCATGCCACTGGCCGAGGCGTCTGGCCTCATCGTGCCGATCGGGCGCTGGATCCTCGAGCAGGCCGCCCTTGCGCATGGGCGGCTGGTCGCGCGCGGCCTGCATGACGTGGCCATCGCCGTGAACGTCTCGGCGGTGCAACTGCTTGGCGACAACATCGCCGAGGCGGTGCTCGAGCTACAGCAACGGCATGGCCTGGCGCGCGGCGCGCTGCATGTGGAACTGACCGAGAGCGTCGTGCTGCACCAGCCGCAAGCGGCGCGTGCCCGTATGCTGCAGCTTCGCGCGGCGGGGGTACGGATCTCGATCGACGACTTCGGCACCGGGTTCTCGAGCATGACCTACTTGCGCAACCTGCCCCTGGACTATCTCAAGATCGACCGCAGTTTCGTCAGGGGCGTGCATACCGACGGGCGCAACGCGTCCATCTGCGTGGCCGTGATCCAGCTGGCACGCGGCCTGGGCCTGGCAACCATCGCCGAAGGAGTGGAGCATCCCGGCGAGCTGGCATGGCTGGAGGCGCAGGGTTGCGACTATGTCCAGGGCTACTTGCTGGGACGGCCGGCGCCCCTGGAGGAACTGCTCGACACGCACCGCGTTGCCGACTCTGGCGACCGGCCGCCTGGCCAGGGCGGAGACTTCGATGCCGGGCAGCGGCGGCTGGACAGCAAAGGCGCGTTGCCCCCGCCCGGCAACACCTAGTCAGGCCAGCCCGGGGGCGTCGAGGCGCCAGCTTGCAACAGGGCAGGATCTGGCCGGAAGCCGGGCGTCGCAGGCACCAAAAAACAGGGAGCCCATCCCTGGGCTCCCTGTCAGACAACCGGTCGATCAGCGACGCTGTTCCTGCTCGCGCTGATTGCCCTGGGGATCGCGTTCCTGTTGCGGCTGGCCGTGCTGCTTGCCTTGCTGCTGCTGCTGTTGCTTGCCGGTCTGCTGCCTGTCGGTCTGCTGGTTGCGGTCGTTCTGGTTTGCCATGACGTTCTCCTGGGCTCGAGCGGGGCGTCGAGTGGCGCGAGCGTGTTCCCGGCGGGGTTAAAGAGCCGTGTGTTTCGGGCGTGTCCCGGGTTCAACTTGATGAACCCCCAGCTGCGAGCAGGGAAGATGAAAGAAACGTTTCGCACGCGGCTCCCAGAGGCGTGCCGCCTGGCGGCGGATTGCGCAGCGGCGCACAAGGCGAGGGCCAAGCACGGCACCGCCGCAGGCACAAGCGGCGCGGCGCGAGCGGAAAAAAAACGCCGCAGGGCTTGCATTGCGCATCGGCCCCAGAACCGCCCGCAGCGGCCGCTGCGAACTTATCCACGATGCTTGTGGACAACGTTGTGGAAGGGCGATTGAACAACCGTCGGCAGCCCGCATGGCGTCACGGCCTGTGACTGTTTGGTGAAAACAACGCCAATGCCACAAATGCGAACCGCCCCTTGCGGGGCGGTTGCGGGTGTGCTTGTTGACGTGGCGAAAATATGGTCAGGCCGCCGCGTCTTCCTCCTTGAACGCGTCCACTGGAATGCACGCGCAGAACACGTTCTTGTCGCCATGCACGTTGTCCACGCGCGCCACCGGCGGCCAGTACTTCTGCTGGCGCAGGCTCGACAGCGGAAACGCCGCCAGTTCGCGCGGATAGGCATGCGCCCAGTCGCTCCCGGCCACCGCATCCGCGGTGTGCGGCGCATGCTTGAGCGGGTTGTCCTCGCGATCCAGGCGTCCGTCCTCGATCGCGCGGATCTCGTCGCGGATCTGGATCATGGCGTCGATGAAGCGGTCCAGTTCGTGCAGCGACTCGCTCTCGGTCGGCTCCACCATCAGGGTGCCCGCGACCGGGAAGCTGAGCGTGGGCGCATGGAAACCGAAGTCGATCAGGCGCTTGGCCACGTCCTCGGCGGTGACGCCGGTGGCCTTCTCCAGCGGACGCAGGTCGAGGATGCACTCGTGCGCCACCAGGCCGTTGCGGCCGGTGTAGAGGGTGCGGTAATGCGGCGCGAGCCGCCTGGACACGTAGTTGGCGTTGAGCAGCGCCACCTGGGTGGCGCGGCGCAGGCCACCGGCGCCCATCATCGCGATGTACATCCAGCTGATGGGCAGGATCGAGGCGCTGCCGTGGGCCGCCGCCGAGACCATGCCCACGCTGCCGTCGGCATCTTCGTGGCCGCGCGGCAGGAACGGCGCAAGGTGCGACTTGACCGCGCAGGGACCCACGCCGGGGCCGCCGCCGCCGTGCGGGATGCAGAAGGTCTTGTGCAGGTTGAGGTGCGAGACGTCGGAGCCCCACTTGCCCGGCTTGGCCAGACCGACCAGCGCATTCATGTTGGCGCCATCGGTGTAGACCTGCCCGCCGTGGCGATGGACGATCTCGCAGATTTCCACCACGTCCTCTTCGAACACGCCATGCGTGGACGGGTAGGTCATCATGATCGCGGCCAGGTTGGCAGAGTGCTTCTCGGCCTGGGCGCGGATGTCCTCCACGTCGATGTTGCCGTTGGCATCGCACTTGGTGACCACGACCTTCATGCCGCACATCTGCGCCGAGGCCGGGTTGGTGCCGTGCGCGGACTCCGGGATCAGGCAGATGTTGCGGTGCGCTTCGCCGCGCGAGGCGTGGTAGGCGCGGATGGCCAGCAGCCCGGCGTATTCGCCCTGCGCGCCGGAGTTGGGCTGGAAGCTCACCGCGTCGTAGCCGGTGATCTCCACCAGCATCGCCTCCAGCGAGTCGATCAACTCGCGGTAGCCCCGCGTCTGCGGGGCGGGCGCGAGCGGGTGGATGTTGGCGAACTCGGGCCAGGTGATCGGGATCATCTCCGCCGTGGCGTTGAGCTTCATCGTGCACGAGCCCAGCGGGATCATCGTGCGGTCCATCGCCAGGTCCTTG
>Ga0233383_1000960_pt1 | contig 10508 bp, 5 predicted proteins | sample ElkDunMinimDraft_14_FD_191542 | JGI IMG/M metagenome (GOLD analysis project Ga0233383, IMG submission 191542) | Fecal eukaryotic communites from dung pellets of Tule Elk in California, USA - Elk Dung G16 | ecosystem: Host-associated > Mammals > Digestive system > Large intestine > Fecal | place...
CAGGGCCTCCGGCGTGCTGGACTTGACCGGGTCGGAGACCGCCAGCAGGCCGGCGAGCGCGCCGTCCACCGCCAGGTACATCACGCTCGCGCCCTGCCCGCGCAGGTCTTCGGCGCGGGCCGCGAGCGCCGCAGGATCGACCCCTTCGGCGTGCATCAGCGTCGTGTTGCCCAACGCCATCCGGTGGCCTTCGACCTCGCCGCGCACGCCGATGCCCGAGGTCGATTCGAAGTGCTCGACCGGTGCCAGCGCGAGGCCGCGTTCGCGCGCGGCGGCGACGATGGCTTCGGCCAGGGGATGCTCGCTGCCCTGGTCGAGGCTGGCGGCCAGGCGCAGCACCTCGTCCGGGTCGCCGTCGCGCGCGGCGACCGCCGTCTCGTAGGCGGGCCGGCCTTCGGTGAGCGTGCCGGTCTTGTCCACCACCAGGGTATCCACGTCGCGCAGGCGTTCGATCGCGGCCGCGTCGCGGAACAGCACGCCCAGGGTGGCGCCGCGGCCGGTGGCGACCATCACCGACATCGGCGTGGCCAGGCCCAGTGCGCAGGGACAGGCGATGATGAGCACGGCCACCGCGTTGACCAGGCCATGGACCCAGCGCGGCTCCGGCCCGAACAGGCCCCAGGCGAAGAACGCCAGCAGCGCCACCGTCACCACGCCCAGCACGAAGCGCCCGGCGACGACATCGGCCAGACGCTGCATCGGCGCCCTGGAGCGCTGCGCCTGCGCGACCATCTGCACGATGCGCGACAGCAGCGTATCGGCGCCCACGCGTTCGGCACGTACCAGCAGCGCGCCGCTGGTGTTGAGGGTGGCGCCGATCACCCGGTCGCCCGGCTGCTTGCGCACGGGCAGCGGCTCGCCGGTGAGCATGGATTCGTCGACGGCGCTGCCGCCCTCCAGCACCAGCGCATCCACCGGCACCTTCTCGCCGGGACGCACGCGCAGGCGGTCGCCGATGCGCACCTGGTCGAGCGGCACGTCCTCCTCGCCACCGTCCCCGCGCAACCGTCGTGCGGTGGTCGGGGCCAGGCCCAGCAGCGAGCGGATCGCCGCCGAGGTCTGCGCCCGCGCCTTGAGTTCCAGCAGCTGGCCCAGCAGGGTCAGCGAGACGATCACCGCGGCGGCCTCGAAGTACACCGAGACCCGGCCCATCGAGGCGAAGGCGGCGGGAAACAGCCCGGGCGCGATCGTGGCGACCACGCTGTAGGCGTAGGCCGCGCCGGTGCCGAGGCCGATCAGGGTCCACATGTTGGGGCTGCGGTTGCGGATCGACCGCCAGCCACGCACGAAGAACGGCGCCCCGGCCCACACCACCACCGGCGTGGCCAGCACCAGTTCCACCCAGCTCTGCGTGGCCATGTCCATCAGCCGCAGGCGATGGCCGAACATGGCCAGCACGAACACCGCCACGGTCAGCGGCAGGGTCCACCAGAAGCGGCGCGAGAAATCGCGCAGCTCCGGGTTCCCGCCTTCCTCCAGGCTCGGCAGCTCGGGTTCCAGCGCCATGCCGCACTTGGGGCAGGTGCAGGGATGGTCCTGGCGCACCTCCGGGTCCATCGGACACACGTAGAGGGTGCCGGCCGGCGGCGCGACCGGCGTCTCGTCCACCCGCGGCCGGCTGCCGTCGTAGCGGGCAGGATCGGCGGCGAACTTCTCCGCGCAGCGCGCGCTGCAGAAGCGCCACGTGCGACCGCCATGTTCGACCCGGTGCGGTGAATCGGCCGGCACCTGCATGCCGCAGACCGGGTCGCGCTGTTCGGTCATGGCGCTGGCGCTGCCGTCGTAGCGGGCCGGATCGTCGGCGAACCTGGCGGCGCAGCGCGCGCTGCAGAAATGCCAGGTGCGGCCACCGTGTTCGACCCGGTGCGGGGAATCGGCCGACACCTGCATGCCGCAGACCGGGTCGCGCTGGTCCGTCGCAGCATGCCTGTGCTGTGAATGCTGCATGGCCGGCTCAGGGCGGGCTGGCGCGGTAGCGATGCGCCAGCATCAACGCGATCGCGCACGAGGCGATGCGCGACTCGCGCGAGTCGGCGCGACTGGTCAGCACCACCGGCACCTTGGCGCCGAGCACGATGCCGGCGCTGGCCGCGTCGCCCATGTACATGATCTGCTTGGCCAGCATGTTGCCGCTCTCCAGGTCCGGCACGACCAGGATGTCGGCCTGGCCGGCGACGTCCGAGACGATGCCCTTGGTGCGGGCGGCGGCCATCGAGATCGCGTTGTCCAGGGCCAGCGGGCCATCCAGCACGCCGCCCTCGATCTGGCCGCGGTCGGCCATCTTGCACAGCGCCGCGGCATCGAGCGTGGCCGGCATCGTCGGCGTCACCGTCTCCACGGCCGCGAGGATCGCGACCTTGGGCGTCTCCACGCCGATCACCTGCGCCAGCGCGATCGCGTTGCGGATGATGTCGGCCTTCTGCGCGAGGTCCGGCGCGAGGTTGATCGCCGCATCGGTGACGATGAACGGGCGCGGATAGTGCGGGGTCTGCAGCACGAAGCAGTGGCTGATGCGGCGCTTGGTGCGCAGGCCGGTGGCCGAGGCCACCACCGCCCGCATCAGCTCGTCGGTGTGCAGGCTGCCCTTCATCAGCGCCTCGACCCTGCCCTGCCGCGCCAGTTCCACCGCGCGTGCGGCGGCGGCATGGCTGTGCGCGACCGCCTCGATCGCCAGTCCGGACAGGTCGATGCCGGCCTCCGCGGCCGCGGCCTCGATGCGCGCACGCGGGCCGACCAGGACCGGCTCGATCAGCCCCGCGTCGCGCGCATCCAGCGCGCCGGCAAGACTCAGCGCATCGCAGGGATGCACCACCGCCACGCGCACCGGCGGCAGCGAGGCCGCATGCGCCAGCAGCCTGGCGAGGCCCTCGCCGCGCGCGGCCTCGACGCGGATGTCGGGCAGCGTGGTGCGGGCGCGCTCGATCCGCGCCTCCGGCGCGATCACCTCCGCTTCGCCCTCGATGGCGGGGCTGCCATCGGCGAGCAGGCAGCGGCATGCGAGCGTGACGCGGCGCGTGGCGGGATCCAGCGCCGCGACCTCGACCTGCACCGACAGGCGATCGCCGAGCCGCACCGGCGCCAGGAAGCGCAGGCTCTGCGCCAGGTAGATGGTGCCCGGCCCCGGCAGGCGCGTGCCCAGGACCGCCGAGATCAGCGCCCCACCCCACATGCCGTGCGCGACCACGCCGTGGAACCGGGTGGTGGCGGCGAATTCAGGGTCCAGGTGCTGCGGGTCGAGGTCGCCCGAGAGCACCGCGAACAGCTGGATGTCCTGCGCGGTCAGGGTGCGCTCGATGCTGGCGGAATCGCCGACCGACAACTCCTCGAAGGTGCGGTTGCGCAGGACGCGCAGGTCGTCGTCGGCGTTCATGGCCGGGGATCATGCGCGCGCGGATGCAAGGATGGCGTGGATGCCGCCCCGGCGGGCATCATCCGCGCACCACCAGCATGTCCGCCTGCACCGTGGTCAGCATGCGCCGCGCCACGCTGCCGACCACGAGTTCATGGAGCGCGCCGCGGCCGTGGGTGCCAAGCACCACCAGGTCGGCGCCGACGCTGTCCACGTACTGCTGGACCAGGCGCGCCGGGTCGCCATGCTCGACCAGCAGGGGCACGTCCCCGTCGAGTCCGGCCTCGCGCAGGAAGGCCCGGCCCTGCTCGCGCAGCGTGGCGGCCGTCTCGGCCAGCGCCTGGTCGCGGGTGGTGTCGAGCAGGCCCAGCATCGGCACCGCGTAGCCGTGCAGCACGGTGATCGCGGCAGCCGGGAACAGCGCGCGCGCCCGCTGCAGCGCGCCGCGGCAAGCCTCGGAGAAATCGCTGGCCAGCAGCAGCCGCCGGTACGGCCGGTGCACGCGCTCATGCACCATCAGCATCGCCGTGCCGGGCCGGCGCAGCAGGCGGTCCACGGTCGACCCCAGCACTGCCGGTCCCAGCGCGCCGGTGCGGACCGGGCCGGTGACCACCAGCGGCGCCTGCATGGTCCCGAGCAGGGCGACCAGGTGCTCGCCGGCCGCGCCCTCGGCCGCACTCAGTTCCCAGCGGCCCGGTGCGGATTCGAACTCGCGCTCGAGCCGCCGCCGTGCCAGCTGCAGGTCGCTGGGCTCGGTGTACCAGCCCGGCAGGTCGTGGCGCGGCACGTTGCGGGCCGAGCGTTCGACCGGCTCGACCACGGTGGCCGCCACCGCACGCGCGTCGCTGCCGCGCGTCAGGGCGATCGCGCGGTCGGTGGCGCGATCGCAGCGCGGGCTCAGGTCGGTGGCCAGCAGCAGGCTGGTCGCGGTCTGGTGGCGGCTCATGCAAGTTCCCTCGTGGCGCGGCCGGGGCCGGGCCGCAGTTCTTCGAAGACATCGAAGCGGCGCAGCAGCCACTTCTCCCCTTCCAGCGACACCAGCAACGCCACGCCGATGGCGACGATCGCCAGCCCTTCCAGCAGCGGCACGGGGCGGCTGCCGAACAGCGCGTGCATCCACGGCAGGTAGGTGAAGGCCGCCTGCGCCAGCACCACCGCCGCGATCGCCCACAGCACCGCGGGCGTGCCGCGCAGCCCGCGCAGCGAGAACGAGGTGCCGTGCAGGTAGCGGACGCTGAACAGGTAGAAGATCTCCAGCACGCAGAAGGTGTTGACCACCATGGTGCGGGTCGTCTCCAGGTCGTGTCCGCGCGCGCGCCCCCAGGCGAACACGCCGAATGCGGCCACGCTGAACAGGATCGACACCAGCACGATGCGCCAGAGCATGAACGGCGAAACCAGCGGGGCCTCGCGGCGTCGCGGCGGCCGCGCCATCACGCCCGGCTCCGGCGGTTCGAAGGCGAGCGACAGGCCCAGGGTGACGGTGAGCACCATGTTGATCCACAGGATCTGCGCCGGCGTCATCGGCAGCAGCCAGCCCAAGGCGATCGCCAGCACCACCGCCAGCGCCTCGCCGCCATTGGTCGGCAGGGTCCAGGCGATGACCTTGCGGATGTTGTCGTACACCGCGCGGCCCTCGTGTACCGCCGCGGCGATGGAGGCGAAGTTGTCGTCAGCCAGCACCATCTGGCTGGCCTCCTTGGCCGCCTCGGTGCCCTTGCGGCCCATCGCGATGCCGATGTCGGCCTGCTTGAGCGAGGGCGCGTCGTTGACCCCGTCGCCGGTCATGGCCACGGTGTGCCCGCGCGACTGCAGCGCGCGCACGATCCGCAGCTTGTGCTCGGGCGTGGTGCGGGCGAACACGCTGGCGCTGGCCGCCAGTGCCGGCAGCTCGGCATCGCTGACGCCATCGAGCTGCGGGCCGGTGACCACGCTCACCTGGTCGGCCAGGTGCAGCTGGCCGGCGATGGCGGCCGCCGTGGCCGCGTGGTCGCCGGTGATCATCTTGACCGCGATGCCGGCATGGCGGCAGTCGGCCACGGCGCGGATCGCTTCCTCGCGCGGCGGATCGATGAAGCCGACGATGCCGGCGAATACCAGCCCTTCGACGTCCTCGAGCCCGAACCGGCCCGGCACCTGCGGCAGGGCCCGCCAGGCGAAGCCCAGCACGCGCTGGCCCTGCGCGCCCGCCGCATCGATCGCCTCGCGCCAGAATCCCGGGTCCACCGGGGCGGTACCATCGGGCCCGGCCTGGGCCACGCTCAGCGCCAGCACCTGCTCGGGCGCGCCCTTGACGCAGACAAGGGCGCCGTCGCCATCGCCGTGAAGCGTGGCCATGAAGCGGTGCGAGGCATCGAACGGCACTTCGTCCAGGCGGGGGTGGGCGGCGCGCAGCGTGGCCGCGTCCAGGCCGGCCTTGCCGGCCAGCGCCAGCAGCGCGCCTTCCATCGGGTCGCCGTCCACGCGCCACTCGCCGCCCTCGCCCGCGTGCAGCCGGGCGTCGTTGCACAGCAGGCCGATGCGCGCGACCGACACCGCGGCCTGCAGTGCCGGATCGCCACCGGCCTGCGCCTGCAGCTGTCCCCGCGGCGCATAGCCGCCGCCACTGGCCTCGGCCTGGCCCGCGGTGGTGACCACGCTGCGCGCGGTCATCTCGTTGCGGGTCAGGGTGCCGGTCTTGTCCGAGCAGATCACGGTGGTGGCGCCCAGTGTCTCCACCGCAGGCAGGCGCCGCACGATCGCGTTGCGCGCGGCCATGCGGCGCACGCCCATGGCCAGGGTGATCGTGATCACCGCCGGCAGGCTCTCGGGCACCACGCCCACCGCCAGCGCCACCACCACCATCAGAGCGTCGAGCCAGCCGTAGCCGCGCATCCCGACCGCGAACAGGAACAGCGCCACCGAGGCGACCAGGGCAAGCAGGGTGAAGCGCCGTCCGAACCGCGCGATCTGCCGCAGCAGCGGCGTGGTCAGCGCTTCCACCTGGCCCAGCAGCGTGCCGATGTGGCCGATGCGGGTCTGGCTGCCGGTGGCCACCACCAGGGCCTGGGCCTGCCCGGCCGCTACCAGGGTGCCCGAATAGAGCATCGAGGCGCGGCTGCCCAGGTCGGCATCGGCGGCCACCGCATCGACCTGCTTGTCGGCCGGGACCGACTCGCCGGTGAGCACCGATTCGTCCACGCGCAGGCCGCGCGCGCGCAGCAGCCGCGCATCGGCTGGTACGCGGTCGCCGGCCTCGAGCAACACGACGTCGCCCGGCACGAGGTCCTCGACCGCGACCGTGGCGCGCGCGCCGCCACGCAGCACCCGCGCGCTGGGCGCGAGCATCGTGCGCAAGGCCGACAGCGCCTGCTCGGCGCGGCCTTCCTGGACGAAGCCGACGATGGCGTTGACGATCACCACCGCGGCGATCACGCCGCTGTCGACGAAATTGCCCAGCACCGCGGCCACGGCTGCCGCAGCCAGCAGGAACAGGATCAGCGGATCGACGAACTGGCGCAGCAGGCGGCGCCAGGCGGGCGTGCGCTGCGGCGGCGGCAGGGCGTTGGGGCCGTGCCGCAACAGCCGCTGCGTCGCTTGCGCCGGCGCCAGGCCCTCGCCGTCGGCGTCGAGCCGGGCCAGGGCCTGCGCGGGCGCGAGGGCGTGCCAGTCGTCGGGCGCAGGGGGCGCCGCCGCCGCAGTGCCGGAGGCGGCCTCAGCCGCCACGCTTGCGCGGACCCTTCCCGGTGGCGGCCGTGGGCATCATCGCGGCAAAGCCCTGCTGCAGGTTCGACAGCAGGGTGTTCCAGGCTTCGGTGGTGCCGGGCGCGGCGCGGGACTCCACGCCCGCCGCGCTCCAGGCGCTGGCCAGCTGGCGCTGCCAGTCCTGCAGCGCTTCGGCCAGGCCGCGCGCGAATTCCTCCTGGCTTTGCAGGGCCCGCTGCGCGACCGCCTGGCCATCGCCCAGGCGCTGCTCGGCCTGGCGCCAGAACGTTTCCACCGGCAGCGCGGCCAGCGCCTGCCAGTCGCCTGCCTGCAGCAGCCGGCGCGCCTGCGCGTCGAAGCCGGCCGCGCCCTCGCCCACCGCGCGCGTCCCCATCTCGAGCCATTCGCGGCCTTCTTCCTGCAGCAGGCGGCCAAGCCGCATCTGCAGGTCCAGGTTCGCCTTCCACAGCGCCATCGGGAGATCGGAAGCCTTGTCCATGTCGTCACCTCGGGGGTCGATGTCGGATGTACCTCTCGGCGATGCCACGCGGGGCACGCACGGCCATGCTGCCGTGTGGCGCACGCCACCGCATTGACCACGCGCAATCCGCCGCGGCCGGGCATCGACCGCATCATAGACCGGCGTCGTTGCGCCCACGTGTGGGGGCGGTTGTCGCCATGCCGGGCGCGGTGCTAGCGTCCGCGCTCTTCCGAGGAGCCTTCGATGATGCGTCGCCCTGTCGTGATCCTGCTGCTGGGCGCGTGCCTGGCCGGCAGCGCCTGCCAGCGCAGCCCTGCCCCCGGCGATGCCGCTCCCGCCGCGTCCACCGCTGCGCAGACGCCGCGTCCTGCCAACGACACGGCCGCGGGCCAGCGCATCGAGGCCGATGTGCGCGCGCTGGCCGACGATGCGATGGAAGGCCGCGAAACCGGCACCCCCGGCTACGACCGCGCGGCCGAACATGTCGCCGCGCGCTTCGCCGAACTGGGCCTGCAGCCGGCCGGCGACGATGGCAGCTGGTTCCAAACCGTGCCGCTGCTCAAGGCGCAGGTGGAACTGGAGGGCGCGCGCCTGGAGATCGTGCGCGACGGCCGCACCACCGCGCTCGAACCGGGCGTGCAGTTCCTGCCCAGCGCCAACTTCAACCGGCCCGAATCGGCGATCGAGGCGCCGGCGGTGTTCGTCGGCCAGGCGGTGCACGCGCCGGAACTGGGCCACGACGACTTCGCCGGCCTCGACCTCGACGGCCGCATCGCGGTGGTCTTCGGCGGCGCGCCCTCGAGCTTCGCCGACACCCAGCGCGCGTTCCATTCGTCCTGGCAGGAGAAGCTGCGCAACATCGTCGAGCGCGGCGCGGTGGGCGCGGTCTACGTCAACAGCAGCGACGACCAGGTCCGCTATCCCTGGTCGCAGGCGGTGCAGAACGCCGCCAAGCCGGCGATGCGGCTGCGCGACGCGGACGGCCGCGGCATCCACACCTGGCCGCAGCTGCGCGCGATCGCGGTGGTGAACGCGACCGCCGCCGATGCCCTGTTCGCCGGCGGCGAGCGCCCGGCGGCGCGGTTGTTCGAGGCGGCCCGCGCCGGCGAACTGAAGGGCTTCGCCCTGCCCGGCACGCTGCGCCTGGCCGGGCGCACCCGGATCGAACCGCTGCAGTCGCGCAACGTAGTGGCGAGCCTGCCGGGCACCGATCCGGCGCTGGCCGGCGAGCACGTGGTCTACACCGCGCACCTGGACCACGTCGGCACCGGCGCCGAGGTCGAGGGCGACGGCATCTACAACGGCGCGCTCGACAACGCCCTGGGCGTGGCGATCATGCTCGAGGCCGCGCGCGAACTGGCCGAGGCCGGGGCGCCGCGGCGCAGCATGACCTTCGTCGCGCTGACCGGCGAGGAAAAGGGCCTGCTCGGTTCGGAATGGTTCGCACGCCACCCGTCCGTGCCCGGGCGCCTGGTGGCCAACATCAACATGGACATGCCGGTGCTGACCGCGCCGACCACCGACGTGGTCGCGATCGGGGTGGAGCACTCCAGCCTCAAGGCCGCGCTGGAGACTGCGGCGCGTGAGGTGGGGGTGGACCTGTCGCCCGATCCCTTCCCGGAAGAGACCATGTTCGTGCGCAGCGACCAGTACCCGTTCGTGCGCGCGGGCGTGCCGGCGGTGTACCTGGTCGGCGGCGTGGTGGCGGCCAACCCGGAGCAGGACCCCAGGCGCGCGACCACCTGGTTCCTGCGCAACTGCTACCACCGGCCCTGCGACCAAGTGGACCTGCCGATCCACTACGGCGATGCGGCGCGACTGGCGACCCTCAACGCGCGCATCGGCCGGGTGGTGGGCGACGACGCGCAGCCGCCGGCGTGGAATGCCGGCGACTTCTTCGGCGAGCGCTTCGGCCGCAAGGACTGAGCCTCAGCCCAGCGTGTCGGCCGGTACCCGCACCGCGCCTTCCATCAGCACGCGCGCGCTGCGGCTCATCACCGCGCGCGTCACCCGCCAGCGGCCGTCGGCCTGCGTCACGGCGGCACCCACCTGCAAGGTGCCCGACGGATGGCCGAAGCGCACCGCCTCGCGCGCGCCGCCACCGGCGGCGAGATTGACCAGCGTGCCCGGCACGGCTGCGGCCGTGGCGATCGCCACCGAGGCGGTGCCCATCATCGCGTGGTGCAGCTTGCCCATCGACAGCGCGCGCACGTTGAGATCGATGCCGGCGGCGGGAATCGGCTTGCCGCTGGAGGACAGGTAATCCTTCGGCGGCGCGACGAAGGCGACCTTGGGTGTGTGCTGGCGCGTCAGCGCCTCTTCCGGCGCCCGGATCAGGCCCATGCGCAGCGCGCCGGCGACGCGGATCGCTTCGAGCCGGGCCAGCGCCACCTGGTCATCGTTGATGGCCGGTTGCAGTTCGGTGCCCTCAAAGCCGATGTCGGCCGCGTTGACGAAGACGGTCGGAATGCCGGCGGTGATCATGGTCGCCTGCAGCTCGCCCACGCCTGGCACCTCGAGCGTGTCGACGGGATTGCCGGTGGGGAACATCGCGCCGCCATCGCCATCGTCGGAGGGATCGACGAACTCCAGCACGATCTCGGCGGCCGGGAAGGTCACACCGTCGAGTTCGAAGTCGCCTGTCTCCTGCACCTGGCCGTCCACCATCGGCACGTGCGCGACGATGGTCCGGCCGATGTTGGCCTGCCAGATGCGCACGATGCAGTGGCCGTCGCGGGGCACGCGCGCCGGATCGATGAGCCCGTTGGCGATCGCGAACGGGCCCACCGCCGAGGACAGGTTGCCGCAGTTGCCGCTCCAGTCGACGAAGGCAGAATCGATCGAGACCTGGCCGTACAGATAGTCCACGTCGTGGCCGGGGCGCGTGGACGGCGCGATGATCACGCACTTGCTGGTGCTCGAGGTCGCGCCGCCCATGCCGTCGATCTGCTTGCCGTAGGGATCGGGCGAGCCGATCACCCGCATCAGCAGCGC
>Ga0233383_1000961_pt1 | contig 10503 bp, 12 predicted proteins | sample ElkDunMinimDraft_14_FD_191542 | JGI IMG/M metagenome (GOLD analysis project Ga0233383, IMG submission 191542) | Fecal eukaryotic communites from dung pellets of Tule Elk in California, USA - Elk Dung G16 | ecosystem: Host-associated > Mammals > Digestive system > Large intestine > Fecal | place...
GATCGCGTCGAGCAGCCCGGCGAACTCGGCGAAGCGGTCGACCCGCTCCCGCGGCGGCAGCGTCTCACCGCCGAGCACCGCCGAGTCGAAGCCGATGCCGCCCGCGCCGAGCCCGAGCAGCGCCCGCCCGCCGGAGATGTCGTCGAGCGCGGTCACCTGCCGGGCGAACGCGGCCGGATGACGGAAGTTCGGTGAGGCGACCATCGGGCCGAGCCGGATCCGTTCGGTGACCCCGGCCGCCGCCGTCAGCGTCGCCATCGAGTCGAACCACGGGCCGTCGACCAGGTCCCGCCAGCCGAGATGGTCGTACGTCCAGGCGTGGTCGAAGCCCCACCGGTCGGCGGCGGCCCAGCGCTGCCGGGCGACCGACCAGCGCTGGTCGGGCAGGATCACGATGCCGATACGCATACCGCCCACCCTACGGCCGCCGGCTTCGCACGGACGGCGGTGCCGGGTCCCTCCGGCGTGACCGCCAACCGGCCGGGATCAGGAGGGCTCAGACCGCGTCCTCGCCCTCCGGGCGGATCTCGTGGCCGGGCATCCCCGGCGTACGGCGCTTTTGCTTGAGCTCGGCCTCGAACAGGTGCCGCCGGCCGCCGGCCAGTTCGTCGCGGGCGGCCCGCTCGACCTCCTGGAAGGCGGCGTAGTAGCCGTCGTCGAACTCCTCCATGATCTGGAAGGTCCACCGGCCGGGGAGCACGTTGCGCCCCAGCAGTTCGGTCTCCACCCGGTCGGCCAGCGCCTCGTGCCCGGCCTCCCGCAGCAGCTGCACCGCCTTGTCGAGGGTGAAGTCGGCGGTGCCGATCAGCTGATGCGCGGAGTAGAAGTGGCCGCGTACCCGGTGGATGGTCTCCAGCGCCTTGCTGAGCTGCCCGAGCGCCTCGACGGTGGTGTCATCGATTCCGTCGGGCCGAGCGTGGGCGGCGTCGACGGGGTTCTGCGGCTGCTGCTGCGTCATGACCCGCTCCTACCCGGTGCGGCGCCGGTTGCAACACCCCGACCGGCTGCTCCGGCATGCGGCGTTCCAGGTCGGCGATGATCGTGCGCAGCACCGCGAGCTGCTCGCGGATGGCCGGCTCGTCCGACGCGGCCCCACCCGCGCGGTCCGCCACGGCCTCCGGCGGCGCCGGTACCGCGCGAACCGCCGGGCCGGCCGGGGCCTGCGCCGACCCGGGAGCCGCCGGGTCCACCGGAGGGCCGTTGCGCGCCGCGAGCGCCCGGCGCTCGTGCTCGTGCGCCTCCTGCAGGGCGTTGAGGACGACACCGACGAGCAGATTGGTCAGCAGGTAACAGGCGCAGATCATGTACGACAGGTAGTAGGCGATCGCCCACTCGCTGACCTCACGGCCGGCCTGGAGGGTGTCGGTGATGCCGTCCAGCGAGAGCAGCAGGCCGAGCGTCAGCATCGCCTGGCCGACGGTGCCGTACCGCTCGGGATAGGCCTGGCCGAAGAGCATCCAGCCGAGCATCGCGTAGACGTAGAGCACCAGGACGGTGATCACCAGGAAGCTGCCGAGGCCGGGCAGGCTGTGCCGGATGCCGGTGAGGATCACCCGCAGGCTGGGAAAGAGCCGGAACGCCCGGGCCGTACGCGCCAGTCGCAGCATCCGCAGCATCGTCACCTGCTCCTGCACACCGGGCAGCAGCGGGGCGAGGACGATCGCCAGGTCGAAGAGGTTCCAGCCGTCGCGGAAGAAGCGCGACGGGTGGGGAAGCTCCGCACCGAAACGGATCAGCAGCTCCACCGCGAGGGCGGCGAGGCAGACGTACTCGATCGCCCGCAGCAGCAGGCCGTAGCGCGCGGTGACACCGCCGTACGTCTCCAGGCCCAGCGCCACCGCGTTGACGACGATCACGACGAAGCCGGCGACGCTGAACCACTGCTCGCGCACGAGAGCCGCGCACGTCTCAGCCACCCGGTGCAGCGGCTCCCGGGTGTTGATCGTCATGTCTCTCCTCAACCGGCTCGGCCGACGGGAGCCTATGCCATGACGGGCCCGGTTCCACCGGTCGGATAGATCACATTGGACCTTTGTGAATCCCTTGTGCCGCAACGGGTTCCTGCCGACCCGGCGTTCGTATCGCCGGCCCCCGACCGGCAGCCGCCGATCGCAGGCCGCCGACGGGCGCCGCCAGGCCGATGGCAGCCGCCGTTCCCCGGCCGGTGGCGGCCGTCGCGCTGTCGACGGTCGTTCCACCCGCGAGGAGACCGCGCGGTGGCACTGCGGTGTCGGTGCGCGGTGGCAGCATGGACGCCATGACAAAGCTCGATGGACGGCGCATCGCCGACGAAGGACTCCACGGCTGGGCGTACCTGCTCGGCGGCCTGCAGACCCGCCTGCGCACCCCGGACTTCGCGACCGGGCTCGCGATCGTCGGTGCGATCGGGGCCGCGGCCGAGGAGATGAACCACCATCCCGACCTGGATCTGCGTTACGGCCACGTCGACGTCCGGCTCAGCAGTCACGACGTGGGCGGGGTGACCGAGCGGGACATCCGGCTGGCCCACACCATCTCCGCGATCGCCGCCGAGGCGGGCGTGACGCCGGATTGCACCGGCAGCGTCCGGCTCGAACTCGCCCTGGACAGCCCCGCGTACGGCGTGATCCAGCCGTTCTGGGGCGCCGTGCTCGCCGCCGAGGCGAAGGGCGAAGACGTGAACGATCCCGACAGTCCACTCCCCCTGGTCTGGTTCCAGGAGTCCGGCAGCGAGGAGCCGCGCCAGCGCTGGCACCTCGACGTCTGGGTGGACCCGTCCCAGGTGCAGCCCCGCATCGCCGCCGCGCTCGCCGCCGGCGGCACCCTCGTCACCGACGAGTACGCCCCCAGCTTCTGGGTGCTCGCCGACGGCGAGGGGAACAGGGTCTGCCTCTGCACCTGGCAGGAGCGCTCCAGCTGAGCCGACGGGTGGTCGCCGGCCCCCTCAGCTCTGCACGGCGGCCAGTTTCGCCTTCATCGCCTCGGCCAGTGCCAGCGCCGCGCTGAGCGGCCGGACCAGCACCGTGAACTCCTCGATCGCCCCGTCGGTGCCGAGGTGCAGCAGGTCGATGCCCTCGATCTCGCGGTCGCCGACGCGCGCCCGGAAGACCAGGGCGTGGTCGGCGCCGTCCGGCGTACCGATCTCGCGGACGTAGCGGAAGTCTTCGAAGACCTCGACGACCGCACGGAGGATGACCGCCACCTGGTCGCGCCCGTGGTACGGGGCGAAGACGACAGGACTGTGGAAGACGACGTCCTCGGCGAGGAGCGCGATCGCGGCGTCGATCTGACCCGCCTCGACGGCGGCGCGGAACGGCTGCACGATGCCCACCTCTGCATTCACCTCGACCGATGATCCGGCCTCCACGCTAACGGCGGGGCCTTGCGGAGTCCACCGCCGGTCGAGCGGCCCGGGCGTACTCTGCGACCCGTGGCCGAGCGACGCGCGATCCTCAGCGGATCCACCTTCGAAGAACAGATCGGGTACGCCCGCGCCGTCGTCGACGGCGACCGGGTGTACGTCTCCGGCACCACCGGTTTCGACTACGCCACCATGACGATCGCCGAGGATGTGGTGGCGCAGGCCGAGCAGGCGCTGCGCAACATCGAGGCCGCGCTGCACGAGGCGGGCTGCGCCCTCGCCGATGTGGTCCGGGTCCGCTACCTGCTGTCCGAACGGGACGATTTCGAGCCCTGCTGGCCGGTGCTGCGCCGGCACTTCGGGCCGGTCCGGCCCGCCGCCACCATGCTGGTCTGCGGCCTCGCCGACCCCCGGATGAAGATCGAAATCGAGGTCGACGCGCGGCTGCCGGCTCGGCGCTATTCGCCGTCCCTGCCTTCTTCATCTTGATGATGGTGGTGGGACTGTCGTCTGGGTCACGCCGCAACTTCAAGGCTGCGAGGACCCGTCAGGCTTCGGCAGCCTGGAATGAGCCGCGAACTGGCAAAAGACGGCCACGGACGCGCCATCAGACAGTCGCCATGCCTGCCTGTGGTCATCAAGCCCGCGCTACACCCACCGAAGCCACCCCCTGACACAGCGTTGCCTGATCGTTACCTTGCGGGGGGGATCGCGACCGAGAGCATGGAATGATCAGGAGGTGAGGAAGTTGAATGCGTTAGTGGCATTGACGTCGATGGCAGCACTGGCATTAAGCATGATTTCCGGCTGCACCAGTGAGGAAGAAGGGCCGCCAAAGCAGACCAACGCACCGTCTACGACTACCTCCGCCGCGTCGTCCCGGCCAGCCACCGCAGATTCCCTGGTCTCTCTTGAACGCAGGGCCGCTTACGAAATACCCACCGGAACTCAGGAGATCATCGCAGACGGCGCCTTGGTCTTCAAGAACTCGTCCGACTTCCCAGTTCACATCCGCAAGGTAAAGCCCGTATTCGAGGGCGGCGGCAGCGGCTTGGAGGTGGTGGGAATTAAGATCGCTCCACTTCGAAGCCCTGGCGATGAGCCAACAGGAATACAAAGGAAATTCCCACCCAACAAGGCTGTCGCGGATCGCTGGCAGGATGCCGAAGGCGCCACAGTCGAACCCGAATCAATTGTTATGGCCTATGAGCTAATAATCGGCTTCCGCGTCCAAGCGGGCACACATCACGTCACTGGAATTCAGATCGAATTCGAGGCAGACAACGTCGCTTTCCAATCCGAGTTCAGCCACAATCTGACCTTGTGTCGGATGGAGAACCCTTCGAGTACGGCCTGCTGAGGGCCCCACATGAATCCCGGGAGAACACACATGCTTAGAAGAACAAGCGCAGCTTTTCTGACAACTGTAACAGCTACGACTCTCGCCTCAGCGATCGTTCCCGCGGGACCCGCCGCTGCGTCCACACCGGCCCCCTTGGCTTGCCCAGTTGAGGAAACCTATGACCCCACATCCATCAGCAAGGGATGGTTTGCCACCGCAGCATCCAGTGCTTGGCTCGCCGGGCCGGGCTCGATCTCTTACGCCGAAACCGAAGGCGCGTCTTTTTCGGGGACATTTTCGGTTGGCTGGACATTTAGCGCAAGCGCAGTGTGGGCGTCGGTCAGCACTGAGTACAACGTTTCCCTGACTGCATCAACTACTTACTCAAAACAGTGGACCTACACCAAAACCGTGCCAGATGGAAAGACTGCCCGGGCAGTGGTTCACAAGCGCGGCGCAAAGTACACCTTCAACAAGCACCGCATCAACACCAACTGCTCCACCAGCAGTTCCTACAACGGGTCAGGCAGTCACCCCTACCGCGCAAACTCACTGTCTGAGTACTGCATCGCTCTCGACACCTTTCCAGCGACCGACTTTCAGGCAACCACAGGCGGCTGCACCGATCATTGATGATCGCCTGTGACCCTTTCGATTACTTCGACCTGCTTCATCCGAACCGACGCAACGATTGAAAGCAAGGAGCCAATCTTCAACAACCCTCTGGGTCGACGAATGCTTACAGCGAGAAGACGCTTTGGGTCTCCGCGGTCCTTGCGCTTCTCACCGTTCTGGTGTTGGTATGCATATCGTCCAGTCGACTCACAACGGTCAGGCGCCTGGACTCTTGGCTACTCCTTGTGCCGCCATCCTGAAAACCCGTTGCCTACCGAACAGCAGTGCGGGATTCTTCGACCATGATCGAGGCCCGGGTGCTCAGCGAGGACGACTGGAAGCTCTGGCGCGAACTGCGGCTCGCCGCCCTGACGGAGGCCCCGTACGCCTTCGGTGCCCAGCTCTCCGACTGGCAGGGCGACGGCGACCGGGAGGAACGCTGGCGCGGGCGGCTCGCCATCCCCGGCTCGTGCAACGTGGTGGCGGTGCTCGACGGGCAGCCCGTCGGGATGGCCAGCGGAGTGCCGACCGATCGGGACGGCGTGGTCGAGGTGATCTCGATGTGGGTGGCGCTGGCGGGACGGGGCCGCGGCGTCGGTGGCCACCTCCTGCGTACGGTCGAGGAGTGGGCCCGCCACGCAGGCGCCGGGACACTCCGGCTGAGCGTGGCCGAGGGCAACGATCACGCCTGGGCGCTCTACGAACGCCACGGCTTCCGCACCACGGGGGAGCTCGGCGGCCTCATGCCCGACGGCATCCACCGGGAACACGTGATGGCCATGAGCCTCCCTGCCTGACAGGACGGATTGCCAGGATGGAGATCGTCGACTTCGGCAGGTCACCGGGCCGGACTGTGGAGGCGTACGGCAGTGTCGGCGTGACGGCACGAGCGTTGATCCGCGGTGATCTCGCGGCCGTGACCGTGCTGCAGGTGGCCGCCGGCGGCGAGGTGGGCCGCCACCGGGCACCGGTCGATCAGCTCATGGTGGTCGGTTCTCGGCTCGGTTTGCCGGACCGGCGGCGTCAGCGCTGCGCGGCGGGCAGTTTCTTGGTGAGGCAGATGGTGCCGTCCGGATTGGCGGACCCCACTGTCCGGTATCCCTCACTCTCGTAGAGGTCGATGTTGCGCAGGCTCTTCGCGCCGGTGAAGAGCACGGCCCGGCGGCACCCGGCTGCGGCGCCGGCTTCGGCGGCGCGCAGCAGCCACCGACCCAGCCCCCGACCCCGCAGGTCGGGCACGACCGCGAGCCGCCCCACGTGCCAGTCGGCGCCGTCGCGGCGCGTGCGCACCATGCCGAGCAGCCGGCCGTCGAGCCAGAGGCCCGTGGTGTGCCAGTCCGCCAGCCACTCCCGCACCTGCTCCGGCGACTCGTGCAGGGCCGGTATGGCGAACAGGTCGTTGACGATTGCCTCCTCGACCCAGCAGCACCGCTGCAACACCAGGACCTGGCTCGCGTCGTCGGCGGTCAGCGTCCGCGCGTAGGAACCGGGCAGCGGGCCGGGCCGGGCCTGGGCGCGTTCGCGCATCGGGCGGAGGGCGTGGGCGACCCGGACCAGTTCGTCCAGCAGGCCGGCGGCCGCCCGGTCGCGCGCGGCGTCGGGCCGCAGCCGCCCGTCCTGCACGGCGTCGCCGATGCGGATCGCGACCGTGGCGCCCAACGGCACCAGGCGCAGCGTGGTCACCACCTGCTTGGCGTGCTGCACCGACCGGGTGCCCGCCGATGTGTTGCCGTAGCTGACGAAACCCATCGGTTTCCAGGCCCATTCACGGCCCAGGTAGTCCAGCGCGTTCTTCAGGGTCGCCGGCATCCCGTAGTTGTACTCGGGCGTGACCACGATGAACCCGTCCGCCGCGGCGACGAGCTCGCTCCACCGACGGGTGTGTTCGTGCTGGTAGACACCGGTGGATGGAGCTTCCTCCTCGTCCAGGAACGGCAGGTGCAGATCGCCGAGGGCCACCGGGACGACCTCGACGCCGAGCTCGGCGGCGCGTGGGGCGATCGCCTCGGTGAGCCACTGCCCCACCGACGGGCCAAGGGCACCCGGGCGGGTGCTGCACACCAGGGCAAGGACTCGGAGCGACTTCGTTAACATGGAAACGAACTGTAGATGGTAGATTGATTACATGTCAACGACTTCATCGGCCGGGCCCGTGCGCTGGTTGAATCCGGACGAGGAGCGGGCGTGGCGGGCGTTCCTGCGCGCCATGGTCGCCGTCGGGACCGGCACGGCGCGGGACCTAGCCGCGATCGGACTCTCCGAAGCCGACTACGAGGTGCTGAGCACGCTCTCGGAGCGACCCGGCCACACCAGCACGCTGGGGGAACAGGCCGACAAGATGGGCTGGTCGCGCAGCCGGCTCTCCCGGCACGCAAGCCGGATGGAGACCCGCGGCCTCCTGCGGCGCGCACCCGACCCGAACGACGGCAGGGGTTGTCTTCTCACCCTCACCGCCGAAGGCCTGGCCGCGCTCGAGACCGCCGCACCAGCCCACCTCGAATCGGTGCGCCACCACTTCATCGACCGGCTCACCCCGGAAGACCTCACCGCGATCGAGCAGATCGCCCGCAAGCTGACAGGGCCCCGGGCCACACCGTGAGGCCCACCCCGCGAACACGAAAGCCCCGGCTGGGACTTCCGTCCTGACCAGGGCTTTCGTACGTGGAGCGGGTGACGGGAATCGAACCCGCGCTGTCAGCTTGGGAAGCTGATGTTCTGCCATTGAACTACACCCGCAGCGGCACCACTGTACCTGGCGGCGCGAGCGGATGCACCCACGACCCCCGGCATGATGCCCTGGACCACCCCGCCCGGGCGCCGCGTCGGTCAGCCCCTCCCCCATCGGCAGCCCGACGGTCGGCGATCACCAGCCGCCGGGGCGATGCGGTCCCGCGCCATCTGCAAACGATCTTAAATTTAACTTACTGAATATTCCCGGGCGTCGAAGTGAGATGTAACGTCTGGCCAACGCCCACAGGTACCAAGCGACACAACCCCCCGAGGTCGCACTGCGGGCAGGAAAGAGGAGCCCAGATGGCCCTGACCTCCCAGGTGTCGTGGCGCAAGGCTGCCGTCACCTCCATGTCCCTCGCGATGATGGCCGCGACCGCGCTGGTCGGCGCGGCACCGGTCGCGGCGCTCGCCGTCGGTGACTGCTTCGAACCGGCCGACGCGCACAGCCACGCGGCCGAGGCCCCGAGCCACGCCAAGGCGCGGCCCGGCGCGGCGGCCGGCGCGCACGACCCGAACCACCTCACGGCCGCGCAGGTGGCGGCCCGCGAGGCCGACTTCGCTGCCGCGAAGCGGGAGCGCACCGGCAAGGCCCCGATGGAGGGCCCGAGCATCGCCGCCGCGACGGTCACCATCCCGGTGGTCGTGCACGTGATCCGCAAGGACACCACCCGGGCCGGGGGCAACATCCCCGACTCGATGATCACCAGCCAGATCAACGTGCTCAACCAGGCTTACGCCGGCAGCACGGGCGGCGCCCCCACCGCCTTCCAGTTCCAGCTGCAGAGCATCAACCGGGTCACCAACACCTCCTGGTACCCGATCGTCAGCGGTTCCAGCGCCGAGCGGTCGATGAAGACCAGCCTGCGGCAGGGCGGCAAGAACACCCTCAACATGTACCTGGGGGCGCTGAGCGGCGGCCTGCTCGGCTGGGCGACCTTCCCGCAGCGCAACCTCAGCAGCATGGACGGCGTGGTGGTGCTCAGCGAGTCGTTGCCGGGTGGCACCAGCGCCAACTACAACCAGGGCGACACCGGCACCCACGAGGTGGGGCACTGGCTGAACCTCTACCACACCTTCCAGGGCGGCTGCTCCGGCAACGGTGACTACGTCTCCGACACCCCGGCCGAGGCGTCGCCGGCGTACCAGTGCCCGACCGGGCGCAACACCTGCTCCAGCACGGGCGTCGACCCGATCCACAACTTCATGGACTACACCTACGACTCCTGCATGTACCAGTTCACCACCGGCCAGGCCAGCCGGATGCTGAGCGCCTGGAACACCTATCGGGCGTCGTAACGCACCACCTGCCCAGCTCGGTGCCGGTCCCCGCTCAGGGGGCCGGCACCGCCGCGTTCACCAGGGAGACGTGCGGCGGGACGTTGCAGGGGGCGAGGGTGTGGGCGCCGATCTGGCGGGTGTTGCGGGCCCGCCGCTCGCCTCGGGTGGAGGGGACGGCCGGCCCGGCGTTGCCGCCGCCGGCCGAGTCGAGCCAGATGCGGACCGCGGGACGCCCGGCACCGTGCGCGCCGTAGTGCTGGCGGGAGAGCATCGCCACCTCGACGGTGAACTCGAAGAGCCGCCAGTCGACATGCGGCGCGGCCTGCGACTGCGCGGCGATCCGCGCCACCCGCTCCGGCTCGGTGACCGGCAGCGCCCGGCCGGCGACGTACGCCTCGTCGTCGCTCTCCTCCGGCGGGAAGGAGTGCAGCGCATACCGGCCGTCGCGTTCGAGGTCGCGGCGCTTGGGCGAATCGAGGGCGAAGCAGAAGAGCCCCTCGGTGGTGATCACCGGCGAGACCGGGTGCACCCGGGGACCGCCGTCGGCGCGGACCGTGGCCAGGTAGCCCAGGCCGGGGCCGTACTGCTGCAGAAGGAAGCGGATCTCGCCGGCGAGCTGCGGCGCGTCGGCGGCGAAGTCGGACCAGGAAGCCATGGGGAGAGTCTATCGAACATCTGTTCGAACGACAGCCCGACACGCGATCGGGTGTACGACACGCCGTGGCGGCCGTGACCGCGCTCGGCATTCCGCAGATCACGACACACCGTGGGCGGGCCGGACGGCGCTCGGCAGCGCTGCCGGCCGCCTCGATAAGGTGGGCGGATGCTGCTCTCGGATCGGGACCTCGTCAAGGAAATCGAGGCGGGGACCCTCGGCCTGGCGCCGTTCGAGCCGGCGCTCGTACAGCCCTCCAGCATCGACGTACGGCTGGACCGGCACTTCCGGGTCTTCAACAACCACCTCTACACCCACATCGACCCCGCCATGCAGCAGGACGATCTGACATCGGCGGTCGAGGTGCCCGACGGTGAGCCCTTCGTGCTGCACCCCGGCGAGTTCGTCCTCGCCTCCACGCTGGAGGTGATCTCGCTCGGCGAGCAGCTCGCCGGCCGCCTGGAGGGCAAGTCCAGCCTGGGACGACTGGGTCTGCTGACCCACTCCACCGCGGGCTTCATCGACCCCGGCTTCTCCGGG
>Ga0233383_1000965_pt1 | contig 10484 bp, 28 predicted proteins | sample ElkDunMinimDraft_14_FD_191542 | JGI IMG/M metagenome (GOLD analysis project Ga0233383, IMG submission 191542) | Fecal eukaryotic communites from dung pellets of Tule Elk in California, USA - Elk Dung G16 | ecosystem: Host-associated > Mammals > Digestive system > Large intestine > Fecal | place...
GTATTATGTCATATTTCCGGTAAGATGAGAATGAATTATATTAGAATTATGCCAGGTGATACCGTTCAAGTTGAAATGTCCCCTTATGATTTAAGTAAAGGTAGAATTTGTTTTAGACAAAAATGATTAGTCTACCAATAAAAATATACGATAATTAAATAATGTTATGTTATGATTTTAATGATAATATAAACTTAAAGGGTTCAGTAAAAGTACCAACAAAAAAAGATTTATATAAACATGATATTCTTGAAAATTTCTTTGTCGGCCAAATAGTTTATGTATATGATGAAAAATGTAATTATGTATTAATGAATAAAGAAACAAATGATAAAAATCTTATGCATTATACAGCCGATTGGAAAAAATTAGAAGAATATTATCCACCTGATAATTCTGATTATTTTACTAATAATGTAAAATTAGATAAAGATAATAAAGATAATTCAGAATTAATTAAACAATATGAAATTGCTAAAGAAGAAATAAATAATTCATTTGTAATATCAGACCAAACAAAAAAATTGGTTACATCATTGATAACAACTGAATTACGAATATTAAAGGGTGAAATTAAAGAAGATTGTCCTTGGAATCAAAATATGTATAACAAAATTATTTATTGAAAACTTGGAAGATTCTTTGAATTTTCTAAGTTTTTTACTATATTATTTTCGTAATCAATAAAATAAATATAATATGAATTTGACAACATCGAATCAAAATTTTGAAATTAACGAGATTGGCACTTATGTGTATTTGTTGAAAGACAACAAAATGTTTAGTGGTGAAATTACTGAAGTAAAGATTACTCAATTTTATAATAAGTTGGGAAATATGCAAGTTGGTATTCAATATAAGATTGCAGATAATTGGTATTTCGCTAGTGAGGTATATAACGATGTTAATGATATTATGGAACATCTTAAGTCAACGTGTCAAATGATTGCTTAATATAATATTATGAAAGTGGTTAATGAGGAAAGAACAATTACCTGTTGTAATTGTGGTTCACATTTGATTTATACAAATGATGATATTGAAGTAGTATGGATTGGATCTAAAACATTCGTAAGATGTCCAATTTGTGGTCAGAAATTATTTGATTTGAAACCCAATAAATATAATTAAATTATGGAAAAACAACTTAAACAAGACTGTAGGTCATTTGATGTGACTAATGGAATTACTATTGATGAGTTTAATGATAAATATAAAAAAATTCTTAAACAGATAAAGGATAAATACGGTTACATAACCGATATTAAAATCCATGCTGAATGTGGTGAATATAATGATGGTGAAAATTATTATGAGGAAATTAATATCAATTATAGCCGTTATGAAACTGATGAAGAGTTTGAAAGACGAAAGAATTGGATAGAATGTAGAAAAAAAGATCAAAATGAAAGAGAATTAAATTTGTTGAAGGAATATATTGAAAAATATCCCGAAATCGCAACGAAATATATGAATGAACTAATTAAAAAGTAAATATTATGTGGTGGTTAATTTTATTGAATTTTATTGCAACACTATTTTCATTTGGTATTATCTGGAGAAGTTTTGTCGAGGTTAATTCATCTGATTTGGTGTTGGGAATTATTTGTTTAGTAATTAATCTTGGATGTTTGGTGTTTAATTTAGCAAGAAAATTATTTGATAAATAATTATGGAGATATTTGTTGGAATTTTAGGTGTACTTATATTTATAATTTGTATATGGGAGCTTATTAAAATCTTTTTAATTGATTTGTATTTACGTAAACAATCAATTGAGGATGTTAAAGAAAATATTATAACGTGTCTTGACGAAGCTGATGGGTTAGGATATGAAGTAATGTTTAGGACACCCGAATGTGTTGCATATAAAGATTGTAAACTACACGTGGCAACAACTCAAAATGGTAAAAAGGTAATAATGGTTGATTTGATTTAGTATGGAAGATTATCAAAAGAAAATAGACAATATTTGTAATGAACTATACAAAGGTGGTGGTCGTGGTCAATGTAGAGATCTAATTAAGCTTATGCTTGCCGAGGATTATATTAATCCAGAGGATGCCCTTGATGCCATTGCTCAAATTCTTGTAGAAAGAAACCGAACTATCAATGAAGGTTATATCACATCTATTAAAAATTGTGATTACTTTCTTAAGGAAGGAAAACAATATGCGTGTCTTGATAAGGATTTGAAGTTTTGTATTAAGACAAAGGGTAAACCTGAATGGAATGATGTTTCTCATGTACTATATAGAATGCCTGTACAAAGAGCATTTGAATTGATACATCAATATGAAAATAATTACGAGTAAATGTTTTGTTTATGCTTACGGTTGTTAAAAGAAATAAAAATTATAAAGCAAGAAAGCTTGTAATATACGATGACAAGAAACGTGTTACTTATGTAGAACCTTTTTGGGGTTGGTATTCATTTTCAGAAAACCTACATGAGTTACATAAACCTTGTAGGGCATTGGTAATGGAAAATTTTTATTGGTTATTGGGTAGAGATTGTGAATGGGAAGATTGGGTTGATTCAATTGAAGCATGGGATAAAGGAAAGCATGTTTATGGGATAACCATTGATAAATTACCCGAATCAATGTTTTTCGAAGGTGAAAAAGAAATTGCCCTAAATTCATTTTATAATAATTAAATTATGAGTAAGTTTTTTGAATTTCAGGATAGCATAAATGAATGTTGGAGGATTGTAAATATTGATAAAATAATTACAGTAGAAAAATATGTAAAATTTGATAAAGAGAATTTTCTTAACGAAGAGAAAATTATGATGGTTGTTGAATTTGGTAATACAGTTAAAACTTATATATTAACAAAACCTCAATACGATAAATTACAAAAACTTATATCTAATGAAAAATAATTCATAATATTTGAATTTTTAAAATAAGTTTCTATATTATGTATGTAATTAGTTAAACGCTTAAATATATACATTATGTACAAGGATCTTATCAATCGTCAAGGAACTTATTCAGATTATTTTTTCGCCCTTCGTGATTATCTTCTTGGTGTTAAACCAGATGATTCATTCGATTTTGATATGCCTGAAAATTTTGAAATTGAAGTTGCCATACATAACTTCTTTGAAGATACAACAACAATTGAAAAGAGAACAATGACTAAACTTGATGTTTATTATTGGGATGAAGATGACCATCGTTGTTGTGATTTTTACATTTACAATTCAGGTCGTAGAGAAAAGCTTTATGATTTGACTAAGGAGTCAATGAAGAAGATTTACGATTATCTTTATAATTATCTTAAGGATAATAATTTGATTGAGGTAGATGAGAATGGCATTGTAACTAAGAATTATAATCGTAAAAACTGGTAATTATGGATAACGCATTTAATAAGAAACGTATTTGGGAGTCAATCAATATTTATTTGCCTACTAATGCTTATGACGACCCAATGTTGAACTTGACGGAATTTGGTAAGCGTATTAATTCCGAAGTAGAATTATTGATTGAAGCACATCCAGAAATTAAGATTGATGATATTCTGGTTACTTGTGAAACAGATAATTTTAGCTCAAATGGTATTGATTATCGAAATCAGAGAGTTGTTCTAAAATATAAGCGTTTGGAAACAGATGTGGAATATACTGAACGAATGAAAACCACCAAGTGCGAAGATGTAACAGAAGAAACATTCCATAGATATTATGACGCCCAGATGAGTGGTGAATATAATATGATTATGGATGCTTCAAAGGTAATGGAAAAGTATCATATCTCACAAGATGACTATTTGAAAATTATCACAAATTATAAGTTTTACCTCGACAAATTCAATTAAATATGAGATTTCATATAGAAAAAAATACTCTTGAACTTAGACAGAAACTTGAGAATATGGGTTTTACAAAGAATCCATTTGTAAGTCCTGAAGAGTATATTGATGAAAATTTGTTTTTGGTTGTATGTTCAGACCTTGGTTATAATACTATAGTAACGGCATATCCAAGTAGTAAAATAATTTTGCCTGAATACTCAATTGGTTGTGGTACAGATGAAGATATGTTTTTTGAGAGAATAAACAAATTCATTAAATTCGTTAAATAATTATGGGATTTTTTAATAATATTTTCGGTAAATCAAAAGATCTGGTAAGAAAAAACTTGAATAAATTTTTAGTTACAAGAGTTTATTCGGAAGATGAACTATATACTCGTAGTTATTTTGGATTTGGATCTTGGGAAACAACAGATATATCTGCTAATGAACTATTAGTTTATAAAGTGTTAGAACATTTGAAAAACTCATATAATTTTAAGGTATATATTTGTAGATATTGTATTGTATTTTCTTGTGATAATGATAAATATGGAAAGTTAAAATGTAAATTTCCACATTCTTATTTAAGTTTTGAGTTTGGAATTTTGAAATCAGGTGAACGTTACGATATAAATAACTCATTATATGAATATCCACAACTTGTAGAATTTCTAAAAGATAAATTTGAAAATCATATTTCAGATTATTACGAATCAAAAAATCTTTAATAATATGGATAAATTCTATTACTCAAAAGAAGAACAAAAAACTCCCGCTGTTTATGTTGGTGATTTTTTTGAATTTCATTTTACATATGATTTAAGCGAAACAGTTAAGGTAAATAAATTATTTTACGTTAATAGAAATGAGTTTTCTATTAATGAATATAATCAAGATTTTTCAAAGTTTTTGTTTAATCATATACATAATATCTGGCCCCATTTAAATGGTTTTAGTGGTTATGATACCGTAAAATATCATATTGATGAAAAACTAACAATTTACTAATTATGGGTATAAATTGGTATAAGAATGAAGAACTAAAAGATTTTGACAAACCAATCCTATATTGGTCAAGAAATAATAACTGTGGAGTATTTCGAAGTACAAAAAATAAATCATATTGGGATTGGATGTGTAAAAAATATTCCATTGTTTGTTGGAGATTTGTTGATAGTATTAAACCGAATATTTAATTATATTCGGTTTGAATTTTTTTAAAAAGTTTCTATATTTATATTGTATTTAATTTATCTGAATTATGACAGAAGCAAGATTTATAGAAATTATACAAATTATGATTTCTGAAGGTATGCTTGATAAAACAAGATTATTTGATAAAGCATATGTAGTAAACAGAGTATCTCTTTATCTTAAGGCAAAAAATTTCGTTGATAATAATTTTAAAGGATTTTGAATATGGAACGTAAATCAATTTGGAGAAAGTTTGAAGTAAATACAAGTGGTTCTTGTTATATGAATTACGAGTTTTTCATTAACAATTTAACTTCTATCAGAAATACAATTAAAAAGGAATATCCTGATGTTAAGGATAAGGATATTAATGTTGAAATTGAGTTTGAGGAAGAATGGGATGAAACACATATCACATTAACATTTTCTTCACTTGAAACAGATAAAGAATATTTTGAAAGACTTGCCAAGGAGGAAAATGAACGATATAATGAAAAGATTGCAAAACTAAATAGCATTCGCGATTTTCTTGAAGCAAACCCAGATTTGAAAAATGAATTTTTGAATAATTATGTTTAAGAAACTTAATAATTGGTGGTATAAAAAAACTTGGTATCTACCGTATTACAGAGTAGCTCAATATATACCAAGTTACACAGTTAAAAATCATTGTCTAATGTGTCATGCATATGTTAAATGCTCTGAAGGCGATGGATATCCTGTTTGTCAGGGTAAAGAATTTTGTCCTTGTAAAGATAATGAACGTTTAATTTGTAGATTTGATTATGAATAATAATGTATTGAATTGGTTTAGGGCAACATTTCACGATGATTACGATGAAGATGGTGCTCACCATGTAATGTCAAATGTTTCTTGTTTTGTTAATGACCTTACTGGAGAATTACTTGAGGCTCGTAAGAACGATATTAAGAATATTTTGAAAATCCTTAATAACAATTTTCCTATTAGTGATGGCGGTCCGTCTTGGTTGGAAACTGAGGAGGATTTTGAACGTACTGCTAATGAAATACTTAATTGGGAAAAACATTATGCAAGAGAAAATAAATAATATAATAGTAGTTGATAAACCAAAAAGAATAAAATTAACAACTTCAATGCGTAGACAATTGAAGAAGGAATTTGGTGAAATTGGTTATCAAAGGTTTTTATTTGCAAATAGAATTGGACTATACGGTGTTCTTGATAATGCAATTGATATTGATTGGTTTAGACAATATTTAACAGCAAAAGTATAATATTATGTATCATTTTATTAAATTCAACAATATTTGGTATCTTAAGGTTGAAACCAAACAGGATATTATGGACCATTATAATATCATATTGAAACGCGAATATGAAGCCGGTATAAAAGATAGACTGGAATCTTCACATATTTGGAAAGATCATTATGGATCTGGTGAAGATTATATATATGTAGAACATCCAACAACACCTTGGGCAAAGGCAATTGAACAGTATATGTCTATTTGGAATTTGCCTTGGGTAATAGCAGCTCATAAACTTGAAACAGAAATGATTAATGGAAGAATACAATTGTTTGATAGAGGATGTATTCAGTATTTTTCTGATGGGTTAACAAGTTTTTCACCAAAAGATAATATAAAATATGATGACGAATGTTGGAAAGATACATTAGAATATCCTGAACCTGACTATTATACTGATAAAGATATTCGTTATATTCAATGGAAAGATGGATCTCATTGGTATGCAAAAATTGGTAAGTATGATGTTGTTGATGAAAATGGTAATCAGAAATGGGACAAATATAATGATGCAATAAATGCTGCATATTCATTCTTAAAACAATTAAATAAATCAAAAGTATGTTGAAAGCATATACAACAATAAATTATAAAGATTTATCTCTTGAAGAAGTTGAAAAAATCGGTATAAGAATACATCATATTGAAGGACGAGATAATGGTATGTTGTTTAATGGACGTACTATATTGTCAGTTCCTATGGATTGTGATGAGTTCAACATTAAAGAGTATTTAGAACAAAATAAAGATATCGCAAATTGTAATGATAATTTAGAAAAATTCATTATAATAATTAAGCAACTAATTAAACAAGAATATTAATTATGTCACTCGATAAATATAAAAATCCAATAACTACACAAGAAAATATAAATGAACTTCATAAAATATTGGTACAAACTTGTTTGGACTATATGGTTGAACATGGATTAACTGATATTGATGAAATACAATTTTCAGCTGATGGATTGAGTTCATCATATGAATTTAAAGAATGGACACCATGTACTGATTCATCATTGGTTGTAATTGGACTACAAGATGAAGATGTGTTTGATGTAAATAACAAGAAAAAAAGAAAATGGCTAGTTAGGCGAGAAATTGGTTATAGTATGTAATTATGAAAAGATTTAAGTTTAATCAGTATATATGTTTAAAACCTGAATATGCCGTTAAAGGAAGCTGGGGTTATATAGTAGATGGATATGATTATGTTGATGGTGAATTATATCTTTATTCAGGTGCTGCACATATATCTCATCATATATCAACGTTAAAAGAAACATATCAAAACCATATTATGAAACTTCTTACTGAAGGCGAGAAGTATTCAAATTTTGTTGGGGATTAAAATATGAAAATAATATATTACTTAATTAAATAATTATGATACATATATGTGATTTATATAATAATTTTTGGGAAGATCATCATTATGATAAATTGTATATTGTTGTAGATATCCATAATACGATATTTAAACCAACATTTGATAAAGATGAAAAGTTTGAATATTTTCCATGGGCTAAACAATGTTTACAAGAGTTATCAAATGATGATAGAGTTGTATTAATACTTTGGAGTGGATGTTATCAAGACAAATTTGATATGTATATTAAACATTTTTGGGAAAACAATATAAATTTTGATTATATTAATGAAAACCCAGAATGTAAAAATTCATCATACGCATGTTTAGATAAAAAGTTTTATTTCGATATCGGAATAGATGATAGATTCGGATTTGACGCAAGAAATGATTGGTCAATGTTTTACCCAACAATTATAAAAAATAAAATAAATAAATTATGACAGTATATTTAGTAGAAGAATGCGGAGGCAGTTATGAAGATACATGGTCTCGTATAATAAAATGTTTTGACGATGTTAAACTTGCTAAAGAGTTTGCTAAGTCTAAAAATAATTATTACAATTATATTGAATCATTCAGAAAAGATTTGATTGATACATATGATTTGTTTAATGTTCTTATGAATAAATATTGGTTTAAACCACCGTTGTCAAATAAAGCATTAGATGATTATCCTATGGAAAAGGAGGCTAATGTTTTTAAGAATTGTATTAAGGAAACATTACCTGAACTATGGGAAAAATATACCGAAAAGGAATGGAACGATATTTGGGAATATTATATGCGAGAAGACGATGATGTAAATCATAGTTATAATAAATATTCTGATAGTCAGCTTAGATATTATGTACAACCAATTCAAGTTGAAAATTCATTATAATATAAATTATGGATATAGGTAGCGGCAATGGATATCCCGAAAGTGCATTAAGTAATTTTTCACCACATCCATTTGAAATAGATGGAGTACAATGCAACTCAATGGAAGGATTTTTACAATCATTAAAATTTGAATCTGTTGATATGCAAAAATATGTTTGTACTCTTGTTGGTAAAACAGCAAAATTCAAAGGTAAGAAAAAGAAATGGTGGCAATCTCAAACATTGTATTGGCAAGGATATCCTTATAAACGAGATTCAGACGAATATCAAAATCTATTAAATAAAGCATATAATGCATTAAGTACAAATAAAGGTTTTATGAATGCACTTAAAGCAACAAATAATGCTAATCTAACTCATTCAATTGGTAAGAATAAAACATCTGAAACAGTATTAACTTCTTCTGAATTTTGTAAACGATTGATGTATTTACGAGATAATGGTGTAAATTCATTACCAGTTGATAAAAATCTTGAACCTTATAAACAATTAGAACTATTTTAATATAATGATTGAATTAAACGAAAAACATAAACTATATGAAAATATGGTTAAGGAAATTAAAGATGATTTATTTAATTTTCTTAATTGTGAAGAAAAATTTAAATTATATAATGAAGTGTATAATTACTTTCTATATTATGTGCTTATGTATATGAAAGAAAACTATAATATAGAAAGTTATGAATATATTGACAATTGGGGATTAACTAAAAATTCATTAACAGTAAATTATTATGATGAATTTATGGATTATGATGAGTGTATAGATATACCAATAAATGAATTTTTAAATTATATTAAAAGTAAAGAAAATGGGATTGATATGTAGAAATAAGAATTGAGAATTCGTTATTTTTCCAGAACACTTAACACCAGAACATTTGAAAAGACAAAAATACACAGTTGAACGTGGTTCATATAATAATTATTATAATGATTATGAAGAAATTCGTCATTATAGTAATGAATATGAAGATCAAGGTATATAGTTTGCACTTGATGGTGGTATAAAAATTGCGGATGAAAACGTACCCGAAAAATATAAAGATATGACATATGAATCAGAACCTCGTACAATTTAGTAACCCTATAAAAGCAACATTACATACAAAGGAAGAAGATAATGAAGTTATCATTATTGGTTATGTAAATTATGGATATGATATTATATTAATTGATGAAAACAATTATCACATAGAAATGGAAGAACTTGTAAAATCTCATCAACGATTTATAATGGATATTATTAAGAGCGGAAATATTTGAAATTTTATTTTTTATTTCTATTTTATTAACAAATAAAATAAGATAATTATGATATTTAAAACAATTGCAGACGAAGCAAACTATTACAGAGATCTTACCGATTATAAACTAATGGGTAATGGTTATGTAATGGTTATGCTTGATGGTAGATCATTTTCAAAAATGATTAAAAATAAGTTTAAGAAACCATTTGATAAAGATTTTATCAATATGATGAATGAGACAGCTAAGTATATTTGTGAAAATGTATATGGTTGTGTTCTTGGTTATGTTCAATCAGATGAAATATCACTTGTTATCAAAGATACAAACGAAAATGATGGATTTTTTGGTTACCGTATGTGTAAGATATTATCTATCTTATCTTCAATGGCAACCGGAAAGTTCAATCAGCTTATGACATTATATCAACTAAAAAATCATCCAAGTGTAAATCCTGGTGAAACTATAAAGAAAATGTCATTATGTGAGTTTGATTGTAAGTGTTGGAATGTTCCAAATAAAGATAAAGCATTTCAGTGGATTATACACCGTCAAAATGATTGTGTAAGAAATAGTAAACAACAAGCCGCACAAACTTATTTATCACATAATACTCTATTGAATAAAAATACCGATGAACAGGTTGAATTACTACAAGAACAAAAGGGTATTAATTGGTATCAAGATTA
>Ga0233383_1000966_pt1 | contig 10476 bp, 27 predicted proteins | sample ElkDunMinimDraft_14_FD_191542 | JGI IMG/M metagenome (GOLD analysis project Ga0233383, IMG submission 191542) | Fecal eukaryotic communites from dung pellets of Tule Elk in California, USA - Elk Dung G16 | ecosystem: Host-associated > Mammals > Digestive system > Large intestine > Fecal | place...
CATCGGTAAAACCAAGATAATTCTTAACGAACGAATAACCGTTTTCTTCAACTCGATAGTAATAACAAGTTTGGTCGTCATTCGCCTCCTCAAGGATTAAATCGCCGGTATTCTTATTATAGTAATAATTATGATTATAAGATGAAGTAAATTCAACTCCATAAAGGATTATTGAAGCAACACGATTATAATCAGAAGTATTTATTTGAGTAACCATATTTATTTGTTTTTAATTACATAACTAATATAGATCATTATTTTAAAAATTCAAAAATTATGATATAAAAAACAACAAAAGGAAGCACTTAAGTGCTTCCTTTATATTTTTAAGTTGTATATATTTAATGTTCAAATTGTTCAGTACTTAATTTTACGTTTGTATCTTCTTTATCATCTGTGGTTAATACTATTGATTTAAATTTAGAACCACCATCTTTATGATAAGAATATATATATGTAGATTTTTCTTTTATTTCTTCTATTTTTGCTGTACTATAGAATATTACTTCTTCAGGTGAACCAGTTGCGGTACTTTGATATTCAATATATAATATTCCTCTTTCATCTTTAGGTATCAATTTTCCAAAGTATTCTGAAATATTACCAATAGGTTTATCTCCATCAACAACATAGATAAAAGTTAAATTTTGTTTATAATCTTTTAATAAATGTTTTAATAATGCAGATTCTTTAGGAGTAAAATTATTTTCATTAAAATTATCTGGTGTAACTTCACCATTTATATGTTTATTACCTTCTAATAATAGATAATCTTTAATTGTTTTCATTTTTAACTATTGTATTTTTATATAAAAATAATTAAAAATCATTCTCGTCACTTATTTTATGTGAAATATAGAAATATATTACCTTTTAAAATAAATGCATCTCGGGTCACACCGTGAACCCAAGAGTATATCTAATTATTAGTCTCCCCAATAATTTGAACCGGCATAAAATCTCGAAATTGCTTCAGCAAGACCTTCCTCTTCCTTACGATACATTTCATTCATTTCATCCGGCATAATCAGTTTGATTTGTGGACGAAAACTACGTTCTTCAATCAACTCCCAACCTGTTGCCGATAGGAAATATTTGTTATCCTTGATCATATCATAACAACGTTCGAGTTTTTCTTCAGATGAATCAACATTCAAACAACAAGACCCTGAAATATAATTTTCGTGTGGGTTCAATTTGAAATCGAAATACGAAACAGGTCTAAATGTATATGGAGTTGAAGTTAACTTAGCAAGTTCATCCTCAACATATTTCAAACGTCTCTTTTCAGTCTTCCATTTTCTATTCGCAAATTCCCAAGCACGTTTCTCTACATACTCCCGATGCTGTTCCTGATTATGATAATACTGTGCTTCTAATTCAGGTCTGAAAATCTCTTCAGACTTAATGACAGAGTTCTTAAGGTCTTCCATCATCATCGTTACAAACTGTTCCTTTGTAAGTTCAGAACATTTAATGTTTTCTCGGGTAATCAAAACTGCTGTTTTCATATCGAATATATTTAATTATTTACATACATAATATAGTAATGTTTTAAAAAATTTCAAAAAAATAAGGAGTAATTTTCATTACCCCTGTATATTATTTGATTTTATATTCAATTTATTTTCCAAACAATGTATTTTCCATTTAAGTTGTTCTATTTCTTCTTGTAATTTAAGATTTTCTTCAACTTCTTCCCAGTATTTTCTTTCGTAATATTCTGTCATTTCATCTTTCATAATTATTCACCTCTTTTAATTCCGATAATTTCCTCGAATGAAAAATACAATTCATAAGATTTACCTATATTTTCGTCATATGACATTAATGAAACACTATTATCATTTTTATGATAACCAAGTGCTCCATAAAAATGTAATACCTTTGGTTGCCTTGACCAGTTAAATATATTTTTAACATATTTTGGATTTACAACAGTTAATGTAACTAAATCATTCCAAGTAATGTTATTTTCTTTAAGTATTTTTTCAAATATTTTCTTTGTCATTATTCGCAAAATATATTTCTAATTCTTTAATATTTTCTTTAACCAACTTGGAATAATATATATCGGCATTATTATTATAATCCAAATTAAGAGCTGTCATAAATGCATATTTTATTTCATCTTCTTTTTTTCCTTTCAAAAATATACCTTGTTGAGCAAGAAACAATTTAAACATTACAAATATCTTTTCATTCTTTTCCATATATCATATTATTTAACATATTTTAATATAAAAACATTATCTCCATAAAAATTGTTATAACCACCACGAAGTTGTCTTACATAATTCAAATTATAATTCTTACCTTCGGTTCCTTTTGTTTCTCCATAATCTTTAATAATATGGGCCTTACATTTAAATCCGTGTTTACAAAACCTATCTTTACCCCATACGCCTAAAGTTTTTTCCTCACCATCAATATAACAATTACCTAATACCAATATAACCACTCCATTTTTATTTATATTGTTTTTAATATTAATTGCTACTCTTTCTAACCAATCCAAAAATTCTTCTATAGAACCTTGATTTGATCCATCTTCAGGTTTATCAGAGTATTTTACTATATCATAATAAGGTGGGTGACACATAATTAAATCTGCCTTCTGTTCAAGAGTATGTGTTGTTGCATCACCATAATGTATATAATCTTCAATTGGATTTAGGTCAGTCAAAATACATCTATCTTGCACTCCTAAATATTCCGCAACACGATAGGTTGTACCTGAACCTCCAAAGCAATCCCATACAATTCCATTTTCGGGTAAAAATCGTCTAATAAATTGATACGGAATTTCAGGAATATATAATCCGTGAAATGTTGAACTATTCTTCAAATTCCAATCTCGTTTGGGTATCATAAACATTGGACGATTTTTTGTTGAAGTTGAACTAATCCATAATGAATCCGTTGTAATATCATCTTGTAAATTTCTCCAATCTTTAGTATCGATCATAAAAAAAATACTATATCATATAATTATATATAATATAGTACTTTATAATATATGTTTCAATTTTTTAATATTCAATATTACCACCATATGCGTGGGCAAAAACATTATCTTGTTCTTTTTCTAAATATTCTTCAAATGCATCTGCATCTTTTGGATCAACCAAAATAGTTACATCCACGGGAAGGTCATCATTCTTATGGTTATGACATCCAACCAAAGAAACACGATATTCAATTTGTTTAGCTTCGTTAACGAAACAATCTTTAAGGTTTTTCATTTATATATAATCAAATTTATTTTTCATCTTTTTCTTCACCAGTATCACGAATTACCGGTTTAACATATTCTATATTTTTTGAATCCCAAACCAATCCAAAAAATTCGAATACGAATGCATCAAAAGTTTTAAAACGACTTTGTAATGCAGCTGGATACGGGTGATCTGCTCCATATTCTACAACAACCTCGGCATATTGATTCGACATTTGCAACCTTTTCTCTCTCAATACTAATTCATTTCTACTTTCTTTGTCTATATTTTCCATATATAATCAAATTATCAATTTCTAATCTAACAGTATATTTAAAAATAAAATATATAAATAATATAGTATAAATTATGATATATTTCAATCGATATTAAATATATTAAAATTGTCTATACAATTGTCGTTAAATGATTCATTACTTTTTTGTATAAAGTTAGCATTATCTATCAATGATACCGGTAATGATCTTAATATACGTTCATTAACAAAAGATATAATATCGGCACTAAGACATTCAATTCTAATTTGATCGTCATATACAGTAATTACTTCATATGTATCTTCACTATTATCATGTGCAAATACTATACATATATTATAATATTCAAGATACCCATCACAATGCATTGTAATTTTTGTATAATCCTCATCATTAAATATATCAACACATTCCTTTAAATAATATTCTACAATATTACTTATATTTTTTACACGTTTTACTAATTTTCCCATATTATTTAGAGTAAATTTCGAGTTCTTCAAATGTTACATACATCTCACAAATTTCTGATGTTGGATCAGTATAATAAATTACAATTTCATTATCCCAAGTTTTTCCAAATTTCCAACTTTTGAATTGATAAAGATACCAATTATCTTTATGTTGTATTTCGTGTTCAAAATAATTAACAACTAAATCTCTAAATTTATCATATTGTTCTCTAAAATTTTTGATATTGTCTACCGTCATATTTATTAATTTTAGTTAAGTGCCAACAATTACATTCTTCACAATAATATATTCTTGTTTCTTGTCTCTTACCCTTTTTATTATTTTTACATTTTGCAAGGGCAAACATCGCACTGATTTTATCTTTATATTTTTTCTTTTTACAAATCATCCTAAATAATCAGATAATCCTTGTTCAATCATTTCTAAAACACCAGTTTCACCGTTATTGTATCTTATTTCGTATTCATATTTACCTGGTTCAATTGGCTTAATTATACATTGTTTATCACGATTAACTTGTCTATCTGCAATTTCATATGGTTCGCCGTTGACAATTATTACATCGCCAATAAATGTTTCTTCAAAAAACATATCTTGCCAATTACCATATTCTTTATATAAATCATTTATCCACTTATCACCGGCATCTTCGAATTCATATCTACAACGGGCTTCAAAATATTTTTCAATATCATTATCAAATTCTGATAAATCAACCTTTTTTACAACTCCTTTATGTACTTCGTAATTACTCATAGTATACCATTCCTTTCAGACCAAAGTAGTAAATCATCAACCGATACAAATTCAATATCTTCTTTATATCCATTTCCATGCATATGAATACACACTTCATAAATATATTCTCCAACAATCCTCCAATGATTTACACTATAATTTTTATAATTATAACTTACATATGCGTCAATAACTCTATCTAATTCATTATATAAACGCATAAATTGATTAAATTCACTTGCATCCATAATATTTAATTTAATAAAGGTTTTTCTTTAATTTCATAAACGTAACGTGTAATTGGTCGTTTTTCTAATTCAATAATTTCGTATCTACAATTACGAATATCAACCGTACAATATCTACCATTATACAATTCAAATATTCTTGTCATCATATATCCATCCCAATCATCATTATATACATAATCATCAAATGCATTAAAATATGATATCATTTGTTTTTCTGTATATCTATTAGGATCTTCATCAGATATATTATAATATAAATAATCAAATGCCAATTGGAAATTTGTTTTAATAAACAACTCATCGTATTTTGATTTGAAATTTATTGATTGAAAAAATCTCCAAATTGTTTCACAAAAATCCTTTTCTATATCTGTCATATATTATATTTTTCTATGTTTAATATTTCTTTTCTATCATTAAATCTTTTATAAATTTTATCTTTAACTTCAGAAATATTTTCAGCATTTATATATACATAATTTATAATATTTTCACAACTTAAAGAAGTAGGTGTTTCAAAATATTTTGTAAATAATGTTACTTTATATTTTTGAGTCATTGTTTACGGTGTTATAATTAAAATTATACATATAAAACTTATAATTGCCACTATTAATGAATAAAGTATTACTTGTGCGTAAAAATTTATCCATTTTGAAGTAAAATTTAAAATACCGCATATTATCAAAAATGAAATTGTTGTTGATAACACCGCAATTATAAATACACAAATTATAAATACACTAATTAAAATTTCCATAATTATCATTATTTCACCAATTTATAAATGTCTTTACTTGTGGCATCATTGGCAAGTCCTCTTGGAATAAACCCATTATAATCGAAATTATTTTCAATAAGCCACTTCATCATATTAACACAATTCCACACGTATAAAAAACCTTCATTACCTAGACTTGTTTGTAATAAAGCAAATTCTTTTTCCTGTTCCTCCGTCATACTCTCAAGAGGAAAAAGATAAGGTTTTGCAAGGTCAAAATCATATCCGGCTAATTCACCATTTTCATGTTTAACTGCCACACTCATTTCTTCATCACTACAGTCAATCTCTTCTAATGTGCAAATTTTACAAACATTTTTTATTTCCACCTTAACCTTGTATGGCAACCTCGCGGAGAGGTCCTTCAATAATAAATCTTTATGTATATGTAATAAATCTTTATGTTCTTGTATCATAATTTAATATTTTAATTATTATTTTAATATAAATTTAATCCGGATGCATCCTTTGCTAATCCTAGAGGAATTAGATCATATACATCGAAATGATTTTCAATGAGGTATTCAAAAGATCCAGGACTATCATACAATTCAATTTCCTCCACTACATCGCCATACTCATAATGACAAACTGGTACATCAAATTTCAACCTATTATATTCATCTTTCTGCTCCTCAGTCATACTTGAAAGAGGAAGCAAATAAGGTTTAATCTTTGAAACATTATCTATACCAATCCCACAGTCTTCTCCAAAATAAAATTCATACCATGTATCACCCTTGCAATATCCATGTAAAATTTTATCTCTATATCCTATTCCTTGGTCATCTGTTCTATATATAGAACAAACCAAGTTTGTATTCAACCTTGAACAAAGGTCTTTAAGTAAACGTTCTTTATCTGTCATAATTTTATCAAATAATGTCATAATATTTTTCGATTTGTTTCAATGATAATACACTACCATTTGAGCATTCAAACTTATCACCATGACAATCGTTAGAAATAATGTTCAAAATTACATTTGAGTTTGTTTTTGAACGGATTTTAGTTCCAATAGTAATTTGAGGATTGTTTAACTTAGGTGTCTTAATATTTAATGTTGTGAGATCATTTGCAAGTCCCTTTGGAATAAGTCCTCTATAATCAAAATTATTCCTATTAAGATAATCAAATTTAATCAATTCATAATTATAAACTATTTTTAATTCACCATTTGAAAATTTACTTGCTTCTCTTTCGGCATTATAACAATAATTATACATTTCATTATATTGTTCCTCAGTCATACTTGATAGAGGAACCAAATAAGGTTTTACGTCATCAATATCCACACAAATATATGATGAACTTGTATCATACATAATTTCTATACCCACAAATCCATCAGTATCTACCATTTTAACTATACCATCTACTTCTATAGTTTCTCCAAGATCGGTATATTTAGCATGAACTTTTACACCATAAGGCAATCTACAAGATAAATCTTTTATAAGCAAATCTTTTTCTTCCTGTGTCATAATCACAACATTTTTCGTTCATAAAGTTTTATAATCATTTCAACGCAAGCATCAATAAGGTTAACTTCCTCTACAGACAATAAAGATGGCCACAATGTGGTTAATCTTGGATATTGGATGATGTATTTACCTTTTAAACGGAAAACCATGTTTCTATAAACATCTCCATCATCAGTTATTTCATCTGGTAAAACACTAAGTAATGCAGCAAGACTCCAACAAGGTATGTCTTCGTCTGATTTACAGTCTCTCATAACCATTGGAAAATATATAGGTTTTTCAGAACCATCTTTAATACTTATACCTGTATATTGATACCACATATCCGCACTTTCAATTGGAAGTATCTCTACTAACTTCTTACTTTGTTCTAAATCTGTATAATTTTTCATATTACTAATAAATAACGTTGTTTAAGATAATAATATTCATTAATTCTCTGTTCTAATTTTTGTTTCTTAATATGGTAACTTTCTTCATCTATCCATCCAAGATAATACATTAAATTAAGTTCATCTTTAGAAAACTGATATGCGGGCTTATCGTCATAATATCCTTCTTCTGCTCTTTTCCATAATCTATTTAGTAGTTCTTCTGTATCAATCATATCTTTTTATTTTCTTTTGGGTTGAACCTTTGTCATCCAATTCTTTCTTTGAGAGATTTAAGCCAGTTCACCATTCCATGATAACATAATGCATCGATTGATGCTATTATATCTTTCACCATATTTTCATCATCTTCACTCCAAGCATTTTTCTGTTTATCTTGCTTCTCAACAAATGAAACTTTAACACCAAGATAATTCATCCACTTAGCTCTATCTTTAATATCACCCTTATAGTTAAAAATGAAAGTTGCAATATCTTTTCTTATCTTTTCATCTTCACTCTCTTTGAGTTCAGGGAATATACTTTCAAGAGTATTTTTGAAACATTCAACACCTATTTGAGAACCTTCACGTAAATCTTGCGCAGTAACATAGTTTTTCTTCGCTATTTCTAAAGCATCGTCATATGCTTTTGCTTTTTCTTCCTGTGTCATATTACTTAGAATCCTTTATTTTAATAATTTTGTGTGAAACTTGCATTGTATTCAAATTATATTTCTTACAATCAATAATCGCATCTATTGACAGTGGCATATTACAAATATATTCTCCACCATCTCCGTGATATTTAATCCCACCACAAAATGGACAATCATCACAATCTGTTTTACCTTTTTTAATTTTTAATATAAATTCAGCCATAATTAATATATGTTTTTATTAGTGGCATCTTCGGCTAATCCCATAGGAATTAAACCTCTCCAATCAAAATGGTTTTTATTCAACCATTTAACTGTTTCTCTTATTCTTTTAATATCAATTGATCTATATTCAGTATCGGCATCTCCTCCTAAATCAAATGCCCAAACTTCATTAGATACTATTTCTATTTCTTTTTCACCATTATAAAAACTTCTATTTTCTAAATGAGAAATTTCCAAAAATTCTTTACGTTGTTCTTCAGACATAGATGAAAGAGGAAACAAATAAGGCTTAAACTCTACATCATTTTTGTAGTCTAGATTACCTATTATGTCATATGTTAATTTTTGATTTGTTATTTCTATACCAGATGTTTTATAAAAACCTCGTACGCCATAATGTAATCGCAGGTAGAGGTCTTCTAATAGCAAATCTTTTTCTTCTCGTGTCATAGCTTAATAAATATTTGATTCATTATCATTATTTGCCAAATTTCTTTCAGTTAAACCTCGATGGTCCAAATGATATTTATAATAAAAATCTTGTGGAGTAAATATATTATCAGATGTGCCAAAAGCATCTTGTATAATTAACGATTGTAATTCCTTCTTTTGTTCCTCTGTCATACTTGACAAAGGAAACAAATAAGGTTTTACATTATCAATGTCCACACAAATAAACGATGAACTTATGTCATACATAACTTGTATACCTACAAATCCATCAGTATCTATCATTTTAACTATACCATCTACTTCTATGGTTTCTCCAAGGTCGGTATATTTAGCATGAACTTTTACATTATACGGTAATCTACAGCATAAATCAATTTTAAGTAAATCCTTTTCTATATCTGTCATAGCTTCTCCAATTCATATTCAAGACATTCACTTAAACAACAACCTCCATTATAAAATTCCATAAAGTAATCATATGTACCATCACCATTATCTTTAAAGAATGATGCTTCATCTACTTCTTTATGTTCAATGGTTTCGTAAATATTTCCATTTACAACATAGAACTTATCTTCCATATCAAACTCATAACAGTTATCAAAAAATAGATATTCCCATGGACCTCTATTACGTCTATACTTATAATCTTCAGCTAAAGTATATGCTGATTGAATTTCAAACTCTTCTAAATCAGGAAATAACTTACGATATTGTTCCTCAAAAAACTTTTCAGTACTATTATCGTATTCTGATAAATCTACTTTCTTCAATTTGCCAATATGCTTTTCGTAATCACTCATAGTTTATATATTTATGAATTTATATTTATAAGTTCACTCCACATTTCAGGATTAATCCACATATCTTTAAGTGCAATATCCCATGCTAAATAAGATGTAACACATAATGTTAATATAGAACAAATAACTCCTAAAGTAAACTGTAATATTGGATATTTTGCTTCTTCATCATCTAAACAATCTAAATGAAATAATATAAATACTAATACAGCACAGGTAATTGGAATTATCATTATACAAAATGAAATCATTAACATCATAAAGCTAACGATACTTATTGGGAATAATGGTTTCCAAATAAAGCATCCAATTGTAAATAATAAAATACTTGAAAGGATTATAATCCATTTAACTGATTTAATATTATTCCAAATATTTGAAAATAGTTCGCCGAGCTCTTCACCTAATGCTCCAAAATAAATTTTAATTTTATCTACTAAAGTCATAATTAATCAAAATCTGTTTTAATTCTACCACAATGTTTACAATACTTATAAGGAGTAAATGGAAATATATTATTATCAAGTACATATTCCCATTTATGTATTCCTAAGCAATTACATAATATCCATCTAATAATTTTCATAATTAAATAATTCCTTTGATAAATACTCTATATTCTTCATTATTTAATGAGATTGCATCGTGGATAAACCATTTATTACGAATGGTATTTCCATTTTCGGTTGTAATATTAACTGCTTCTTTATATATTACACGACCATATTTTTCTCCGTTTGAA
>Ga0233383_1000972_pt1 | contig 10441 bp, 10 predicted proteins | sample ElkDunMinimDraft_14_FD_191542 | JGI IMG/M metagenome (GOLD analysis project Ga0233383, IMG submission 191542) | Fecal eukaryotic communites from dung pellets of Tule Elk in California, USA - Elk Dung G16 | ecosystem: Host-associated > Mammals > Digestive system > Large intestine > Fecal | place...
CGGCCCGGAGCGCACCGCGGCCTCCAGCGCGGCGCACTGCTCCGCGCCCTCCGCGAGCGCCACGAACACCACGGGCGAGACGGGGCGGAACGTCTGCGTACCGCGTAGCTGCACGTGGAAGGGGCGGTGACCGGCGACCGTGCGCGCGATGTGCGCGTCGAGCTCCTCGAGCCTGTCCTCCGCGACGGGCGTCGGACCGATGAGGGTCACGTGCGGCACGATGTTGCGCGCCTCGGGGTCGCCGAGGCGCACGCGTGCGTCGTGCAGCTGGCCGCAGAACGGCTCGGGGACCGCGATCGCGACCCCGACGACGATCTCCCCCGCTCCCGCCCGCGGAAGCCTCACGCCCGGACCCGGCGCGCGGGGAGCAGACCGGACCGGTCGTAGACCCGCTCCAGCGTGGGGGTCGCCAGCTCGCGGGCCCGCGCCGCACCGTCGGCCAGGACGTCGTCGAGCGCCGTCGGGTCGGCGAGGTAGTGCCGCACACGCTCCTGGAACGGGGTGAGGAAGTCGACGACCACGTCCGCGAGGTCCTTCTTGAGGTCCCCGTACCCCTTGCCCTCGTAGTCGGCCTCGAGCGACGGGACGGTCCGCCCGGACAGCGCCGAGAAGATCGTCAGCAGGTTCGACACGCCGGGCTTCGCCGCGGGGTCGAAGCGGATCTCCCGCTCGGCGTCGGTCACGGCCGACCGGATGCGCTTGGCGACGACCTTCGGGTCGTCGAGCAGCTCGATGAGCCCGTTCGGGCTCTCGGCCGACTTGCTCATCTTGGAGGTGGGGTCCTGCAGGTCGTAGATCTTCGCCGTCGCGGAGACGATGTACGGCTCGGGGACGACGACGGTGCCCTGGCCGAAGCGCGCGTTCATGCGCTGCGCGAGGTCGCGCGTCAGCTCGAGGTGCTGGCGCTGGTCCTCCCCCACGGGCACGAGCGCCGTGTCGTACAGCAGGATGTCGGCCGCCATCAGCACGGGGTACGTGAACAGGCCGACGGTCGTGCCCTCGGAGCCCTGCTTCGCCGACTTGTCCTTGAACTGCGTCATGCGGCCGGCCTCGCCGAAGCCGGTGTGGCAGGACAGGATCCAGGCCAGCTCGGCGTGCTCCGGCACGTGCGACTGGACGAACAGGATCGACCGCCCCGGGTCGACGCCCGCCGCGAGGTACTGCGCGGCCGTGCGGCGCGTGCGCTCCCGCAGCACCCGGGGGTCGGGTCCGACGGTCAGCGCGTGCAGGTCGACGACGCAGTAGATCGCGTCGTGCGTGTCCTGCAGCGCGACCCACTGGGTCAGCGCACCCAGGTAGTTGCCGAGCTGGAGCGAGTCCGACGTCGGCTGCATGCCCGAGAAGATGCGCCCGCCCGCGGTCGACGGCGTGGCGGGCTGCGTCGTGGACAGCACCTGGGTCATGCGCGGGCCTCCTGAGGTGATCGGCCGTCGGCCGGATGTCATGCGTGAGGGTACGGCGGGACGGGCTGCGGTCAGGTCGCCTCGTCGTCGAACGGTGCGGGCGCGTCCGGCGCCGCGGGCGCGGGTCCGCCGGCGAACGCCACGGCCGGTGCGGCGGCCGCCGCGGACCTGGCGCTCGTGGGACGCGGGGGCGCGGGGCGCGACGCGGTGTGCGGCGGTGCGTCGTCCAGCAGCGCGTCGCGCACGATGCGGCGCGGGTCGTACCGGCGGGGGTCGAGCGCCGCCCAGTCGACGTCGGCGTCGCCGAGCTCGGCGTCGACACGTTCCTTGGTGTCACGGGCGACGTCACGCAGCCGTCGCACCCATCCCGCGAGCTGCTCGGCGTACGCGGGCAGCCGCTCCGGCCCGACGACGACGGCGGCGACGAGCAGCAGGACGAGCAGCTCGCCGCCGTTGATCCCGAACACCTGCTCAGGTTACCGCGACGGCGGCCGCCGACGGTCGGTCAGTCCGGCGCCGCCTGGAGCCGCACGCGGACGTCGCGCTCGTCCTCGCCCGTGCGGACGCGCAGCACCACGGTGTCCCCGACCTCACGCGCACGGATGGTGACGATCAGCTCCTCCGACGCCGTCACCGGCCGGCCGTCGATGGCCAGGATGACGTCACCGCGCCGGATCCCCGCGAGGTCGGCCGGCCCGTCGCGGGTGACGGCCGCGGTGCCCTGGCCGTCCTCCACCGCGACCTGCACACCCTCACCGGTGTACCCCGGCTCGAGGGCGACGCCGATGACGGGGTACGTCGCCGTACCGGTCTCGATGAGCTGCTCGGCCGTGCGGCGCGCCTGGTTCGACGGGATCGCGAAGCCCAGCCCGATGCTCCCGACGCCCGTGAGCCGCCCGGGCAGCTGCGCGATGGCGGAGTTGATCCCGACGACCTCGCCCTGCGCGTTGACCAGCGGACCACCCGAGTTGCCGGGGTTGATCGCCGCGTCGGTCTGGATCGCGTTGATGAACGCGGTGTCGCCGCCGTCCCCAGCCACGACGGGTCGGTTGAGCGCGCTGACGATGCCGCTCGTCACGGTGCCGACGAGACCCAGCGGCGCACCGATCGCCACGACCGGGTCACCGACGACGACCGTGTCCGAGTCGCCCAGTGCCGCGGGTGTCAGGCCCGTGGCCTCGACCTTGACGACCGCCAGGTCGTAGTCCCCCGTCGCCCCGACGACCGTGCCGGGCAGCTCGGTGCCGTCGGCGAACTGCACGACGATCGACCCGCCGTCGGCCCCCTCGACGACGTGGTTGTTCGTCAGCACGTAGCCGTCCTGCCGCAGGACGAAGCCCGAGCCCGAGCCTGCCCCGTCCGCGGTCGTCACCTCGAGCGACACCACGCTCGGCAGGACACCGGCGGCGATGCCGGCCACGGAGTCGGGTGCGCGGTCCACGTGCGCGGCCGGGGCCGGGACCACCGGGAGGCCCGCGTCGGACCTGCGCCCGTCGTCCGGCAGCACCCGGTCCCCGAGCAGGCCTCCGAGGAACCCGGCGGCGACCGACAGGGCGACGAGCGGCGCGACCCAGGCCGCCGACAGCGTGCGGCGTCGCCGCCGGCGTGTCGGGCGACCGGGCGCGGGCGCCACGGACGGCCCCTCGACGGTTGGCGCGTCCGGTCCGGAGGTCGGGGCGCCGGCCAGGTGCGGGGCGCCCGGGCGGGCGAACCGCGCGGTGTTCGCGTGCGGGGGCGCATCCCCGGAGGGCGGCGGCCCCGCGGGTGCGACGTCGGGGGCGTCCGCAGTACGGCGGTACGACGAGGGTGCGGCGAACAGGGGCACCGGGGCGGGCTGCGGGGCGCCGGCGTGCGGTGGCGCTGACGCGTCGGAAGTCGGCGGCTCGGGCGCGTCCGCGGGTGGCGGCTCGGGCGCGTCGGCAGGGGCCGACGCGCGGTGCGGCTCCGGACCGGCCACGGCGCCGGACCCGCTGTCGCTCACGGGCGTCCCCACACGGCAGACACGGTCTGCCAGCCGCGACCGATGCGCCCGGTGACGGTGTCGTCGTACCCGTCGGAGGGGAACGCCTCGACCAGCGCGTCGATCGCGCCCTCGTCCTGCGCGGCGACGATCTGCACGACCGTCGATCCCGACTGCCAGGCGACCTGCCACGGCTCGACGGACAGCACGTGCACCTGCCGGCCGCCCACCTCGCGGACGGGCGCACCGGCGAGCGCCTGGGTGTCGAGGCGCCCCTGCTGCTCGGTGACGACGTAGGAGCCCACCGGCCCCGTGACGTCCACCTCGAGCACCTGCGGGTCGTCCGACGACCAGCCGATCGAGCCGACGTGCCACCCGTCGGGCAGGTTGGCGGGGAACGTCCACCCCTTGCCGCGCAGCCACGCGACGGTCGCGTCGTCGGCCGGCACGTCGCCCGCGTCGGCGGGCCCAGACGTGTGGGCGAGCAGGCCGAGCGCGGCCGCAGGGTGGCTCGAGGGCGTCACCACGGGCCGCTCGCCGAGCATGAACAGGCCGGCCGCCATGGCCCCCATGCCGGCCACGGACCCGACCACGAGCCGCACGGGCGAGCGACCGGTGACCACGTCGCCCCGCAGCGCGCGTGTCGCGGCGACCGGTAGTGCCGCCCCGGCACCGACGGCGAAGGGGTCGCGCGTCCCGGGCGCCGGCGGCACGGGCGGTCCGCCCTGCGACGAGAGCGACAGCAGACGCGCCGTGAGGTCCTCGGTGGGGTGCACGGGCTCGGCCCCGGCGAGCGCCCGCCGGGCGGCACGTGCTGCAGCGAGCTCGCGCGCGCACGACCCGCACGTCGCGACGTGCGCGAGCGCGCGCTCGGTCGCGGCCGGGTCGAGCTGTCCGTCGACCAGTGCGCTGATCCGCGAGCCGAGGTGCATCATCCGGCCACCTCGGCGGCGTCGGGCACGCGCGGGTCGGCGGCGGACGCGTCGTCCGCGGAGGCATCGAGCGGACGGCGGTGCTCGAGCGCGACCCGCAGCCGCGCCCGGGCGCGGTGGATCCGCGAGCGCACGGTGCCGAGCTTGATGCCGAGGGTCACGGCGATCTCCTCGTACGACAGCCCTTCGATGTCGCACAGCACGACGGCGGCGCGGTACTCGGGCGGCAGCGCGTCGAGCGCGCGCTGGACGTCGTGGTCGAGGTTCGCGGCCTCGAACGCGCGCTCGGGCGTCGCGAGCAGGTCCGGCGAGGACCACCGGTCCGTGTCGTCACCGATCGGCTCGATGCGCACGCGCTGCTTGCGGCGCGCCATGTCGAGGAAGAGGTTCGTGGTGATCCGGTGCAGCCAGCCCTCGAAGGTTCCGGGGCTGTAGGTGTGGAGCGAGCGGAACACGCGGACGAACGTCTCCTGCGTGAGGTCCTCGGCGTCGTGGCGGTTCCCGGTCAGGCGGTAGGCCAGCCGGTACACCCGGGCGGAGTGCTCCCGGACGATCTCCTCCCACGACGGGGCCTGCCACTCGGCGGGCTGGTCGCTCATCTGCGGGGCTCTCCTCGATGTTCTCTCGGGAGGTCAGTCTCCCAGGTCGAGCTCGTCGCCTCGACCCTTGTTCGTCGTGAGCGGAAACCGGCCGCTGCACGCGGTGCGGTGACGCGGCGCGCAGGCCCCCGGCCCGCACGTCCGTCGGACGCCCGCGGCGCGGGACTACGCTGGCGGCCAGGCGCGCCCGCCGGGGGCGAGCGACGAGGAGGCCGTCATCTCCACCGACAAGGCGCAGAGCTGGGTCTACTGCGAGGAGTTCCTCGACGAGGACGACGTCGTGCTGCGGGCCCGCGAGCGCGCGTCGCACCTGGGGTGCACGCCCGTGCTCCCCGGCACGGGAGCGGCGTTGCGCGTGCTCGCCGCGGCGGCGCAGGCGCGTGCGGTGGTCGAGGTCGGCACGGGCGCCGGCGTCGGCTCGCTGTACCTGCTGCGCGGCATGCCGGCGGACGGCGTGCTGACGACCATCGACCTGGAGCTCGAGCACCAGCGCGCCGCCAAGGACGCGTTCGCCGAGGAGGGCGTGCGCAGCACCCGGACGCGCGCGATCTCCGGGCGCGCGCTGGACGTCCTGCCGCGCCTCACCGACGGCGGGTACGACATGGTCGTGATCGACGCGGACGTGGAGAACTACCCCGGGTACGTCGAGCAGGCGGTCCGCCTGCTGCGTCCGGGAGGCGTGCTGGCGGTCGACGACGCGCTCTGGCACGACCGGGTCGCGGACCCCGCGCGGCGCGACGAGGCGACGACGACGGTCCGGGACGTGGGCCGGCACGTCCGCGCGGACGACCGGCTCGTCCCGGCGCTGCTGCCGGTGGGCGAGGGCCTGCTCGTCGCCGTGCGTCGCTGAGGGACCGACCGAGGTGGACGGACGCCACCGCACCACGGCGCGTGACGCCGAGCCGCTGGTTGCCGCCGACGCCTGACCCCCCGTACGACGATGCCGCCGCCCCTTCGGGGTCGGCGGCATCGTCGTCCGTCAGTCCAGCGACGTCAGGTACTCCAGCAGCAGGCGCGCCCCGTAGCCCGTGGCACCCTCGGTGACCTCGTGCTTGTCGGACGTGGAGCGGGCGGGACCCGCGATGTCGAGGTGCGCCCAGGCTCGCTGCCCGACGAACCGGCGCAGGAACAGCGCGGCCGTGATGGACCCACCACCGATGCGGCGGTCCTCGGGGACGTGACGCAGGTCGGCGACCGACGAGCGCACCGCCTCCTCGTAGTCCTCGACGAGCGGCATGGGCCACACCAGCTCGCCCGTGCGGTCACCTGCGGCCGACAGCGCCGCGACGAGGGCCTCGTCCGTCCCGTAGAGCGCGGCGTGCTGCCGCCCGAGGCCGAGGCTCGCCGCCCCGGTGAGCGTGGCGACGTCGACGAGCACGTCGGGCTCGAGGGTCGCGTCGGCCCAGGCGAGGGCGTCGGCCAGGACGATCCGGCCCTCGGCGTCGGTGTTCGCGATCTCGACCGTGGTGCCGCCGTGGATGGTGACGACGTCACCCGGCCGGTACGACGACGCACCGAAGTGGTTCTCCGCCAGCGGCAGGACCGCCGTGACCTTGTGCGGCACGTGCGCCTGAGCGGCACCCAGCACCGTGGCCAGGGCCACCGCGGCGCCCGCCATGTCGGTCTTCATCGGCACCATGGCCTCGCGGGGCTTGATGGACAGCCCGCCCGTGTCGTAGGTGATGCCCTTGCCGACGACCACGACGTGGCGCCCGTCGCCCTCCGCCGGGGTGTACGTGAGGCGCACCATGCGGGGCGTCGAGGCGGAGCCGGCACCGACCGCCAGCAGGCCGCCGAAGCCGCCTGCGGCCAGCTCGCGCGGGCCCAGGACCTCGACGTCGAGCCCGGCCTTGGCCCCGAGCCGGCGGGCCAGGTCCGCCAGCCACGCCGGGTCCTTGACGTTGGACGGGGTGTTCGCCAGGTCGCGGACCAGCCACGTGGCGGCGGCACCCGCACGAGCGGTCGCCACCGCGGCGGAGACCGCCGCACCGTCGCGGCCGAGCAGCACCAGCTCGGCCGGCGCCTTGCCGTCCGGCTTCGCCGTCACCCGCGGCGGCGTGTACGCCGCGAGCAGGTAGCCCTCGACGACGGCGCGCGCCGCCCGCGCCGCGGCCGACTCGTCGTGGTGCGTCTGCGCGCCGACGGTCGCGGCGACGCGGCCCAGCCCCCGGGTCGCCCGGGCCAGCGCCGCACCGGCGCGCCGCAGCGCGGTCGGGCTCTCGTCGCCGACGCCCACGAGCACGAGGCGCGGTGGCAGCCCGGCCCACGGCAGCTCGACCGCCGACCCGACGGGGAGCGGCAGGTGGACGGTGAACGCCTCACCCGCGGCACCCGTCAGGCCGGCGCGCTCCGCCAGCTCGGACAGGTCGATGCCGTAGCGCGCCGCCGCCTGGGGCGTGCCCGAGCGTGGCTGCAGGGCGTCGTCCCCGTCGCGGGGCGGCGCGACCTGGACCGCGACCGCGTCGACCGACCCGTCCGTCAGGAGGGGGGAGTCGACGACGCTCGCGCCGTGCAACGAGACGGCAGGCGGCGTGCGCGACAGTGCCGCAGCGGCCGTACCAGGGGTGCGGGGGCTCATCCGCAGGTCGTCAGCCGACGACGGAGGTCAGCGCCTCGCCCAGCTCGGACGCCTCGGTCGCGTTGAGCTCCACCACCAGCCGTCCGCCACCCTCGAGCGGGACGCGCATCACGATGCCGCGTCCCTCCTTCGTCACCTCGAGCGGTCCGTCGCCGGTCCTCGGCTTCATCGCGGCCATCCGGGCCTCTCCTTCGCTCGTGCGTTGCCGGCCGACGGTCGTCGGGCAGCCCCGACAACCCCAGGTCAGCCGGTTGTCCAGCGACCATCCTAGTTCACCGGGCGCGACCACCGCCCGGCTCCGCGGGGCACGAACGGGTCACGGCGGCCAGTCGCCCTGGGGGTTGAACTGCCACATCTGCCGGACCCAGAGCACCTGCAGCCCCAGCATGAGGACCAGGACGGCCCCGAACCACACGCGGCGAGCCCACGCCGGGCGCGGCACCACCCCCGCCGTGACGGCAGCGAGCGGGAACGCCAGGAGCAGGAACCGCGCGAGGCTGGAGCCCGGCTCGATCACGGCGAGGATGTAGACGACGTACGCCGCGGACCAGGTGTGCAGCTCCGGCCCCAGCCGCCAGGCCGCGGGCACGAGCATCACGGCGGCGGTGAGCGCGAAGCCCGCGACCATGACGAGCGTCCCCCACTCGCCGAACCAGAAGGCGGGCACGTACGTCCACCCGGAGAACGGCACCACCTCCCGCACGCCCCGCCAGGCCTCCTGCGTCTGCAGGTAGCCGTCCGGGACGCCGGTCACCCACCCGCAGATCGCGGGCCACGCGACGCCGGAGATCCCCGCCGCGGCGGCGAGGCCGACGAGCCCCGCGGCGTCACGCCGGCCGAAGGTGTCCTCACCACGCCGGGAGCGCCACCACCGCACCCCCGCGTGCACGACGACGACCGCCGCCATCGGCAGCGCGACCGCGCGCGTGAACCCGAGCGCGACGACGACGAGGGCCGCCCACCCGTAGCGACGCCGCACGAGCAGCAGCAGGGAGGCCGCGACCAGCAGGAGCGCGGCGGACTCGGTGTACGCGACCTGCAGGACCGCGGCCGTGGGGAACGCGCAGACCAGCGCGACCGTCGCCAGCGGCAGGCCGGGCCGGGCGGCGACCGCCCGGGGCGCGCCGTGGCGCACGGCCTCGTGCACGACGAGCACCGCGGCGGCGCTCAGCAGCAGCGCCACGGTCGGCGCGAGGACCACCCACGTCCCACCCGTGAGCGTCATGATCGCGCGCACGAGCATCGGGAACAGGGGGAAGAACGCCCACGGGTTCTGCTGGACCAGGCCCTGCTCGTCGCGCGGCAGCTCGGCCGGGTACCCGCTCTCCGCGACCTGCCGGTACCAGCCGGCGTCGTAGAACAGCCCGACGAACTCCTGGTAGGACGGGTTCGCGCCGGTCCAGACGTTCGCCTCCTGCACCGTCGCCGTCCAGACGAAGGCGCCGGCGACGAACAACCGGGAGGCGGCCCACACGAGCAGGACGTGCACCCACCAGGGCCAGCCCCGGACCCGGTCCCACCACCCGGCACGCGGCTCCGTCGTGGGCGCCGGCTCCGACGGCTCCGTCGGTCCGGCGGTGACGGCGTCGACCGCGACGTCGGCGTCGGCCCGCGGCGCGTCGGCGCTCACAGCATGCCCCGCACGGCACGCACCGGCGCCCGTTCGGCGCGGAGCGCCGCCACCATGTCGAGCGTGCGTCGCGTCGCCGCGACGTCGTGCGCGCGGAAGACGCGGGCACCCAGCCAGGCCGCGACGGCCGTGGCCGCCAACGTGCCCTCGAGCCGCTCCTCCGGCGGCAGGTCCAAGGTCTCCCCGACGAGGTCCTTGCGCGAGATCGCCATGAGCACAGGGTGCCCGATCTGCACGACTTTCGGGGTGTTTCTCAGCAGGTGCAGCGAGTGCCACGTGGTCTTGCCGAAGTCCAGGGTCGCGTCGACGAGCACCGACGCCGGGTCGACGCCCAGCGCGACCGCCCGCGCGGCAGCGGCGGTCAGGGTCGTGACGACGTCGATCAGCACGCCGTCGAGCGGGTCGACGCCCTCGGGCGCCGGGTAGGCGACGCGGAACGGGTCGCTGCGGGGGGCGGCACCCCCGGTGTGGGAGCACACGACGCCCAGCCCGCGCTCGGCCGCCACCTCGACGAGCGCGGGGTCGTGCCCGGCCCACGTGTCGTTGAGCAGGTCGGCACCGGCGTCCGCGACGACCCGGGCGACGCCCGACCGCCACGTGTCGACGCTGACCAGCAGGTCCGGGTGCCGTGCGCGGACGCGCCGGACGACGGGCAGGACGCGGGCGATCTCCTCGGCCTCGTCGACGACGGGTCCGCGACCGGCGCGCACACCGCCGACGTCCAGCACGTCGGCGCCCTCCTCGACGGCCCGGTCGACCGCCGCGTCGACCGTGGACTCGTCGTGCCGCGCCGCCGCGTAGAACGAGTCGGGCGTGCGGTTGACGACCGCCATGACGACCGGGTGGTCGTCACCGAACGTGCGTCCGCGCAGGCGCAGCGGTGCGGCACCGGCGGGGACGCCGGGCAGCGGTCCGCTCGTCACCACCCGCCGTCCGTGAGCGCGCCGTCCTCCCCGGAGGCACCGGCGTCACGGGTCCGACGGCTGTTGCGCGCCCGCGCCTCACCGGCGGCCGCGGCGGCCCGCTGGTCCCGCGCCGCCGCACGCACCGCCGCCTCCTCCTCGGCCCGCAGCTCGGCACCGCGTCGCACGACGATGTCGACGGCCTCCTGCGCGTCGGCCGCGACCTGCAGCAGGTCGATGTCGGCGGCGGCGATCATGCCCTGCGGGTGCACCGTGTCGCGCAGCCACGCGAGCAGCCCGGACCAGTAGTCGGCGCCGAGCAGCACGATCGGGAACCCGGTGACCTTGTGGGTCTGCACCAGCGTCAACGCCTCGAAGAGCTCGTCGAAGGTGCCGAACCCGCCGGGCAGGACGACGAAGCCCTCGGAGTACTTGAC
>Ga0233383_1000973_pt1 | contig 10438 bp, 8 predicted proteins | sample ElkDunMinimDraft_14_FD_191542 | JGI IMG/M metagenome (GOLD analysis project Ga0233383, IMG submission 191542) | Fecal eukaryotic communites from dung pellets of Tule Elk in California, USA - Elk Dung G16 | ecosystem: Host-associated > Mammals > Digestive system > Large intestine > Fecal | place...
GCGCGCGGAAGGGCAGGGTGACCACGAGCATGCCGTGGCGCGTGGTGTACTGCAGCGGGCGGTGCTGGTCGGGGCTGGAGGTGTACTGCTTGCCGGCTGGAACGTAGCTGAGCTGGTAAGGCATTTCCCCGCCCAGCTCCACCGTGCGGCCGGCATAGGTGTGGTTGTTGGCGTCGGTGTACAGCAGCGCCGTGCAGGCGTCGGCTGGTGCGGGCCCGATGAGCAAGGCCGCGCCCAGCGGCGCGTAGAACATGTGGTTCCACTTCATGGTGCTTCTCCGTCTCGGATCGGCCGCCAGGGGCGGCCAGGGGGGCGGCCCAACGGGCCGGGAACCGCGTCGCGCGCAGCCGCGCGTGGAAGGAAAGGAGAGGCGCGTTACCGGGCATGGGCGCATCGCAGCCGCCGGCAGCGACGCGCGCCTGTGCGCCTGCGCCCGGGTTGCCGGGACCGAGTGAGACGGTCCGAGGTAGGTGCTTTTCATCGCCGTCCTGGCCGCGCGCCTTGGCAGGAGTCGTACCCGTGGGGCCGCGCCCCACCGCGAGCTGCGGCCTGCCTGGCGGGCACTATCCTCCTCCTGCCCGAAAGGCAGTCTTCACGGCGCCGCGGCGCGCCCGGGCCGGCGCCCGCTTGCGCCCGGGTACCCGGAAGCCGGGGGGGCGGACGCACCGGCTGCGGGCGCGTCGCCCGCGCTATCGGTCGGCGGCCGCCGAGGGGGAACGGTTGCCGGGGACCAGGATGGCGGGCGCCTGCCGGGCCAGCAGTTCGACGATCCAGTCGATGAACACCCGCAGCTTGCGGCTCACGTGGCGGCCGGCCGGGTATGCAAGGGAGAGCGGCATGGGGTCCAGCTGCCAGTCCTCGAACAGGCGCACCAGCTCGCCGCGGGACTCGGGGCCGCGCGCCATGTACTCCGGCAGCCACAGCAGGCCGAGGCCGGCGACACCGGCGGCCAGATAGGCGTTGCCATCGTCCACCGACAGCACGTAGCGGCCGTTCGCGCGCACCTCCTCGCCACCGCGGCGCATCGCATACGCCGCGGGCGCGCCGGCGCGTGATCCGCGGTAGGCGACGATGCGGTGGTGGCTGTCGGCCAGCGCCTGTGGCCCGGAGGGCATGCCGGCGCGCGCCAGGTAGGCGGGCGCGGCGTACACGCCCAGCGGCAGGTCGGCCACATGGCGCGCGCGCAGCGAGGGCTCGGTGAGGACGCCGCCGCGGATCACGCAGTCCACGTTCTCGTCGATCAGGTCCACCCTGCGGTCGCTGGCGCCCAGCTCCAGCTGGATATCGGGGTAGCGCGCATGGAACGCCGGCAGGGCCGGCACCACGACCAGGCGGGCGAGCGGCGAGGGCATGTCCACGCGCAGGCGCCCGCGCGGCGCCTCGGCCGCGGCCGAGAGGCTGGTTTCGGCATCGTCCAGGTCGGCCAGCAGGCGCACGACGCGCGCGTAGTAGGCGGCGCCATCGGCGGTCGCCTTGACCCGGCGGGTGGTGCGGTTCAGCAGCTTCACCCGCAAGTGCGATTCAAGCTGCTGGACCAGCTGCGTCACCCGCGTCCTGCTGGTGCGCAGCGTTTCGGCCGCGCGGGTGAAGCTGCCTGTTTCCACCACCCGGGTGAAGGCCTGCATCGCGTCGAAACGGTCCATCGGGCGCCGGTCGGGTGGGATTGTCCGGATTCTACAAACAGTGATGCCGGCTTCGCCCCGTTTATCCGCTGCGGCGCCGTCCCGAGTTTGTGCGGACAGCGGGCCCGTCGGCCCGACAGGAGCTGCCAATGAACCACCGTGACGTCGTCTTCCCCGCCGGCCGCCAGGCCCTGTACGAGCGCAACCGCTATTCGCCCGCGGTGCGCGCCAACGGATTCCTGTTCGTGTCCGGGCAGGTGGGCAGCCGCGAGGACGGCTCGCCCGAACCGGACTTCGAGCAGCAGGTGCGGCTGGCCTTCCGCAACCTCGAGGCCGTGCTGGCGGCGGCCGGCTGCAGTTTCGATGATGTCGTGGACGTCACCGTCTTCCTGGTCGATCCGGAGAAGAACTTCGAGCGGGCGTGGAAGGTCGTGCCGGAGTTCTGGGGCGAGGCGCCGTATCCCACGCTCACCGGCATCGGCGTGACCTGGCTGTACGGCTTCGACTTCGAGATCAAGGTGGTCGCGAAGCTGCCCGACGCCTCGCAGCCACGCTGAGGCGGCGCCGCGCGTGCGTCAGTAGCGCAGCTGGCAGTGGTCGCACCAGAAGGTGCGCCGCTGCCGCGTGCCCAGGTGCGCGAGCTTGAGCCTGGCGCCGCATTCGGGGCAGTCGCGCTTGCGGTGCACCAGCCAGTGCTGCCGCAGCACGTACTGCTTCTTCCATTCGAGGAAGTCGAAGCTGTAGTCGCGGGCCTGCGCGATGAGCTGGCCGAGCTTGCGCGGCGGCAGGTCGCCGATGCGGGTCTCGGGGTGCACGCGGATGCGGAACAGCACTTCGTTCTTGATGATGTTGCCGACGCCGGCGAAGACGTCCTGGTCGAGCAGGGCGTCGCACACGAGCGTGTCGGGCTGTGACTTGAGCTTCCTGCGCGCCAGGGCCGGGTCCCAGTCCGGCGACATCACGTCGCCGCGCCAGTCGTAGGTGTCGTCGAGCGGTCCTTCGATGTACTTCACCGAGGACGAATAGAAGTACAGCGTGCCGTTGTCGAAATGCAGGGCCACGCGCGCGGGCTTGGGCTTGGGCTCGTCGATGCGGTAGGAGCCGAACATCAGCATGTGCACGCGCATGCTGAAGCTGCTGAACTCCAGCAGGAAGTGCTTGCCCCAGCTGCGTACGGCGACCACGCGGCGGCCGTGCATGCGCTGCAGGTCGAGCGAGCTGTTGCCCTCCACGCGGCGCACGGTCTTGCGCCGGAAGCGGGCGGCGTCTTCGCGGAGAATGACGAGCGATGGACCTTCAGGCATGGCGCCTCCTGCGGGTGCGCGGCGTGGCGCTGGCGAGCGCCTGGAAGCGCAGCGCGTCGGTCGCCGCATGGCCGTGCGCGGTGTTGTCGAAGATCACCCAGGCCTGCTTCGGCCCGGCCGCGGCCACTTCGGCGGCCAGCGAGGCCAGGGCCTGGTCGTCGTAGCGGCTGTAGTACATGCGCGGTGCGCCGTGCCAGCGCCAGTAACTCCAGGCGCGGCTGCCGCCCGGCCGTGCCGCCTCGGGCAGGCGCGCCGGGTCGGCCGCGGCGCGCGCGATCGCGTACCGCTGCAGCACCTCCCCGGCGCGCGCGTCGAACCAGCTGGCATGGCGCGGCTCACAGGCCACCGCCACCTCGGTGCGCCGGCGCAGCACGGCGAAGAACGCGACGGCGCTGCGCGCATCGAAGGCAAGGCTGGGCGGCAGCTGCAGCAGCAGGGCGCCAAGCTTGCCGCCCAGGCCGGAGACTTCGGACAGGAACCGGTCCAGGGCCGGGCCGGCGCCGCGCAGGGCCAGCTCGTGGGAGATCGTGCGTGGCAGCTTGGCCGAGAAGCGGAAGCCGGCGGGCACGCTGTCGGCCCAGCGGCGCCAGGTCTCGTGGCGATGCGGCCGATAGAACGAGGAGTTGACCTCGACCACGTCGAAGCGCGTGGCATACCGCGCCAGCATGCTGGCGCCCCCGCCAAAAAGCTCGCGCTGGGCGCTGGCGATCGACCAGCCCGCGCAGCCGACAAGGATGCCGGACGCCATGCGTCAGCGGCCCCGCGCACGGCCGGGGCTATTGGCAGGGCGCCGCGTCGCTTCGCGGGCCATGCAGCCGCCTCCACCGGTTGGAATGCCTGGCCCCTGGCGCATGGGAACGACCGCTCGCTCGACGATGGCGCGAGGCTGCCGCAGTGCCGATCAATGCGCCGTGAGACGCGGCCGACCGCCGGCTATGGCGCTAGCGGCGGCTGCCGGCCTTCTTCGCGGCGGGCCTGGGCTTTCGCACCGGCGGCGCGGCGATGCGCCTGGCCGTGGACTGCTGCGCGGCCGCCTCCTCGCCGTGCAGGGTCATCAGCGATTCCATCAGCTGCTCGTCCGGGCTGGAGCACACGCCCAGCAGCAGGACCTCGTCGCAGCCCTCGGCGGCGATGTAGGCATGGCCCATGTTCGAATCGATGTACACCGATTCGCCGGCTTCCAGCACCATCGGGTCGTAGAACTCGGTATGCACTTCCATGCGCCCTTCCAGCACATGGATGTACTCCTCGCCCGAGTGCCGCACCAGGTCGCCGAACTCCTCGATGGTCTTGGCGCGCACGCGCGTGAGCACCGGGATCATGCGCTTGCGGCGCAGTTCGGGGCACAGGTAGTAGTAGTCGTAGTTGGGCGTGTTGACGCGGATCGCGTCCTCGATGCGGCCGATGCTGCGACGTGCCGTGACCGACGGCCCCGGCGCCTCGTCCTGCTCGGCGAACAGTTCGGACATGCGCAGGTTGAGCCGCTGGCTGAGCTGCAGCAGCTTGTCGTAGGTCAGCGTCAGGCGGTCGTGCTCGACCTTCGACAGGGTCGACAGCGGGATGCCGGAGTGCGCGCTCATCTGCTTGAGGGTCCAGCCCTTGCGCGCGCGCAGCGAGCGCAGCAGTCCGCCGATGGTGGGGTGCGATGCAGTCATCCGGGCTCGGCTCCTGTGCAACGTCCGTGTCAGGCCAGTATGTCCTGTTCGGGATCGCCATGATCGCTCCCAGGGGCCGGTGCGGGAAGGACCTGCCATGCGAGCCGCCGGTTTCGAGCCGTTGACAATTCTCCGATTAGGATCATGATCGCCAAATCAGGATAAGGGCGACCGTGGGGGTCATGGCCCGTCCTGTCCCTGGCCGTCCCGGAGACCTCTCGATGCGCGTCCTTTCCCTGATCCTGTGCGCCTGGCTGCTGGTCGCCGGAGCGTCTCAAGCCTCCGCCCAGGAGGCGCCGCCCAGCCCCGTGTCGATCCTGCCCCAGGCGACGCCGGCGGTTTCGGACGGGGAGCCGGCCGACGCAGCGGCCGCCGAGCCGCGCGGCGAGGGCGCCCCGGTGCTGGAGCGCGCGGACCTGGAAGCCTGGCTGGACGGGTTCTTCCCGCACACCCTGGCAAGCGGCGATATCGCCGGCGCCGTGGTGGTGGTGGTGAAGGACGGCCAGGTGCTGCTGCAGAAGGGCTACGGCCATGCCGACCTCGCCGGGCGCACGCCGGTCGACCCGGACACGACCCTGTTCCGCCCCGGTTCGATCTCCAAGCTGTTCACCTGGACCGCGGTGATGCAGCTGGTGGAGCAGGGCAGGCTCGACCTGGATGCCGACGTCAACCAGTACCTGGACTTCACGGTTCCGGCGCGCGACGGGCAGCCGGCGACGCTGCGCCAGATCCTCACCCACACGGCGGGCTTCGAGGAGCAGATCCGCGGCCTGATCACCGCCAACGAAGCCCAGATCACGCCGCTGGGCGAGGCGCTCAAGTACTGGGTCCCGGAGCGCATCCATGCCCCGGGCGGCACGCCAGCCTATTCGAACTACGCCACCGCGCTGGCCGGCTACATCGTCGAGCGCGTGTCGGGCCAGCCTTTCGACGACTACATCGAACAGCACATCTTCCAGCCGCTGGGCATGCACCGTTCCAGCTTCCGCCAGCCGCTGCCGCCGGAGCTTCTGGCGCAGATGTCCAAGGGCTACGCCAGCGCGTCGGACGGCGAGGCCAAGGACTACGAGTTCATCAGCCTGGCGCCTGCCGGCAGCCTGGCCGCCAGCGGCGCGGACATGGCGCGTTTCATGATCGCCCACCTGCAGGGCGGCGCCTACGGCGATGCGCGCATCCTCGGCGCCGACACCGCGCGCCAGATGCACCGCACCGGGCAGGCCTCGGTGGGGGCGCTCACGCGGATGATGCTCGGCTTCTACGAAACATCGGTGAACGGACACTTCGCGATCTCCCACGGTGGCGATACGCAGTGGTTCCATAGCGACCTGCACCTGTTCCCCGACGACGGCGTGGGCATCTATCTGTCGATGAACAGCTCCGGGCGCAATGGCGCCACCGGGCCCATCCGTTCCGCGTTCGCCCGCAATTTCGCCGATCGCTATCTGCCCGGCCCCGGTCCCGAGGCCCAGGGCGTAAGCGAGGCCGATGCCACGCTGCACGCCCGGCAGATCGCCGGCACCTACTTCAGCAGCCGCCGGGCGCAGAGCAACCTGCTGTCGCTGCTGAACCTGCTGGGCCCGGTGAAGGTCGTGGTCAACGAGGATGGCACCATCAGCGTCCCGGCGGCCGTCGGTCCCAACGGCGTGCCGAAGAAGTGGCGCGAGGTCGCGCCCTATGTGTGGCAGGACACCGGTGGCGTCGATCGTCTGGCTGCCGATGTCGTCGACGGGCGGGTGACCCGCTTCGGCTTCGAGCCCTACGCCTCGATCATGGTGTTCGAGCGCGTTTCCGGCCTGCATGCGGTCGGCATGCCGCTGCTGGCCGCGAGCCTGGCGGTCCTGTTGCTGACGGTGCTGGCCTGGCCGGTGTCGGCCCTGGTGCGCCGCTACTACCGGGTGCCCTATGGCCTTGGCGGCCGGGATGCGCGCGCGCATCGGCTGATGCGTATCGCCTCGCTTCTGGTCCTGGTCGCCATCGGCAGCGCCCTGGGCCTGGTAGTGGCGATGATGAGCAGGCTGGAGCTGACCAGCCCCGATACCGACGGGCTGATCATCGCCGTGCGCCTGTTCGCCACCATCGTCCTGCCGCTGGGCGCGCTGGCGTCGATCTGGAGTGCCTGGCAGGCGCTGCGAGGCAAGCGCCGCGTGCTCGCCAGGATCTGGGCGCTGCTGGTGGCGCTGGCCTGCCTGGTCGCGCTGTGGGCGGGCTTTGCCTACCACGTCATCGGCTTCGGCGCGCGCTACTGATCCCCGGGCCGGCAGTCCCGCTGCCGGCCCCGTCGCCTGGTCTGTTCCCGTCTCCAGAAAGCCCGCCGGAGCGCATGTCGCGTGTCGATCCAGCTTGAACTCCACAACGAACCGCTGCGCCTGGCCGCGCCGTTCCGCATCTCCGGTCACGTCTTCGAGGCGATGCCGGCGACGGTGGTCACCTTGCGCGATGGCGGCCTGGTCGGGCGCGGCGAAGCGGCGGGCGTCTACTACAACAACGACCATCCCGAGGCCATGATCGCCGCCCTCGAGGCGCTGCGCCCGCGCATCGAGGCCGGCATCGATCGCGAGGCCCTGCGCGACCTGCTGCCGCCGGGCGGCGCGCGCAATGCGCTCGACGCCGCACTGTGGGAACTCGAATCGCAGCGACGCGGGGTGCCGGTCTGGCAGCTGGCCGGGCTCGAGCGGGTGCGTCCGCTGCTGACCACCATGACCGTCGGTGCCGACGATCCGCAGGTCATGGCGCGCAAGGCCGCCAACTACGCGCAGGCGCGCGCGCTCAAGCTCAAGCTCACCGGGGAGCCGGAGCTGGACGTGGCGCGCGTGCGCGCCGTACGCGCGCGCTGTCCGCAGGCATGGATGGGCGTGGACGCCAACCAGGGCTATGCCGTGGGCCAGCTGCCGCGCCTGCTGCCGGCGCTGCTGGAAGCGCGCGTATCGCTGCTCGAGCAGCCCTGCGCGCGGGGCCTGGAACACGAACTGGCCGGCCTCGCGCGGCCCCTGCCGTTCGCCGCCGACGAGAGCATCCTCGACCTGGCCGAGCTGGAGGCGCGCCACCACCACTTCGACGTGATCAACATCAAGCTCGACAAGTGCGGCGGCCTCACCGAAGGCCTGCTGATGGCGCGTCGCGCGCGCGAGCTGGGCAAGCAGGTGATGGTCGGGAACATGTGCGGCACCAGCCTGGCGGCCGCGCCGGCCTTCGTGCTGGGCCAGTTCTGCGATGTGGTCGATCTCGACGGCCCGATCTTCCTGCAGGCCGACCGCTCGCCTTCGGTGCGCTACGAGGACGGCCACATCCACTGCGGCGACGAGGTCTGGGGACCGCGGGCGGGCCGGTGAACGGCGTGGCGGAGAAGACCTGGTTCGGACAGCCGCGCGGGCTGACGATCCTGTTCCTGACCCAGATGTGGGAGATGTTCTCCTACTACGGGATGCGCACCCTGCTGGTCTACTACATGACCAAGCAGTTGCTGTTCGCGCAGGAGAAGGCGTCCTTCGTCTACGGCACGTATACCGCGCTCGCCTACTTCACGCCGATCCTGGGCGGTGCCATCGCCGACCGCTGGCTGGGCAAGCGCAACGCGGTCCTGCTGGGCGGCAGCATCATGGCCGTTGGCCACTTCGTGATGGCCTTCGAGCCGATGTTCTACCTCGCGCTGGCCGTGATCGCGCTGGGCAACGGATTGTTCCTGCCCAGCCTGCCCAGCCAGATCAACGACCTCTACCGCGGCGACGATCCACGCCGCGCCCGCGCCTACAACGTGTACTACGTCGGCCTGAACCTCGGCGGCTTCATGGCGCCGCTGGTGTGCGGCACGCTGGGCGAGGTGTACGGCTGGCATTACGGCTTCGGCGCCGCCGGCGTCGGCATGTTCGCCGGGCTGATGATCTATGTCCTGGGCCGGCAGTACCTGCCCGCCGCGCCGCCGCGCGTGGCCCCGGCGGCGAAGGACCCGGCGCGGCAGCGCGCCGATGCGCGTCGCATCTGGGTGCTGCTGCTGGGCGTGGGCATCGCCGCGACCGTCTTCCGCGGCGCCTACGAGCAGGTGGGCAATACCTTGCCGCTGTGGATCGATGCCAGCGTCGAACGCAGCGTGGCGGGCTTCTCGATCCCCATGACCTGGTTCCAGTCGCTCAATCCGCTGCTGGTGATCGCGATGACCCCGCTGCTGCTGCTGGCCTGGCGCCGTCGTGCCGGGGCCGGACACGAGACCCCGCCCGCGCAGCGCATGGCGATCGGCGCGCTGGTCGTGGCGCTGGCCTACCTGCTGCTGGCCGTGCTGTCGGCCGTGGCGGGAGGCGCAACGGTGAGCTGGCTGTGGCTGGTGGCGTTCTTCGTGATCCTGACCCTGGGCGAGCTGTACATCCTGCCCACCGGCCTGGGCTTGTTCGCCAGGCTCGCCCCGCCGCGGCTGGGCGCCACCACGGTCGCCTCCTGGTTCCTGGCCACCTTCAGCGGCAGCCTGCTGGCCGGCCTAGTCGGCATGCTCTTCAGCCGCGCGGGCAATGCCGGCTTCTTCCTGCTGCTCTCGGGACTGGCGATCGGCGCGGCCGCCTTGCTGTGGCGGCTGGACCGCCCGATCCGGGCGCTGCGCTGATGCGTGGCGGCCCCCTGCGCCCGGCGCGATCCGCGCCACTCCCGGGCTCGCCCCGGGGGCCAGCCGCGACGACGAGGAATTTTCCATTTGTGTTGACAATTTTCCGATTGGGATCATGATCCCTGATCAGGCTTCCATGCCCGCCGTCGGCGCCGCCGCCCGGGCACCCATCAGCATCGACCCGGGGATGACTGCGATGAACGCACCCGCACGCCGCGCGCGGCTTGGACTTGCCATCGGCGCCGCCATGGCGCTTTCCACCACCGCGGCATGGGCGCAGGACGCCGCACCGCCCGCCGACGATGTGGTCAGCCTCGACAGCGTGATCGTCACCGCCAACAAGCGCCAGGAAAACATCCGCGAGGTGGCCACCGCCATCAGCCGCTTGGGCGAGGCGCAGCTGGAGAACCTCAACGCCACCCAGATGGCCGACTACGCCAGCTACGTGCCGGGCCTGCAGGTGCAGTCCAGCGGCACGCCCGGCCAGGTGCAGGTGTCGATGCGCGGCATCGCCGCGCTCTCGCCCGGCTCGACCGTGGGCACCTATGTCGACGACGCGCCGGTCGGTTCCAACAGCCTCTACCAGCAGGCCACGCTGTACCAGCTCGACCTGCTGCCCTACGACGTGGAGGGCATCGAGGTGCTGCGCGGCCCGCAGGGCACGCTGTACGGCGCCGGCGCCATGGGCGGCCTGATCAAGTACACGATGCGCCGGCCGGACGTGGCGCACCGCGAGTTCCGCGTCGGCGGCGGGCTGTCGTTCCCGCAGGACGGCGGCTCCGGCCACAGCTACCGGCTCGGCATGAACCTGCCCATCGTCGAGGACGCCTTCGCGCTGCGCGCCAGCTTCGCGAAGAATGCGCTGCCCGGCTATGTCGACAACCTGGTCGACGGGCGCCGGGACATCAACCACGCCGAGCAGACCAGTGCCCGCGTCTCGCTGCGCTGGGAGGGCGAGGCCACCAGCGTGCAGTTCGCCGCCATGCGCCAGGAAGTCGACAGCGACAACAACAGCGTGATCGCGGTGGATCCGGCGACGTACCGGCCGCTGGCGGGGCTGTCCAACCGCATCTACGTGGACGAGCCGTTCCGCAAGGAGGTCGACCATTACGCGTTCACCATCGAGCACGACCTGGGCTACGCCGACCTGGTCGCGGCCTCCAGCTACGCCGACACCTACACCGCCACCCGCGGCGACGTGACCCTGAGCTATGGCGAGTATCCGCTGGCGTTCCTGGACGCCGATCCCACGCTCGAGCCGGGATCGGC
>Ga0233383_1000974_pt1 | contig 10425 bp, 10 predicted proteins | sample ElkDunMinimDraft_14_FD_191542 | JGI IMG/M metagenome (GOLD analysis project Ga0233383, IMG submission 191542) | Fecal eukaryotic communites from dung pellets of Tule Elk in California, USA - Elk Dung G16 | ecosystem: Host-associated > Mammals > Digestive system > Large intestine > Fecal | place...
CACCAACTACTTCGTTGTGTTCTGGGCAACGATACCCATTCGTTACGTGGATAGGTCTGCCAACTGCTTCACGTAAGGTTTCTAAACCTTCAAGCAGTTCTTTGCTAATACCATCTGCAGGTAGCTGGCCGCAATGGTGGCAGGCAAATTCTGCTCTGCTAAAATGTTCGCTTAGCATTATTGCTCACCACCCATAGGCTTGCCAACACTACCTAACGGAGTGTTGTATTTACTGTTAATGAATTTGTTGCCTACAAGATAGCCAATGCAGGCTACTGCTGCAGCAGTAAATTCTCCGTAGCACCAAAAGTGTTTATCAAGCACCATACTTGCAATGGTAGCCAATAACCAAGCCTGTACGATTTCAAAGCACAGTACCCTCGGCAAGCTATATTCGCCTGCTTCTTTAAGCATATCCATAGTGGTTACTCCTTTCTATTGCACGTTTGACAAGTAGTACAACGGTTCTCTACTTCCCTTAATCGTTCTTCATGTTCATCAATACGCTTGTGCGCAGATTTGGAAGCTTCTTCGATACCACGAATAAGTACTTCTTCTTTTTTGTTTTCCTTGCAAATATCATCAAGCTTCTCATCCATTTTTTCTTGACGGTCGCTCATTCCATCTACCTTTATTCTCATTGGTTGCTGAATAAGGTAGTTACACAAGAAGAACAATCCACTACAAACCATACACACAAGGCTTGCAAGCAATCCTATATGTTCAAGCATTTATTTCTCCTTTACCACACAAGCACAGGCAGTTCTGCAATAACTTCTTCCAAAGTAGGAATAGCACGTTCGCCAGTTTTTACTTCTGCAAGAATATCCCAACACTTATCCCAAACGGCAGTATTCCATGCTTTAACAGCTTTGGCTTCTGCTGCATATTGAGGATTAGGGCTATCGGTATATCTTGCAATACAAGTGTCAATGCTGTCATAGTGTTTTTCGGCTACAACCGAGTTCATCCACGCTTCAATTTCCTTTTCTAACGCATCTTGAATTTCTTGCTCCGTGGGAAGCGGTTTGAAACTCCAAGCTCCTTCCCTGCCATTCCAAACAGTTGTATATCCATCTTTGAAAACTGGTTTTATCCAAGTCGAACAGGCTTCAAGCGCATATACTATTTCACCTTTGCACAGAGAAGTAAACTCATCAATAGCCGCTTCCTTTTCACCGACATACACGCCAGTTTCTTCATCGTATAAATACATTTTCATTTCTAACACCTACTTTCCATACAATGACTTATATAAATTTTGGACATTAAATCTTTGTCTTCTGCTCATAACTTTGTAGTACCCACCATACCAAGAGCGGAACATCTGTTCAACAATCTCGCATTCAAGCTGTCCATTTGCCACTTTCTTATGGATCTTCTTTAGCTTTCTGCGCATGGCGGTTAATCTTTTAGGATTTATTTGCTCAACAACCTTACCCGTACCGGTTAAGAAATAACTGTTTTGTAAAAATCTAAACTTCTTTGACAATTTGCAAATCCTTGTTTTTCGCAGGTTTATGATTATGCCCAATTTATCAGCTTCCTTCAGGAGTTCTTCCAACAATATTTTAAGTTCTTCCTTGTCATTAGAAATAATGTAGGAATCATCCATGTATCTACCGTAATACTTCATCCCCTTTACAATCTTAATGTAATTGTCAAGACGCGTCGGGAAGTATATACCAATGATTTGACTGCTTTGGTCACCTATGTCTAGCGATTTATCAAGAAACTTCTTGCCGGTCTTTAAAGAAGCTGGCACCTTGTTATATTCGAGTGCAGAAAACTTGCTGTGCATCAGCTTATTGATTTCCTCGTTACTCATATACGAAACATCTATGCGAAAGTTTCTAAAAATTTCCTCTAAAAGCCAAATACTATATTCGTCTTTCAAGTGTTTTGCGACCTCTCGCATAGCCAAGGCGTGCCTAATGTTGTCGTAATATCCGCTGAAATCTATGAGCAATATGTAGCCTTCGTTCGTATGGTACTTGGCAAAATATTTACGGAGATGCACCTTTAACCTTTTTCTGCTCAGTGATATTCCCCTGCCTTTAACCGAAGCACAGTTATCATAAATCAGCTTTGGCCTTAACACTGGTTCTAGTACATTGTCGCAAAGAGAGTGCCTGACTATCCTGTCCCTAATGTTCGAACCGTGTATCATCCTTGTTTTGCCGCGTTCGTGTAACACGAAACCATATCTAGCGCCGCTTTTGTAAGTTCTGGTTTCAAGTTCTTTTTGCAGTTTTGATATTTCTGCAAGCCAGTTAATTTCAAACTTCTGCGTATGCTCTTTCCACGGACTGCTCTTACGGCTTTTCAAAAAGGCTTTGTATAGGTTGTTTGCATCAAAAATTGTATGTTTGCTCATGATTTAAAATGTTATATCGTGCTGATAGCAACATCAGACGTATCTGGTTGCGTCACGTTTGTTATTTAGCCTTTCAGCAAGGACAACCTCTCCTTTCAGCTTGCGTAGCGACGGTTAAATTTATACCTTTTATGCTACGTTGTGAAATCGGGCGAACGCCATTAGAATTGGACGCATCGTTGTTGTTGCAATTCCCGTTGTTGTTCACATTCGCAAAGTTGGTCGAGTTGGCAACGAGTTCAGAGGTTGCCCTGTCTTATTATTTATTTTCGTTTAATGCTTTATGGTATTTGTTATCTGATTTTCTCCAAGCTTTCAAAAGCATTTCTTCCCTTGAAATCTCATCTGCAAACCTCGTGTACTTGTTTATATTTACAGGCAGGGTCTTTATCGTATATTGAAGTTCTTGCATTAACACAGAACAATCACCGATAGCTTTATTTTGATGTTTCCTGCGCTCAAGGCATTCTCCTAAGGTTGTGGTGGGTGTCTTGTTCGCTTGGAAGATGTTGTACATCATGCTGCGCAAAATGCTTATGATGTAATCTCTTTCGTCTTTGATAAACCATTGTTCACGAGCCATTCTTCTTTGCTTTTGGGATTCGGTTTCGTTTGGGTTTTCCTTAAACTTATAATGAAAATCACAAAGCAATAAGTCGGTGATGTCATCTCTAAGTTTATACGCATGGCTAATCACTTCAAATTTCGACTCTCGTCTTTTACTTTTCAGAACAGTCATTTCGTTGCCTCATTTCACCACCCGCTCTCGCGGGTGAGATTGCTAGATTAATAGATGTTGAAAGCGGGGCGAACGCCACGAGAATCGGACGCACCGTAGGCGTGGCAAGCCCCGCTGTTGTTCACAATCGCAAAGGCGGCCGAGTCGGCAACGTCTCTAAGCCAATAACTTTCACGAATATGTATCATTCTTGGGTTAAGTGCAAAAAGCGGATATTGGCTATTGTCTACAAAATAGTTCCCTCTCCAATTTGTTCCTGCATAAGCATTCTTCCAAATGATTGTGCCATATACGTTCACTTCATTCATTAACCACACCGTTGCATCAACCCACGAGCCTACTGTATTTTCATAACCACTACTACCCACCGAATCTTGAAATAGTTGCCTAATAACTAGAATGTGGTCGGAACCGAAATCGTTGGCAATAGTATTTTTTGCTCGGTCAAGACCGCTGGTATACATAGCAGAACCCACATACGCGCCAGTGGTTATATTAGTTGAGTTCATCGAACCATAATACATACATTTTAACGGGACTACCGTGATATGATGCGTTGTGCAAGCAGCATCACCACAGTTGTAGTAATAATCAAATGCTGCTATCACATAAGTAGTACCATTTATAATCCAATAGTCACCGATAAACATATCATCAAAAGTGCCTGCCCTTATTGCAGCAGATTGTGCTGCAATCAACGCACTTCCCAAATACTTTCCACGGTATATGCTATTGTGGTAGCCAGCTATGCTAAGCACGTTGTCGGTTGGCGGTTTGAAGCTATTTATGTAATCCTCAATTTCCGCAAACGCTTCTTTTGTTCTCAACGGTGTCATAACCTTTGTGTTATCTGTCCCTGTTTTTGCTTCGGCTTGGGTGGCATATTCAATGCCTAAATTTTCCATTGGAATAACTTCTTTACTCCAATGCTTCCAGCGCAGCTTCCAAAAGCAAGTTCCGTCACTTACGTTATCGCCGCCAACTTCGCCCCAAGAAGGCTCTGTATTACTACTCTTGCCACCATTCGTTGCAACGCAAACCGCTTCTGCCCCATTCGGCATATTAGACGAAAACACTACATGTCCGTTAGGGTAGCTTGTTTCTGGTTGCCACAAGCCAACGTCAACCATTGCAGTTACAAGTATATCCATATTTCGGAAATAGTCTTGTGCTTCTGCTGACGTTGTATAATTTTCTTCTGTTAAGAAGTTGTCATAATTACTAAAATCTAATTTTAAAGGCAAAGACATTTGCTATACCTCCTCTCTAATAAACCCCTGCCACGTAATATCTGCTACAGTGCTTACTGCAACGCCAGTATCGTTTACCAGTTTAATTACGCAGGGATTTTTGCTTTCTATCCTCGGATAAATGGCTTTACCATCCACCAATGCTATACTGTCAATTCGTACCGCCGTAGTGTAATAATTAGGCGTTGCTATAGGCAATGTTACGCCGCTCGTAGGAACAACCAAATTCTCAAAATGCTCCATTCTATCTGGCACGTCAATAACTGCCATAAGACTACGCAGTATCGTTTCTTCCTTACCAGCAACAGAAGTAAATTTGATTTCTACTTCGTCACCTGCATTCACTTTGAATTTAGCAGCGTAAGGCTTCCACAAATTGTCCTCTTTATTCACTATGCGATACATAATGCTTGCAGGCCCTTCAATATCATACAAGAAGTAGAAGTTACCGCCTGCCAGCGCAGTTATGCTTGCGGTCAACTCAAATTCCGTATAACTTACTTCACCCCAAAATGGGTCTGTCGGATTGCCCCAGAAACTGCTTTCCGGTGTTTTCCAAAACGCAGTACTTTGTTTTGCGTGTACGAAACCATCTTCCAAGATGCTGCCGTTGGTTTCAACTTCGCTCCAATCGTTGTCAGCAAAATTTACTTTATACAGTACGTTATCCTCTAGCGGTTCTGCAAAATCCACAAGCACGCTTGCAAAGTTTCTGCTTTCGTTGCCACTTGTGTTCACAGCCTTAACCATAATGATATGCTTACCTTGTCTTACAGTACTTGTTTCGTAAGGGAACGCTGTCAGTAAGCCATCCTGCACATCAAAGGCTGTGTCCCAATTCGGCACGTTGCTTTGAATGTACTTCATTCTGAAACCAGCAATGTTGTTGATTTCCGGATATGTAAAGTCTATGTAGTACCGCCTTGTTCCGTTAGCAGATACTTCTACGTCAAGAGCATCTACATCTGGCGGGATTGTGGTTCTGCCTTGTATCGTATAGCTAAAGGCTGATACATCAGCAAGGCTTTGCTCGTTGCCGTCAAAGATGTTGAACGAAGTAAACTTGAAGTAAACAGTTTTGCCAATATCTTCATCTAGGAATGTAGGCTTGATTAACGCATCATCACAACGCACTACTTGCACGCCTGCTTTATGTGCTTTCGCCACAGTACCAAACTGTCCACGTACAAGTCCGTCAAGCCTGTAACTGCCGTTAGACAGAAGCGTAGCGTTTGCGTAGGACAGGCTTTCGCCATCTACCCACAACAAGGTATTGCCACGCTCGGCATCTTGCGTTGTACCGCTTACCAGTTGCCCATTTATGGCTACTTCAAGGCTAGTCGCATCAGCAGTAATGGCACTTACCAAATCGCCCATTCTAGCAGCGTAGTTTATTCTGCCTACTTGCCTGTAATTGTCTTGATTGTCACTAACCCACACATTACAGCCACCCCAAGTAGTATTGTTTTGCCCTTTGGCAGCAATCCAAATCTCATTGTCATTGTGCATGAGCATTGCATCTGGCTGGAAAATAGCAGGATAATCAATCCACCCCGGCTCAAAGTTGAAATCCATAAAAGGTCTGTCCGTTTCGTGAACGTCATAAATCGCTTCTGAATAATTGCCCTGCGCCCTGCTTACTGCTGTAATCGTAAGCGCGCCACTTGCATCCTCGGTTACGCTGTTAATACAGCACACAACTTTTTCCAAGCCAATAGCAGGGTCAGTAAGCGTTACCAAATCGCCAACTTCCAAACGGCAGAACGCCCACCCTAGCTTAAAGGTGTATTGGTTGCGCTCATACTTGTTCTTGCGTGCCTGTTCCTCGGCAATTTTTACTGCACGTGCTTTTGTGTAGATATAGTGCGCCTTAACTGTCGGTGCTTGCCTTACTCCACAGTTTTGAATATCTGCAACGTCCTCATAGCTTACGCTCTCTTTTTCGTAGCCATTGCTGCGATTTAAAAACTCAACAGTGAAGCGGTTATAGATTTCGCTACTGTCCTTACGTTGGAAGGTAACCATTGCGCCACCACTTTGAGGCAAGAAGTCATCAGGCGTTAAATCGTAGGTTACTGTTCTGTTAGGTTGCCAGCTTCCTACAGGTCTATCTGCAAGCGGTACGATTTTGAATTTATCGTTGCTCCAAAAAACATACGCATTGGTTAGCTGTGCAATTTCATTGACGATTTCCCTTGCCTGTTGCGTGTCCGTTGCATCGGCTGGCGTGCTGATTAGGAGATTAGCTTGCTTGCAGTAATTTCTGTAATTATCAATGCCAACAATTTCCACATCACCCATTCCGATTTTATTCAGAATGTAGAGGATATAGTCAGCAGGATTAACGTCTACACCATCACCAGTGGAAAGCAGCTTGCCTTTGACTTCAAAATTGAACGTAGGCATACTGCCATTACTGCCAAGGTCAATTACGCCTGCCATGTAAGCAAGTCCAGGATAAGACAATGCCTGTTCTGGGTGTTTACCTACAAGATAAGACCAAGGCGCTTGGTTCTGCGTACCCTTGAACAACGTCAAGCCAATTTTCTCGTTCGGATAATTGTACTGTTCCTTGCCTATCCAAACTTTTCCAACGTTGCTAACTTCGCCCTCGCACAAGCCTAGAATCGCTGCCACAGTGTAGGTATAGCTGATAGTAGTTGTCTTACTGCCACCACCTTTACCTGCACGTTGCGTTTCTCTGTGTTCGTGGGCTGTGAAATCGTTCCAGTAAATTACATTGCCACTTATACGTGTAGTTCCTAAAATTTCCATAACGCTACTACCATATTCAGCAGTGTTGACGGAAAAATTGGAAACCTTGTCGGCACGAATCGTAGTATTTTTGCCACCAAAAAAGCTCATTATTCGCACCCCCTAAATCTGTAATAACCACGTACCCTGCTCCTGCCTTTGGAATCAAGGAATTTAACGGAGTTCATTTCGTCTAGAATGCAGCCGTTGTTAATTTCGGCGTGGCACACAACGCCATTGCCTACATAAACTGCGCCATGGCTCACACATCTTCCAAACTGGTACAGAATAAAATCACCCTCCTCCAGTTCGCCTACCTTGTCGCAGTAGGTTTCAACAATGCTCTTAAACCATTCTTCGCTATGATGCAAGTGCCATTCGTTTGAATAGGGTGCAACCTCGATAGCATTCTTTTCTATCGCTCCTGCGCCTTCCAGCGAAGCGATTAGAAGCATACCACAATCAACACCCTTGCCCTTTACCTTGGCTTGATTTACGTGTGGAGTACCAAGAAACTCAAGCGCTGCATTTGCAATTTTTCTTCCGATAGCTGTCATAGCAACGTCTCCTTTCTAGGCACGAAGGGAGTAATGATACAATATTCATCATCACCACCGCTTGCAGTTACGTTTCCATTGGTCGTACTGTAAGTGCCTTGCGGGTAATACTTGCGTACTGGAAACTCCTGTGCCAAGCCTTGCGTTTTAGCCTTAACAGTAAGCTCCAAGGCAATGCCGCCACATTTCTTAATCTCCACAACGCCGCCAAACAGATTAACCACGTCTACGATGGCAGTTCCGTTGAAGAAGCCACGTTTTAGATATAGCCACGCCCTGTCTAGCACTCCGTCGTGTGCGGCAAGCATAATCGGCTTGCCTTCCAGTAGGTCGTTGGAGTTTGCCGCAATGCTTACTGTCATTGTGTCCACGACAACCCTGTCATTAACCTTGGTGTTCTGCCTTTTCAAGAGCAGAGCGTTGTGTTTGTAGATGTTTCCGTTGTAGGTTACGTCAATATCTGTATCGGTGTAGTAATATGTATTGCCATTGGCAAGCTGCAATTCGTATAAATCACAGCTTGCCATATTTTTTGTGTTGTTGAGGTAGTTCGCCAACGCAGTTGATACTGTTTTCATCGTACTACCTCCAGTTTGAAGCTACATTTATTGACATCATTAAAAATCTTTTCAATGGTTATGCCGTCATTACTTAACTTGGTCTTCCAGTAATACCGGTAATCAGCAGTTACTTCGCCACTCGGAGCAGAAGTAAAGGTTATCGTGCCACCATTTAAAGAATAGTTAGTAACCACAGAGCCAGCGACACGCACGGTTACGTTATCTATGTGTTCCACATACTCAACGTAACCGCCTTGCACCATAACCGCTTGATACTGGTTATTGCCTAAAGGAGCAAGCACTTGGTTTGTAGCTTGATGGTCTTCTGGGTCAAGCCACCAAAAAGGCTCGCTTGCGCCCTTCTGTAAAGCAGTAAAACCTTGCAGTTCTCTAGCTTCATCATCGGTAATCGCAGGGTAGCTTGCTTCAATGGTCCAAGCAGGGTAAAACTGGTTTGTCATTGTGCGCTCCATACCACTTGCACTACGTTGGATTGTAGTATTCCACTTTTGAGTTTTCTTGCTTTTCCAAGAAAAACGTCTGATGTTAGGGAAAAAGTTCATTTACCACACCCCCGCTGTTGCCGCAAAGTTTCTGTCACTATCGAACAAAGCTTGTTTAATGGGTTCTAGCAAGCCACCATTGCGTAACCTTTCCTCAAAACTTGCAGCATCAATAGCATTTACACTTAAATTGACGTTCACTACTTGACTTCCTACGCCGCCAGTTTGAGCCTTGCCTTCCCCAAAGCTAGGTGCCACAAGCCCACCAGTGCTAAAGCCATTGTAATCGCCAGTATTAAGGGCATCTAGGAAAGGAACGCCTAGCTTGTCTACTGCCGCCGCCCTAATAACGTATTCGCCATTAGAAAGCATCGCTGGTATGCTATCGCTTGTTGCAGTTCCTGCTCCGTAAATTGCACCACCACTTGCAGCCTTTACCAAGCCACCTTTTGCAAAGAAACCAAAACCACCAGCACCCGCCATTGCGCTTAAAGCAAGAGAAGCTTCTAGTGCCGCGCCAGCTAAAATCCCAAGGGCAGAAGTGGTGGCTACAGTTGCAGTTGCTTCTGCTGGTTTGGTCGTACCAGTAATAACACCTTGTATCAAACTGTAAGCTTGCATTCCACTTGTTAATGCGCTTGTTGCCCCTGTTGCAACCCCTAAACCTTTGGTTAAGCTATCTAGGGAGATTGCCGTTTTGTCTGCTGCTGTTGCAGTTTTATTTTCTTTTTCCTCGCCGCCACCGCCAAGCCAACCAAGTAAGCCACTTGTAATGCTTGCAGAAGCTGCGCCTGTCACTTGACTTAGTACGCTATTGCCAATGTTGCTCAGCAAAGAACCGAAGCTTTCACTAAAGCTACTGCCATAGCTAAGTACATCTGTGAAGAAGGTGTTTAAACTGTCCTTGGTTTCAAGAATGGAACTTGCAACACGTTGCTTCAAGGTTTCGTGTGCTTCCATGTAGTTATCGTAGTAACCTTGGGTAATGGTTTTGGCTTCCTCTAAGGTAGTAAGCCTTGCCACGTTTTCTTCACTCAACACTTGTTGGAGCATTGCCAAATTGCCTTGTGCAAGCGCTCTGTCAATATCCTTCTTAATGTCAGCACATTCTCTGTAGCTATCCAATCGCTTACGATTGTATTCTTGTTCGATTGCCAGCTTTTCAGCTTCAATCTGTTTGGTGAAGTTTAACTCATTATTAGCGTTCATTTCATAGGCAATACCTCTTTGCTCTAACGCCGCCAAGTAGGTAGCCTTTTCTTGTTCCGTCATACTAATAAAGTTGTTTTGTTGTTCCCACCATTTATTGTTCACAGCTTCGATTGCCTTTTCGTAGTCTAATCGCATCTGCTCGATTTCTTGTTTGCCTACGGAATCATACAAGGATAAGTTCGTTGCTTTGCTATCAAAAGAGAGGTTTGCTACATCGTCTTGAATTTTACGAGTAGCTTCTGCTTCTTCCTTCAATGCATTAAGTCTTTTTTGAACGTAAAGTTCTTCAAGTCTTTGCTTATCTGTGAGGTAATTGATGTTTTCGCTTGCAGATTTATCTAAAGCATCTTTTTCTTCCGTGTACCAACGGTCTACGGATTCAACACGCTTTTTAAATAGCTTGTTCCATTCATCGTTGATGGATTTGCTAATTCTTTTTGCCGCCGCCAATACCGCAGGACCTGCCATATCGC
>Ga0233383_1000975_pt1 | contig 10411 bp, 7 predicted proteins | sample ElkDunMinimDraft_14_FD_191542 | JGI IMG/M metagenome (GOLD analysis project Ga0233383, IMG submission 191542) | Fecal eukaryotic communites from dung pellets of Tule Elk in California, USA - Elk Dung G16 | ecosystem: Host-associated > Mammals > Digestive system > Large intestine > Fecal | place...
CCGGGGCCGGACCCGACGCGGCGGCGACTCCACCAGCTGGGCGCGCCGGCGAGGACCATGCGGCACGGATGGACCGGCGCATGACCGCAGCGCACGACACCCTCCAGGGCCGGGCGGGGGTCGATCAGCCGACCGGCGCCGGGACCCGGCCTCGACCCGCCGATCGACGGCCGGGGAGCGCCATCCGCACGCAACTCAGCGTCGCTGCTCACCCAACCGCGCGCGGATGCGATCGCCCATCATCTCCAGCTCGCTGAGCACCTCCTGGGGAGCGCCGACCTGCTGCGCACGGCGCATCACCCGCTGGATCTGGGAGAGGTCCTCGGTCTGCGCGTCTCGAAGCGACTGCACCATGTTGGCCACGTCGGTGAAGAGCGACTTGAGCTCGTCTCCGTCCCGGAGCGCATGGGTGGGCAGCAGATAGCGGCCGGCACCCACGTCATTCACCAGCCGCCCGATGCGCAGCAGCGGCCCCACCACCTTGTGGGTCACGACGATGGTCGCCAGGGCGCAGCCCACGATGAAGGCGAGGAGCGCGCCCGCCAGGGCCACCCATCCCAGCTGCTGACGGCGCACCAGATCCGCGCGCTGGGTGAGCACCGCCTGATGCTCGCGCTCGTACTCGGCGTCGATGCGCGCGGACTCCGCCTCCAGCTGCGCGGCGAAGGCCGGATCGTCCATCTGCTCCACCAGCTGATTGGTGAGCATGGCCTGGGAGAGCTCGCGGCTGCTGATCGCCGCCTGGGAGCGCGCCTCCACGGCCTGCTCGGTCTCGGAGAGCAGGGCCTGCGTGTTCTGCCAGAGGAAGGTCCCAAGCAGCGAGGCCATCAGCAGCGACACCGCGACGATGTACGCGGTGAACTTGAGCTGGAAGCGCGGCTCGAGGAGGAAGTTGCGCAGGCGCCGGCGCGGCGGCGCCGACGTCACGGTCAGCGCGGGGCTGGGTTGCAGGGGGGTCGCCATGGATCAGTTCCTCGACTCTTCAAAGATGTCCGCCATCTGGGTGATAGCGTGCGGGACCAGGGCCTTCACCAGGTCCACCGGGCGGCCACCGCTGGCCTTGACCTCCACCTGCCCCAGCAGGCGTTCGTCCGGGTACGACAGGCACAGCACCTTCATGCGCAGGCCCTTGTCCCCGTGCGCGACCAGCTCGGGCATCAGCACCACGCCCATCAGCTTCTGGTTCGCGAGGACCTTCTTGGCTGCCGCCTTGCTCTCCTTGGCAGGGGCCCAGCGGGCCCCCAGCTCCTGCAGGCGTCGCTTGAGTCGGGCCTCGGCCATCGGGCCCAGCTCCGCGTCGAACGTGTCGGCGACCTTCATGGGACGGAAGTCCACGTAGAGCCACGGCTGCCGATCCCGCATGTCCGTCAGCGTCTTGTAGGCCTTCGCGGCGGCCGTCCGGACGCTGTCGTCACGGTCCTTGAGGGCCCGCTGGAGGCAGGGGATGCCCTCCAGCTCGGCGAGCTCCTCGAGCCCGCGCGCCGCGGCCCCGCGGACCACCCCGCTGGCGTCCTCGAGGCCTTCGCAGAGGGCCGGAAGGGCCGCCACCTCCTCGGACTTGCCCAGGACCAGGGCTGCCTGGGCCCGGACGCGCGCGTCCTGCGCGGTCCGCAACTGGCGCGAGAGGTAGGCAACGCGTGGATCGACGTTCGACGCCCATGCGGGCACCGTCCACGTCACGAGTAGCAGGACCACCGGAAGGGCGCGCATCGAGGTGGAAAGATTCTAGCCCACACAAACGTGCGAGAGCCAAGCCCCGCGCGCTGTCATATATCTGCCCCACCTATGCCCACCGTCCCGACCGCCGCGGAGATCCGCGAGTCCTTCCTGTCCTTCTTCGCCGAGCGCGGCCACCGCCGCGTCGCCTCGTCGAGCCTCGTCCCCTCCAACGACCCCACCCTGCTCTTCACCAACGCAGGCATGGTCCAGTTCAAGGACGTCTTCACGGGCCTGGAGTCGCGCGAGTACCGCCGCGCCACCACCAGCCAGAAGTGCGTGCGGGCGGGCGGCAAGCACAACGACCTCGACAACGTGGGCTACACCGCGCGCCACCACACGTTCTTCGAGATGCTGGGCAACTTCTCCTTCGGCGACTACTTCAAGGCCGAGGCGATCCGCTACGCGTGGGACTTCGTCACCGGCACGCTCGGGATCGATCCGCAGCGCCTCGCCGCCACGGTCTTCGACGGCGAGGGCGGGCTGCCGTGGGACGAGGAGGCCCACCAGCTGTGGCTCGGTGTCGGGATGCCGGAGGCGCGCATCTTCAAGCTCGGCGCCAAGGACAACTTCTGGTCCATGGGCGACACCGGCCCCTGCGGTCCCTGCTCGGAGCTGCACTACCTCCAGAGCCGCGAGCTGCCGTGCGAGGAGGAGGCCGCGGGACGCAGCTGCCAGGGCGTGGCGTGCGACTGCGATCGCTGGATCGAGATCTGGAACCTCGTGTTCATGCAGTTCGACCGCAAGGAGAAGGACGCCCCGCTGATCCCGCTGCCGCGCCCGTCGATCGACACCGGCGCGGGCCTCGAGCGGCTCGCGTCCGTGGTGCAGGGCAAGCTGAGCAACTACGACACCGATCTCTTCCAGGCGATCCTCGCGCGCGTCGGAGAGCTGGTCGGACGTCCCTACGACGCGAAGGATCCGGACTCGGCGAGCATGCGTGTGATCGCGGATCACAGCCGCACGGCGGCCTTCCTGATCGCTGACGGGGTGCCGCCCTCCAACGAGGGTCGCGGCTATGTGCTGCGCCGGATCATGCGTCGCGCGATCCGCCATGGCGCCACCAAGCTGGGGCTCGATGCGCCCTTCCTGCATCACACGGTCGATCGGGTGATCGAGCTGATGGGCGAGGCGTACCCGGAGCTGCGCGAGAGCCGCAGCTTCATCCTCGAGGCCACCCGCCACGAGGAGGAGAGCTTCCGTCGCACCCTGGGCCGCGGCCTGAAGATGATCGACGAGGAGATCGCGACGCTCGAGGCGGCCGGCGCCAAGGTCCTGCCCGGAGAGGTCGTCTTCTTCCTGCACGGCACCCACGGCTTCCCCTGGGATCTCACCCAGATCATCGCCAAGGAGCGCGGCGTCGAGATCGACTGGCCGGGCTACGAGCGGCTGATGCGCGAGGAGGCGGACAAGAACGCCTTCGCGGGCTCCGGCGAGAAGGCGGTGGGCGAGGCCTGGCACGGCGTGCTCGCGCGCGTCGGGGAGACGGTCTTTCTCGGCTACCAGGGTGAGGGGCACGAGGGCGAGGGCAGCGTCCGCGCGCTGGTGGTCGACGGAATCGAGGTGCAGGAGGCGCAGGAGGGCCAGCAGCTCGACGTCGTCTTCGACCGCAGCCCGTTCTACGGCGAGTCCGGCGGCCAGGTCGGCGACACCGGGCGCATCGTCGCGCACGGGGGGAAGACCGAGCTGCTCGTCCTCGACGCGCAACGGCCGGTCAGCGGACTGGTGGCGCACCGGGCGCGGGTGGTGAAGGGCAGCCTGCGCGTGGGCGACGTGGCGCAGCTGTCCGTGGATGTCGAGCGGCGCAAGGCGATCCGCGCCAACCACTCGGCGACGCATCTGCTGCACAAGGCGCTCAAGCGGGTGCTCGGCGATCACGTGAAGCAGGCGGGCAGCGTGGTGGCCCCCGAGCAGCTGCGCTTCGACTTCAGCCACTTCGGCGCGATGTCGCCCGACCAGCTCGACGAGGTCGAGGATCTGGTCAACACCTGGATCCGCGACAACACCGAGGCCACCACCAGGCTCATGAAGCTCGATGAGGCGCGCGCGAGCGGCGCGGTCGCGATGTTCGGCGAGAAGTACGGCGAGGAGGTGCGCGTGGTCTCCGTGCACCCGGAGTCGGTCGAGCTGTGCGGTGGCACGCACGTGCGGCGCAGCGGGGACATCGGCCTCTTCAAGATCGCCTCCGAGGCCGGCATCGCCTCCGGCGTGCGCCGGGTGGTCGCCCTCACCGCGCGGGGTGCGCTCGACTTCGTGCGCACCGAGGAGCGCGAGCTCAAGCGCGCCGCGGCCGCCCTGAAGGCCCAGCCCAGGGAGCTCACCGCCCGCATCGAGGCCACGCAGAAGCGGATGAAGGAGCTGGAGAAGAAGGCCGAGGAGGCCGTGCTCCGCGCATCCACCGGTGGTGCCGGCGGCGCGGATCCGCTCTCCCAGGTCCAGGAGGTCAACGGCGTGAAGGTCATCGCCACGCGGGTGGATCCCGCGGACGCGAAGGTCTTCCGGACGCTCGCCGATCAGCTCCGCGACAAGCTCCAGTCCGGCATCGTGGCCATCGGCGGCGAGAAGGACGGCAAGGCGCTGATCCTGGTCGCTGCCACCCGCGACATGGCCGCGCGCGGGCTGAAGGCCGGCGATCTGGTGGGCGAGATGGCCAAGGAGATCGGTGGGCGCGGCGGCGGCAAGCCGGATCTCGCGCAGGCCGGCGGCACCGAGCCGGCGAACCTGGCCCGCGCCTTCGAGCGGCTGATCGAGCTGGTGGGGAGCGCCAAGGCATGATCGCCCGAGGCGCCGGAGGGGGCGGCTGCGCCTGACCGGATGAACACCAGCGACCCCAGCCCGCTCCCGCTGCGCGTGCGGCTGCCCTTCACCTCGGAGGAGGAGTTCATCCGTCGCTTCGGATCGAACCTCTCCTCCGGCGGGATCTTCATCCCGACCAAGGCCCTCAAGCCCGAAGGGACCCAGCTGCGCTTCGAGGTGGTCCTGACGGACGGCACGCGACTGCTGCGTGGCGGCGTGGTGGTGCAGCGCGCGATCGAGAGCGCGCCCGGCCAGCGCGGCGGAATGGAGCTGGCCTTCACCGAGCTGGACGGCCCCAGCCACGCCCTGCTCGAGCGCGTGTTGCTGGCGCGGGAGGTCCGCCCCAAGAGCGCGCTGGTGTCGGTGGGACCGCTGCTGTCCGGGCGGATGCGCTCGACGGACGAGGCCGAGCCCCCGACGCCGCAGGAGCCCCAGGTCGCGCCGTCCCATCCCGAACCGCAGGCCCCCGTGCAGGCGCCGCCCGTGCCCCGCGAGCCGTCGGGAGTCCCGGGCCCGGCGCTGGACGAGGCCCCGGCCCCACCAGCCCCCGTGACGGGGAGTGCGGCTGGACGCCCTGTGCCCGAGGAGGGCGCGCAGCAGGCGCGGCCCGAGGCCAGGGAGCAGCAGCGCAGCGCGAGGGCGGAGCGGGTCGAGGGGCTCGCGCGCGCCTCGGCCGAGGGCATCGGCGAGCTGGTCGCGCGGGCGCGGCAGCAGGAGGCGGTGACGGTGGTCTCCTTCTGCTTCGACCACCTCGAGGCGGGCATCGGGCGGATCGAGGCGGGCCGCTTCCAGCACGTCCCCCTGCCCCACGCGCCGGCGCGATCGCCGGTGCTGCGCCTGCTGGCCCGGCAGGCCGACGCACCGCGCCTGCTGGAGCTCGCCAGCGGTCTGGGTCTGCAGCCGGGCGACGGGGCTGACGGCTTCGCCGACTGGGATGACGGCGAGGGCCGCGTGGACGGCACCACGCGCGCCGCGCGCTGGCTGGAGGAGAGCGCCGCCGGCGCCGATGCGCTCTCCGCCGGCGAGCCGCGGCGGCCCGTGCTGGCGCTGCCCCTCCATGCAGGACACCTGCAGCGCCAGCTCTGGCACGACGCGGCCGCGCGGGTGGGGATCGACAACCTGGTGCTGGTGTCGACGCCGGTCGCAGCGGCCATCGCCTACGCGCAGGGACGCGGCTTCGCGCGCAGGCGGCTGTTGGTGCTCTCGCTCAGCGAGGTGGGCTTCGACGCGGCGGTGGTGCAGATCACCGGCGATGACGTGGAGACCTTGAGCGCCGCGGGAGATCCGTATCTCGGGACCGCGGATTTCGATGCGCGCATGGCCTTCGGGATCCGCCAGCGCCTGCGCCTGCGGGGGCTGTTGCCACCCGAGCCGACGACGCTGGAGGGCCGCGCGCTCGCAGCCGCGTGCGCGAACGCCCGGCGCGAGCTGGCCGGTGACGCGCACACCACCTTCGAGATCACCGCGCGGGAGCACGACGGATCGCCCGTGCCCTTCACGGTGGAGTTCACCCGCGACGACGTCGACGCGCCGGTCCACGATCTGGTCGAGCGCATCGTCGGTCTGGTCCGCGAGGTCCTCGACGGAGCGAAGCTCAATGCAGGCGGCGTGGATGACGTCCTGGTGCTCGGGCGGACCGGGCACTCGCCGCTGCTGCGCCGTCGGCTCTCGGAGCTGCTCGATCGCTCGGTGGGCGACTCCGACGAGGAGCCCGACGCCCTGATCGTGCGCGGCGCCGCGCTCTTCGGCGAGGCGCAGCTGCGCGCGGAGCAGGGACGCGCCCATCTGCAAGCCGCCGAGGTGCTCACCGTGCCTTTGGCCGTCGTGGAGCGCACCGGGGCGCTGCGGCGCGTGCTCGATCGGGGCACCCGGCTGCCGGTGAGCAAGTCCCTCTCCCTCCCCGGGGACCCGGGCGTCACGCAGGCGATCCTGGTCCACCAAGGCGGCCCGGAGCGGGCGGACGCAGACTTCCTCGGCGCCGCGATCTGCACGCCCACCATGCCCGGGGGCATCGAGGTCCACTTTCGCGTCGCCCGCGATGGGCGGGTGGCGGTGGAACTGCTGCCACCCCGCGGGGGCAGCGTCTCGCTGAGCCGCACCCCGCTCTCCGCCGAGCAGCTCGCCGAGCTGATCGCGCTCGCACCAGAAGGCGCTGCGCCCTCTCCCGACGGTGGCGGCCTGCTGGGCGGCTTGCGCCGGCTCTTCCGCAAGGTCTGAAGGCGCTCGGCACGTCCGCCCCCCTCGGGTCTGCCGTTCGGACGGCCCCGCTCGTCGAAGGGGGGCTTGTTCCCCTCGGGCTCGAAGCGAGGTCCCCCGGGCAGCGGAGACTGCCCGCGGGCAGCGCCGACGCGGGACCGGAGCGCGGAACCGGAGACGTGGCGCCGCCCTCGCGGGTGACCGACTGCGACGAATCACCGCATTCCCGCGACGGGGTGCAGCGCCTATGGAACGCGCGCCACCCCGGAGGGTGTCCCTTCTCCCCCACGGGCACCCCTCCTTCCCGCCGAGGCACCCCATGCCCACCCGCGCTCCCTTCCTGGCCCTCCTCCCGCTCCTGCTGACCGCGTGCACCAACGAGCAGCCGATCGCCCTGCACTTCGAAGCGGAGTTGGGCGGTCGCGCCTTCGCCTGTGGCCGCGCGTTCGAGGGAATCGGCGCGGATGGCGCGACCGTCTGGCCCAACGACCTGCGCGCCTTCGTGCATGCGATCGAGCTGCGCGACGCCGCGGGGGAGTTCCACCCACTCCACCTCGACGGGTCCCTCCCCGCGCAGTCCGGCGAGGTTGCCCTGCTCGACTTCGAGGACGGGACGGCCAACTGCGAGGGCGGGACGCCCTCGACCCACACGGTGATCACCGGCACCGCGCCGGCCGGGACCTACACCGGTCTGCGCTTCGTGCTGGGGGTCCCCGAGGCCCTCAATCACGCCAACCCGGACCTCGCGGAGGAGCCGCTCGCGGCGGCGGGACAGGCGTCGGGGCTCACCTGGACGTGGCTGAGCGGCTATCGCTTCCTGCGCTTCGATCTGGCCCTCAGCGACAAGAAGGAGCCCGACTTCGCCGTGCACGTCGGCAGCAGCGCGTGCACGCAGGAAGAGGCGGGTCCCCGTTGCACCCACGGCAATCGAGCGGTGATCGAACTCGAGTCCTTCGACCCCGCCCGGGATGCGGTGGTGCTCGAGGCTGCCGCCATCGTGGCAGCCGTCAGGCTGCAGGATCCCGAGCGCGGGCACGGCTGCCACGGCGCGACCACCAGCGCGGCCTGCATGGCGACCTTCCCGCCGCTCGGGCTCGCCGCGGGGCATGGCCCCGATGGGATCCCGACGGTCGGGGCCCACGCACCGCAGACCGTGTTCCGGGTGCGCGCGCGTTGAGCCGCGGCGGCCTGTGCTGCGTGGCGGTGATGCTCGTCGGCCTCTCCGCCTGTGACGCCCCGGTGGAGGGCACGCCGTGGGTGTGGCAGCTGCCCCCCGGCTTCCCCCCGCCGCACGTCCCCGCCGACAACCCCATGACCGTGGAGAAGGTGGAGCTGGGCCGGCACCTCTTCTACGACCGGCGCCTGAGCGTGGACGGAAGCATGTCCTGCGCGTCATGCCACGAGCAGGCCCGCGCCTTCACGGACGGTCGGGCGCGCGCCGTCGGCGTCACCGGTGCCCAGCATCCACGCAGCTCCATGAGCCTGGCCAACGTGGCCTACGCAGCCACGCTCAACTGGGCCAACCCCCTGCAGCTCGAGCTCGAGCGCCACGCGCTGGGGCCGCTGCTGGGCACCCTTCCCATCGTGGAGCTGGGAATGGAGGGTCGGGAGCTCGAGGTCCTCGAGCGACTGCGCGCCGATCCGGCGACCGTCGCGCGCTTCGCCGCCGCGTATCCCAGCGACGCCCAGGTCGTGACGCTCTCGCAGATCACCCGGGCCCTCGCGAGCTTCCAGCGAACGCTCATCTCCGGGGACGCGCCCTACGATCGCGCCCTGAATGGTGATCCTACGGCCCTGGGCGACGCGGCCCGGCGCGGCGCCGCGCTCTTCTTCTCCGAGCGCCTGGAGTGCTTCCACTGCCACGAGGGCTTCAACTTCACGGCTTCGACCTTCACCGCGCGCTCGAGCAGCCGCCCCGCCGCGTTCTTCAACACCGGGCTGTACAACCTCGACGGGCTGGGCGCCTACCCCGCGTCCGATCCCGGCGTGCTCGAGGTCACCGGTGATCCGCGCGACATGGGCCGCTTCAAGCCACCCACCCTCCGCAACGTGGCGGTGACGGCGCCCTACATGCACGACGGCTCCATCGCGACCCTCGAGGAGGTGATCGTCGCGCACTACGGCCGCGCGGGCCGTGAGATCCGGGAGGGCCCCCATGCCGGTGATGGGAGCCGCAGCCCGCTGAAGAACGGGTTCGTGGTGGGCTTCTCCCTCACGGACGACGAGCTCGCCGACGTGATCGCCTTCCTCGAGAGCCTCACCGACCCGACCTTCCTCACCAACCCGGCCTACGCGGCGCCCGCCGTCGGACCTTGAATCGAAGCTTGTCGACGCGCGGCGGACGAGCGGCGAGGCTGCGTGCCGCATGACGTCTCCTCCGCTCCGACATCTCCCGATCGCCTGCGCGCGGCGGGTCCGCTGGCGCAACGGCCTCGGATGGACCCGTGAGATCGCCCGCGTCCCCGACTCCGAGGACTGGAACTGGCGCCTGTCGATCGCGGAGATCGACCAGACGGCGCCCTTCTCCCGCTTCCCCGGCGTCGATCGGGTGTTGGTCCTCCTGAGCGGCGGCGGGCTGCGACTCGACTTCGAGGACGGACCGGCGCGCACGCTTCGAGTTCCGTTCGAGTTCCACCGCTTCGACGGGGAGGCCGGCGTGACCGGGGTGCTGCTCGACGGCCCGACCTGCGACTTCAACCTGATGTGGCGGCGGGGGGCCGTCGACGCGAGGCTCGAGGTGGTGGAACTCGAGGGCGCGCACACGCAGGAGCTCGCCGCCGGCGAGGAGGGCGCGATCCACCTGCTCCGCGGCAGCGCCACGGTCGGAGACCTCCTGCTCGCGGAAGAGGACACGGTGGCGATCGGCGCACAGACGACCGCGCACCGCGTGCGATTCGAGGGTTCCGGCACCGCTCTGCTGATCCGGATCCGACCGCGGTCCTGAGCCGCTGGGGGTCACCGGAAGAGCGGCTCAATCCTCCTGCGGCCGCTGGGTCGCGTGGGCCTCTTGCGCGGGCTGGCCGGGCGCCTCGCGAACCTCCGCGGGCATCGCCTCGCCGTCGCCACCGGTCGGTGATGGAGGCGTGCTCTCGCGGTCCTGTTGGCGCTGCTGCAAGACCACCATCACCGCGGCGGCGATGGGCAGCGTGAGCACCATCCCGAGCAGTCCGCCCACCCCGCCCCCGAGCAGCAGCAGCAGCGAGATCGCCAAGGGGTTCATGTTGAGCGTGCGCCGCTGGATCAGCGGCTGCAGGATGTTGCCCTCGATCTGTTGGTACACGAGGAAGAAGACCAGCGCGACCAGGGCCCGCTGCCAGCCCAACGCCGCCAGCGTGGTGAGCGACACCATGATGGCGGTGAGCGCGCTCCCGATCCACGGGATGAGTCCCAGCACCAGGTACGAGAGCGCGAGCGGCAGGAAGTAGGGCACGCCGAGCAGCGCGAGCACAGCGCCGATCAGCACCGAGCCGAGGCCGGCGATCAGCGCCGACCCACCGATGTAGCCGGTCACCGCCTCGAGCACCGGCCCGACGTAGTGCTCCACCTGCCCGCGGCGTGGGGACGGCAGCTGATTCACGAAGCTGCGGTACAGCGAGGGGCCGAAGATCAGCATGAAGATCACCAGCACCAGCACGGCCACGAACGCCGCCACCGCGCTCACCGCGCCCTGGACCATGTCGACCAGCGGGTTGAGGAGATCGGA
>Ga0233383_1000983_pt1 | contig 10348 bp, 10 predicted proteins | sample ElkDunMinimDraft_14_FD_191542 | JGI IMG/M metagenome (GOLD analysis project Ga0233383, IMG submission 191542) | Fecal eukaryotic communites from dung pellets of Tule Elk in California, USA - Elk Dung G16 | ecosystem: Host-associated > Mammals > Digestive system > Large intestine > Fecal | place...
GCCCGTGGCCTCGTCCTCGCCGTCGGACACGGTGTACGTGAACGAGTCGGTGCCGGAGAACCCAGCGTTGGGGGTGTACGTGACGTTCGCGCCTGACCCGCTCACCGTGCCGTTGGCAGGCTGCCCGTACGAGTACGTGAGCTCGTCACCATCGGGGTCCGCACCCTCGAGAGTGACGTCGACCGGGGTGCCGTAGGCCGTCTCGGCAGAGACGTCCCCGGCGGTCGGCGGCGCGTTCACGTCCGGTGCCACGATCGGGATCGCACCGAAGACGTCGTCGGTGCCGTTGATCGAGCAGCGCATCGTGACCGCGCCCTCGCCGCCCACAAGCTCGCCTGCGGCGTTGCGGAGCGAGGCGATGACGTTGAACGTCCCGGGCATGTGGATCACGGCGTCCGTGGGCAGCTCGAGGTTCGGGTAGTCCTCGGTGCTCGGGACGGTGATGGGCGGCACGTCGCCCTCGGTCGGGATCTGCCACGGGGTCGTGGCGTCAGGCGGAACGGGCGACCAGTCGGCCGCGAGGTTCGCGATCGGGTAGGTGAACGTGTCGGGCACGCCCGCGGCGGTGACGCTGATGCTCGAGTCGTTCGAGTAGCCGCTCGCCGAGCGTGCACCGAGCAGACCGTACGTCGCGTTGCGCAGCGTCTCGGGCAGCGTGAGCGTGATCTGCGTCTTGCGGGTTGGGATGACCTCGCCCGGCACAACCTGGTCAGGGACGGTCACCCTGGCGTTGACCCCGACCTGGTGGTCACCGAGCGGGAGCCCTGCGGCCACGACGTTGCAGGTGTAGACGAAGTCGCGGTTGAGGTCGGCTGCCGCAGCGGCACCGGCTCCTACCGCCGTGACAGTCGCCGCCATACCAGCGACCAGAGCCCCTGATGCGACGAGTGATAGTGGTTTGCGCACCAAGGTGCGACGGGAAATGGACATCGATCCCCTCCAGATCTCACCGGGCTCCCCCTCAGGAACCCGTGTCCACGTCGGCGAACCGACGTTACGGCTCAGTAACGTAGCCGTGCGTAACCAGGGGTTGCAATAGGAGGGACAGAACAGTTTTGCCTGGTTGAAGGGTGAATCACCCGCGAGAGCGCTCTCAGGCGACGATCTGCGTCACCGGCATCGAGGAGTCCGCAGGGAGGTCGAGAGAGCTCGGAGCGACCCCCTTCGCGACCAGCGCGGAGCCGAGCGCCGCGACCATCGCCCCGTTGTCGGTGCACAGCGCCGGCGGCGGGATGCGGACGTCGATCCCCGCCTCGCCGGCGCGCTCGAGAACGTACTTGCGCAGCCGCTGGTTCGCGGCGACCCCGCCCCCGAGGACGAGGTGCTCGGCGCCGTGGTCGAGGCACGCGCGGACGGTCTTGGCCGACAGCACGTCGCACACCGCGTCCTGGAACGACGCGGCCACATCGGGCACCGAGATCGCGCGCCCCATCCGCTCCTCGTGCTCCACGTGGCGCGCGACAGCGCTCTTGAGACCCGAGAACGAGAAGTCGTACCGGTGCTTCGCCATGTCCCTCGCCGCGGTCAGACCCCGCGGGAAGGCGATCGCCTTCGGGTCTCCGTCGCGGGCGGCCTTGTCGATCTGGGGACCTCCCGGGTACGGAAGGCCGAGCAGCCGGGCGACCTTGTCGAAGGCCTCCCCCGCCGCGTCGTCGATCGTCTCGCCGAGCATCCGGACCGAACGTGTGACATCGTCGACGAGCAGCAGGTTGGTGTGGCCACCGGAGACGAGCAGCGCGGCGCTCGGCTCGGGGAGCTCGCCGTGCTCGAGGCGGTCCACGCACACGTGTGCCACCAGGTGGTTGATGCCGTACAACGGCTTGTCGTACGCGAGTGCGAGCGCCTTGGCGGCGGCGATCCCGACCAGCAGTGCGCCGGTCAGCCCGGGTCCGCTGGTGACCGCGATGGCGTCGACGTCGGCGACCGAGACACCCGCGTCGGCCTGAGCCTTCTCGAGCATCGGGACGAACGCCTCGAGGTGCGCACGGCTCGCGACCTCCGGGACGACGCCGCCGAAGCGGACGTGCTCCTCGACGCTGGACGCGACCGCGTTGGCGAGGAGCTCGGTGCCCCGGACGATCCCGACACCGGTCTCGTCACAGGACGACTCGATCCCCAGGACCAGGGGGCCATCAGCGTGGGTCGCAGCAGTGCTCACCCCTCCATGGTGCCAGGGTGGGCTCATGACCCGTACGGACACTCCATCGGCCCCCGACGAGCGCACGACCGCGCTCACCCTCCTCCGCTACGTCAGGGAGACCGCGCTCGAGAAGGCCGAGGGCCTCCCCGACGATCTCGCGCACGCGACACCGCTGCCGACCTCGCCGCTGATGTCGGTCGCCAGCATCGTGCACCACCTGCGCTGGAACGAGCACTACTGGTTCGAGGTCGTCATCGCCGGCGGCGAGGACCGCGCGCCGTGGTCGGACGAGCACCCCGACGGCGAGTTCGAGATCGCCGCGCAGATGACGCTCGACGAGATCCTCACCGGGTACCGCCAGCAGATCACCGCCTGCGACGCCGTCCTCGCCGAGCTCGACCTCGATGCTGTGGCGGCGCGCACGCTGAACGACTTCCGGCCGAACGTCCGCTGGGTGGTCGCGCACCTCATCGAGGAGACCGGTCGGCACAACGGCCACCTCGACATCCTGCGGGAGCTCGCCGACGGGGAGGTGGGCGACTGATGCGCGTACGTCCGCTCGGCCGTAGCGGCCTGATGGTGTCGGTGCTCGGGATCGGGTGCAACGCCTTCGGCTCGCGCGTCGACGAGGCCGGGACGAAGGACGTCGTCCGCGCCGCCCTCGACGCCGGGGTCACGCTGTTCGACACCGCCGACACGTACGGCAGGGGCGCCAGCGAGGTGCTCCTCGGCCGTGCGCTCGGAGCTCGGCGCGGCGACGTCGTGCTGGCGACCAAGGGCGGCATGGACATGGGCGGGGCCAACGGCCCGGACTGGGGAGCCCGCGCATCGCGCCGCTACCTGCGTCGGGCTCTCGAGGCCAGCCTCACCCGTCTCGGCACGGACTACGTCGACCTCTACCAGCTGCACACGCCCGACCACGTCACGCCGGTCGAGGAGACGCTCAGCGTGATGGACGACTTCGTCCGGGAGGGCAAGGTCCGCTACGCCGGCTGCTCGAACTTCACCGCCTGGGAGCTCGTGGACGCCGACTGGACAGCCCGGACGTCGGGAACCACCGCGTTCGTGTCCGCCCAGAACGAGTACTCGCTCTACAACCGTGCCGCCGAGGCCGAGCTCGTCCCGGCGTGCGAGGCGCTCGGCGTCGGGCTGCTCCCGTACTTCCCCCTCGCGTACGGGCTGCTCACCGGCAAGTACGCACGCGGCGAGGCCGCACCGGAAGGGACGAGACTGGCCGCGGACAGCCAGGCGGCGCGGCTCGCCGGTGCCGACTGGGACCGCATCGAGGCGCTGGAGGCGTACGCCACCGAACGTGGCCGCACGATGCTCGAGGTGGCGATCGGCGGTCTGGCCGCCGAGCCCGCGGTCGCCAGCGTCATCGCCGGCGTCACACGGGCCGAGCAGGTCGACGCGAACGTCGCTGCGCTCGAGTGGGAGCCGACCGAGGACGACCTCGAGGCGCTGGACGCCCTCCGGCCGGCAGCGAGCGGGTCGTACACGACCTTCGCACCGCGCCGCCGCTGACGCCACGACGACCGGCCCGCCCGGCGACCGACGTGTGCGTACGTCGTCGGGCGGGCACGGCCGCCGCCGAGGTCAGGCGCCCTCGGCCTTGGCGGCCTTGCGAGCTGCACGGGCCGCGCGCTCGTCGACGTCGAGCTGAGCCGCCTCCTCGAGCGTGGGCGCGGTGCCACCGAGACGAGCGGGCGCCCACCACTGCCCCTCGAGCGGATCGGGGTACTCCGCGACCGCGTCGCTGAGCAGGCTCTGGAGCGCGGCGCGCAGCTGCTCGGTGTCGGCGACGGGATCATCGCCGGTCGGGTGCAGCGGCTCGCCGACACGGATCTCGATGGGGAGGCCGCGCGGGAGCGAGAGCTTGTGCCCCTTCGTCATGATCCGCTGCGTCCCGAACAGCGCCACCGGGATCAGCGGGACGCCGGCCAGCGAGGCGATGCGCGGCGCACCCGACTTCACCTCTTTGATCTCGAAGGAGCGGCTGATCGTGGCCTCCGGGAAGATGCCGACGATCTCTCCGCGGCGGCAGTAGTCGACCGCGGCGTCCAGCGACTCGGCACCGGACGCCCGGTCGACGGGGATGTGGTGCATGGTGCGGAGCACGCGGCCGCCGACCGGATGGTCGAACGCCTCCTTCTTGGCCATGAACCGCACGAGGCGGCCCTGTCGCTCAGCCGGAAAGCCGGCGAGGACGAAGTCCGCGAAGCCGATGTGGTTCGACGCGAGGACCGCACCGCCCTCGCGAGGGATGTTCTCGATGCCGGTCATACGGATCTTCCAGCCGCGGAGCCGGAAGAGGGTCTTGGCCGTCGCGATGATCGGCGGATAGGTGAGGTCACGCATCTGACAACCCTATCGAACCTACGGTCGCGTAGGTTCAGCCCATCGGGCGCTCCCCTGGAGTCAGCGACCCTCGGCGTACGCGTCGATCTCGACCTCGACGAGGTGGTCGGGGTGCATCAGCCGGTTGACCTCCAGCATCGAGGCCGCTGGCGGTGTCGCTCCGAACAGCTCACGGTGAGCCCGGCCGACCTCGTCGGCGTCGGTGATGTCGATGACGTACATGCGCGTCCGGACCACGTGCTGCGAGTCCAGGCCGCACCGCCGCAACGCGTCCATCGCGATCCCGAAGGCGACCATCGTCTGGACGTACGGGTCGCCCACGCCGATGACCGTGCCGTTGACGGTGGCGGTGGTGCCCGCGATCGCGACGTGCGGGCCGTACGCGACCGCACGCGCGTAGCCGTACTTGTCCTCCCACGGCGTTCCCGACGCCACCCGGTACATCAGTCGTCCCTCCGGGTCGCCACGACACGCTCCATCACGACAGCGTCTGCGCCCGACCGGTAGTAGTGGCGCCGCGTCGCGATCGCGTCGAAGCCTACCGCCTCGTAGCACGCGATCGCCGGGGCGTTGTCCGACGCGACCTCGAGCAGCACGCGGTCCGCTCCGCGCCGTACGGACTCGTCGAGCAGTGCCGCGAGCATCTGCCGTCCGACCCCGCGCCGGCGTGCGCGTCGGACGACCGCGATCCGCGCGACGTCGGCGGTCTCGCCGGCGACCATGAGGCTGGCGTAGCCGACGACACCGGCGTCGTCCTCGGCGACGACGACGTGGCGGCTCCGCCCGGCGACCTCGTCGGCCACCTGGTCGCGCGACCACGCGTCGGCACCGAATGCCTCCCGCTCCAACGACGTCAGCGTCTCGACGTCGTCGGGTCCGCCCGAGCGGATCACGCCGAGGCGCGCTTGCGTGCGGCGGCGGGGGTGGCGTCGGGTCGTCTCAGGTAGAGCGGCTCCGTCCCGATCTCGACCGCGGTCCCCGAGGAGACCATCGACGCGAGCACACCGGCGTCGGGATCGGTCGGGCCGTCGACCCGGTGAAGGACGTCGGCGTACAGCTCGGCGCCGCGTCCGACGACCGGCATCGAGGCAGGGAGACGCACGGCGAGGTCGGCGGGACGCAGGACGTCCGGGTCACCGACGCGCTCGCCGCTGGGCGTGTACTCGGCCCAGTAGACCTCCTTGCGCCGCGCGTCGGTCGCCACGACGAACGCCTCGTCGACCGCGCCCTCGGCGACGGCCTGGCACGCGATCACGTCGAGCGAGCACACGCCGTGCAGCCGCGCGCCCAGCGACACCGCCAGCGTCCTCGCGGTCACGACCCCCACGCGCAGACCGGTGAACGGGCCGGGGCCGACACCGACCGCGACGTCGGTGACGTCGCGGCGATCGGCGCCCGCGGTGGCCAGCACCTCCGCGACGGCCGGGGCGAGCAGCTCGCCGTGGCTCATCGCTCCGGGACGCGACACGGCCGCGAGCACGGCGGACCCGTCGTGCAGCGCGACAGAGGTCGCCGGGGCAGCGGTGTCGAGGGCAAGGATCAGCATCGAGGCAAGGGTACGCCCTGCGCGCAGCGGCTCACAGGAGCGTCGCGTCGGCTGGACCCGTACGTCAGGCCGACGCCTCGCCCATCCCGCGTGCCCGCACGGAGTGGGTGATCGCGTCGGCCTCGAGCAGCGTGGAACGCAGCGGGACACGGGCCCAGCGTGCGCCGTGCGGCTTGACCGTCACGAGCCGTACGTCGTGGTCGGCAGCGTCGTCACGCTCGGGGGCCTCCGCTCCGAGCGGGTCGAGCACGGTGGCCGCACGGCGCTCCAGGCGCACCTCGAGCCAGGAGTCGCTGAGGTCCTCCGCCATGCCCTCACCCCACTCGACGACCGTCACCGACTCCTCGGCCGTCGTGTCGAGGTCGAGGTCGTCGAGCTCGAGCGCGCCCCCGAGCCGGTAGGCGTCGACGTGGACCAGCGGCGGACCGTCACCGAGGTTGGGGTGGGTACGTGCGAGGACGAACGTCGGCGACGTGACCGGGCCGCGGACGCCGAGGCCCTCGCCGATCCCTTGCGTCAACGTGGTCTTCCCGGCCCCGAGACCTCCCGACATCACGATGACGTCGCCGGGACGCAGCAGCGTCGCGAGCCGGGCTCCGAAGTCGTGCGCGTCCTCGGGGGTCAGCAGCTCGCGCGCGAGCCACAGGGTCTTGCCGAACTCGAGCGTCGTCCCGTCACGGCGTACGGGGAAGTACCGCCGCCTCGTCCAGAACGTCACGTTCTCCGGGAGCTCTTCGCGGACATCGAGCCAGACGCCGTCCAGCCCGCGTTCCTCCGCGGTGTCCTCGGCGACACCGACCATCGCCGAGGCGACGCCGCGGTCCTGGTGGTCGGGATCGACCGAGACCCTCCGGAACCCGAGCAGACCGGGACGGGACACGTCGTAGAGCATCGCCCCGATCGGGTTGCCGCGGCGCTCGACGAGCAGCCCGCCCGCCTCCTCGAGGGCAGCCCGCACCGACTCGACCGTCTCCGTCATCGCCGTCGACGGCGGGTCGAGCGTCGGGCGGGCGCCGAACGAACGGCGGATCACCGAGAGGACGTCCGCGGCACGGTCCGGCGTGGCATCGAAGACGTTGAGGGCGTGGAAGTTCGGGTACGTCGTGCCGTTCACGCCGCTCCCCCTCCGGATGCTCCCGCCTGCCCGACCGCCGTGGCGCGTGGCGCGGTCTCCCAGAGCTTCTCGATCACGGCGGTGACGTCGTCGTGGCGTTCCAGCATCATCATGTGTCCTGCTCCTTCGAGGACGAGCAGGTCCGACCCGTCGATCAGCTCGGCGAGCCTGCGCGAGTGCCGCATCGGCGTGAGCTTGTCCTTGGTGCCGCCCATGACGACGGTGGGGGTCCCGAGCAGCACCGGGAGTGCGTCGTACAGGTCGAGGTCGACGAAGTTGCTCGCGAAGTCCCAGAGCGCCTTCGACCGTGACCGCGCGATCATCTCGTCCGTCATGTCGGCGTACTTGGCCGGCGAGTCCGGACCCACGGCGAACGCTCGCGTGACGGGGTAGGAGTCGAGGCGGCGCGCCTGGGCGAGCAGCGGTCCGAAGCGCGGCAGCCACGGCTGCAGGCGCGCGAGCGGGTCGGTGGGCCGGAGCAGGTCGCCGGCGCTGGTGCCCATGAGGACGACACCGGCGACGCGGTCGCGGACGACGTCGCCGTACTGCGCGGCGAACGACATCACGGTCATCGCGCCCATCGAGTGACCGACGAGGATCAGCGGACCGGTCGGTGCGACGGCGTCGACGACCGACTTCAGGTCGTCGCCGAGCTGGTCGAGCGTGCACGTCTCCGGGGTGGCGTCACCGGAGCTGCCGTGCTCACGCTGGTCGTAGAAGACCATCCTGGCTCGCCCTCGCAGCGCCGCACGCTGGTAGTGCCAGCAGTCGAGGTCGAGCACCCACCCGTGGGCGAACACGATCGTCGGCGCGCCGGCCCGGGCGTACGACTCGGGGTCGTCCGGCTCCTCGACCTCCACGTGGAGCGGGACTCCGTCGGTCGCCTCCACGACAACCGGTGGCACGTGCAGCGTGCCGAACTCCATCGCGTCGCCGCGCTTGGCCCGGCGCCGGGACCGCCTGCGGTCGGTGGCTCCACGCGCTGCCGCGGCAGTGGCGCCGGCGACTGCGAGGGTGCCTGCGGTGACGGCCGCGTACGTCCCCAGCCTGCGCCAGTCCATCGTGCCTCCTGTCAGCCCCCGCTGCCCGTGATCGTGGGGATCGCACCCGCATGGCGGCGGGCGATCCTGCCTCCCAGCCTAGTGAGGACCTCGTAGCCGATCGTCGAGGCGGCCTCCGCCCAGTCCTCCGCGACCGGCTCACCGCGGTGGCCGGGACCGAACAGGACCACCTCGTCGCCGCGCCGGGCGGGAGTGTCCCCGAGGTCGAGGACGACCTGGTCCATGCACACGCGGCCGGCCACCGGCACGAGCACACCGTTGACGAGCGCCGATGCCCGGTTGGACGCGGCACGCAGCAGCCCGTCCCCGTACCCGACCGGGATGAGGCCGAGCGTCGTCTCACGTCTGGTCACGTACGTGTGGCCGTACGACACCCCGGTGCCGGCCGGCACCCGGCGCACGAGTGCCAGCGCCGTGCGCAGCGTCATCACCGGCGTGAGCCCGAGCTCCGCCGACGTGCCGACGGCGGGGCCGGGACTCAGCCCGTACGAGGCGATGCCGACCCGGACCATGTCGAGGTGCGCGCTGGGTCGGGTGAGCGCTGCGGCGGAGTTGGCGAGGTGGCGCAGCGGGGCCTGCGCACCGAAGGACGCAAGCTCGGCGACAGCGTCCGCGAAGGCGTGCTCCTGCGCACCGTTGACAGGGCTCGCGGGCTCGTCGGCGCAGGCGAAGTGCGAGAAGATCCCGGCGATCTCGATCCGGCCCGCGCGCTGGGCGGTCGCGGCAGCCTCCAGCAACGCGGTCAGCTCGGCACCGCGGACGCCGCCGCGCGCCATGCCGGTGTCGACCTTGAGGTGGACTCGCGGCCGTGCAGCGGATCCGGACCCGATGACGGCGTCCAGCTGCTCGACCGACCCCGCCGCCACGTCGACGTCCGCGTCGACGGCCGGAGCAAGATCGGCGTCGGCCGGGTTGAGCCATGCCAGCACGGGACCGCGGTCACCGGCGCGGCGGAGGTCTCGGGCCTCCTCCAGGGTGGCGACACCGAGCCACTCGGCGCCGGCCTCGCGGGCGGCCGCGGCGATCTCGACGGCGCCGTGCCCGTACGCGTCGGCCTTGACCACCGCCATCTGCGCAGCGGTGGGCGCCACCTCGCGAAGACGCGCGAGGTTCGCGCGGTAGGCGTCGAGGTCGACGACGGCCTCGGCAGGAGCGCTCATCGATCCCTCCAGTCCCTGAGGTGCGACTCGTCGAGCGTCCCGTTGTGCCATGCGCCGATCACGGCGGGGACCGCGTCGGCGACCCGTCCGGCGGTGAGCGGACCACCGCCCGAGGCCGCCACGGCCGCCGCGCCGTGCACGAACGCGGCGAGCGAGCCCGCGTCGCGGGGATGGGCGCCGGCGGCGAGGAACGACCCCGCGAGCCCGGCCAGGACGTCACCGGCGCCTGCAGTGGCGAGCCACGGCGTGCCGGTGAGGTTCACCCGTGTCGGTGCGCCCGGGTGCACGACGAGGGTGCGGACGCCCTTCAGCAGCACGGTCGTCTCCCAGCGTTCGGCGGCGCGGGTGGCGTGCCCGAGCGGGTCGGCCTCGACGTCGTCGCGCGAGACGTCGAGCATCCGCGCGAGCTCGCCGGCGTGCGGGGTCAGCAGAGCGGGGACGGGGAGCCGTTCAGGGAGGTGGGTGAGCGCGTCGGCGTCCACGACGACAGGAACCTCGTCCTCGAGCGCCATGTGCAGGCGTGCCGCCGCATCGTCACCACCCCCCGAGCCGACGACCCACGCCTGGACGCGACCCCGTTCCCCGGGGTCGGTGTGCGCCACCACCTCGGGGCACCGGTCGACGATCCGTGCGGCGAGTGCGGGCTCACCGACGAAGCGGACCATCCCGGCGACCCCCGCCTGGGCTCCACGCACGCACAGCTGGGCAGCTCCGGCGTAGGCGGCGGACCCGGTGGCGACACCGACGACGCCACGCGTGTACTTCTGCGTGGGGTGCGCGCCGCGTGCGTCCAGCGTCGACCGAAGGACCGCCTGGAGCAGTCGGTTGTCGGCTGCGGTCAGCGCCTCCACCGACGGCGGCGGAAGGAACGGCCCGAGCCCGATGTCGACCACCCGCGGCAGCGCGCCGCGTACGGCCTGCGACGCGGCAGGGTCGACGAGCAGCGCGTTCTTGTACGTGCCGAAGGTG
>Ga0233383_1000984_pt1 | contig 10346 bp, 10 predicted proteins | sample ElkDunMinimDraft_14_FD_191542 | JGI IMG/M metagenome (GOLD analysis project Ga0233383, IMG submission 191542) | Fecal eukaryotic communites from dung pellets of Tule Elk in California, USA - Elk Dung G16 | ecosystem: Host-associated > Mammals > Digestive system > Large intestine > Fecal | place...
CGAGGAGACTTCGCCTAGTCTGGTCTATGGCGCCGCACTGCTAATGCGGTTGGGGTCTTAAAGCCCCTCCCGGGTTCGAATCCCGGAGTCTCCGCGCGAAAGCCGGTTGTGTAGACTGGCCCAGCACGAGCGCCCGTAGCTCAATGGATAGAGCATCTGACTACGGATCAGAAGGTTAGGGGTTCGAGTCCCTTCGGGCGCACACAGTTGAACAGGGAAAACGTACAAGGCCGGTCGCTTGCGACCGGCCTTGACAGCATCCGGTGACAGCAACGTCATTCCGGGGTCCCGTCATCGAGCATGCCGCCGAGCTGATCCAGCGCCGCCCGCTTGTCGTCCAGGCTGACATGCCCATAGACCGTCATGGTCATTTCCAACGTGCTGTGCCCCACGATGTCCATCACCGCACCGTTCGAGGCGGTACGCCCAGGGCCAGGAGCACCGAGACGCACCCGTGCCGTAGGTCATGCAGCCGGATGGCCGGCAGTCCCGCCCTGGCACACTGATCCTGTACCAGGCGAGTGCAGTTCCGTGGGTCGAGCGGAGTGCCGATCGGGGTCGTGAAGACGTAGCCGAGACTCGGCCACTTCGCCCCCAGTGCCAGCCGTTCCGTCTCCTGGTTTCGCTGGTGGACGCGCAACGCTCGGACGACGACGGCCGGGAGCGGTACTGCACGCGCCGAGCGTTGAGTCTTCGTCGGAAACGTTGCCAACTTCCCGTCGACCCGGTACAGGCTCCGCCGGACGCGCAGAACCCCCGCATCCAGGTCGACGTCGTCCCACCGCAGGCCCAGGGCTTCACTGCGCCGAAGACCGAGCACCGCGAACACCAGGAAGAGAGCGTGCAGCCGGTGATGCCGCGTTGCTTGAAGCAGCACGCGGACCTGGTCGACCGTCAGCGGTTGGCGTTCCTGCTTCTCCGGGCGGGGTGCCCGGACCAACTTCGCCACGTTGCGAGAAATGATCTCTTCCCGCATCGCGTCCTCCAAGGCCGCACGCAGCACCGCATGAGCCAGCTGCGCCGTCCGTTCCCCAACGCCGTCTGCCGAGAGGGCAGCGAGGAACTGCCGAACGTCGCGGGCGCCCAGTTGCCCGAGACGCTTCCGGCCGAGCTTTGGCACCAGATACTTCGCGATCAGGTCGCGGTAGGACCGGGCGGTATTGGGCCGAACCCGCGGAGCGGCTACCTGCTCCATCCACTCATCGAGGTACCGGGCGACCGTCAACCCGGCGGGAGCCAACGGCGCGCCTGCGCGAACGTGCTTGCGAATTTCGACAAGCTTCGTCTCGACCTCTTCCGCCGAATGGCCGTAGACGTAGCGGCGTGACTCCCCACCCCCCGGCATGGGAACGAAGTACGCTGCCGTCCATCTGCCGTCCTTGCGCAGGTAGATCGAGCCTTCCCCGTTTCCGCGCCTGGAACGCCGAGGCTTGCGCTCGGGCAACTGCTCACCGTCTATTCCTGGCTGCGGCATCAGTCGTCGGCTCCCGCTTCAACGCGGCCCGCGATGCGGGCCGCGCCGCCCGGCCTCGGCCTGCTGGCGACCTCCGGCCGGCATCGGCCGGACCGGGCGGCAAGACGCATGGGGATTGAAGGGGATTTGAAGACCTCGGGGCTCCGCCCCGAACCCCGGGCCTCCTCGGAGATGCCGCCGCGGATCACCTCGCCGGGCACCACAAGGGCTACCGGCCTCCCCGGACGGGGCCACGGTCGTTCGTCCGGTAGGGCGCTCCACCTTGTCCCCGCCCGGGGAGGCCGGAAGGTCTACGACTGCCCGACGAGGAGATCCGCTTCTAGCTGAAGCTTCAGTTTGCGAAAGCTTGTACGACGTTGTACCAGGGCATGGTGGTGATAGCCGACCCCAGGGCCCCGCCGAGTCCGTTCAGAATGATGGTGCGCACAACGATGCCAAGGGCCTTAAGTCGATCAGGTCGCGGTTCGTTTCGGTTCAATTCGCGATCCATCAAAGCCAGTTGAGCCTGGATATCGTCACGATCTTCCTGGCTCATGGCGGGGTGTTCGGCTGCTGCGCGCGCGCCTTCGATGAACTCTCGAGCTTGAGCTGCGAGTTCAACGGAAAACTCGCCATACTGGCTGGCGTTCGGGCTGCCCTGCTGCACCTGCGAGCCGATCATCGTCCCGATGTGAAGGACATTGACCATCGGAACAAAGTGCTCAGTCGGCTGGTCTGGCCTAGTCCGAGCCTGTTCAATCTCGCGAATTCCCAGGTGGGTCAGCTCGACAGAGAACACTCCTTGAAAGGCACGCTCGGCACGCAGCAGTCCCTCGCCTTCAAGGAAGTCGATCGCATCGTCCACCGCTGTTCTCGATGCACTGTCGTCGCCGATGCCTTCCTGCTTGAGGAACAGTTCCGGTCGCACGGATGCGGAGCGGCTGCCCTTCGCCTGGTCGAAGACCCAGTTCATGAACCGCGTGCGGAACGTGCGTCGTGCCTCGATCTCGTTTGCCATCGGCCCCTCCGGCAAGAACATCAATAAAGATACTCATGTCTACCATCGGGCGCTCATGATCGTTAGTTCGCCGCCCCTTCGGCGTGTCGCGGCCGCAAGTGTCTGGCTTCTGGTCGCAGTCCGCAAGAGGTCAGCGTCCGATTAGCGGCAGGATGGCACAGGGTAGCCGAGGCTGGGAAGGGTTGCCGGCGTCGTTACTTCACCGAAGTAGATAAGACGCCATGACCGCCGCTCCGGCGATGACCGCCATCGCAAACAAGGATGCGGCGACTCCCTTGCGGAAGGAATCCCAGGAAAAGGCGTTGACGCCGCGAGATTGGGATGCGCTGAGGAGCATGTGGGAGGCGGAGTTCATTTCCTCGCAGACTCTCTTAAGCTCCTCTGTCTTTGCGATCGTCAGCGATGCTGATTCAGATGCTTGCTGTAGCTGATATAAGACGCCTTCAAGGTCCTTCGTTCTGTTCTGGATCTCGTGCGAAACAGTGAACAAGCTATCTGCGACGTTCGGGTTGATGCTGTCAGCGGCCCGAGAGAGTAAGTGCGCGACGTCTTCATTGATGCATGCACTCGCTCGCGAAAGAATGTTGGCGACGTCTTCATTTATGTTGCGGGCGGCGGTTGCCAGCGTGTATACGGCGTCCGGTGATATGACACCTTCGGTGAGTGCTCTATGGACTATGGCGCCAAGTGCGGGGGCGTCTTTGGCCAGCTTATGTAGCACCGCCTTCGTCTTTGGGTCGAGCTGTTCTATCTTTAGGTCCCTGCCGACAAGTAATCCTGGTCCGGTGTTTATCTGACTACCCGCTGGCCACTCTTTAGGGGTGTCCATAGCGCCTCATTCCCTGATCAGGTTGCTGTCGCCGTCGAATCGAACATCTCGGCCGATGAATATTCCGGAGCCGTGATTTTGCTGCGAACCCACAATGAATGCGTGGTCACCCGTGCTGGCGACGCCTTCGTTGCTTCCAATGGCAATGGAGTGCGGTCCGGAGGAGTCCTGAATTGCGGCGGGCAGCATGCGCGCCACATCACTTGCCAAATCTGGATCCGCAGATAATGCCTTGCGAATTTGCAGGCGAAATGCTGCCTCGCTGTCCTCCTCTCGGTTCGCGAGATCAATGAAAGCGTTTTTGATGGCGTCCTCTGAATCCTTTTTCCGAAGGATTCGGGAGAGTATGCGCTCTCCTATCCCGGCAACTGCGGTAGACGTCTTCTCGACGGCCATATCATGGATCTTTTCTGCCGCGTCCTTGCCGTAGGCGGTGGCCATGGCGGCGGCATACGGCACCACTGCCGAAGCGACCTGGGCTACATCGATCTGCATCTATTATGGATACGTGAGGTCGACGGACGGGGCAGTCGTAAACGAGACAGTCCATGCACGTTGGGCGGGCCTTGCCCCGTGCCATGTAGCCTCCGGCTAGCTGCGCGTCGCAGTCCGCATCCAGTCCGCAAGAGGTCGGCGGACACCGGGGAGTGGCGAGAGATGTCGGAAGGTGTTCCGCTGCTGGACCGCCATGTGCCCAGGTCGGCGGGGCAAGCAACTTGATCTCGTAATGCATAGGTCGCGGCTTCCGTGGGACGACGCTCATCCCGCTGCAACGCCTGCCGATGCCCCGTTGCATCGGAACCCATCTCGTACGGCAGCATGTCGTGGTGACCACCCAACTGTGCTCCTGCTGCGGACAACCAGCCGATGTCCACGACCGGCAGGCGCGGTTTCGGCTGCCTGATCCTGTCCTGAACACGCGCAAGCAGCACAGGGCACGGGGCGCGTGGCTGAGCCATGGGACGCCGGATGATTCGGTGATGATGCAGGTTCCCGGGGTCGGTGCCTTCGTGCGAGCGCTGCTTCCCGTGAAGTTGACCGGTGGCTTCAGCGCTACGTTCGGGGTCTGGGTTGCCCTCGATCCCGCTGACCTTCAACGCACGTTCGCAGTATGGTCGCGCCCGGAGTATCAGAACCTACGGCTCCAGGGCTGGCTCGCGAACGCTCTCCCGGCCTGGGGCCTGCTGGCTGCCCCGGTCGAGCTGGAGGTGCGTGATCCGGAGCAGACGCCGTACTGCGCAGAGAGCACAGATCCTAAGCTGGCCAAAGTGCTGACTGAGATCTGGCCGCACCAGGATGTGTTAGCCGAGCTGCCATAGACCTTCAGCCCACGGGCCATCCACGGGCCACAAGGCGGTGTCACGGGAGGCCAAACGAGGCTACCGCCGGCCAGCCCGGCAAGGTAAAACGCCATGCTCCGAACCGATCTTGTGCGATTCCCAAGCTGGCAGTCAGCGTGCGCGTGCCCGTTGCGTGCCCGTTGGGGTGGGCGATGGCGGTCAATGGGGGGTCTGCTGCACCGATAGGTGACAGGTCAAGTCACGCGGCCTGACTGGCCGGTGGGGTCATGATGGTCTCGTACTCGATAGGGGTCAACCGGGACAGGGATCGTTGGCGTCGGCGGCGGTGGTAGGTCCGTTCGATCCAGGTCACGATCGCGGTCCTCAACTGTTGCCGGGTCGTCCAGGTTCGGCGGTCGAGGACGTTGTTCTGCAGCAGGCCGAAGAAGGATTCCATGGCGGCGTTGTCGCCGGCGGCGCCGACTCTGCCCATCGACCCGGTCATGTGGTGCTGGTGGAGGGCGTGGACGAATTTCCGGCTTCGGAATTGCCTGGGTTCAACCGGCGTTGACACCACCTGGTCTCGTCGGGGAGGCTGGACGGTCTGGTGACTGCCCGACCAGGAGATCCGCCGATTCCGGGGATGCTTCGCAACGTGGATACTAGGCGAATGCGCGAAGAGGAAGTCTTTCAGGCGATCGCCCATCGCGTGGCTGCTCTCGACTACAGCGACGAAGTCTTCGTCCGCCCTGGCTACCTGGATGCGGATGGCAGCTGGGTACTGACGCCTTCTGCCGATGACGTTCGATGGCTAGAGGAGCGTGGGTCACAGGCGCACCTTGCAGCCGAGGCGGTCGGAGCGGTTGACCCGCTGCCGCCGCTCGAACCTGCCTCTGCCGAGGCCGTGGCGGAGGCCGAACGACTGCTCGGCCATCCGTTACCGCCGTTGCTGCGTCGTCTCTACCTTGAGGTTGCCAACGGCGGCTTCGGTCCGGGCGTACTAGGTGTCGCTGACGGTTACACGGACGACCTGGAGAGAACGGCAGTCGATCGGCTGGACCCACGAGAGCCCTCAGGCCTTTTTCCTGTCGCCCATTGGGGATGCGCAATCTACTCGTACGTCGACTGTTCCGAGCCATCGGCGATGATGTGGGGCTTCGATCCGAACTCGGGTCTGGCAGAGCGGTCGTTCTTTCCCGAGGGGATCTCTCTCACCGAATGGCTCAGCCGGTGGCTGGAAGGGCGGCTCCGCCAGCCTTTGCTCGTCAAGGATCCGCAGACGGGTGTATGGCGTGGCGCAACCCATGCTGAGCATGAAGCCGAAGCTCGTGAAGTCGCCGAGCTAGCAGCACGGATAAGCGGCGCTGGCGGACGCGACGCCCGAGGAGAAGGGCGCCGCAGATAGCACCGTTGCCCACGGTGACAGCAACGGTTGACAGCAACGGTGCTGTACGGACTGACGCAGCAGCGGACAACTGCGAGCCCTGCTACCACTGTTTGCCCACCCTCCTGCACCGAGCCGGACGGTTCGGCCGAGGCTACGGATCAGAAGGTTAGGGGTTCGAGTCCCTTCGGGCGCACAAACGATCAAGGCTGTGACCTCCCTGAACAGGGGTCACAGCCTTTTTCTTTCCCATTTTGTGGCCACCGGTCCCGCCTGCTGGGATGACGATGGGCGGTGCAGCGGGGGCTCGGCGATGGTGCCGGCGACGTCGGCGAGCCTGTTGCGACCCCGGTTGCGGTCTGATCTAGGCGCGTCGCCGTGCCGCGGTGGGCACGGTGTGCACGTTGGTTGGGATCGCAGAGGAAGGGCGAGTGACCAGCGGCGTGATCGTTCGGGGACGGCCGGCGACGCCGCGACGCCGGAGCGATCGCCGGACGCGCGTCGCGAGGCCCGACGCCCGGGAGTGCTGATTCCTATGGCGTGAGCGCGTATGAGGGGCGGAGGAGGGTTCGCGCTGACGCCGGTGCGCGGTGGCACCGGCCAGTCAGGCCGCGTGACAACACCTGTCCTCGCTCATTCGGTGAACTCGGTCCAGGAGACAGCGCGGTCGAACCGCTGGGCGGCGAGGTCGTCGACGCGGATCATGAAGCGGCCGAAGTAGACGTAGTCACGGGTCTCGAATTGCACCAACGGGAGCCACTCCCGGCGGATCCGCTGCAACTCCTGTTCCACGAGGAAGGCCTCCTGGGCGCGGTCGATGCCGTTCAGGCGGCCTCGAAGCTTCTTTTCCGCCATCTCCAGCTCAGGGTCGTCGTACAGGTGGCCGTAGGACTTGCCGCCGGTGTGCCACGAGTAGCCGCCGAGCTGGAAGGCGGCGGAGTTGGCGGCCGGCCGGAGCCGGTCGACCAGGGCACACAGTTCCCGACGATGCGGCATGTCGCGCGCCAGCTGCTGCTGAAAGACGGACAGGTCCGCATCCTCCGCGGTCAACCAGGAGGGTAGGTCGGCGTGGACGACAGCGAAAAGGTCCTGCTCGGGGGCGATGAAGTCACGGTTCGCGTAGTAGGGATGGGCAGCGTAGTCAGCCGGCAGCTGCGCCGCGGTCTCCGTGCCGGCGCGCACATACAGCAGCCGCCCGTACTGCTGCGCGTCGCTGCGCTCACAGACGTCGTAGTCCTCTTCGTGATGCAGGAACACCAGCAGGGAGCCGTCCGACGGTAGCGGCAGGCGCTCGACCCGCGGCAGCGCGGCACAGTCGAAGGACGCGATGAACGGCAGCGGGTAGCCCTCCGGGTCGGTGGGCCACGGCATGCCGACCGGGAGCTGCGGTAGGCCGCCGGCCTGGCCGACGAGCACGTCGGCGGGCCGCCCGGACGGCAGATCCCCAGAATGCGCCGCGATCCCGCCGTTGTACTGCTGGCTTGTACAGATGGCGAAGCGCAGCAGCTCGGCGAACGTCGCCGTCTCGGTCTTGGTGAAACCCGCGTCGGTCGCGGCGCGCCAAAAAAGCTCGTAGTGATCCACGGACGTAATACTGGCAGGCCTGAATAACCGGCGGCGGCAGGCTTTTCGTATCCGCTCTTCGGCTGCTCGCCCACCGCGGCGTGCCCTTGCGGTCGAAATGGGTGAACCTTGTCTTCGAGCCTTTTCCGATCGGGTACGGGTGGTGGCTGCGGGATCCACCACCCGTACTTCGCTCGGACCGGCCGGATGGTGCGGCTATTTCGTGAGAGTTCCGCGCAGCAGGCACTTGCCCGAGTGCGTGGCGTCGCCGCCGCGCTCATGGCGCCCACGGAGGCTCCGGTGCAACTGAGGCGGCGGTGGGCTCGGGGGTCGTTGCCGCGCCCCCGAGCCGCGGATCAGCTCGTCAAATAGCCCAGGTCTCGCACCACCTCGCAGAACGCGACGGGGCCCAGGCCATCGCACCCGCGTACGCCAGTCAGGGTCTTGGGTTGGTCCGGGTCATGCCAGTTATATCGAGGCGTATACGTGATCTCGACTGTCTGCGGCCAGTCGCGCAGGACCGAGGTGTGGTCGTCGCCGAAGCGCCAGCCCGTCGAGGTGAGCACGAACAGTTTCCGCGCGTCGACCTTCATGCCGGCGAAGGTAGCCAGGTCTACCTCGCCCGGTGTTGCCAGCTCGCGGCCCAGTTGGGGGAACGGCTGGATGATGGCGTAGTCGGCGAAGATCTCCGACCAGGCGGCCCTGTCGTCGCCGAGGTGCCACGGGTGCGGCACGGCGACGGTGGCCGTGTCATCGAGCTGCCATGCCTGGTCGTGCAGGTCGGCGAAGGTACGGTCCTCGGCGACCCGGAAACTGACGGTGCCGTGTTCGCCGGACGCCGCCCACACCAGCCGGTGGGTGAGCTGCCACATCAGCGGGTGATCCAGCAACAGGGCGCGGAACTCGGCCGCACTCCACCGGCGCCCGGTGACCATGGCGTCCTCGATGGCCCGAATGCGCTCGCCGCCGATCTGCTTGACCTCCTTCTTCAGGTCGGCGAACCGCGCGTACGCCGCAGGCGCCAGCACCGGATCGTCGGCGGCAGCCGGCCGCGGCAGCCGGGACAACCGGCGTCCGTCCCCGGCCGCGATCCACGGCTGCAACTGCTCGTCGAGATTCACCGTGAAACGGCGTGGCCCGTAGTCCAGGACCGTCCGGCCATCGGCGTCGAGACCCAGGTCCGGCACGATCCGGTCGGCGAGTTGCTCGGGGCTCAGGCCGCGGGCGGCGGCTGTGCCGGCGAGTTGCTGGGAGGCGTGCTCGCGTAGACCGGCGGTTGACGCTCTGCGGCTGAGCCGATGCAGTTGGGTCAGGGCGAAGTCGGTGCCGATCGCGGCGAGCACGTCCATCGCGGCGCGGATCCGGGTGCTGGCGGACGACCATTGCGGGAGTACGGCGACCAGGTCGGCGACGGTGGTGTCGTCACCGAGAGCGGCGATGGACACCAGCGCGATGCCGCTCTTCGGCGCGTATTCGGCCGTGCGCCACTGCTCGAGGACGGCCCAAGCAAAAGCGCCCAGCTGTCGTGGCTCGCAGATGTCACGGGCGGCAATGAGCTCCGGTCGCGGCTTGGTGATCGTGGAGAGGGCGAGCAGCACACACAGCCGGTGGACCGCCTCCGCAGCCAGTGTCTCGCCGGTGTCGCGGACGGTGACCGCGGGAAGCTTGGCGGGGATCAGCCATTCCGGCAGGTCTGGTTCCCGCGGCAGCACGCCGGCCAGAACCGGTGGCACCACGCCCTGCGGGCCGGGGGAAGGCAGACCGGCGATCGCGTGGACGCGGGCCCGCCCGTCATCGTCGAGGGCCGCCAGCGACTGGGGGTACGCGAGAACGTGGTCACGCAGCAACTCGATGACGAGTGGCTCGGTGGCTCTGGTGAGCAGTGCCCGCAGCGCCAGCTGGGGATCGCGCTTGGCCGCCGCCAGCAACGCCGGCCGGAAGTACTGGCGCTCGACCCGGTCCACGACGAGCCCGAACGCCTCCTCGGTCGGGATCGCGGCCAGCGCGGCCACGGCCCGTTTCACGTTGTCCGCGCCGTCGATGCCACGGTAGTAGTCCTGCTGGTCCAGCATCGTCGCCCACCCGGCGCCGAGCCCGCCCCCGCCGTTCGCGACGATCTCCTCGGCCCGGGCGCGGCCCGGCCCGGCCAGGTGCGGGATCCACCGCGGCTCGGTGAGCACCATCGCGCCGAACAGGTCACGCGACACCGCGTCGTCGCGCTCGGCGAGGACACGCAGAACCCGCAGCGGGTAGCGGGTCAGCACGCCCGACTTGAGCAGGTTCCCCGGCCGCCACGGCTTCTCGTCGAGGTGGTCGCGGACCAGGATCCGCATCGCGTCGTCGCTGGGTGTGCCGGCGACGAACCGGGCCGCATCCGGGTTGAGCCGTGTCGGCTGGTTCAGGGCGCTGAATTCGTGCAGGTAGAGCAGTGCCAGATAGAAATCGTCAGCCAGAAAGGTGACGGCGGCCGGTCCCACACCGTCCAGCACCGTGAGGGCGTCCCCGGGTTCCTCGAAGCCGAGCATCGTCCGGCGGATCGCGCCGCGCAGTTGCTCGAGATGTTCGGTGCGGCTCGCGGCCAGTAACAGGATCCCGGACATCGCGCGGTGATCGGCCTGGATCCACTCCTCCCGGCCGGGCTCGTCGAACCATGCCGCTGCCGCCGCGCAGTCCTCGTCCACCCAGTCCTGCCGGGTCGGCATCAGGTAGGAGGCCAAGATGCGGCCGGCCGGGAAGCTCCGATGCCCGGCCAGGACGGATTCCGCCTCCCTGTAATCCCGGTCCGACGCGACCGCGAGGTGACGCCGGACCGCCCGGGC
>Ga0233383_1000994_pt1 | contig 10306 bp, 9 predicted proteins | sample ElkDunMinimDraft_14_FD_191542 | JGI IMG/M metagenome (GOLD analysis project Ga0233383, IMG submission 191542) | Fecal eukaryotic communites from dung pellets of Tule Elk in California, USA - Elk Dung G16 | ecosystem: Host-associated > Mammals > Digestive system > Large intestine > Fecal | place...
GAGCGCCTGCGGGTCCCGGTCGATCCCGACGACCCGCACGTCCTCGAACGCCCGCAGGATGCCCTCGGAGTGACCGCCCATGCCCAGCGTGCAGTCGACGAGGACGGCCCCGGGCGCCTCGAGTGCAGGCGCGAGGAGGTCGATGCACCGCTGCAGGAGGACCGGCACGTGCCGTGTCCCTGCCTCTGACTGGTCGTCCATCGGTCCCCCTCTCCCGTTCGGTGCTGGTGCTGATGTGACAGATGAGGCTGGTGTGACTGGTGATACATGTGGATGGCCGAACGGTCCCTCCACCGTCCGGCCAGATCCCCCACCGACCCTCTGGCGCCGGGGAAGTGGCGTCAGAGCGGACGGGGGGAGGTCTCGTCGGGCGGAGCGAGGGCTGCGGGTCGGGGATCTACGGAGTCCACTCCCGGTCGGGCGGGGTGGGGACGAGGACTGCGGACGGACAGGAGACGTGGAGCCAGGTGGTCTGGCGCGCCGGCCGACGGCTCAGAACGGGCCGTTCGGGAAGACCTCCTCGGTCGTGTCGGCGTAACCCGCCTCCTGCTCGGACAAGTAGGTCTCCCACGCGGTGAGATCCCAGATCTCGACGCGGGTACCGGTGCCGATGACGGCGACGTCCCGGTCGAGGCCGGCGTACGTGCGCAGCATCGGCGGGATGGAGATGCGGCCCTGCTTGTCCGGGAGCTCGTCGCTCGCCCCGGACAGGAACACGCGCAGGTAGTCCCGCGCCTGCTTGCTCGTGACGGGCGCGGTCCGCAGCTGGTCGTGCATCCGGCGGAACTCGTCCATCGGCAGCACGAACAGGCAGCGCTCCTGCCCGCGCGTCATGACGAGGCCCCCCGCCAGCTGCGGCCGGAACTTCGCCGGGAGGATGAGGCGGCCCTTGTCGTCGAGACGCGGGGTGTAGGTGCCCAGGAACGGCGCGAAGGAGCCGTAGGCGCCTGTCGAGTCATACGACACCTCACTCCCCTCCTGGTCGTCTGCAACCCCTGGTCGAGGGCCTCTCGCGTGGCCGGTCCCGGCACTGCGGACCACCCCGTGATCGAGCCCGGTCCCGGTCTCTCCACGTGCCTCCACGGTACTCCACTTCCCTCCACCACCGTCTTGTCAAGACCCCAAGTTCACCCGTCCGATGCGCGTCTGCGCAGGTCAACGGCGTGGAGCGAAGTGGAGGGGTCGGCGCGTCACGTCGGGGCGGGAATCGTTCGCCGTGGCGGGATCCCCGGACGAACCGGTGGCAAGACGGCAATCCGACGGCCCGGGACGTCGGCGACAGGCCCGCCGAGGGCGTGCGGGGAGCGAAGTGGAGGGGATCGCCGCAGACCCGGCCGGGCGACGCCGCTTAGGCCGTCCGGGTGCACGCTCCGCCCCGGCGGGGCCTCGTGCGGGCGCCGCGGTGGACCCCGCACCCGGCCGGCTGCGGGTGAACCTCACCCCATGAGGGCTACGGCGTGCGTACTCTCGTCCCAGTCCGCCGAGGGAGTCGCACCCATGCAGTCACTGCCGTCACCGGACGAGCTCGACCGGCTCGTCGACACCACCACCCGCCTGCGTGCCGGTATCGAGTCGGTCATCACCGGGCGGCCCGAGCTCGTCCGGACGTCGCTGGCCGTCCTGCTCGCCGAGGGGCACCTGCTCCTCGAGGACGTGCCCGGCGTCGGCAAGACCACCCTGGCCAAGGCGATCGCCCGCAGCATCGACGCCCAGGTCGGGCGCATCCAGTTCACGCCCGACCTGCTCCCGAGCGACCTGACCGGCGTCAACATCTTCCGGGCCCAGACGCACGAGTTCGAGTTCCGTCCCGGCCCGGTGTTCGCGCACGTCGTCATCGGCGACGAGATCAACCGCGCCTCCCCCAAGACGCAGTCGGCGCTGCTGGAGTGCATGCAGGAGGCGCAGGCGACCGTCGACGGCCGCACGTACCCGCTGCCCCGGCCGTTCCTCGTGATCGCGACGCAGAACCCCGTGGAGATGGAGGGGACGTACCCGTTGCCCGAGGCGCAGCGCGACCGCTTCATGGCCCGCCTCACCGTCGGGTACCCGAGCGTGGAGTCCGAGCTCGACATGCTCGACCTGCAGGAGGACTCGGACCCGTTCGCGCGGATGCGTCCCGTGACCGACGCCGCGGAGGTCCAGGGGTTCATCGACATCGCGAGGCGGCTCTACGCCGCACCCGCCGTCAAGCGGTACATCGTGGGACTGGTCACGGCGTCCCGCGACGACGCGGGGCTGCGCCTGGGGGCCTCGCCCCGCGCCTCCATCCAGCTGCTGCGCGCCGCCAAGTCGCTCGCGGCGATGTCGGGCCGCGACCACGTCCTGCCCGACGACGTCCAGGAGCTCGCCGTCCCCGTCCTGGCCCATCGGCTGCTGCCGAGCACGGAGTCACGACTCTCCGGCCGCACGACGCAGGACGTCATCACGGACATCGTCGCGCGCACCCCGCTGCCTGCCGCCGAGCCCGTCGCACGGGCACGGCGCGCGCTGGGCTGATGCGTCGGCGTCCGACGGCACGCGGCTGGGCACTGGCCGCCGCAGGCGTCATCGCGCTGCAGACCGGGATCGGGCTCGGTTCGCTCGACCTCGTCCGCATCGGCATCCTGCTCCTCGCCGTCCCGGTGACGGTCTTCCTGGCGGAGATCGTGCTGGACGCCGCGCGGGGCCGGCGGGGTCTCGAGGTGCACCGGGAGGTCCGGCCCGACCCCGTGCACGCCGGCCAGGACGCCGACGTCCTCGTCGACATCCGGGCGACCGACCGCGCCGGCCGAGCGCGCCTGGCCGGGCTGCGCTTCTCCGAGCAGGCGGCCGTCGAGCTCTCCGGCGGTCGCGCGCTGCGCGCCCGGGTCTCGCGACGTGCCGACCACGCCACCGTCCGCTACCCGGTGCGGGCCACGCAGCGCGGACGCTGGCCGCTCGGCCCCCTGGTCGTCACCCGGACCGACACGTTCGGGGTCGTGCGCTCGCGCACCACGCTCGGACCCGAGTCCCAGGTCGCCGTGTGGCCCGCCGTCGCGGCGCTGCCGGCACCGTCCGACGTGCTCGTCGGGGAACCGGACCGCGTGGCGCTCGGGGCACGGACGCCGTCGACAGACGACGCCAACCTGCGCGACTACCGCGAGGGCGACGACCTGCGCCGCGTGCACTGGACGTCGAGCGCACGGCGCGGCACCATGCTCGTCCGGTCCGACGAGCGGGCCGGCATGCGTCCCGTGTCCGTGCTGCTCGACCTGCCGGTGCGGTCGGCCGCGACCGAGTGGACGATCTCGCTCGCGGCCTCGATCGCGCTCGCGATGCTCGACAGCGGACATCCCGTACGCCTTGCGGCGTCCGGCTTCCGCGGCGCGCCGAGCGCCGGCTCGACGGGTGGCTCGTCGCCGTACGTGCACGCCCGCCAGGGACCTGAGTCGCGCGCGGCGCTCCTCGACCTCACACTGGATCTCGTGCCGGCTCGCACGTCCACCGACGCGGAGGCTGCTCTTCTCGACGCCGTCCGCGTGCTCGACACGTCCCAGGCCGCCGGCGAGATCGTCGTGGCGGTCACGGGGCCGCTGTCACCGGCAGGCTGCGCCGCGCTCGCCCACGTCGCCGACGTGGCGCAGGGCTGGGCCGTCGTCCGCGCCGACGGCCGCCACGCGGGCGACGCCCGGGACGCGCAGCACACCGCGACCGTGCTCCGGCGCTCGGGCTGGCGGGTCGCGGAAGCGACCACGGGCGAGAGCCTCGTCGAGTGCTGGCTCCGACTGCTGGGGAGCGCACGATGAACCCGACGCCGGAGCAGGGGGCACGCGCCGTCCTGGGGTCGGTGCTGTGCGTCCTGGCGACCTGGGCGAGCCTGCTCGCGCTCACCGGCCTGGTCGCGGGGGGCCGGTGGTTCGCGGTCGCGTGCGTGGGCGTGCTGGTCGTCGCCACGGCGACGACCCTCACGCGCGCCGCCACGCGCCGCTGGTGGGCTCCCACGGCGGTCGGGGCGACGGTCGCGCTCGTCGGCGTGGTCCTGCGCTACGGCGCCCCTCCGGGCCGCCCGCAGTTCCTGCCCGACCTCGACGCCGTCGGACGGGCCTGGGCGACCGCGCGGCAGGGCGTCGCGGTCGTCAACGACTCGTTCGTCCCCATGCCGGACGTACGACCCGGCGAGATGCTGCTCGTCGTCGGAGGGCTCGCCGTCTACCTGCTGCTCGACGCCGCGGTGCTGGCGCTGCGGTTCCCGGCCCTGGGTGGCGCCCCGCTCCTCGCGCTGTGGGTCCCCGCGATCGCGTTGGGCTTCCCCGCCGGTGCGGCACCGATGTTCTGGACGGCTGCGAGCTACCTCGCGCTCCTCGCCTACGGCGCCGCGCCGCTGCGCGCGCACGCCGGACGGCTGCAACGTGTCGGCACCGCGGCTGCCGCGGCGGTCGCACTGGCCGGGACCGCTATGGTCGCCGGACCACCGCTCATGGACGTTCCCGGGTGGGCCAGCGTCGCGCTGCCGACGTTCGGCGACGGCCCGGTCGGCCCGTTGGAGCTGAGCGACGACCTCGACCTGCGCGAGAGCCTCGGCATGCGCTCGTCGCAGGTCGTGCTCACGTACCGGGTGACCGACCCCTCCCTGCCCGAGGAGCTCGGCACGGGTGACGCTCAGGACGGCACGGGCGCGAGCGACGCGACGGACCTCGGGCCCGACGCGGCGGGCGCCACGCCGACACCGGCCGCCGGCCCGGCCATCGACGCGCGGCTCGTCGGGCCGCTGCGCGCGTTCACCATGGCGACGTTCGACGGCCGGGGGTGGGAGCGGACCGAGAGCGACGCGCTGGACGTCTGGGACCCGACGGCGCTGCTCGCGTCCGACCCGCGGCTCGTCGGGACCCCGCCCGACCCTGCGGCCGGCACGCTCGCCCAGGTGGACCTCGAGGTGGGGGCGCTGCGGGAGCGGCGGCTGCCCGTCAGCACGTTCCCGCGCACGGTCACCGTCGACGGCCAGTGGGGCTACGACCCGCTGCGCGACGAGGTCGTCGGGCAGCGGTCGACGGGTGACGGGCTCACCTACTCCATGCTCGTCCAGGTGCCCACGCTCACCGCCGGCGACCTGCGGACCACGGACGTCGGCACGCCGACCGAGGGCGACCTGTACACCGCGGTGCCGGACACCGCACACCGGGAGGACATCGCCGCGCTGGCAGCCGAGGTGACCGCGGGTGCCGCCGGCCCGTACGACCAGGCGCTCGACCTGCAGACGTGGCTGCGCTCGGCGGCCAACTTCACGTACGACACGCGCGTCCCGCCGGCACGGACGTCCGACGCCGTGTGGGACTTCCTCGAGGACCGCCGCGGGTACTGCGTGCAGTTCGCCACGGCGATGGCCATGATGGCGCGGACCCTGGACATCCCGTCCCGCATCGGCGTCGGGTTCCTGCCCGGCGAGCGGAACGACGACGGCACGTACGTCGTGACCGGACGTCTCGCGCACGCCTGGCCGGAGCTGTACTTCGACGGGTTGGGATGGGTGCGGTTCGAGCCGACACCTGCGTCCCAGAGCGGCCCTCCCCCGGCCTGGGCGGACCCGTTCAGCGGCATCACCGCCCCCGGCTCGATCCCCGAGGAGCTCGCCGCCAACCGACCCACGGCACTGCCGAGCGGTGCGGCCACCGCCCCGCCCTCCACGTCGCCCGTCGCCGAGACCGAGAACAGCGCATGGGTCCCCGCGGCGATCACGGCAGGTCTCGTCCTGCTCGCAGCCGGCACCGCGCTGGTCCTCGCGCTCGTCGTCCGCCGCCGCCGACGGCACGTCACGACGCCGGAGGAGGCCTGGAACCTCCTACGGCGGGACCTCGCGCGGGTCGACGTGCGGTGGTCCGACGCGACGAGCCCGCGAGGCGCCGTGCGTCAGGTCCAGCACGCCGTGGACGCCCGCGGGGGGCGCGAGCTCGACGCGTCCGCGCATGACGCCCTCGAGCAGCTCGCGCGGGTCGTCGAGCGAGCCCGCTACGCGCCGTCGCCACCCGAGCACAGCGCGGACCTCCTGGACCTCTGGGTCCAGGAGGCGAGGGGCGGGGTACGCACCGCGCTCGCTCAGGACACCCCGGCACCGCCGGTCACGACGAACGCCTGACCGGGCACGTCGGCCTGGGGGGCACACGCCCGGCGGCGTCGCCCCGGGTCGTCCAGGGCCCGGCCGTGCGGCGTCATGGCGCTGCTTCGTGGCGCGGCTCGATGACACTGGGTGGTGCCGGCGTCGCGGACGCCGTGTCTCGGGCAGTGACGGCGCGCGTCCGGCGTCAGGGAGCGCTGCGGGACGGCGTCAGGAAGCGATGCGGGACGTGCTCAGCGCCCGTCCCCGTCACGGCGGCGGTCCCACCGCTCCTCGAGCCGCGACATGAACCCGCGCTTCTTCGACGACGGGGCCGAGGCCCGGCGCACCGAGCCGTCCGGGGCGACCGTGCCCTGCGGACCGGCGCGCTCGGCGCGGGGCGCGGCGAACGCGAACGCGACCGCCGCGAACATCACGACGAACCCGATGGCGCCGACCCAGGGCTGCGAGGTCGCGGCGCCGACGACGAGCAGCAGCAGCCCGGCTGCGGCTCCCACACCGGCGACGACGTAGCGCGTGACGGGTCGATGCCCGCCGCGTCGCGTGAGCGTGTTGGCGAGTCGAGGGTCGTCAGACGTGAGCTGGCGCTCCATCTGCTCCAGCACGCGCTGCTCGTACTCGGAGAGTGGCATCCCGACCCCCGTCGCACTCCGGTGGACTATGTGGCCTCAGGATAGATCGGCTGGCACCAAGGTGGTAGTCGAGCGACCGTCGGCAGGGCGATCATCATGCGGCACGGAACGGTGCCGACGCCACCACCGGGGCGGTATCCGCCCCGGTTTCACCTGACAATCGCGACCTGGCCCTCCTCCGAGGGCGCTGCATCGCTCGCGAGGGCGTCCCGGACCGCGTCGACCAGGTCCTCTGCCGCGCACAACGACCGCTCCGCACGGGCCTGGGTGACCGCCTCGAAACGCCCTGCGTCGACCGCGGCACGCAGCGTCGCGCCCTGGGCGAAGAGCGCCGACAACCGGTGCAGCTCGGGTGCGACCGCGTCGAGCATCCCCCACACGGTCCGCGGCGCACCGCGACCCGACGGACGCCCCCGGGCGGCGACGAGCGCCGCACCCGCGCGCAGGGCGGCCAGGTGCGCGTGGGAGAACATCTCCCACGGCTCGCCGGAGAACTGGGCAGCGAGCAGCTCGGCGTCCGCGCGCGCCAGGAGCTCCGCACTCTGCGGCGGAACCGTCGCTGCGTGCAGCAGGCTCACCCGTCCGACCATCGCCCGCACCTCCCGTCGCGGCGGTCCGTCCGCCTGGTCCATCTTCGAACACCTGTTCGAACCCGTCAACACCCGACCACCTCCTGGTCCCGCCGCCCCGGAGACCCGTCCTGCCCCGCGCCGCCCCGGTCCGCCCGCGGCGCCCTCACCACGTACGGTGACGGCGTGGCTGCCCGACGTCGTGACCCATCGTCCCGCCGACCACCGACATCCCGGTCCGCCCCGACGTCGCCCCCGTGGCCGGTCGGCCCCGTCCCCGTGGCCACGGGCACCGTGGAGGTCGTGCCCGAGCCCGGCCGTCCGCGCGCCGCCACCCTGCTCGTCAACGGCGTCCCGAGCTCGTTCGTCGACCTCGACGACCCGGGCCTGCTCGACTTCGAGTACATGCAGCAGGCGGCCGCCGTCGTCGAGGTGCTCGCCGACCGGCGCCCGGACCTGACCGTGCTGCACCTGGGTGCCGGCGGCTGCGCGCTGGCCCGTGCGCTGGCCCATCGGCACCCGGAGTCGCGCCAGCTCGCCGTGGAGCTGGACGGGGACGTCGCGCGCCTGGCGCGGGAGTGGTTCGAGCTGCCCCGTGCCCCGCGGCTGCGCCTGCGCACGGGAGAGGCGCGGGCGGAGCTGAGCGGGCTCGCCGACGCCACGTACGACGTGGTGGCCCGTGACGTGTTCGCCGGCGACCGGACACCCGACCACCTCACGACGGTGGAGTTCGCGCGCGAGGTGCGGCGCGTGCTGCGACCCGGGGGCGTCTACGTCGCGAACTGCGCGGACCGACCCCCCCTCGCCCTGGCGCGCGCCGAGCTCGCGACGCTGGCCGCCGTCTACCCCCACGTCGGCGTCGTCGCCGAGCCGGCGCAGCTGCGCGGGCGGCGCTACGGCAACCTGCTGCTCGTCGCCACCGACGACCCCGACCTCCTCGACGACGCCGGCCTGGCACGGACGCTGCGCACGCTCCCGGTCCCCGCGCGCCTCGTGGCAGGCGACGAGGTGCGCACGCTCACCGGTGCGGCCGCACCCCGGCACGACCCGCCGCCGACCGACGGGCCGGCACCGCCCGACGAGCCGCACCCGGCCCGCGACCCCGCCGGGTGACGGGCCCGGGCACGGCACAGGGTCGCACCCGGGCGGGTGCGACCCTGTGCGCCGCAGGTGCCCGGCCGAGGCCGGGCAGTGGTCACAGCGGGCGGACGTGCTCCGCCTGCGGACCCTTCTGACCCTGCGTGATCTCGAACTCCACGCGCTGACCCTCGTCCAGCGAGCGGTAGCCCTGCGTGTCGATGGCCGAGTAGTGGACGAAGACGTCGGCGCCGCCGTCGTCCTGGGCGATGAACCCGTAGCCCTTCTCGGCGTTGAACCACTTGACCGCGCCCTGTGCCATGTCCTGCATCCTTCTGTCCCACCGGGTGACCGCCGCGGACCGGTGCCCGTGGCGTGCCGCAGCGCCTCACGTCCGGCACCGGGTGGTGCGATCCCCGGCCAGCCGGGGACCCGATGGTTCCGCGCACCGCGCCCCGGGGGGCGAGGGGCAGCGGGCCGGTCGAGCGTCCGTACGCCACTGCAACGGTGAGCATCCTCGCACGTCGGGTGTGGCGTACGCCACGAAATCCGACGACTCCCGGGCGGGGGTCACAACGATCCGGTCACGACGGACGCGCCGCGCACCTCAGGGAGTGGGGCCGTCCCCGCCGCCCTGGTCGGTCTGCTCGGCGAGGAACCGCTCCAGCTCGGCGCCGATCTCCTCGGCGGTCGGCAGGTCGGTCGCCTGCGCCAGCAGGCTCGTGCGCCCGACGCTGCGGGTGAACGCGTCGTACTGCTCCTCGAGCGCCTGCACCACCGCAGCGACCTCGGACGAGCCCTCGACCTGCCGCTCGACCTCCTGCATCACCTCGGCCGCCGCCGGCTCGAGCGAGGAGAGCCCCAGGTCGAGACCCGTGGCCCGCTCCACGTGACGCAGTCCGGCGAGCCCGGCCGCAGGGAACGACGACTGCGCGAGGTAGTGCGGCACGTGCACGGCGAACCCCATCGCGTCGTGGCCGGACTCCCCCAGGCGCAGCTCCAGCAGCGCGGACGCGCTCCCCGGCACCTGCACCGTGCCGAACATCGACGTGTGGTCCGCCACGAGCTCGGCGCGGGTCGCGTGCGCGGTCACCGACACGGGCCGCGTGTGCGGCACCCCCATCGGGATGCCGTGCAGCCCGACCACCAGCGGGACGTCGAAGCGCTCGACGACCTGGCGGACGGCGGCGACCCAGCGCTCCCACTGCAGGTCCGGCTCCAGGCCGTGCAGGAGCAGGTACGGCACGCCCTGCGCGTCGCGCAGCAGGTCGACGACCAGCTCGGGGGCGTCGTAGTCGGTCCAGCCGGAGTCGAACGTCATCACGGGGCGCCGGCCGCGGTAGTCGACGAGCTGGTCGACGTCGAAGGTGACGAGGCGCTGCGCGTCACCGAGGGCGGCGAGGTGGTCCGCGGCGACCTGCCCGGCGTGACCGGCGTCGACGAACCCGCGCACGGCGTGCACCAGCACGGGCCGCGCACCGCGCCGCGCGGCGTCGTCCACGCTCGCGGCGACGTCGGGGTCGACGTCGTAGATCTCCCGGGGGTCCAGCATCGCTCTCCACTCACCTCTCGTCGTGGTGTCGAGCGGTACAACACCGCCGCGGGTCGGCCTCTTCCCGGCCTGCGGCGGTGTCCGTCAGCGACCGGGCAGCCGGACGACCTCGACGAAGAACTCGTCGATCTGCCGCACGACGTCGATGAACCGGTCGAAGTCGACCGGCTTGGTGACGTACGCGTTGGCGTGCAGCGAGTAGCTGCGCACGACGTCCTCCTCGGCCTCCGACGTCGTCAGGACGACGACGGGGATGGCGCGCATCGTCTCGTCGGACTTCATGGCCTCGAGCACCTCGCGCCCGTCCATGCGGGGCAGGTTGAGGTCCAGCAGCACGAGGTCCGGCGTGGGGGCGTCGGCGTGCTCGCCCTCCTTGCGCAGGAACTCCAGGGCGCTGACCCCGTCCGCG
>Ga0233383_1001000_pt1 | contig 10283 bp, 7 predicted proteins | sample ElkDunMinimDraft_14_FD_191542 | JGI IMG/M metagenome (GOLD analysis project Ga0233383, IMG submission 191542) | Fecal eukaryotic communites from dung pellets of Tule Elk in California, USA - Elk Dung G16 | ecosystem: Host-associated > Mammals > Digestive system > Large intestine > Fecal | place...
CGAGCCCGCGTCGCGGACCGTCCAGTCCCCACCGGCCTCGCGCATGAACACCAGGTGCAGCTGGGAGAGCGTCGCGTCGTTGATGTGCAGGGCGCAGTTCTCCGAGCGCCCGAAGGTCAGCTGGCCTGTGCCCGTGCGGGCGGGCGCGAGCGCCATCACCAGCGCCTCGCCCAAGCCGCCCGGCTGCTCGGAGTTGGCCCGGGTGAGGACCGTGGTCTGCTTCGCGTCGCGAGGGACCGCCCACGCGCCGGGCTCCCACACCAGCCACTGGAACGGCAGCTCGGAGGTGAGGGCGGCCAGCCCCAGGCTGGCGTAGCGATGGCTCAGCGCGGAGAGGAGGAAGCTCTTCATACGGCACTCTCGTCGAGATCGGGGAAGACCTTCCGGCGCAGCGGCCAGTAGGCCTTGTGCAAACCAAGGTTCAGGGGATCCGCCTTGAGGGCCCGCTCGAGCTCCTCCAGCGCCTCGGAGAACCGCCCACGGGCCTCCCAGGCGCGCGCGGTCACCTCGTGGATGCGCGAGCGGCTGGCGCCACCGGCGTGGCGGGAGAGGTACTCGTCGCGCGCCGCGGCCAGTTCGGTCACCGAGATCCCCGCGCGGATGGCCTGGGCCACGCCCGCGAGATCCCCGCGCTCGGCATCCAGGCGCGCGCGCGATCCGGGCTGGAGCAGTCGTGCCGCCGCCTCCCGCACCCGCGCCTGCGCCTTCTCGAGCTCCTGGCGCTGCCGCGGCGAGAGCCTGCGGCCCAGCGGCGCCTCCAGGACGCTCTCGATCTCGCGCACCCGCCGGCGGATCTCCGGGATCGGCGCGCCGTTGCGCAGCTGCAGGAAACCGTAGGGATCCTCCTGGCGCCCGTCGCCGTAGCTGCGGACCAGCCGATCGATGCCGGGATCGTCGCCCACCGCGGGGGTCGCCGAGGCGGGAGGCGGGGTGAGTCCGCGCGCACAGGCCATCAGCAGCGCGCGCACCTCGTCCGAGGCCTTCACCGGCTGCACCCAGTGGCCCGGCGCGGTCCCCCACTCCCGCGCCTGCTGAGCGGTCACGTGGCCGACCACCTCGAGCGTCACGGGCGTGGAGCCGCCGGGCAACTCGAGCTCCGCCGCGCCCCTCCAGCGCGAGGGCAGCGCGGGGCCGGGGTCCTCCAACAACAGGCCACCCGAGGACACCTGCACGCAGGGCAGGCGCAGCGCCCCCCGTCCCGGTGGGGACAGCCGCACCGTGAAGAGGGTCCGCAGTGCGGGGCGCTCGGCGCGCGGCGGCGGGCGGGGGGTCGGCGTGGCGGCGGAGGTCGCCGGCGGCGGCGTGCCCGGGCTGCTCGCGGGATTCGCTCCGAGCCTGCCCAGGGCCGGCAGGTTCACCGACGAGGCCCGCCGCGCGCGGAAGGCCGAGAGCCACTCCTGACGCATCTCGTCCGCCGAGGAGAAGCGGCCCTCGGGCTTCTTGGCCAGCGCGCGCATCACCACGTCGGAGACCGCTTGGGGCACCAACGGGTTGATCGACGAGGGCGAGGCCGGGACGTCCTGCTGGTGGGACATCAGGACCGCCAGCACCGTGGGTCCGGTGAAGGGCAGCACGCCGGTCAACAGCCGGTAGGCGATGATCCCCACCGCGTACAGGTCCGCGCGCGCGTCGACCTGATCCCCGGCGACCTGCTCGGGGGCCATGTACTCGGGCGTCCCCACCAGGGTGCCGGCCACGGTCTGACCGCTGCCCGGGCCGCCCAGGACCTTGGCCACGCCGAAGTCGAGGATCTTGAGCTGCTCGCGCCCCTGCGGGTCGGTCACCAGCTGCAGGTTGTCCGGCTTCAGGTCGCGGTGCACCACCCCGCGCACGTGCGCTGCGCTGAGCCCCGCGAGCATCTGGCTCACCAGCTCGCAGACCCGCGCCGGCGCCATCGCCCCGTCTTCCAGGGCCTTGGTGAGCGAGCGCCCGGAGAGGTACTCCATCACCAGGTAGTGCAGGTCCGGGGGCGCGTGGCCCAGGTCACGCACCGCCACGATCGAGGGGTGGCCGATCCGGCTGGCCGCGCGGGCCTCGGCGTGGAAGCGCTCCACCAGGGCCGCGTCCGCCGCGAGCGAGGGGTGCAGGACCTTGATCGCCACCAGGCGATCGTCGGTCCCCTGCGCGAGGTACACCGCGCCCATCCCACCCTGCCCGAGCTGCCTCACGAGCAACCACTCGTTCAGCCAGCGCCCCACCAGGTTGCCCATGGCCGGCATCGCCGCGCGCGCCTGGGGGGAGTGCATCGTGTCCCCACAAGACTCCCGTTCCGCAGCGTCGCTGCAGACCTCGTTGGCCGCATGGGCGGAATGGCAAATCGCGCAGCGCAAGACTGATCAGATCCGTGGCGTTCAGTATCCGCCAACGCCCCCCGTTGAGCGGTACATCCAGGGGGTGAGGCTAGCGCGGAACGGCCGTCCGGACCACGGTCACTGCGGGAGGTGTCGCTCCCGCAGGACCGGAACACGGCTCAGCCCGGACACGCAGCCGGTCGCGCGCTACAGGTCGCCCAAAGGCCGCTTCCCTCGTTGCGCGCCTCTTCCTGAACTTTCAGGAACTCGTCCACGCGCCCGTCGCCCCCGGGCGGCAGGTGCAGCACGCAGCCATAGCCCTGGCGCACCAGCTCGCGGTTCACGTCCTGGCCGTCGACCTTGACGTAGACCAGCGCGCGCTCGTAGCGATCGGTGCAGACCTCCCCGTAGCTGATGGAGATCTTCCGCCCCTCCACCAGGCCGCGATTGAACGCGGCGGCCTGCGCCCCGAAGCACTCGTTCTTGCCGCCGGTGATCTCGGGCGTGTCGACCAGCAGGTAGCGCAGCCGCTCCCCGCTCTCGAGCTCCACCGTGTCCCCGTCGATCACGTGGGAGACCACGCCCTCCGAAGGCCCGCAGGGCGACCCGCAGCCGGAGAGCCACGCGGCCGCTGCTCCGCAGAGGAGCAGGCCGGCCGCGCGAGGGACGTCACGGCCCACAGACATTCGCCGCTCCCGGCGTCCCGCTGTCGCCATCGCCGTAGGCCGTCGTGCCGGGGCAGTAGTTCGCCGCCACGTCGTTTCCGGTCACGCTGCGATGGGCCGGCTTCACCTGCGAGGAGCGGCCGGCGGGGACCGCCGAGCTCCAGCTCACCTCGTCGAGCGTGTTGCCGTTGAGCGAGATGACGATGCTGCCGCTCGAGTTGCCCAGCGAGAGGCTGGTGGTGCGGAACACCCCCGGCAGGCCGCCGTTCGCCTCGGGATCGTCGCTGCGCGCGAAGACCAGGTAGTCGCCCGCCTGGACCTCGACGCAGTCGGCCCCCTGGATGATGCCGGTCGCGGCGGCGCCGATCTGCACGCCGTTGAGATCCACGTTGCGCTGCACGTAGACCTCGAACCACTCACCCTGCGTGTCGACGACCGCGGTGGGGTCGGCCATGTACTCGTTGATCACCAGGTCGCCGACCACCGGGTTCACGATGGCGCGCGCGGTGTCGGTCCCCGGGATCTTGCACTGGCCGTTCGGCAGCGGGATCGGGCAGGCCACGTTCGGCGCTCCGGGCGTGCCGAAGTCACCGTTCGCCATGGGGCTGATCGCCGGGCAGAAGTTGTCGGCGCTGTCGTTGCTCGCGGCGTCCAGCAGCCCGGAGGAGAGCTGGTGGGACTTGCCGGGACGGTCGCTGCCGTAGGTCGCGACGTCCACGATGGTGTCGCCCGCGCGCAGGGCCAGGGTTCCGCCCGCGTTGGTGAGGCTGCGGGAGAAGGTCGCGAGCACGTTGTTCAGGCCGCCGTTCGCCGCCGGGTCGGACTTGCGCGCCAGCACCGCGTACCCACCCGCGCCCACGGTGAGGCAGGACTCGGACCCGCCGAGCAGCGCGCCATCCGCGTCCGCCGAGCCGACCTTCAGACCGTTGAGATCCACGGCGCGGTTGGGCGCGTACACCTCGAACCACTCGCCGCTCGCGTCGAGCACGGCGTTGGGGTTCGCCATGATCTCGGTGATCACCAGGTCGCCCGGACCGGGGACCACCGGCGCCCGCAGCTGGCCGCTCACCAGGTCGCGGCACTGACCGCCGGGCGCACCGCCGCAGACCCCGTTGGCGGCGCCAGGGGTCCCGAAGTGCGTGCCCTCGTCGTCGTAGGCCGACGCCGACGTGGTGCACCAGCTCTCGGCCTCGTCGTTGCCGGTGGCGTCCGGGGCCACCGCGCCGTTGAGCTCGTGACTGTGACCTTCGCGGCCGCCGTCCGCATACACGACCTCGTCGAGGAGGACGGTGCCGCACTTGAGCGCGATGCGGCCGGTGGTGTTGGCCATCGCGCCCAGCGACTTGCCGTAGCTGTAGTCCAGCCACGAGGGCAGCGTCGCGCCCGCGTCGGGGTCGGAGCCGGCGACCGCCTCCGCGTCCCCCAGGGTGAGGTAGCCGCCGGCGGGGACCGTGACCGAGATCACGCGGTGGCGCTTCTCGCCGCTGCCGTCCGCCTTGCTCAGCGCCAGATCGATGCCCTGCAGATCGACCGGATCGGAGCCGGGGTTGTGGATCTCGAACCACTCCTTGCCGGCGTCCGTCCCGACCGGGTTCTTCATGAACTCGGTGATCACCAGGTCGCCCGGCATCAGCTGCGCGCATTTGTTGTTCGCTGGGGCGGGGCCGGGGGTACAGGCAGCCAGGGTCGCGGCGCCGAACACGAGCGCGACCCGCTTGATCAGGAGCTTCATGGGGACCTCGAGCAGAAGTGGGTGAAGGCTTGCGGTGACTTGAGACCAGCGAGGGGGGTTCAGTCCGGCTCGTCGGGAAGGGGAAGTTCGCCGCCGCCGAAGTCCAGGCCCAGATCGCCGGACGGAGTGGGCTCGGAGGCGAGATCGATGGACCCGGTGCCGGCCGCGGGGCGGGTCGCCTCGGGGAGCGGCTTGGGCGGCTCGCCGAGGCTGCCGAGGACCACCGGGGTCCCGGGCGTCATCACCTGGCTGGGCAGGTGGACGACCAGCTGCAGGACCGTCCGGCGACGGTACTTGTTCGTGTACTTGCTCACCCAGCCGTGGATCTGGACGTACTCGCCCTTGTACTTGTCCGGCTCGATGGCGTTGAAGACGTCCTTGTCGAAGATGACGACGTCCAGGTTGTTCCCGCGGCTGCGGCTGAGCGTGATGATGCTCGGCCCCTTCTCACCGCGCTTGACCTCCTGCACCGTGCCCAGCACCACGACCTCGCGGCCGACGCGCTTCTCCAGGCGGGCGGGGGCGTCCCAGCGGGTGATGGGGATCCAGACCTCCGGATCGGCCTCGCCCAGCCGCTCGAACGCGTCGATCTGCTCGCCGCGCGCGTTCCACCAGGTGAGCCGCTCCGGGTAGTCCGGGTAGCCCTCCTTGGTCTCGTCCCAGATGCCACGGCGGGCGGCGCGGGCCTCGGCCTCGGCCTGCTGGAACTCCTTGTGGAAGCGGCGGCTCTGGCCGTACTTCGCGTAGTAGGGGCTGTAGCCCGCGCGCACGACCTCGATGTTGTAGTTGACCCACTCGCCGTCGCGCTCGACGAACACGTACGCGAGGTAGCGGCCGTAGAAGTCGCGGATCTCGCCCGGATGGTCGCGCTCGAGGCGCACGCGGCTCACGCCCCGGAAGAACTCTCGCGCGTACTCCGCCGCCTCCTCGCCGAGCGGTGTCGCGGCCTTCACCGGACGGGCCGAGTTGCCGCGCAGCTCCTTCATGTAGGTGTCGAAGCCGCGCGCGTAGGCCTTGCGCTCGCTGTCCTTCTTGAAGGTCTCCTCGGTGTCGATGCCGAGCAGTCGCATCGAGCTCTTCAGCGCGCGCACCCGGATGGTGTCGCCGTCGAGGACGCCCGGGGCGCCCTCGAAGTCGAACTCGCCGATGAGCAGGCCCGTCTTGTCCAGCTGCGACAGCGACTTCTGCAGCTGGGCCTTCTGGTACTTGCGGCCGGACTTCGTACTCGCGCCGCAGCCGCTCCCGGAGGTGACGAGCAGCAGCGCGCTGAGCAGCAGGATCGGAAAGGTGTGCAGGCGCATTTAGAAGCGGGCCTCCATCTCGACGCGGAATCGGTTCTCGGGGTTCGGGCTTCGCGCTGCGGTGCTGGCACGCGCGTCCGTCCACCAGTAGTTGTCGTAGCGGATCCTGAAGCGCCAGGAGCCGGGGGTGTTCCACGTCGCGTCGACCGTGTGCCACAGGCTGCCCTCGCCGCGATCGTTGCGGTACGCCGGGCCCTCGGGCGTGAACTCCACCAGGTCGTCCTCGAGCAGCCGGCTGCGGATGCGCAGGCGGATCTGCGGGATGGGACGGATCGTCAGCTCCACGAGGGCCCGCGCGTCCTGCATGCGCTGCGCGGCGTACATCACCGTGTCGTAGAACGCGTGGTTGTACTGGAAGGTGACGTTGAACTCGCGCATCGGCGCGATGCGCACGCGCGCCCCCACGCGGGTGGCCTCGCCCGAGCACGCGTCCTCGACGTCCGTCCCGTCGCCCGACGTGAGGTCGTAGCAGTTGGTCGCGTCGAAGTTGTCGGACAGGTCCTTGTTGGTGTGGTTCACCCACAGCGACGGCTGGATCAGCGGGAAGTCCACGTAGTCCACGCGCGCGTTCGCCGCGAGGTTGGTCCGCCCGGCGGTCCCCACCACGGTGCCGTCACCGGGCCACAGCCACGCATCGACGAACCCGCGGACCTGCCAGCCCGGGAGGTTGCGGTTCAGGTAGCGCAGCCGGACGCCGGCCTCGTTGCGCACCCGGATCCCCTCGACCGTGTCCGGCTCGGAGATGCCGCGCGAGTACGGGTTGTCGAAGTCGCGCCCGTAGTAGCGAAGCGAGAGCTCCAGCTCCTCCTTCTTGCCGGCGAGCACCGTGCGCTGCAGCGCGCCCCAGTCCCCGCCACGACCCTCGATGCTGTCGAAGGAGCGGGTCACCTCGAGGAAGAGATTGAGCGGACCGACGCCGGTCGCGACGTCGATGCCGACCGCGCCGTAGGCGCCGTTGTCCGGGGTCTTGTTGAACTCCTGCAGGTCCAGCCGCTTGCCCTGACCGGTCAGCGGCCACATCGGCAGCGCCCCGTAGCCGGTCACGCCGATGCGCCCGCGCGAGCCGACCTGGAGCGTGGAGTTGAAGCCCGCGGTGAACTCCTGGAAGACGGCCGGGAAGGTCGTGAAGGAGAAGGGCTGCGTGCTGATGGTGCCGTCCGGGTTGCGCCGGTAGATGGGGGGCGAGCTGCACTCGGCGCCGGGGTTGCGCGGATCGTCGCAGCGGGTCCGGTCCACCAGGTGGTACTGGTACACGTCGCGGTCGTGGTAGGAGGCGAAGCCGGTGGCCGAGAGCGACACGCTCTCGGAGAGCTTGAGGCCCTTCAGCGTGGCCGCGATGCCGCGGAAGCCGTCGCGCCACTGGAAGTCCGACGTCATGTACGACGTCAGCGCGTTTCCGGGACAGGCGCCGGTGTCCGGATCGTAGGAGCCCGGCGCGCAGGTGCGGTCCGGATCCGCGTCCAGGAAGATCGCGTCGTCCTGGTAGAAGCCGTCCGGCGTCAGACGCGTGGTGTTGTCGAGCGTGAGGCGCTGCCCGAAGCCGATGCGGTAGGTCCCGAGCAACAGGTCGTACGGCTCGTTCTTGTAGCGCACCCAGAACTTCGGGACCTGCACCCCGTAGCCGGGCTGCGCGGCGTGCAGCTGGTCGGCCACCGGGTCGTATTCGAGGTGGCCGGGGCGCTGACGGGTGCTCATCGCGAGGACGCCGGCGCTGAAGCCGTGCGGCGCCTTGAGCCGCGCCTGCAGCAGCGCCGGCGGCGCCACCGGGTCCTCGATCATGTACGCGGACATCACGCGGATGCGCCCGGAGACGGGAACCGACTTGCGGGGGTCCTCGATGACCAGCAGGAAGGGCGCGATCTGCAGCAGCTGATCGGCGGTGACCGCGCCGGCCTGGACCAGCTCCTCGATCTCCTGGATGCCGCCCGCCTGGCTGCGGTAGTCGATGATCGCGTCGACCTCCGCGTAGGTGAGGTTGGGCAGGACGTAGAGCTCCTCGCGGGAGGCCGTGTTCAGGTCGACGCCCGTCCGCAGCAGCTCGACGAGCGTCTCGAGCGTCTCCTCGTCGATCTGCCCGTCCTGCTCGAGCTCGTAGAGGTCGAGTTCGCTCTCGATCCGGATGTCCGCCTCGTACTGCACGGCCGACGCAGGAAGCGCGACCAGGAGGCCCAGGACGAAGAGGCGCTGCACGTGAAGACGGGTCATGGCGTACCGGAGGCTGCGGTGCTTCAACTGTCGGGGTGGTCGGCTTGAAGACGGAGAGCCTCCGTCCGACCCACTGGCGCGGGCACCTTACCCACATGGAAGTTCGTTGCCGAACCATCCCAGCCCCCGGAACGGAATTCACCTCCCTGTCACCCGTGGGCGCCTCCACCGCCATGCGTGGCGCAAGCGAGCGAGTTCAAGTAAGCGAGCCCCGATGACGGATCTCGAAACGCGGCTGGTCGAACTCGAGCTGCGCTACACCGAGCAGCAGCACCTGCTCGAGGAGCTGAGCGCCGTGCTGGCCTCGCAGCAGCGCACCATCGACCTGATGGAGGTGCAGCTGCGCCTGATGCGCACCAAGCTCGAGGCCGAGCCCGGCGTCACCGATGCCGGACCGGTCGAGAAGCCACCTCACTACTGATAGAGATCCGTCCGGGTGCCGCGGTGCGCCGTCGGCGACGCGCTCGTGACGCCTCGCGCTCGCGGTCCGGTCGGGGGCCTCCGCCCTCCGGGCAGCTGCTCCGGAACGTGATCGTTTGAGCCCCTACGGATGGCGGGCGGGCCCGGTCCGCAGTCACGCTCGCGCATCGCCCCGGCCGCTCCCTCGAGCCCGGCGAGCGGCCGAGCGCTCCCCGAGGACCGCGCTCGCCCGCGTAGTGCGCCACCCGCCCCGTCGAATCCTGAAGATCCCTTCAGCGTTTGCTCAGGAAAGACCGGCCGGGGCGGTGCCAAGTCCCGCTGCATGAAGGCGATCCATCCGCTCCACCTGGTGCTCCTGCTCGTGGCCCCCGTCGCCCAGGCGACCACCGTTGGGGACGGACGGGTCGTCACGTTGGAGGAGGCGCTGCGCCTCGCGGAGGCAACGGGCGCGGTCGCGGGCGCGCAGGGCGCCGCCAGGAGCAAGGCCCAAGCGGAGCGGGGGCTCTCTCCGATCCTCGGCAATCCGGAGGTGACGCTGCAGCAGGGCTGGGTGGACGACCCGGATCCCGCGGTCGCCGGAAGCCTCTCCCAGCTCTCCGTGAGTCTGCCGCTCAGGCTCTCCGGCCGCGCCCAGGTGCAGGCGGCGAGCGCGGAGACCGACGCCCTGTGGGTGCAGGCCGCGCTGCAACGGCATGACCGCAGGCTGGAGGTGGCGACCGCATGGCTCGCCCTCTGGGCGGTCCAGTCCGCGGCGGAGTCGGCGCGCCAGGAGGTCGAGCTGGCCGCGGCGCTGCTGGGGAAGGTGGACGGTGCCCATCAGCTCGGTGGCGTCACCCGGCTCGAGGTGGCCGAGGCCCGCAGCCATCTCGCAGAGGCCCGGCTTTCGGCGCTGGAGGTCGAGCGCTCACGGGTCTCCGCGCGGCTCGAGCTGGTCCGGACGCTGGGGCTCGCCTCGCAGCCCGAGGTGCGCGCCGAAGGGCCCCTCCCCGGCCTCGGGGCAGCCCCCACCCCGGACGAGCGCCAGTGGCTGCTCGAGGCCGCGTCCCGGCACCCCGCGGTCATCGCGCAGCGCCACCGGGTCCGCGCCGCCGAGGCGCGCATCCGCGAGGCCCGGGCTGCCGCCGGGTGGCAGGTCTCGGTGGGTGCGCAGGGAAGCCTCCAGGCGGGCCGCTATCCCAGCGCCTCGGGACTGCTCGCGCTCACGCCTCCCCTCTTCGAGCGCGGCGCTCGGGAGGCGGCGCTCGCGTCGGCCGAGCTCGCCGAGGCCGAGGGGCAGCTGCGCGAGGTGACGGCCTCCGCCGCCAACTCGATCGCCGAAGTGCTCCACGACGCGACGCACGCGAACGAGGTCCATCGGGTGCTCGAGACCGAGCTGATCCCGTCCTCGAAGCAGGCGGCAGAGCTGGCGCTGCTCCTCTTCGACAACGGCCAGTCCCAGGCCCCGGATGTGCTTCGCGCGCGCCGCGCGCTGAGCTCCGCCCAGCGCCGCCTGGTGGCCGGACGCCTCGAGGCTGCACGCGCCGCCGTGCGGCTCACCCTGCTGCGGGAGCTCCTGCAATGAGGTCCCGCTTCGCCGGCGGATCTCCTGGCCGCCGCGCTCACGCCCTCCTCTCCCACCCCTCACGGCCGACCCACTCCGATCTCATGCACGCCCCCACCGGCTCCGTAG
>Ga0233383_1001001_pt1 | contig 10272 bp, 17 predicted proteins | sample ElkDunMinimDraft_14_FD_191542 | JGI IMG/M metagenome (GOLD analysis project Ga0233383, IMG submission 191542) | Fecal eukaryotic communites from dung pellets of Tule Elk in California, USA - Elk Dung G16 | ecosystem: Host-associated > Mammals > Digestive system > Large intestine > Fecal | place...
CGGCACCGCGCTGCTCATTCTGCTGGACCGTGTCGAGCGCCACGCCCACCACGATGAGCAGCGCGGTGCCGCCGAACTGGAAGCTGGTCCCCATCATGCTGCTGACCACGCCGGGGATCACGCAGACCACCGCCAGGTAGAACGCGCCACCGAAGGTGATGCGGTTGACCACCCGCTCGATGTAGTCCGCGGTCTGGCGGCCCGGCCGGATGCCCGGGACGTAGCCGCCCTGCTTCTTGATGTTGTCGGCGATCTCGTCCGGCTTGAAGGTCAGCGCCGTGTAGAAGTAGGCGAAGAAGACCACCATCACCACGAAGATGCCCTGGTAGATCCACATGTTGCTCTCCAGCGTGGTCTGCAGCCGGAGCAGCGGCGGGAAGAACGAGCCCAGCGTGGCCGGGAACGAGAGCAGCGCGCCCGCGAAGATCGGCGGGATCACGCCCGCGAGGTTCACCTTGATGGGGATGTAGGTCGACTGGCCGGCGAACATCCGGCGGCCCTGCATCCGCTTGGCGTACTGGACCGGGATGCGGCGCATGCCGCGCTCCACGAAGACGACCGCCGTCACGACCAGCAGCATGAAGATGATCAGCGCCACGATGGCGCCGACGCGATCCGCGTCCGCGTTGGCCAGGTCGAAGAGGCCCTTGGTCGCGCCCGGGAGGCCGGCCACGATGCCCGCGAAGATGATGAGCGAGATGCCGTTGCCGATGCCGCGCTCGGTGATGCGCTCACCCAGCCACATGATGAACGCCGTGCCCGCGGTGAGCGTCACCACGGTCATGAACGTGAACCAGATGCTGTCGTCGGGCACCACGATCGTGTTGAACCCGAGGTTGGCCTGCGGATCGGAGCTGCGGCCGATCGACGCGAGCCACCGGCTGATGCTCACGCCCTGCACGATCGCCAGACCGATGGAGCCGTAGCGGGTGTACTGGTTGATCTTCTGCCGCCCCGCCGCGCCCTCCTTCTGCAGCCGCGCCAGCGTCGGGACGACCGCGGCCAGCAGCTGCATCACGATGGACGCCGAGATGTACGGCATGATCCCGAGGCCGAAGATCGACATCTGCTCGATCGCGCCTCCGCTGAACATGTTCAGCAGCGAGACCAGACCTCCGGACGCGGCCTGCTGCGCCATGAAGTCGTTCATCGCCGAGCGGTCGACACCGGGCGTATTGATGAAGATGCCGAGGCGGTACACGCCCAGCATGGCCAGGGTGTAGACCAGCCGCTGGCGCAGCTCGGCGATTCGGAAGACGTTGGCGAAGGCGTTCAGTGCCACGGGCGACGCACCCCTCGGAGCAACTTGGTAGCGGCTCTTGGAAAAAACGGAAAACGCCCCGCCGTCGGGTCCGACAGCGGGGCGCGGGACACTAACCGGAGAGGCCCGGCGGATGCCAGACCTGATTCACTCCGACTCCTGATCCCCTGACGCGCCCCTCCGGAACCCCCGGCGGGCGCGCGCTTCGAGATTCACAAACGCCAAGAAGGCCCCCGCCAACCTCTCGCGGGAGCCTCCTCGTGCGTGGACCTCAGGCCTTGGCGCCCTTGCCCGCGTGCGCCTTGGGCGCAGACTCGGGCTTGTGCTCGACCAGCGGCACCAGCGTCAACGTCCCGCCGGCCTTCTCGATGGCCGCCTTCGCGGCCTCCGACGCCTTGTGGACGCGGATGTTCAGCTTCTGCTCGAGGGTGCCGTTGGCCAGCACCTTCACGCCGTCGATGCGGCCCTTCACCAGGCCGGCCTCGCGCAGCGTCTGCTCGTCCACCGTCGCGCCGGACTCGAAGGCCGAGTCGAGCTCGGCCAGGGAGACCACCGCGTACACCGTGCGGTTGTGCGGGGTGAAGCCGAACTTCGGGAGGCGACGCTGCAGCGGCGACTGGCCGCCCTCGAAGCCCTCGAAGCGCATGTTGCCGGAGCGGGCCTTCTGGCCCTTGCCACCGCGGCCGGCGGTCTTGCCGAGGCCGCTACCCTGGCCGCGACCGACGCGCTTCTTGCGATGACGGGAGTTGGCCGGAGCCTTCAGGTTGTTGAGCGTGGACATGTGGGTCCTTCCTTACTTCGCCGCAGCTGCATCACGCGCACGGGCGCGATCACGCAGGACGATCTTGCGCGGCTTGCGGCGGGCCGGAGCCGGCGCCTCTTCCGCGACCACCGTGTGGGAGACGAGGTGCTGCACCTTGAAGATCATCCCGCGGATCGCCGGGGTGTCCTTCAGGATCCGCTCCGACCCGAAACGTCCGAGGCCGAGGCCGACGACCGTCGCCTTCTGATCCGCGGGCGCACCCGCGACGCTCTTCACCAGCTTCACCTTGATTGCCATGGTGAGAGCTCCTTTCATGCGGACCGCGCGGAAGGACCAACGTCCTTGCCACGCAGCCGCGAGATCTGCTCGGCCGAGCGGAGGTTCTTCAGACCCGCCACGGTGGCCTTGAGCACGTTGTGGGGGTTCCGCGAGCCCTGGCTCTTCGTCAGGATGTTGCGGATGCCCGCGGCCTCGAGGACCGCGCGCACGGCGCCGCCCGCGATGACGCCCGTACCCTCACGGGCCGGACGCAGGAGGACCCAGCCGGCGCCGAAGTGCCCAAGCACCTCGTGCGGGATGGTGTGTCCATCGAGCGGAACGCGGAAGAGGTTCTTCTTCGCGTTCTCGCCACCCTTGCGGATGGCCTCGGGGACCTCGTTGGCCTTGCCCAGGCCCACGCCCACGTGTCCATTGCCATCGCCGACGACGACGAGGGCCGCGAAGGAGAACCGCCGGCCGCCCTTGACCACCTTGGCCACGCGGTTGATGTTTACGACCCGGTCGGCGAGGTCGAGGTCGTTCGGATTGATCGGAGTTGCCACAGGAGAGCTCCCGGTTCGGATGCGATTAGAAGGTGAGCCCGGCCTCGCGGGCGGCGTCGGCCACCGCGGCGATTCGGCCGTGGTAGGGGAAGCCGTTGCGATCGAAGACCACCGCCTCGATGCTGGACGCCTTGCACTTCTCGGCGATCAGCTTGCCCACGCGCTGCGCGTCGGCCTTCTTGTCGCCCTCGTCCTGGCCCTTGAGCTCCTTGGACAGCGAGGAGGCATAGGCCAGGGTGCGCCCGGTGGTGTCGTCCACGACCTGGGCGTAGATGTGCTTGAGGCTCTTGTAGACAGTGAGGCGAGGACGAGCCGCGGTGCCCGAGAGCTTCCGACGGATGCGCGCCTTGCGCTTGATGCGGGAATCGGCGTTGGACATGACTTTTCCTTCGGTTCCTTCCGGCGGTGATGGGGTCCTCCACCGCCGGATGAGTGCCCCGCCAGGATGGCGGGGCGGTGAAGATGGCTCGAGCGGTCTGGCTTACGCCGTACCGGTCTTGCCCTCCTTGCGGCGCACGCGCTCCTCGGCGTACTTGATGCCCTTGCCCTTGTACGGCTCGGGCGGACGGAGCGAGCGGATCTTGACCGCCGCCGCACCGATGAGCTCCTTGTCGAAGGAGCGCAGGGTGAGGCCGATGGTCGGCATGCTGTCCTCGGTGCGCGGGGTCTTGTCGACCTCCGCGGTCACGCCCTCGGGCAGATCGAAGACGATGGGGTGGCTGAACCCCAGGGCGAAGTGAATCGCCTTGCCCTTGACCTCGGCGCGGAAACCGACGCCGCGGATGTCCAGGCGGCGCTCGAAGCCCTTGCCGACGCCGACCGCGGCGTTGTTCAGGATCGCGCGGGCCAGGCCGTGCATGGCGCGGCTGCGCTTGTCGTCGCCGTCACGCGAGACCGTCAGGACGTTGTCCTTGATCTCGACGGAGACGTGCTCGGGCAGGGTCACGCTCTTCTTGCCCTTGGGACCCTCGAAGTTCACGGCGCCGGGGACGATGGCCGCCTTGACCTTGTCTCCAAGCTGAATGGGAAGCTTTCCGATGCGGCTCATGGTGCTTTCTTCCTCTCGGTTTGGGGGGCGGGCTAGTAGACCGTGGCGAGCAGCTCGCCGCCGACCTTCTGGCGCCGGGCCTCGCCGTCGGACATGACGCCGCGGGAGGTGGAGAGGATGGCCACGCCCATGCCGCCGAGGACGCGCGGGATGTCCTGGTGACCGACGTAGCGGCGCAGGCCGGGGCGCGACACGCGCTTGATCCCGACGATGACCGGCGAGCGATCGGAGCCGTACTTCAGCTGGACGGTCACCTCGGCCTGGGGCTTGGTGTCCGTCACGGTGAAGTCGCCGATGTAGCCCTCCTCCTTCAGCACCTTGAGGACCTCGATCTTGAGGCGGCTGGACGGGAGGGTCAGGCTGGCGTGCTTGGCGGCCGAGGCGTTGCGGATGCGGGTGAGCAGGTCACCCACGGGGTCATTCACTGGCATGTCGTTGCTGCCCTGTACTCTGGCCGCCCGCTTCGCGTCCATCGACGTGGCGTCCGCCCGCGACCGCTGCGTCCCCTTGCCCGGGAGGCGGCCATCCGGTGGACCCCGTCGAAGGGGGGCCTGTCGCTGTTCTTCCCGTCCCACGTAGCGCCTACCGGGCCCATCCCGGGGGTTCGCCGGCCCCGGAATCACACCGGGGCCATGAGGCGGGTCACTGCTTCGACTTCGTACGGCTTGTGGAGCGCCTTGACGGCCCTCCCCTCCCCCGGCCTCCGCCCTGCGGGTCGTCGGGTCGGGCGCTCCGCGTCCCCCGGAGGGAACGTGAGGCGACCGGCTTCGACGCCGTCAGGCGCTGTCCGGAAGGAGCGGAAGGCGGGGCGCGCTCCGATGCGCTGCCCCTCCTACCCCAGCCGGCCTGGTGATTACCAGGACGACTTGGTGACGCCCGTCACCTCGCCGTGCAGGGCGCGGTCGCGGAGGCAGATACGGCACATGTTGAACTTGCGCAGGAACGCGCGCGGCCGGCCACACAGCGGGCAGCGGTTGTAGGCGCGCACCTTGAACTTCGGCTTGCGCTTGGCCTGCGCGATCTTCGAGAGCTTGGCCACTGGGTCTTCTCCTGAAATCCGATTACTGGCGGAACGGCATGCCGAAGTGACGCATCAGCGCCAGCCCCTGCTCGTCGTTCTTGGCGGTGGTCACGAAGGTGATGTTCATGCCCTTCACCTTCTCGATCTGGTCGATGTTGATCTCGGGGAAGATGATCTGCTCGCGCAGCCCGAGGGTGTAGTTCCCGTGGCCGTCGAAGGCCTTGGGGGACACGCCCTTGAAGTCACGCACGCGCGGCAGCGCGACGCTGATCAGGCGATCCACGAACTCGTACATCCGGTCGCCACGCAGCGTGACCGCGGCACCGATGGCCTGGCCCTGGCGCAGCTTGAAGTTCGCGATGGACTTGCGCGCGCGGGTGATCACGGGCTTCTGACCGGTGATGATCGCGAGCTGCTCGACCGCGGACTCCAGGATCTTGTTGTTGGCCAGCGCCTCGCCCAGACCCATGTTGACCACCACCTTCTGCAGGCGGGGGACCTCCATCGGGTTGGCCAGGTTGAGCTCCTTCAGGAGCGCGGCGACGCCTTCCTTGCGGTAGCGGTCCTTGACGCGCGCCGAGCGGACCTCGAGGCCCTCCTCGATGTTCGCCTCGAACCCGGCACGCTTGGACTCCTCCTTGCGGCCGCCCTTGGTCTTCTTGACCTTCTTCTCTTCTGCCATGGCTTGTGTTCCTTCTGCTTCGGAGGCCCTGCCAGTTCTCAACCGGCCGCCGATCAGTCCTGCTGTGGATGACTACCGGGTACTTCAAAACACCAGAAGGAGACCCGCGATGATCGCCAGGTCTCCTTCGCTACCGTCCGCTCGGGTGCGTGCGGCTGCGTGAAGGGCGCGCCTCCTTGCCAGAAGCGCGTCCGTCAGTCAATGGTCGCGTCGCACTGCTTGCAGAACCGCTTCTTCTTGTCGCCGTCCACGCGGATGCCCACGCGGGTCGGCTTGTCGCACTTGCCGCAGACGACTGCGAGCGAGGCGATCGCGATGGTGAGCGGCTTCTCGACCACGCCGCCCTCCGGGTTCTGCTGCGTGCGCTTCAGGGCGCGCTTGATGACGCGCAGCCCCTCCACCGCGACGCGCTCCTTCTCACGGTCGATCCGGAGGACCTTCCCGCGCTTGGCACTCGCAGTGGTCGCGGAGCGCTCCTGCCCCGCCATGACCTGCACCGTGTCACCGACCTTCAGCTTCTGCATGACTTCCTCACTCTTGGCTTGCTGCCGGACTGCGCCCTGTCGAGGCCCTGTCGCGTTGTGCCCGGCCCCATATCACAGGGACCGTGCATTTTCGCGCGGGTGTTTCAGAGCACCTCGGGCGCGAGCGAGATGATCTTCATGAACTTCTTGGCGCGCAGCTCACGGGCCACCGGTCCGAAGATGCGCGTGCCGATCGGCTCCTGGTCCTTGTTGATGAGGACCGCGGAGTTGCCGTCGAACTTGATGTAGCTCCCGTCCGGGCGCCCCACTCCGCTCGCGGTGCGGACGATCACGGCCTTCGCCACGTCGCCCTTCTTCACCTTGCTGTTGGGGAGCGCTTCGCGCACCGAGACGACGATCACGTCGCCGATGGATGCATACTTGCGCTTGGACCCGCCGAGCACCTTGATGCAGAACACCCTCTTCGCGCCGGAGTTGTCGGCCACGTCGAGCACGCTGGACATCTGGATCATTGCTGTTTCTTCCTTTGACCCGTGCGACCCCGGTCACCTCTCGGCGGCCGGGGCGGACGTTCAAGCCTAATCAGGCGTTCTTGCTCTTCTCCAGGACTTCCACCACGCGCCAGCGCTTGTCCTTGGAGGTCGGCTTGGTCTCGGCGATGCGGACCCGGTCACCCTCGGAGATGGTGACCGTGGCCGGATAGTCGTGATCTTCCACGTGCGCCTTGTACTTCTCGCGCAGGCTCATGATCTTGCCGTACTTGGGGTGAGCAGCGCGGCGGGAGACGGTGACGACCACCGTCTTCTGCATCTTGTTGCTCGTGACGACCCCCACGCGCGTCTTGGGACGCCCGCGGGTGGTGGTGTCAGTCTGGGTCTCGGTCGCGTCAGCCATGTTCTCTCTCATCAGGCCTTAAGCGGCCTTGTTCTTCTCACCGAGGACCATCAGCACCCGCGCCAGGTCACGACGGATCGCGGTGCGCGCCTGGGGCGAGCTCAGCGAGCCGGTGCGGCGCTGCAGCTGCTGCTGAAAGAGGCTCTCCTTCAGCTCGGTTGCCTTCGCCTGCAGCTCGCTGATGCCGAGCTCTCTCAATTCCTTCGCAGTGGCCATGTCGGCTCCTACAGCCCCATCTCGGAGCGGTGAACGATCTTCGTGAGCACCGGCAGCTTGGCCTGGGCCAGCTTCAGCGCGGCGAAGGCGACCTCCTTCGAGGTGCCCTCCATCTCGTAGAGCACGCGGCCCGGCTTCACCACCGCGACGTAGTGCTCCACCCCGCCCTTGCCGGTACCCATTCGGGTCTCGGCCGGCTTCTTGGTGATGGGCTTGTCCGGGAACATCCGGATCCAGATCTTCCCGCCGCGCTTGATGTGGCGCGTCATGGTGATACGCGCCGCCTCGATCTGACGGCTGGTGATCCACCCCGGCTGGAGGCTCACGAGCGCGAACTCACCGAAGGCGAGCTCGCTGCCGCGATGAGCCATGCCGTTGAGCCGGCCCTTGTGCTGCTTGCGGTGCTTGGTACGCGAAGGCTGAAGCATGGTGCATCGTCCTTGGGGCCTGGAGGGCGTCCCGGTGGTTGCCGGGACCCCTTCTCACGAAGAGGTCCCCGACTCCACCGAAATGTCGCCTTGAATGGCCAGTTTCAGTTGAAAGCTCTAGCGACCCGTGGGGTAGCCGGGGCCGCCGCCCTTGGTGGGGAGCACCTCGCCGCGGCAGACCCAGACCTTGCAGCCGATCTTGCCGGTCGGGGTCTTGGCCTCTGCGAAGCCGTAGTCGATGTCCGCGCGGAGGGTGTGCAGGGGCACGCGGCCCTCGCGGTACCACTCGTAGCGCGCCATCTCCGCGCCGCCCAGGCGACCGCTGCACGCCACGCGGATGCCCTTGGCGCCGAACTTCATGGCGGTCTGGATCGACTTCTTCATCGCGCGGCGGAAGGCGATGCGGCGCTCGAGCTGGGTCGCGATGTTCTCGGCGACCAGCTGCGCGTCGATCTCGGCCTTCCGGACCTCGACGATGTTCACGTAGACTTCGTTCTTCGTGAACTTCTGGAGGTCCTTCTTCACGGACTCCATGCCGGCGCCGCGCTTGCCGATGACGATGCCGGGACGTGCGGTGTGCACGTTGACCTTCACCTTCGATGCGGCACGCTCGATCTCGACCTTGGACACGCCCGCGTGACCCAAGGACTTCTTCACGTGCTCGCGGATGCGGATGTCCTCATGCAGCCACTGCGCGTAGTTCCGGCTCTCGAACCACTTGGAGTCCCACGTCTTGATGACGCCGAGGCGGAACCCGATCGGATTGACTTTCTGACCCACGTCCTACTCCTTACGGGATTGGTTGAACCGGCGTACTACTTCTTGCCGGCCTCGGCGAGCACCACGTGGACGTGGCTCGTCTTCTTGTTGATGCGGAACGCCCGACCCATCGCGCGCGGCTGGAAGCGACGCTGCGTCTGGGCCTGGTCCACGGAGATGGTCTTCACGTAGAGGTTGTCCACGTCGACCTCGCCCTTCGACAGGTCGGTGGCGTTGGCCACCGCGCTGCGGATGAGCTTGGAAACGGGGAGCGCCGCTGCGCGCTTGGTGAACCGCAGGATGTTCAGGGCGTCACCGACCGGCTTGCCCCGAACGAGGGCGGCCACGACGGAGACCTTCCGCGGGGCCATGGTCAGGTGGCGCAGGTGTGCTTTCGACTCCATCGCGTTGCTCTCCTCAAGAGCTGGAAACCGCCGGGGCACGTGAGGTTTTCACCTGCCCCGGGACCTCCGTCAGCTTTTAGCGGCCCTTGACCTTCTTGTCGGCCGCATGGCCGCCGAAGGTCCGGGTGGGGGCGAACTCGCCCAGCTTGTGTCCGACCATGTTCTCGGTCACGAAAACGGGGATGAACTTGCGGCCGTTGTGGACCGCGAAGGTGTGTCCCACGAACTCGGGCAGGATGGTGGACCGGCGGCTCCAGGTCTTGACGACCGCCTTCTTGTTGGCCTTGAGCGCCTCTCCGATCTTCTTGAGGAGATGCTCGTCGACGAACGGGCCCTTCTTGATTGAACGCGCCATGGTGGCTGGTCCTTACTGGCTGCGGGGACCGGCACGACGGCCGGACACGATGAACTTGTCGGTGCGCTTGTTGGTGCGCGTGGACAGACCCTTGGTCTTCTTACCCCAGGGGCTGACCGGATGCGGATTGCCCTGCCCGGACTTGCCCTCACCACCGCCGTGCGGGTGGTCGACCGGGTTCATGGCCAGACCGCGAACGGTCGGGCGGATACCCAGCCAGCGGGAGCGACCGGCCTTGCCGCTGCGGATGATCTCATGCTCGATGTTGCCGACCTGGCCGATGGTCGCGCGGCACTCGATGAGCACCTTGCGGACCGAGCCGGAGGGCAGCCGGACCTGCGCGTAGCGCACGTCCTTGGCCATCAGCTGACCGGAGCCACCCGCGCTGCGGATCATCTGCGCGCCGTGGCCCGGCTTGAGCTCGAGGTTGTGCAGCGTCACGCCGACCGGGATGTTCTGCAGCGGCAGGGAGTTGCCGGGACGGATGTCCGAGCTGGGCCCCGAGCTGAGCACGTCGCCCACCTTCACGCCGACCGGCGCGAGGATGTAGCGCTTCTCGCCGTCCGCGTAGTGCAGCAGCGCGATGTTGGCCGTCCGGTTGGGGTCGTACTCGATCGCCGCGACCTTCGCGGGAACGCCGTCCTTGTCCAGGCGCTTGAAGTCGATGATGCGGAAGCGGCGCTTGTGCCCACCACCCTGATGCCGCCGGGTGATGTGGCCGTGGTTGTTGCGGCCGCCCGACTTGTTCAGGCTCTCGGTGAGCTTCTTCTCCGGACGATCCTTGGTGATCTCGGCAAAGTCCGAGACCGTCATCAGGCGGCGTCCAGCGGATGTCGGCTTATACTTCTTGATGCCCATGGCGTCTCCTCAAGGCGGTGAGGTGAGAACTCCCTTGCGGGAATCCGTCACTCCTCAGCCGCGCCTCCCTCGAAATCAGGACCGGCAACACCCTCGAAGAGCTCGATGGTGTCCCCTTCCTTCAGGGTCACGATCGCCTTCTTGAAGTTCGCCCGCTTGCCCATCGACCGGCCCACGCGCTTGCTCTTCCCGCGCATGATGCTGGTGTTGACCTTCGTGACGCCGACCTTGAAGAAGGTCACGACGGCGTTCTCGATCTGGTCCTTGTTGGCCCGGC
>Ga0233383_1001004_pt1 | contig 10247 bp, 8 predicted proteins | sample ElkDunMinimDraft_14_FD_191542 | JGI IMG/M metagenome (GOLD analysis project Ga0233383, IMG submission 191542) | Fecal eukaryotic communites from dung pellets of Tule Elk in California, USA - Elk Dung G16 | ecosystem: Host-associated > Mammals > Digestive system > Large intestine > Fecal | place...
CGCGGGCAGGACCAGCAGCTTGAGCGACAGCCCCAGGGCCAGCGGCCCGATCTCGGCGCGCGGCAGCCGCAGCTGCACGGTCAGTCCCACCGCCAGCATCACCAGCATCAGCATCACGTCGGCCAGCTGGGTGAGCGCCGCCGCGATCCACGCCGGCGGGTGCTCTGGCATGAGGGTGAGGCCGACCACCAGCGCCCAGACCGGCGGAAAGCGCGCGATGCGCGAGGCGATCACGCGCGCGGTGGGCGGATGCTCGCCGCCGTAGTGCGCCAGCACCAGCAGGCCCAGCGTGGACAGCATCACGAAGGTGCCGAACTGGTCGTAGACCACGGCGTACGGCAGCGCCTGCGGCCCCAGCAGCGCCTGGATCACGGGATAGCCGATGAAGCTGGTATTGCCCAGCATCGTGCACAGCAGCAGCACGCCCAGTTCGTCGCGGCGCAGCCGCAGGCGCGGCGCCAGCAGACGCAGCAGCAGCCAGCTGGCCGCGGCCAGCAGCCACGGCACCAGCACCAGCCCCAGCAGCTCCGGCGCGAAGCGCAGCTTCGGCACGTACACCAGGATCGCCGCCGGCAGGCACACGTACAGCACCACCAGGTTGAGCGTGCCGGCCTCGTCCTCGGGAAACACCCGCAGCCGCGCGAACAGCATGCCCAGCGCCAGCATCGCCAGCATCAGGGCGAAGGCGTCGAAAGCCATCGCAGACCGCTACAGATCGTGTGGGGAGGCCATCATAGGGGCGTAGCCCCTCGCCGCGTCGTGGCGACAGTACTGGCGGACGCCATCGCCGTGTCGCCGGACGCTGGACCGCGTCGGCGCGGCCAGCCCGATCCATCGCAAGGCCATGCCTGCAAGGTTTCCAGAGCGCGCCTCGCCCCTGGGGCAGGACCCGGGGCTAGCGCTTCAGGCCCGCCACGATCTCCGGCACGCTCAGCCCGATCTCCAGCTGCACGCGCACGTACTCGCGCTCCTTGCGCGACAGGGTGCGGCCCACCTCCATGCGCACGTCCTCCGCCTGCAGGATGCGCATGATGCGGGGCAGCGCCGAGCCGATCGCGTCGGGGCCGTAGCCGGCTTCGCGGAGCGCGGCGCGCATCAGGGCTTCAGTGTCCATGGGAGGTCCGGGTCGTGCGTGTGGGGCTGGGCATTTTGCCTGATGCGGCCACGCGCGATGGCCCACTCCAACGCTGTGAAGGATCGCGGCGCTCCGACCCAGCGTCCCCCGCCTTATGCAAATCTGAATGCCGCGGGCGGCAGAAGCGTATCGACGCCGCCGGCGCACTGCGGTACGGTGCCGGCGGCGCTCCAAGGATCGGGGGAATCCAATGGCCACGCTGATTCCGAGCCGCAGCACCTGCCTGTCGCGCATGACCGGCGGGGAACGCCGCTTCTCGGCGCGTCTGGACGACAAGCTCGATGACGAGTACCTGTGCTGGTACGACGTGCCCATCGGGCCGCGCTACCGGCATCCTGACTTCGTGGTGCTGCACCCGTCCCGCGGGTTCCTGGTGCTGGAGGTCAAGGACTGGAAGCCGGACACCCTGGCGGAGATCGACCGCGACCGCGCCATCATCGATACCGAACGGGGCCGGGTGACCGAAGCCAACCCGTTGCGCCAGGCGCGCGACTACGCGATGGAGATCGTCCGCCTGCTGCAGGAGGACCCGGCGCTGTGCCACCCGCCTGGCGACAAACGCGCCGGCAAGCTGCTGATGCCGTGGGGCTTCGGCGTGGTGCTGGCCAACATCACCCGCAACCAGTTCGAGCAGATGGAGCTGGAGCACTTCCTGCCGCCGGGAAGCGTGATCTGCCGCGACGAGATGACCGAGGGCGTGGACACGGAGGAGTTCCAGAAGCGGCTCTGGGACATGTTCCTGATGCCGTTTTCCTGCCTGCTCAGCCTGCCGCAGATCGAGCGTGTGCGCTGGCACCTGTTCCCGCAGCTGCGCATCCAGGTGCAGGGCGACCTGCTGCAGGCGCCACGACCGGCCGATGACGCGCCGGTCGAGATCCCCGACATCATCCGGGTCATGGACCTGCAGCAGGAGCAGCTCGCCCGCTCGCTTGGCGACGGGCACCGGGTCATTCATGGCGTGGCCGGATCCGGCAAGACGATGATCCTGGGCTACCGCTGCGTGGAGCTTGCCCGCCGCCAACACAAGCCGGTGCTGGTGCTCTGCTACAACAAGACCCTGGCCAGCCGCCTCGAACACCTGATGCAGGGGCACGGGGTGCAGGACCGGGTTGCCGTGCGCAACTTCCACGAATGGTGCCGCGAGCAGCTCAAGAGCTACGGGCTGCGCATGCCGCCGCCGCAGAACAGTGCAGACGCCTACGCGCAGCTGCTGGTGCAGTCGGTCGTCGACGGCGTGGAGTCGGGCGCGATTCCGCGCGGCCAGTACGGCGCCGTGCTGATCGACGAAGGCCACGACTTCGCCCCGGAATGGCTGCGGCTTGTGGCGCAGATGGTCGACCCGGAAACGAACTCCCTGCTGCTGCTCTACGACGACGCGCAGACGCTGTACGGCAGTGCCGGAAGACGGAAGTTCTCCTTCGCAAGCGTCGGCATCCAGGCCCAGGGCCGCACCACCATCCTGCGCCTGAACTACCGCAACACCCTGGAGGTGCTGACGGTGGCCAAGGCCTTCGCCGAAGAAGTGCTGGCACGGCAGGACGCCGACGACGACCACGTCCCGGTGGTCGTACCCGAGAGCGCGGGTCGTCGCGGCCCCATGCCCGAGCTGTGGCGCGCCCGAAACATCTGGTCCGAAGCGGACATCATCGCGGGCCGCATCCGTGACGCCATCGACAACGGCGCCAGCCCGAACGATTTCGCGGTGCTCTGCCACTCCAACCGGCTGGCCGGCCTGATCGCCACGCAGCTGCAGAAGCGCGGCCTGCCCGTACTGCTGGCATCGGACGTGCAGCGGCGCTCCATGTTCAATGGCGCGCCCTCGGTCAAGGTGATGACCATGCACTCCAGCAAGGGGCTGGAGTTCGACACGGTGTTCATCCCCGGCCTCTGCGAGCTGTCGTCGCGCGAGGACGATGCCGAGCGCAAGCAGCAACAGGTGCGGGTGCTCTACGTGGCCATGACCCGTGCCCTGCGCCAGCTGGAGATGTCGCACCACGGCGAGAGTGCCACCGTGGAGCAGATCCGCAGCGTGGTGGACGGCGTCTCGCGGCGGCTGGCTGCGTGAGCCTCTGACGCGCAGGGTTGCCCCCGGCCTGAAAAGTTCGAGGAACGGCCAGTAGATGACATCAACCTGATGCCTGAATCACACCGTTTCACGAAGCGACATCTGCTTAGCCAATTGATGGGCCTACGGCCGAGGAGAGGAACGAATGAAATCCATGGTCCAGTTGGTTTCCCAGGTTGCACCATCGTCCGCGGAAAAGGCCTGTTCCCATCTTGGATTCTCAGGGTTTGCAGTGAACCAAGTGAAACGAATCCGGACTGGAACACCATCTTCTCTGTCATCCGCGTAGAAAGTGCCTACTCCCTCGGCAAAAGAGCCCACAACTGGGACATCGATCTGCCCTGGCGCTCGTCCATCGAGCCACCAGATGGACCACTGCATGCTGTATGGATTGAAGGATCGCAAGGCGATCGCCCGATACGAACCTTCCGGCAAATGTAGAAGATTGTCCTCGACGTTCCCGAACCCGCCCAGAACTGGCCGGGTAGACATCTCGCCGGGAAACTCAATCCATTCCGCACAGCCGGAGAGCCTCTTGCTCAGACGGCGATGAACTACGCGCCAGTCGCCGACGGCAAACGCAAAGTCGGTTGGCGCATCAGCTGCTGTTGCAAATGCCATGTTGTAGCTCCTTTGGTTCGATGCCGACTGGCGAAGCCGCTTCGACTTTAGTGACCGGCGGTGACAGCCAGTTCCAGGCTCCGGTAGCCGATCAATCATCCATTTCTGGTCGTCGCCATTCTTCGATCCGCAACTGATGCCTTGGAATATCGACAATCACCATCATCGTCGTGCAGCCAGATGATCAATCAGCTTCCGATCGTCGTGGCATTGCTTAATGTAGTCGACCATCATCTGCAGGTAGCCATCCGGCTGCCGAGTTGATACGCGTTCGCCCGCCAGGTTTGTCTCGAACTCGTACATGCCATGATCGGCAAGCGGAAACACTGCCGTGGTTACGGGACGGCCGGCGCGCTTGAGTTCGGCCAGCCGACGCAGTGTCTCGAAAGGAGGCGCATCGCGATCCTGGCCACCGAAAATCCACAGTTGCGGCACGTCGAGATTCGAAAGAACCGGCATCGGGTCGTAGTGGGCGGGTACGCCTTCAAGCAGCGCCGGAAAATCTCGGCGCGACACCGCCTCGGGAGTGGAAAGCAGGTACCAGGTGAAGTTTCCGCGCACGAACTTGAACCATGGCTCTTCTCCATACTGCGCCTTCAGGGCATCGAGCCTTTCGAACCCTTCGGTGAAGTTGCTCGCGATGATGGCGCCGGTAGCATCGGCCACGGCGCTGGCCTTACGCTGTACTTCGGGACCGAAGCCGGCGCGCGTCATGTCGAAGGCGATGGCCTCGCGATCCTCCTCGATCGGCGATACCGCCATGCCGAAGCTAACTATGACGAAGTCCACCGCTTCGATTCGCGCGGCCAGCGGTGCCACCCACCCCCCCTGACTTCCCCCTTGGTATCCGATACGCCCCGCTCGGTTGCCGGCAAGGCGTCGCGCCTCGTGCACGGCATGGATCGCATCGGTGGCGAGGGTCAGGTAGTTCTGCGTGTATCGGCCCTCCGAGTTGCCTGTGCCGCGCTTGTCGTATGCGAAGACTCCGATGCCCTGACTCGCCAGTTCGCGCTGCAATGAATAATTCTCTATCGCGGATGAGTCTTCGGCACCATGGATCAGCACTACGATCGGAACGCGCGACTTGCCGGGAGGAAGCGTCAACCGCCCGCTCAAGGCAACTCCGCTCCCCTGAAAGCGCGTATCGATCTGCACAAGCGGTTGCCGTTGACCGGTTACGTCATCGAAGCGGATCTGGCCACGCTCGCAATCCATCACCGTCAATCGGTGACCATCCGGGCGGTCGGTCCAGCCCAGCGTGCTCGTCCACCCCACTTTGTCCTGCCACGTGAGCGCGCCGGTCCGGCCATCCGGACGCCGCCACCTAAGGCCGCCCGAAGCTCCAGGCCCGATGTCGAGCGCGCTGCCGTCGGCCATTTTATAGCTCCCCACGTGGCAGGAGCGGGCGTGCGGTTCACTGGCATCCGCTTTTCCCACGGCGGCCATCGCATTGGGTGCAGTCAGCACCAATACCAGCACCGCGGCGAATGAGAGCTTGCGCATGCCATCTCCATTTATGTTAGCATTTACGTAAATATTGACGTGTGAGTTTCAACGCGTCAACCCCCACACGGGAACGCACGATGAGCGATTTCATCAAGCAACAAGGGCCTGCATTCCTGGCCCATCTCCTGCGACGCCTTGCCGACGAGCTGGTACAAGGCGCGGCCGACTGGTATCCGACGATGGGCGTCACCGCACCGCCACGCACAATATCCACGCTCCTAGCGCTGGACGAACGGGGCCCGATGGGTGTCACCGAGTTGGCGGGACTTCTGCGGCAATCCCATCCGCTCGTAATCGTTTGGATCAAGGAACTGAGCCGACTGTCGATGGTGAAGTCGAAGGACGACCCGGGCGATCGGCGCCGAACCCTCGTCAGCCTGACGACCAAAGGGCGGAATGAGTTGGTGCGCATACGCAAGGCGCTGGTGGTAATGGAGCAGGCGTCGACCGAGCTGCTTGACCTGGCTGGCGCCAACTCCCTGCAGGTGCTGTGGTCTCTAGAGCACCACTGCCGGACAACTCCGTTCCTACAACGACTGCAGAACAGGGCGACCGAAGCTCTTCCGTAGGTGCAGCTATGATCGCTATCACTCGTGGATTCGGCCGATCGACGACGTCCCCCGTTTCAGTAGCGGCCTGATCTGGAGTCCGGGTTCACTGTAGCCGACTCGGCCATCTGTTTGGCGTAGGCAGCCGGTATGACCTGAGACGGACCGTGTAGGCAGTTGGCTGGCGAGTTCTCTACGCTTAAGAGGCAAGGAGAGCTCCATGAAGAAGCGATTCGCCGACGAGCAGATCATCGGCAGCTGCGCGAGGCCGAGGCCGGCACCATGTCGATCAAGTCCCTGTGCAAGAAGCACAACCTGACCGAGCAGACCTTTTTCCGCTGGCGCAACAAGTTCGGCGGACTGGAGGTGAAATTGTCCCTGGCACCTTTATCAACTGCAGCGGCACGACTTCTCCCGTGCGCCGTCCATCCCCCCGTCCACGACGGCGGGGAACGGACCCGACCGCACTCTCCGGCAAGCGGATCCTGATCGAAGGCTGCGGCGCTTTAGCCCTGCGGCCGCTGCAGGAGGAAGTTCCAGGCCGGCAGGGTCGCCAGCGCCAGCACGATGCCGTAGCCGACCAGGGCGGCGGTGACCTTGGTCGGCATCGCCGATTCCAGCACCGCGACCTGGCGCATGTCGCCCGTTAGCCCAAAGCCCAGCGCGAGCGCCAGGGCCAGCGCCGGCAACACCACCAGCTTGAGTGCCAGCCCCAGCGCCAGCGGCCTGACCTCTTCGAGCGGCAGCCGCAGCTGCACCGTCAGGCCCACCGCCAGCATCACCAGCATCAGCATCACCGCGGCCAGCTGGCCGAGCGCGGCCTCGATCCATGCCGGTGGGTGTTCGGGCATCAAGCTCAGGCCGAAGACCAGGGCCCAGACCGGCGGGAAGCGCACGATGCGCAGGGCGATGTCGCGCGCCGTGGGCGGATGCTCGCCGCCGTAGCGCGCCAGCACCAGCAGGCCCAGCGTGGACAGCATCACGAAGGTGCCGAACTGGTCGTAGACCACCGCATAGGGCAGCGCCTGCGGCCCCAGCAGCGCCTGGATCATGGGATAGCCGATGAAGCTGGTATTGCCCAGCATCGTGCACAGCAGCAGCACGCCCAGTTCGTCGCGGCGCAGCCGCAGGCGCGGCGCCAGCACGCGCAGCAGCAGCCAGCTGGCCGCGGCCAGCAGCCACGGCACCAGCACCAGCCCCAGGAGCTCCGGCGCGAAGCGCAGTTTCGGCACGTAGAGCAGGATCGCCGCCGGCAGGCACACGTACAGCACCACCAGGTTGAGCGTGTCCGCGGCGCCCTCGGGGAACACCCGCAGGCGCGCGAACAGCATGCCCAGCGCCAGCATCGCCAACATCAGGGCGAAGGCATCGAAGGCCATCGCAGGAGTCATCCGTGGTCGGGAAGGCAGCCATCATAGGGGCCGCGGCCTGGCGCGCCATCGACCATCGGGCGCAGCCGCGGCGGGTGCGCCGGCGACCGAAGGAAGCGACCCCGCCTGCGCGGGGCCACCCTCAACCCTTGACGCACACCACCTGGCGCAGGGTGTGCACGACTTCCACCAGGTCCGCCTGCGCCGCCATCACCGCGTCGATGTCCTTGTACGCGGCCGGCGACTCGTCGATCACGGCCTGGTCCTTGCGGCATTCGACATGCGCAGTGGCCTCGCGGTGCTGCTTGAGCGTGATGCTGTTGCGGGCAGCGGTGCGGCTCATCACCCGGCCGGCCCCGTGGCTGCAGCTGTGGAAGCTGTCGTCGTTGCCCAGGCCCCGCACGATGAAGCTCTTCGCGCCCATGCTGCCGGGGATGATGCCGAGTTCATCCTTGCCGGCGCGCACCGCGCCCTTGCGCGTCACCAGCATCTCGCGCCCGGCGTGCGTTTCCTTCTGCACGTAGTTGTGGTGGCAGTTCACGGCCATGGCCTGCAGCTTGAACTTCGGCAACTCCGCGCGCATGGCGTGCAGCACGCGCTGCATCATCGCCTCGCGGTTGGCCCGGGCGTAGTCCTGCGCCCAGCCCACGGCCTCGACGTAGTCGTCGAACAGCGGCTCGCCTTCCATGAAGAAGGCCAGGTCCTGGTCGGGGACGTGGTAGCCGAGCACGCGCTTGCCCAGCTCCTCGCGCGCACGCTGGATGAAGTAGCTGCCGATCAGGTTGCCGGTGCCGCGCGACCCCGAGTGCAGCATCACCCACACCGCCTCGCTCTCGTCCAGGCAGACCTCGATGAAGTGGTTGCCGCCGCCGAGCGTGCCCAGCTGCTTCTCGATCTTGTCGAGCCGGATCTTCGGATGCCGGGCCTTGATGCGCTCCAGCCGCTGCCACAGGCCCGAGGCGGCCAGGGCCGACTCGACGCTGTCGGGGGTCTTGCGGTGCTCGCCATGCGGGCCATTGCCGACCGGGATCGCGCGTTCGATCGCCGCGCGCAGGCGCGCCAGCGAATCGGGCAGGTCGCGCGCGCCGAGCGTGGTGCGCACCGCGGCCATGCCGCAACCGATGTCCACGCCCACCGCGGCGGGAATGATCGCGCCCTGCGTCGGCACCACCGATCCGACCGTGGCGCCGATCCCCAGGTGCACGTCCGGCATCACCGCCACCCAGGGCCCGACGAAGGGCAGGCTGGCGATGTTGCGCAGCTGCGCATGCGCCTTGTCTTCCAGCGGCACGCCGCGGACCCAGCCCTTGATGGGGGTCTCGCCTTCGCGGTGCAGCCATTGGTAGTTGGTCGTGTCCATGTCCCATTCCTTGAAGGACCCGCGCGCCACGTCGGGTGCGACGCGCGGGTGTTGCTGTCTCATCATCGCCGTTGCCGATGGCGTATCCAGGCCGACTGACGTGCTCACATCTTCCACGGACAGGGGGCAGTCGGTTGTGAGATGCGGGGCCCGGTCACCCCGTGCGCAATGGGCACGGCCTCTTTCGACGCCGGCCGGGGTGGAGCGCGCCATCGCTTGCAGTTGCACAGGCAGGCGGTGGCTTGCCATATCGCCCGCGCCGAGAAAGCGATCCGATTCTGGGAACAGGTGGCCAGGATCGGGCCGCGCCGGCTCCGAGGATCGGCAACAGGTGGCGGTACGCAGGCGCGAGGTGGGGGCGTGGTTCGCGGACGTTTACGGGGTGATGCTGTGCTGCGCACCGGATGCGGCGTCGCAATGCTGCCAACGATCACCAGGCACTTGATCGCCCGCCCATCCGCCGTCCGGTCGGACACGGGACCATCGACCAGACCGCATTAGCCCGCGTCGGCCGCCGCAACGGCTTCCGCTCGGCGGCCCGGCCATGGCCCGCATCTGGGCAGCGAAGGGCGGGGCCGGCTGCGAGCCTTACCGGGGGCGCCAGGGATTCCCGACGTCCGAAAGAACTGTCAGTGACACCGTCCCGCTCAGGGGCCGAGGTAGAAATCGATCGGGATGAGCTCTACGGCCCAGCCTCCTTCTTCGCCCAGCGTGGCGGCCGGGTGCATCGAGGCCAGGCGCGTTGCCTCGTCATGGTTCTCCGCCTCGATGACGAACAGGCCCCCGACCATTTCCTTCGACTCGGTGTAGGGTCCATCGCTGACCAGGGCCTTGCCCGCGCGCGGCCGCAGCGTCGTCCATGTGTCCGGCTCGCCGAGCGACGCGGCCACCAGGACCTTGCCGGTGGCGCGCATCTTCTCGTCCAGCGCAGGGCACTGGCCCACCAGTGCCTCGACGTCGTCCGGCGCCATCGTCGCGAATTTCTCGGGACTGTAGTAGGCCAGGCCCAGGTACTTCATGTCAGATCTCCCGCGTCGTGTTGCCCTGACGACGAGGCAAGGTGACCGGGATCGACATGGCTCGGAAAGCTTGCGCCACCGGCCGCGGCCCCGAAGCCGAGCCGCGCGACGCGATGGAGACGTGGATCCGCCAGCTGGCGCCCTTACCCAAGGCGTCCTGCCCCAAGAGCTTCAGGATCGACAGGCGCAGTGGCGATGGTCGCGAGCCGACGCCTGCTCACGCTTCGCTCCGTCCGTTCCGTGCGCGGGTACGGTCAACGCCTGCCTGAATGGGTCAGAATTGTCCCTGACACCTTTTGCCCCAAGTCCACGTTGGGCGCCTGAAGGAGAAGAGATGACTGCGTATCTGCTGGTGAAGTGGGTGCACGTGCTGTCCTCGACCCTGCTGTTCGGCACGGGGCTGGGGATCGCATTCTTCATGTGGAGCGCGCACCGGCGGGGCGATGCGGCCCATATCGCCGCGACCGGACGCACCGTGGTCATCGCCGATGCCTGCTTCACCGCGCCGGCGGTGGTGGTGCAGTTCCTGAGCGGCTGGTGGCTTGCGCGCTTCCTGGGCCTGCCGCTGGACTACTCCTGGATCAGGATCGCGCTGTGGCTGTTCGTGCTGGTCGGCTGCTGCT
>Ga0233383_1001005_pt1 | contig 10241 bp, 9 predicted proteins | sample ElkDunMinimDraft_14_FD_191542 | JGI IMG/M metagenome (GOLD analysis project Ga0233383, IMG submission 191542) | Fecal eukaryotic communites from dung pellets of Tule Elk in California, USA - Elk Dung G16 | ecosystem: Host-associated > Mammals > Digestive system > Large intestine > Fecal | place...
GCAGGTCGCGGGTGAGGAGCGCGGCCGCGTCGCTCTCGCGCTGCCGGCGGATGGTCTCCTCCAGCAGGGCGAGCTGATCGGGAGGGGGGTTGACCAGGATCTGCCCGCGGCTGCCGTCCAGCGCGACCAGGTCGCCGGTGTGGATGTGCTCGCTGACCCGGCCGGCGCCGACCACCGCCGGCGTCGAGCGCGCGCGCGCCACGATCGCGGTGTGGCTGGTCTGACCTCCGACGTCGGTGATCACCCCCGCCACCGAGGCGTGCCGCAGCAGCATCGCGGCGGCGGCCGGCGAGAGCTCTCGCGCCACCACCACCGCGCCCACGGGGATCTCGAGATCGTCGTCGATCACGTGCCCCATGAGGTTGCGGACCAGCCGGTCGGCGACGAACTCGACGTCGGACTTCCGCTCGCGGAAGTAGGGATCCTCGATGTTGTCGAACAGGTGCCGCAGGCGCCGGGCGACGCGCCGGACCGCCCACTCCGCGTTGATGTGCTCCTCGGAGATCTTGCGGCGGACCTCGTCCACCAGCATGGGGTCGTGGAGCATGAGGCGGTGCGCCTCGAGGATCATGGCGTGATCCCCCGCGGACTCCTGCTCCAGCCGCGTCTTGAGCTCCTCGAGCTGCCGGTTGGAGAGCTCCAGCGCGGTCTTCACGCGCAGCAGCTCGCCCTCCACGTCACCCGGGGCCAGGCGCTGCCGCGGCGTCTGCAGGCGCTTGCGATCGAGCACGAACGCGCGGCCCACCGCGACGCCCGGCGAGGCGCCGATGCCGGTGAAGTTCAGGCTGGGTGGGACCCCTGGGCTCAACTCGCCTCCCCGAAGCGATCGGCCACCAGCGCGCGCAGCTCGTCGAAGCAGGACTGCGCGTCGTCCCCCTCACAGCGGATCCGGATGGACATCCCCTTCGCGGCGGCCAGCATGAGCACCCCCATGATCGACTTCGCGTTCGCCTCCTGCCCCTCGCACGAGACGGTCACGTTGCTGCGGTAGCGGTTGGCGGACTTCACCAACTGCGCGGCAGCCCGCGCGTGCAGCCCCAGCGCGTTCACGATCTCGAGCTCCCCTTCGACCACGTTCGCCATCGCCATCCTCTTGCCCGCGCTGCCCACCGGTCGTGCCGGATGGCGCCTCGCCACAGATGCCACACCGAATCAGATCAGCGCACCGGCCAGGATGGCCAGCCCCGCCGACAGGTACAGCGCGCCATACCGCGTGACGCGCCACCCCAGGGCCCGGTACGCGAGCGCACCGAGCAACAGACACCCCGCCGTCAGCAGCGGGCCGCTTTGCGCGCCGCCCTGCTGCGCCCCGAGCAGGAACGCCGCCCAGACCGCGAGCCCCCCCGCGCAGCCCGCGGCCAGGTTGCGCAGGAGCGCGCCCCGCTGGGGCAGCCGCACCCGCGCGACCTCCTCCACCAGCGCGTCACCCCGCGTGAGCCCGAGCCAATAGAGCCGGGCGCGCAGCCCCAGGTGCACGACGTTGTAGAGCACCAGGTAGAGCAACACGGACCAGGCGCCGATCAGCGGCACGAGCCCGGCGCTCAGCGCCCCCACCGCCGGCTTGAGCGACAACCAGAAGAACCCGTCTCCCAGCGCCGCGAGCGGCCCCATCAGCGCCGCCTTGAAGGCCACCACCGAGGACGCGTCCTCCTCGCCGTGCGCGATGCGCGACTCGTGGAAGAGGGCGCCGCCCAGGATGGCCCCGGCGACGTAGGGGTGGGTGTTGAAGAAGGCCAGGTGTCGCTGCACCGCGGCCTTGAGCGCCGGCCCCTCGGGGTAGAGCGCGCGCAGCGCGGGGTAGAGCGCGTAGGCCATCCCGAGGTTCTGCATCCCCAGCGGGTTCCACCCGGCCTGCAGGAAGAGCGAGCGCAGGAAGACGCGGACCAGCACCCCGCGCGACAGGCCCGCCGGCAGCATCTGTCCCGCGCTCACGTTCCCTCCGAGAGGCGTCGGGCGACCATCCAGAGGGCCACCAGCAGGCCCCCCAGTCCGGCCCAGTAGCCGGCCTGACGCGCGCGGCTCCCCTTCGCCGCGCACGCCGCCGACACGCTCAGCATGGCCGGGTAGGCCAGCGCGAGCCCGTTGAGCAGCGGGTCGGGCAGCGCCGCGACCGGGCGCGCGAGCAGGAGGCCGAGCCCGGCGCCCAGCATGGTGACCACCGCGAAGGCGGAGAAGAGCGACCACATGCCCCACAGGTTCTGGCGCATGGCGCGGCGCAGCTCCCCCTCCTCCGCGCTGCGCTGGGCCAGCCGCGCGAGCCTCGAGGTGTGGCGCTCCAGCCCGCGCTCGAGCAGCCGCCCCACCCCGCCGCCGCCGCCGCAGAGCAGGACCGAAAGGCTCCACATCGCCGGGCTCGCGTCGCCGTCGGGCGCCATCAGCACCGCCGCGGCGCTCGCGGTGGTGGCCGCCAGCGTGTCGTGGTCGGGCAGGGCCGCGCCCAGCGCCGCGCCGCCCAGGTGGAACAGCTCGAGCAGCAGCCCCACGAAGAGGCCGGTCTGCAGGTCGCCCAGCAGGAACCCCATGCCGGTCGCGGCCACCAGCGGGCGGCTGAACATGGCCTGCAGGAACGCGCGCCGCTCGAGCGCGAGGAGGCCGCCCCACAGGCCCGCGACGCAGAGCTGCTCCCACCAGGGTGCCACGTTCGCGCCGCTCCGTTTCAGCGCCCACCGCACGGGCGCCGCTCCCGCCGTCAGTCCTTCAGCCGCTCCTCGATCACCGAAAGCGTCAGCGCCTTGTCCCCCGGCACCGCGCGCGCCTCGATGGTGCAGCCCTGCTGCTCCAGCATCTTCAACTGCGCCAGCTCGCTTGGCGAGAGAAACACCGAGCTCGTCAACTGTCGGCGCCCGCTCGCGTAGTGCACGTTCCCCAGCTGCACCCGCACCGCGCCCAGCCCGCGCTCCACCGCGGCGACCGCGCCGCCCACCTCGCGCACGAGCAACAGGCTCTTGATCGGATCCTGCGCGAGCGCGGCGAAGTCCATGCCCTGCAGCGGCTGGATCACCACCTCGACGTTGCCCGGCACCGCGAGCCCCATCGCCGCCCGCACCAGCGGGCTCTGCGCGGCCTCGTCGTCGGCCACCAGGACGCGGCGCACGCCCAGCTCGGGCAGCCAGCTCTCCACCACCTGACCGTGGATCAGGCGGTTGTCCACACGCAGCAGGTCGATCACGGGAGGGCACTCATGCGTGGAGGTTCACTTCGGCGGAGGGCCTTGGGGCCGGTCTCCGATCTGCTCTTCTAGGGGAGCTCCCGCTCCCGGGCGCGCAGCATGGCCGAGGCGAAGGTGATGTGTCGCCGGGTCTCTTCGACGATGGCCTCGGCGAGCTCGGCCAGGGAACCGGACTGCTTTCGCAGCGCCGCGGCCTTCAGGACCATGGGCAGGTTCACCCCCGCGATCACCTCCAGCGAGTGGTTGGCGAGCAGGAGCAGCGACTCCTTGCAGGGCGTCCCCCCGAAGAGGTCGGTCAGCACGATCACGCCGCGCCCCTCGTCCACCGAGGCCACCGCCGCGCGGATGTGCGCGCGCACGCCCTCGGGATCGCAGCCGGGATCCATGGTCACCGCCGCCGTCTGCGGGAGCGGACCCACGATCTGCTCCGCCGTGGCGAGCAGCTCCTGCGCAAGCCGTCCATGTGCCGCGATCACCAAGCCCACCATGGAGCGCCTCCTGGACCTGCCCCCACGAGCGGCGGGGGCGACCGTCCCCTACCCTTGTTCCCCCACCCGCGCAACCCGGGACGGGTGGACCCCTACTCCCGATCCACGTCGCGATCCCAGACCTGGACACGGCTCCCCTGCTCGCCGAGCCGACGATGGAGCTCGTGGGCGAGCGCCACGCTGCGGTGCTTCCCGCCGGTGCAGCCGAGGGCCACGGTCAGATAGGCCTTCCCCTCGCGCTGGTAGCGGGGAAAGAGCCAGTCGCAGAGCGACTGGAGCCGGGTGAGGAACTCGAGGCTGTCCTCGTGGCCGAGCACGTAACCGCTCACCTCGGGGTTGAGGCCGGTGAAGCCCTTCAGCTCGGGCACGAAGTAGGGGTTGGGCAGGAAGCGTACGTCGAAGACCAGGTCCGCCTGCGGGGGCACGCCGTAGCGGTAGCCGAAGGACATGATCGACAGGCTCGGCTCGGTGTTGGCGCTCCCGCCACCGAAGCGCGCCTGCACCAGCCGCTTGAGGTCGTGGACGTTGAGGGCCGAGGTGTCGACGATGAGGTCGGCCACCGCGCGCAGCTCGCGCAGCGCCTCGCGCTCGCGGGCGATGCCCTCGGCCACGGTGCCGGCGGCCGCCAGCGGGTGGCGCCGCCGCGTCTCGCTGAAGCGGCGCTGCAGGCTGTCGTCGCTCGCGTCGAGGAACACCACCTCGACCGCGTGCCCCGAGCGCCGCAGCTCCTCCAGGACCCGCGGCGCCTCCTGCAGGAAGCTGCGCTCGCGCGCGTCCACCACCAGCCCCAGGCGCTCGGTCTCACCCGTGCCGGCCAGCTCGGTGAGCTTGGGCAGCAGGAGGATCGGGAGGTTGTCGATGCAGAAGAACCCGGAGTCCTCCAGCGCCCGGATGGCGGTCGACTTGCCGCTGCCGGACAGGCCGGTGACGACCACGATCTGCTTGCTCGAAACCGCGTTCACTCGGCCTCCTCCTTCATGCTCCGCCGCGCCGCCCCCTCCGCGATCGAGCGGTTGAGGCGCTCGGCGAACTCGCGGGCCGAATGATGGCCCTGCAGCTTGAGCAGCTGGTTGCGTGCGGCGACCTCGATGATCGTCGTCATGTTGCGCCCGGGCCGGACCGGCACGATCGCGAGCGGGACGTCCACGCCCACGATGCGGTGGGTCTGCTCGTCGACGCCCAGGCGATCGTACTCGGCGCCGGGATCCCACTCGGTGAGCTCGACCACCAGCTCGATCATCTTGCGCTCGCGGACCGCGGCCACGCCGAAGAGGTCCTTGATGTTGATGATCCCGAGCCCGCGGATCTCCATGTGATGCTTGATGATCGGATTGCCCGACCCGGTCACCGCGTCCCCGGTGCGCCGGGTGACGTCCACGATGTCGTCGGCCACCAGCCGGTGCCCGCGCATCACCAGGTCGAGCGCGATCTCGCTCTTGCCGATGCCGCTCTTGCCCAGCAGCAGGATCCCCACCCCGAAGACGTCGAGCAGCACCCCGTGGAGGCTCGCGCTGGTGGCGAGCAGCTCCTCGAGCAGGGTCTGGACCTCCTGGATGAAGACGCTGGAGAGCAGCGGGGTCTTGAGCAACGGGACCCCGTGGGTCTCACACAGCTCGGGCAGGACCTCGGGAAGCTCCAGGTCCTTGGTCACCACCACGCAGGCGAGGTCGGAGACCAGGAAGGTGTCCAGCACCTCGCGCTGCCGCTCCGCGGTGAGCGTCCGCAGGAACGCCACCTCGGTGCTGCCGAAGATCTGCAGCCGCCGCGGGTGGATGTGCTCCATGAAGCCGGTGAGTGCGAGCCCGGGCTTCTGGATGCGTGGACTGCTGATCTGCCGGGAGAGGCCGGCGCGCCCCGCGACCAGCTGCAGCCCGAGGCCGCGCTGGCTGTCCTCGAGGAGGCGCGCGACGCGGATCGAGTTCACTTGGCGCGATAGACGATGCGCCCGCGCGTCAGATCATACGGGCTCAGCTCGACCTTCACCTTGTCGCCCGGCAGGATCCGGATGAAGTGCTTGCGCATCTTCCCGGAGATGTGCGCGAGCACCCGGTGCCCGCTCTCGAGCTCCACGGTGAACATCGCGTTGGGGAGGGGCTCGACCACCTTGCCCTCGACTTCAATGGCGTCATCCTTCGGCACTTAAGACCTCATCTCCTCTTGCGACCCCGGAAGGGGCCGCGACCGCCGCATCCGCTCTGGTTCAGAAGGACCGGACACCGGGGCGCCGGAAACCGGCGCCCCGCGTCCTGCGACAGGCTGCTCCTATATGCAAGCCGGGTCACCCTGCCAGGGAAACCCGGCAGGGTCACGCCCAGACAGTCGACCGGCCGCTAGAGCTTGGCACCCAACGTGAGCGCGAACAGGTGCGCGTTGCCGCTGTAGCGGCCCGGGAAGGCCGGCGCGGTGCTGTCCTTGCCGGTCAGGATCACGTACTGGTAGCCGAGATCCCCGCTGAACCTGCCCATCCGGTAGCCCACGCCCGCCGCGATCTTGAAGCGATCGGAGTCGGGAAGGTCGGGGGTCAGGGTGGCCTCGGGGCTGGGGCTCTGGTCGTAGACCAGCCCCAGGCGCAGCGCGAGGGCGTCCATCCGGTACTCGCCGCCCAGGTGGTAGCTCCAGGCGTCGCCCCAGTCCTTGACGGTGGCGCTGGTGAGCGCCGGGTTGTCGAACTCGAAGCGCAGCTGACGGAAGCTGGACCAGCCCACGTAGTGCGCGTCGAAGGCGACCGTCACGGTCTCGAGGGGCGAGAAGGCCAGGCCCATCAGCAGGAACGAGGGGATCTCCACCGTGGAGCTGATGGGCTGATCCTGCATCAGGCTCTGGAACGACTGCGGGGCCTCGAAGTGCGCGCGGCCCTCGAAGTCCATGGCCGCGCCGCTGCGGTAGTTGACGCCCAGGATCAGCATCGAGGGGACGATCTCGAGCTGTCCGCCCACGCTCCAGCCGAAGCCCCAGCCCGCGCCGCCCAGCTCCACGCTGCCTCGGCTGTCGATGAAGTTCAGCTCCCGCTCGATGTGCACGGTGCCGCGCAGCAGGCGCAGGCTGCCGCCCATCCGCAGCCGCTCGTGGAGCTGCACCGCGGCGGCGGCCGAGACGTCGTAGATCGCCAGCGAGGCGCTCCGGGTGAGCTCGGCGCCCCGCCAGCCCTCGGGCCACTTGCTGTTGGCGCCGAAGGGCGTGGCCAGGCCCAGGCCGACCGCGATGCGGTCGTGGACGCGGTAGCTGGCGTACAGGTGCGGGGGCGGCGAGAGCGAGGCCTCGGTGCTCTGGGTCGGGCCACCGTCGGCGGGCTCGATGTTGACGCTGGGGAGGATCAGCGAGGCCCCGAGCTGCACCTGCAGCCCCTCGGCGCGCACCAGCCCGGAGGGGTTGTAGTAGAGGCTCGAGGGATCGTCGGCCACGCCCGCGATGGCGGTCCCGAGCGCCGTGGCCCGGGCGCCCTGGGTGTCGATGGCGAAGCCCGCCGCCCCCGCGGTCCCCGCGCCGGCGAGCGCGAGCGTGAGGGCGGTACGGCGGAGTGCGGGCAGCAGGCGGGTCGCGCCCGCGTTGCGCGAGTTCGGATTCGTGGGAGCTGTCATGGGGTGGTTCCTCACGGCAGGGCGCCGGTGGTGACGAAGTTGGCCGCCTGGGTCTGGGCGGTGGCGGTGGTCGCCGGATCAGAGGCGGGATCCAGCAGGAAGCCGTGACGCGCCGGCAGCGGGCGGTCGGCGAGGGGCGGATCGAACAGGCGCACCAGCAGCTGGTCGTCCCCGCGGTTGGCGGCGTCGATCAGCATCACCGTGGTCGGGTTGGGGATGACCTGATCCTCGGTGATGTACTGGAGCAGGACGCCGCGCCCGGCCGGGACCTGGGGCCCGTTGAGGAGCTGGTAGGCCGCGTTGATGGGGTCCGCCGGATCCATGATCCATCGGGCGATGTTGATGAAGTTGTCGAAGCCGGGGCTGCCCTGCGGCATGCCGTTGGCGGCCAGCAGGGTCTTGAGCCCCTGGGCCTGGGTCGCGAAGGCCGGCGAGGTCAGCAGGATGTCCGCCACCGAGCCGCCCGGGACGTTGAGGACCGCGTGGTCGACCTCGGGGGAGGCCGCGGTGAACAGCGTTCCGAGCATGCCGCCCAGGCTCTGGCCGACGTAGCTCACCTGATCCGCGGCGAGCGTGACGCCCAGCGAGGCCTGGAGGCTGCCGGGGCCGGTGGCCTGGAGAACGCGCACCACCTGGGCCAGATCCACCACCTGCTGACGGAAGCGATCGCGGGTGGCGAAGAGGTTCGAGGCCTCGATGAAGTTCCAGCCGCTCACCAGCGCGGTGGGATCGCTCGCGCTCTTCGGCACGTAGGCGCCCGGCACCCCGGGCGAGACCTCGCAGCGGCCGTTCGCGTTGCAGGTCCCCACGGCACAGGCGGGCACGGGCGGGCTGCGGCAGTCGGTGCGATCTCCGTGGTGGGTGGTGTCGATGGCGATCATCACCTGCCCCGCGGCGGCGAGCGCCGGCGCCATCCGCAGCGCGGCGTAGCGGCTGCCGGTGAGGCCGTGTCCGAAGATCGTGACCGGCCAGCCCCCTGCGGGCGCGGCGCCCGTCGGGACGGAGACCAGGAACGGGATGCTCTCCGGCATCCCGGCGCCGGTCGGATCGAAGGGGCCGGCCATGCCCGCGAGCAGGTTGGCGGTGACCATCCGTCCGGTCCACACGTTTGCCTGCCCGCCGATCGCCGCGGTGAGCGTCGCGTCCGGGGTGGCCGGGGCGGCGGTGGGAAGGCCCGCCACGGACGGAGCCTCCCGCAGGTCCTCCAGCACGCTGAAGGAGGACTGGGTGGTGTAGGCGAAGGCCAGGGCCAGGTCGCGGCGCGGCATGCCCGCGTCGGCCAGGCCGTCGAAGAGGGGCTTCATCCCGAGCCGCAGCTGCTCGAGCGCGCCGGCCTGTGCGTCGGAGAGCGCGGAGACCTGGCTGACGCCCTGCTCGTTCACCAACGGCGCGCTGGAGCGCACGAAGGCGAAGATGGGGTTGGCCACCACGGACTTGCCGTCGGTGCTCTTGGTGTTGCGGCTGATCCATGCGCCGTAGGTGGTGCGCTCGCTCAGCGGCAGGTTCGGGACGAACTGGAGCTGGGCCGGGAACGAGGGCGTGCTGCCGTCCGGGTTCAGGCTGGAGTCGCAGCTCAGGCAGACGCGCACGTCCGGGGGGAGCGCCCCGGGGGTGAGGGCCGCGAAGCCCGCGCCGGTCGAAAGCGTCGCCTCGTCGATCTCGCCCATGTCCACCGGTCCGAGCGTGTCGCTGTTCTCGCTGATCGCACTGCTGGTGAGGCCGAAGCCGTCCAGGGTGTTGAGGCCGGCGATGAGCTGGCCGACCAGCGTCGGCCCGCCCGCGCCCGGCAGTGACACCCGCCCGGTGCTCGGATCGAGCAGCATGTTGTTGGGGAAGGGGATCACGCCGTTGGCCGGGTCGAAGGTCACCTCCGGCTGCGAGACGATGCGGAAGGTCCACATGAGGGGGATGTCCTTCCGGGCGACCCCCATGGCCGCCAGGGCGTCCAGCAGCGGCGCGTAGCCGCGGCGCACGCGCTCGAGTCCGAGCGCCTGGGCCAGCGAGAGCGGCGCGGCGCGGATGTTCAGGGCGCAGTCGGCCGCGGACAGGTCCGCACAGGTGACCAGCGGTCCCGGAGAGCGCGCCAGGGCCCAGGCCGTCGAGGCCTGCAGCGGGACGCCCTCGGTGTTGGTGAGGCCCCCTTCGCCCGCGTAGAGCACGACCGCGTAGGTGTGGCCCTTGGTCCAGCCGGTGGCCGGCGGGATGATGGAGAGCCGGTTGGGGTCCGAGGTGTAGGCCACGGTCGCGGTGGTCGCCCCGGTGCCGCCACCGAGCAGGTCGGTGGTGTCGATCACGCGCACGGTCATGGGGTTGATGGTGGCGGGATCCAGCGCGCCGCCGGCGATCTGCGCCGAGGCACCCGCGGAGATCGGGAAGCCGTCGAGGGTGTTGAGGTAGTCGCGCACGAACTCCTGCTCCGCCGGGCTCGCGTTCGGATCGACCGGCGCATTCACCAGGCCGGTGGCCGGGTCGATGGCCAGGTCGTTCGGCGACGGCACGCGCGGCGGCGTGGAGGCCGGGTCGAAGACGGCGGCGGCGCCGCTGGCGATGGTGAAGGTCCACAGAAGCGCCACGTCGTCGCGGGAAACGCCCTGCGCGGCGAGCATGTCGAAGAGCGGCGCGTACGAGCGGCGCAGCGTCTCCAGGCGCACCGCGGACGCGTCGTCCGGGAGCAGCGCGCTCGCGCGGCGGCAGTCGGGGGCCGCCAGGTCGGTGCAGGTGACCAGGCTGTTCTGCGCGCGCACGAAGCTCCAGACGGTGCTGCCCACCACGGTCGCGCCGTCCGCGCCCTTCACGCCGTTGGCGCCCCCGACGATGACCGCCAGATAGCGGTGTCCGCTGACCCAGCCGCCTCCCGGTCCGGTCATCGAGAGCGTGGTGACGGCGTTCTCACCCTCGGGGGTGGACTGGGTCGCGTCGACCTGGACCGGCTGCATGGTCGTCAGGTCGATCACGCGCACGCTCTGCGCGGTGAGCGTCGCCGGATCCAGCGGGCCGGTGAAGGTC
>Ga0233383_1001009_pt1 | contig 10227 bp, 8 predicted proteins | sample ElkDunMinimDraft_14_FD_191542 | JGI IMG/M metagenome (GOLD analysis project Ga0233383, IMG submission 191542) | Fecal eukaryotic communites from dung pellets of Tule Elk in California, USA - Elk Dung G16 | ecosystem: Host-associated > Mammals > Digestive system > Large intestine > Fecal | place...
ATCCGCGGGACCACGCTGCCCGCGGCATCCGCCTCGTCGAGCGCCAGCCACATCCGGTCCAGGACCGGGTCGTCGGCGAGCGCCGCCATGTCCTGCGGCGTCACGAGCGGGTCGCCGATCTCGAGCGACGTCACGGCCACCTCGAGCGCGGCGGACCCGTCCGGCCCGGTGACGGTCAGCGTCTCGCCGTCGGAGACGCCGACGGCGTTCGCGGTGCCCGACGGCAGGATGACCGTGCCCGGCGCGAGCCTCTCGATCCCCTCGGGGTAGCGCAGGGCTGCGGCCGCGTCCTGGACGTCGACGCTCGAGACGTGCATCGGGAAGTCGCCCTGCGCCTCGGCCTCGATGCCCGTGACCTCGGCAACCGCCCCGACGCCGTCGACCGAGCCCACGGCCTCGCGGACCTGCGGCGAGAGCGCGGCGGTCCCGCCGTTCTCGTCGAGCTGCTCGGACGAGATCCACACGTCCACCGGGTAGCGCGTGTCGAGCGCGGTCGTGAGGCTCGCCCGGGCGCTCTCCGCACCCGTCGACATCATGGCCACGAGCGTGACGCCGATGAGCAGCGCGGTCGAGGTCGCGGCCGTGCGGCGCGGGTTGCGCAGCGTGTTGGCCGCCGCCAGCCGCGCCGTCGGACCCGAGGACCCCACGAGCCGTCCCGCCAGCGCGGCGACCCGCGGCAGCCAGTACACGGCCCCCACCGCGACGCCGACGAACGACAGCGCGCCCCCGGCGACCCCGAGCAGCAGGCCGATCGTGGGATCGCCGGCGAACATGCCCATCGCGGCGCCGCCGCCCAGCATGGCGAAGCCGAACACCGTGGCGAGCACCGAGAGCACCAGGCGCACGCGGCCCGCGCTGCCCTTGGAGGTCGTCGGTGCGTCGGCCGGACGCAGCGCCGCGAGCGGCGCGACACGCGTGGCGACCCGGGCCGGGACGAGCGCCGCGGCGACGGTCACGAGCGTGCCCACGATCAGCGGGATCACGACGATCTGCCACGTCAGCGAGATCGTGGTGGGCAGCGGCACCGACAGGTCCTGCTGGTGCGCGACCCACAGGGCCGTCTGACCGAGCGCGGCGCCCACGACCACGCCCGTGATCGAGGCGATCACGCCGAGGATCGCCGCTTCCGCCAGCACACCGCGCCCGATCTGGCCCTTGTCGGCGCCGACGCAGCGCAGCAGCGCGAGCATGCGGGTGCGCTGCGCGACCAGGACCTGGAAGGTGTTGGCGATGACCAGGCCGGCCACGAGCAGCGCGATCGCGGCGAACGTGAGCACGAAGATCATGAACATGAGGTCCTGACCGCCGGTGAGCGACGCGGCCGTCGAGGCCGCACGCTCGTCCGGGGTCTCGACGACGCGGCCGTCACCGACCGCGGTGCCGATGGCGTCGGCCACGGCGTCGGCGTCGGCGCCGTCGGCGAGCAGCACCGACAGCTCGTCGTACGCGGGCGTCACGCCCTCGGCAGCCTGCCATGAGTCGTAGTCGTCGGCCGAGACGACGGCGGCGCCGCCCATCATGGCGAACGCGCCGTACGGGTCGTCGACGATCCCGACGACGTCGAGCTGCTCGACCACCGGCTCCCACGAGTCGTCCTCGGTCAGCACGAGCCGGTCGACCGAGATGGTTCCGCCCACGTCGACGCCGAAGCGGTCCGCGACGTCGGCGGGCAGCGCGATCTGGCCCGTCCCGGTGGGCAGCTCGCCCTCGTCGACGACCAGCGGCATGAGCCGCGGGTCGGCAGTCGTGGGGACCATGGCCTGGTAGATCGTCCGGGCGCCACGGGTGAGCGCCTGCATGGAGAGCTGGACGGGTCCGACGGCGTCGACGCCCTCCAGCTCGCTCACGGCGTCGGCGTCGCCCGGGGTCAGGAGCTCGGCACCCGAGCCGGAGTCGACGCCCACGATGAGGTCGGCGTCCGCGAAGCGGGCCGCGATCGCGTCGTAGGTGGTGCGGGTGATGACGTTGCCCGCGAGCAGGGTCGCCGCGACGAACGCGGTCCCGATGACGATGGCGATGCCCGCCGCCGCGAGGCGGCCGACACTGCGGCGCATCTGCGCCAGGGTCACGCGGAGCATCAGGCGCTCGCCCCCACGGCGCCGGCCACCGGGGCCTCGAGCGAGCGCAGCGCGTCGAGCCCGGCCAGGACGGCCTCGGGCGTCGGGTCGGAGATCTCCCCGGCGATGCGGCCGTCCGCGATCAGGACGACGCGGTCGGCGTACGCCGCGGCGGTCGGGTCGTGCGTGACCATGATGATCGTGCGGCCCAGCTCGCGCACCGAGCGGCGCAGGAAGCTCAGGACCTCGGCCCCGGAACGCGAGTCCAGGTTGCCGGTGGGCTCGTCGGCGAAGACGACCTCGGGCTGCGCGATGAGCGCCCGGGCGATGGCGACGCGCTGCTGCTGCCCGCCCGAGAGCTCACCGGGCCGGTGCGAGAGACGCTGCTCGAGACCGAGGGTGCGCACGAGCGTGTCGAGCCACTGCTTGTCGACCTTGCCGCCCGCGAGCTCGACGGGAAGCGTGATGTTCTGCTCGGCCGTGAACATCGGCAGCAGGTTGAACTGCTGGAAGACGAACCCGACGCGGTCGCGGCGCAGCTGCGTCAGGGCCTTGTCGCCCAGGGACGTGGTCTCCGTGCTGCCCAGGAACGCCTGGCCGCTCGTGGCGCTGTCGAGGCCCGCGAGCAGGTGCATGAGCGTCGACTTGCCCGAGCCGGACGGGCCCATGATGGCCGTGAACCGGCCGGCCTCGAAGTCGACGTCGACCCCGTCGAGCGCGTGCACGATCGCAGCACCTCGGCCGTACGTCTTGGTCAGTGCGCGGGCGCGCACGGCGAGGGTCGGTTCTGTCGTGCTGCGGTCGGGTACGGGGACGAACACGGTGGTGTCCACGGTGGTTCTCCGGTCTGGTCGTGTCTGGATCAGGACACGAGAGACGCTACGGAGCGGTGAGGTGCCCGGGCGTCGGCCCCTGGGGTGGTCTTCGCCCAGGGGTGTCATACCTGGGTATGACAGCAGGTCAGGGTGGTCCCGGGGTGACACCCCGGGCTGCCGTCCCAGTGTGGTGCCCCGGGTCGTCGCCGCCCGGCCGGCTCAGCGGGTCACGGCGAGGATCTCGCCGCGCGCGGACTCGAGCCGGAACGGGCCGTGGCCCGCGCCGTCCGCCGTGACCACGGCCCGCTCGCCCTGGAGCATGCGGCGCCGGCCGTCGACGTCCACGAGGACGGCGCCGTCCGCCTCGAGCGCGACCAGGTCGCCGCCCACGCGCACCAGGACGGGCGCGTCAGGTCCCGGCCGGCTCATCGCCGTGCGCCCCGCGCGCACCCCGGCCAGGATCGCCTCGGGGTCGCGGTCCTGCGCCGCGACCCAGGTCACCGGAGTGCCCGGGAGGTACCCGTGCCGCGGGTGGTGGTAGTCGCTCCCGCCCAGCAGGACGACGTCGTCGCGCCAGCGCGACAGCAAGGTCCACGGCGCCGTCGCGGTCTGCTCGCGGAACCAGGTGACGTGCCACAGCTCGAGCGCGTCGGGCAGGGCCGCCAGGCGGTGCTGCCACGCCCACTCCTCCTGCAGCGGGTGGTTGATGCTGAGCACGCCGCCGCGCGCGGCGACCGTCTCGACCCAGCGGTCGGGGTGCTCGCGGAAGTCGACCCACCCGATGTCGCCGAACGCGTTGGCGTGGCCACGCGAGGTCGTCACCTCCTGCCCGGGCAGCAGCGTGATGCCGTGGGCACGCCCGACGCCGTGCAGCAGCGGGTGGTGCGAGACCGTGTTGTGCTCCGTGACCGCCAGGAAGTCGAGGCCGTTGCGGACGGCGAGCCCGGCGAGCTCGCCGAGCGACTGCTCGCCGTCGGAGTGGGTCGAGTGGGCGTGGAAGTCGCCCGCGAACCATGTGAGGCCGTCGAGGGCCGGCAGGGCACGGGAGCTCAGCCGGGGCGCGTCCGGGCGCGGTTGCCCGGCCGGCTCGGGCGGCGGAGCGCTGGTGGCGGGCAGCTCGACCGTGACGGTGACGTCGATCGGGTCGACCGGCAGGCGGTACAGGCCGAGCTGGACCGACCACGTGCCCGGCTCGAGCGCGCCGGGGAGGTAGCCAGGGGTCGCGGCGTCGGGCGTGATGACGAAGCTCGTGCGTGCCCCGCCCGACCAGCCGCGCCACCCTGCGGGGCCCGAGCAGCCGAGGTCGACGACGGCGTGCTCGCGGTCGTAGTCGAGCGTCACCTCGACGCTCGTGCCGCGGCCTGCGGCGGCGTTGTCCCTCGCCCTGTCGGAAGCCCCGTCGGAGGCCCCGTCGACGTCGAACTCGACGGTGCGGTACTCGCCCTCGAGCAGGTCCGCGAGGCCGAGCCGCAGGGTGCGGACCAGCCGGGTCACGACGTCCACCCCTCGACGAGCCGGATCCCGGCGGCCTCGACGGCGGCGTGCCACACCGGGTCGCGCAGCAGCCGCGCCTCCCACGCGCGGACGGCGCCGCCGAGCGCGGCGTCGGCGGTCGAGGGGTGCAGGAACAGCTCGCTGGTGCCCTCGGGCAGCAGGTCGAGCCGTGTCACCAGGTCGCTCCTCAAGGCCTCGTAGGAACCGTGCTGGGCCGCGGTCAGACGGTTCGTCATGATGATCTCGGGCAGCGCGACGCCGAGGTCGTCCGCGAGGCGCACCGCCTGCGCGTGCCGACGACCGAGCTCGGCGGGTACCGGGCCGCCCAGGTAGGGCACCGGGTCGCGCGGCAGCCGGAACGCGAGCCCGTTCCGGGCGCACCAGGCGAGCGCCTCGGCGAGGTACGAGCGACCGTGCAGGCCGTACAGGCTCCCCGCGTGAGAGTCGGCGGCGGTCGGCTCGAGCCCTTGGGCGCGCATCCAGGCGAGCTGGGCGTCGAGCTCGGCGACGACGTCCTCGGGCTCGGCCCGCGCGGCCACGACGAAGGGGTCGTCGGTCAGGGCGCCGTCGGCACCGGCCAGGCCGCTGCCGGAGGTGAGCGGGTGCCAGCGCGGCAGGCCACGTTCGCCCGTGAGGGTCAGGTGCAGTCGCGGGGTCACGCCGAGAGCGCGGGCGCCGGCAGCGGCGCTCGCGGAGCCCGGGGCGACCGGGATCAGGGTCGTCGCGGTGACGCACCCGTCCCGCACGAGGCCCAGCACGACGTCGGTCGTGGCCGGGTCGCGCGCGAGGTCGTCCGCGGTGACGACCAGTCGTCTCATCGCCCGTCCGCCGGGTCGGTGACCGGTGGCGGGTCGGCCACGGGGGCCGGCTGGTCGGCCGTGGGCTCGGGGACCGTGAGCAGCCGAGCGCCGATCGCGCCGATCACGGTGAGCACGAACGGGTAGACGCACAGGTACATGCGGAACGCCGTCCCTGGGTCGGCACCGGGGTCGTCGCCCGAGTTGTAGCCGAAGAACACGCCGAGCGAGGTCAGCGCGAGCCCGGTGATGACGCCGTTGAGCCGGCCGAAGAAGCCGAACGCCGACAGGAACAGCCCTTCGCGGTGCTCACCGTGCGCGGCCGCGTCGGCGTCGAGCACGCGCGCGACCATCAGGTCGTTGGTCGCGAGCATGCCGGACCACCCGATCCCGACGACCGCACCGGCCAGCATCGCGGGCACCAGCCCGGTCGCGAAGTACAGCGCGGCGAAGCTCAGCGCCAGGACGGCGAAGGCCAGCCGCCACGTCCACAGGGCACCGCGCCGCGCGATCACCCGCGTCCAGACCACGAGGCCCCCGGCGGCCACCAGGATGACGACGGCCTGGAGCAACAGCGCGTTGGCGACCGGAAGCCCCAGCGAGTAGCGGACGTACAGCTGCACGCCCGACAGGACGAGCGCCATGGCCGTCGCGTAGCAGGCCCCGACGAGGCCGACCTTCCAGAACAGGGGGTTGCGCAGGATCGACAGGACGCCGGGAACCAGGCGCGGGCGCCGGTCGGGTGCGTAGCGCGGGTTCTCGCGGATGCCCACCGCCATGAAGACGATCACCACGCAGGCCACGACGCCGTAGAGGATGGCCGTCGTCGCGAAGCCCTCGGTCGTCTCCTCGGTGCCGAACACGCTCGTGGTGAGCAGCGGCGTGACCGCGAGCGAGATGACGAGCGCGACCAGCTGGAAGCCCTGCCGCATCCCGTTGGCCGCGGCGCGCTCCCGCTCGCGCGGGAACAGCTCGGGCAGCAGCGCGCCGTAGTTGGCGTTGAGCATCGAGTCGAACGCCTCGCACAGGATGGCGAAGACGGCGAACCAGAGCACGAGCGCGATGCCGTCCACGTCGGGCGCCGAGAACAGCGCGACCAGGCTCGCCGCGAGCAGCGGGGCGCCGACCAGCAGCCACGGGCGCCGGCGGCCGAACCGCGTGCGGGTGCGGTCCGAGAGGTAGCCCAGCACCGGGTTGTCGATCGCGTCGATGACCGCGTAGATCGTCATGACGACGCCGTAGGCGCGGACGTCGAGCCCGAGGATGTCGACGTAGTAGAGGATCACCGACCCCTTGACCAGGTTGATCGGGATCGAGGTGCCGAGCATGCCGATCGCGTAGCGCCACGCCGGCGTGCGGGCGGGCGTGCCGGCCCGAGGGCCGGTCGCGGCCGGAGAGGCAGCTGCTCTGCTCACCTTGCTCACCTCCGTGCCTGCCCTCCGGGGCGGACGGCGTCGGCGCCCCCTGTTCTACCAGCCCCCGGGCGGCCACGCGTGGAACGACTCGACCGTCATCCACGCGCTCACCCGGCCGTGCTCCCGGTCGCTGTACGCGTGCCCGGTGTAGTGCTCGGAGATCCGGTCGATGTCGGCCATGTCCGGGTCGTCCTGGAGGGTCACCGTGCCGCGCAGGCTGATGTGCCGGTACCAGGAGCTCCCGTCGAGGACCGTCAGCGAGACGCGCGGCTCGTGGCGCAGGTGTTCCAGGCGCGCCCGCCGCGCGTCGAGGTTGAGCAGCACGCGGCCGTAGCCCGGGCGGTCGGCGTCGTCGACCCACAGGTACCACGTGGCGACGGAGACCGGTGCGCCGTCCGGGCGCACGGTCGCCATGACCGCGGGGTTGGGGTGGCGCAGCATCTCGACGACGTTGTCAGGAAGAGTGGGTTCAGGCACGTGCACAGTCTGGTACGCGCAGGCCGACTTGTCAGGACGGCCGCGGGGTGTGCTGCGTGGTCCGCTGCGGGGTCTGCCGTCGGGCCTAGGCCCCGGGCCGGACCAGCCCGGTCTCGTACGCGGTCACGACGGCCTGCACGCGGTCGCGCGCGCCCAGCTTGGCCAGGATCCTGCCGACGTGCGTCTTGACCGTCGCCTCGGCCACGAACAGGTCGGCCCCGATCTCGGTGTTCGACCGTCCGCGCGCCATGAGCACGAGCACCTCGCGCTCGCGGTCGGTGAGCGCGCCCAGCGCCTCGTGCTGGGGCGCGGCCGCCTCGACCGGCAGGGCCGTGACCAGGTGCTCGAGCAGCCGGCGGGTCGACGACGGCGCGATCACGGCGTCACCCCGGTGCACCGTGCGGATCGCGGCCAGCATCTCCTCCGGCGGGGCGTCCTTGAGCAGGAAGCCCGAGGCTCCGCTGCGGATCGCCTCGAGCACGTACTCGTCCAGGTCGAACGTGGTCAGCACGATGACCCGGGGCGCGCCCTCGCGCTGGGTGAGCTCTGCCGTGGCCGAGAGGCCGTCCATGGTCGGCATGCGCACGTCCATGAGGACGACGTCGACGGCGTGGCCGGCCAGGAGGCGCAGCGCCTGTGCCCCGTCGCCGGCCTCGAGGGCGACCTCGAGGTCGGGCTGGGAGTCGATGACCATGCGGAACCCTGCCCGCACGAGCTGCTGGTCGTCGACGAGCGCCACCCGGATCGGTCCGGCCTCGTCCAGGCTGGTCATCGCACCTCCGCAGAGTCGTCGCCGGTCTCGCCGGTCTGGTCGGTCTCGCCGGTCTGGTCGGTCGCCGCCGACGCCGGGGGGACCGGCATCGTGAACCGTACCCGCCAGCCGCCGCCGGCCCGTGGCCCGGCGGTGACCAGGCCGCCGAACATCGCGGCCCGTTCCCGCATGCCGAGCAGGCCGTACCCGGCGTCGGACGTCGGGTCGGCCGCCTGCCCGTCGGCCGCGGCGGCCCCGCGGCCGTCGTCGGAGACCTCGAGCTCGACGTCGCGCTCGGCCCAGCGCAGCACGACCGTGACTGTCGGCGACGGCCCGGCATGCTTGCGGACGTTCGTGAGCGCTTCCTGGCACACGCGGTGCAGCGTCAGGCCCGCCCCGGGAGGCAGCCGGCGAGGCGTGCCGACGCGCACGAACGAGACGCGCAGTCCGCCGTCGCGCGCCTGGCCGACCAGCGTCTCGAGGTCGGCGTCGTCCGGCTGGGGCGCCAGCGGGGCGGAGACCTGCGGCCGCCCCGCCGAGACCGGCAGCGCCGGTCCTCCCGACGTCACCGCCGGCAGCGTGGTCGTGCCCGCCTCGCGGTCGTCCGCGGACCGCAGCACACCGAGGAGCCGGCGCATGTCGGCGAGCGCGGCCCGGGCGGTCTCGCCGATCACGCTCAGCGAGCGCACGGCCGCGTCCGGGTCCGACGCGGCGGCGTACCGGCCGCCGTCGGCCTGCGCGACGACGATCGACAGCGAGTGCGCGACGATGTCGTGCATCTCGCGGGCGATCCGCGCCCGCTCGGCCGCGGTCGCGATCCTGGCCTGCTGGTCGCGTTCGATCTCGAGCCGGCGGTTGCGGTCGCGCAGCGCGTCGAGCATGACGCGTCTGGATCTGCGGACCAGTGCGAACGCCCACACGGCGAGGCCCGTGACGGCGCTGAAGAGCCCGAAGGGCACCGACTGCACGATCGCATCGGCCCCGCCGACGCGCAGGCCGACGGCGACCACGAGCACGCCGCAGCCGACCACGGTCGAGGCCATCGCGGTCAGGTGCGCCCACGTCGGGCCGTACACCGTGACGGTGTAGAGGGAGACCAGGACCGCCGCGTCGGCGGGCAGGATGATCGGGAAGCCGACGAGCAGGTGGAAGAGCGCGATCGCGTAGACGGCGACGGCCGAGGGCACGGGGTGGGTGCGCCGCCACGGGAGCGGTGCGATGACGGCGAGCGACCATCCGATCGTCATGCTGCGGTCGTACGTCGACGTCGCGAAGACGTCCGCGGCCGTCAGGAGCAGGAAGAGGGCGAGGACGATCGTCCAGGCGAGGTCGACGCCGAAGCGATGTCGCTCGAACCATCGCACCGTCCGCTCGTACACGGTCATAGCCCGCAGGCTATGTGTCCGGCCCCGCGGACGCGTCCGCCTGAGGGTGGACCTGGCGGCCCTCCCAGGCGCGTCCGCCACCTGGGCGGATGCCGCTAGCATGGGGGAATGACCCACGTACTGCTGGCCGAGGACGACCCGGCGATTGCCGAGCCTTTGGCGCGGGCCCTCACACGTGAGGGTTACGACGTCGTGGTGCAAGGAACTGGTCAAGGAGCCATCGACAGCGCAGGTCAGGCGGACATCGTGGTCCTCGACCTCGGGCTGCCCGACATGGACGGCCTCGACGTCGCCCGCGAGCTGCGCGGCCAGGGGCTGTCGGTCCCGGTGCTCGTCCTGACGGCTCGCGCCGACGAGGTCGACCTCGTCGTCGGCCTCGACGCGGGCGCCGACGACTATGTGACCAAGCCCTTCCGGCTCGCCGAGCTGCTCGCGCGGGTGCGCGCGCTGCTGCGGCGCACGCACGGCGAGTCGCCCGACGACGAGGAGCTGCGGGCCCAGGACGTGCGGGTCGACGTCGCGGCGCACCGGGCGTTCCAGGGCGACCGCGAGCTTCACCTCACGACCAAGGAGTTCGACCTGCTGCGCGTGCTCGTGGCGAACGCGGGCTCGGTCGTCGTCCGGGACACCCTGATGCGGGACGTGTGGGGCTCCGACCCGGTCGGGTCGACCAAGACCCTCGACATGCACGTGTCGTGGCTCCGCCGCAAGCTCGGCGACGACGCGAACGCGCCGCGCTACGTGTCGACGGTGCGCGGCCTGGGCTTCCGGTTCGAGCTCGGCGCGGGCTGACGGAGGAACCGGCCTCGTGCGCCGTCGCGTCCTGCTGGCGACCATCTCCGCGGTCGCCGTGGCCGTGCTTCTGCTCGGCGTCCCTCTCGGCATCTTCGGCGCCCGCTACGTCGGCGCGATCGAGCAGCAGCGGATCTCCGACCGTGTCGCGACCCTCGCGCGCAGCGTCGACGGTGCGATCGAGCGCGATGAGCTGCCCTCCGACGCGGTGCTCCAGCTCGCCGCGGACGGGCGGGAGGGCGAC
>Ga0233383_1001011_pt1 | contig 10208 bp, 6 predicted proteins | sample ElkDunMinimDraft_14_FD_191542 | JGI IMG/M metagenome (GOLD analysis project Ga0233383, IMG submission 191542) | Fecal eukaryotic communites from dung pellets of Tule Elk in California, USA - Elk Dung G16 | ecosystem: Host-associated > Mammals > Digestive system > Large intestine > Fecal | place...
TTTTAGTTTCTTGCTTAAGCTAGAGTTGCTTTTTGTTGTTTTGTTGGTCTTGCTACGCTATAGTAGCTCCTTCGACCAACAACCAATTCGGATTTATTTTTATTTAAATTAAAATAGATCCCCTCCGTAGGAGGGGACCAACAACAAAACAACAACTAAAAAAAGAAAGAAATTAAGGTGTCGGGGACCCCGACCCGAAGGGGTGCTAACTCACGCATAAGGAAAACACCCAAAAAAAGATTGATTAAAAGATAAAAAAATTAAAACCTTCCCGAAATATAGTATAAATGCTCGATGACATTTACTACTCTTAGAAGTAAAATTGATGGATCTAGGGATAACCAGACATTGGAAAGAAAAAAAAAAAAATCGAAGGTCTCGTCGATAAGACCTCGTTGCGGCAACCCCATGTGAAGCACCATAGGAACAGATGGGCCTTGCAAGCCTTCCCATTCCTCAGCCTAGCCGAAATGAGCCAAGAACTTTTAATTAATAGCAAAAAATCAAACAAACTTCCCCTGGTGCAGGCGACTTGGCTTCGCCTAAGGGCTACCCTAAAGGAATAGCGATTGTGCGTTCTACATTAGCCTCAAAATTCCTTGTTTGAGCATCCGGGACATCGACAACCCCGGTTGATAAGTAAATTCCGAATTAAATTACTATCCAACCATCACCCGATATTTAAAGAAGCTGGAATTCTAAAAAGAGAATTGTCTCCTATCTTCGAAACGGAAAAATACAGAAACGGTTCGATTAACCGATACATAGACCACCAATTCGCTCGCCTGAACAAACATCGGGACTCCCCCGAAACCTTTTGGAGAATAGGCTTCCACCTATTATGTTCAGAAAGCTACATCATATCTTGTCTAAATGCGGTTTACCCCCAATGGCAAAGAAACAAAAAGTATTCGTATATAATCAAATTAGTTCAGCAAACCTATCGATCCTACGGACTAAACGAATGAACACTTCTAACAGACACATTAACTTTAAGAGACTAGAAATACCCAAAACTGATGGATCTCTACGATCGCTGAGCATCCCCGCACCCAGCTGGAGAATTTACCTTCATGGTCTTAATCACCTGATGGTTAACTTCTTCCACAAATATCAGTCGCCCAACCAGCATGGATTCTGGCCCGGCCGAGGTACCGACACAGCTTGGATAAAGATACACGAGATGATTGAGAAAAGGCCCCCGTACATATACGAATTCGATTTAAAACGATACTTTGATAGTTTAAACCTGAACTATTTAAAGGAAGTATTAAGGGTTGCCGAAGTTCCGGAATGGCTAGTAGAAAAGATAGATGTGATGAACCGGTCCCTTCCAAACAACCACGTTCCTCTCCAAAAGATAGAGTGGAGTAGACAATCACAAAACGAGGACTTTGTTTATTACTGGTTAAATAAACACATAAGCCTTTCTAATACCGCCCTACTCTCAATAGCCGATCAAATTCGAAAAAGCGTGGTAGCACAGAACCCTAAGTATGGAAATTATGAGTTCTATAGAGGAGTACCGCAGGGATCTCCTCTCTCACCTCTATTGGCTTCCATAGTCCTACATGCCAACTTACTTCGAAATGTTAATCTGATCCAATATGCCGATGATGGAATCCTGTATGGAGACAGTGAATCCATCCGATCAGCCTTAAACTTTCCGAAAGCTAGTGGAATAGAAGTGAACTGGGAAAAGTCCGACTGGATCAAGAAAGTCGACTGGCTGCGACCTATCAAATTTCTGGGGAAGAAATTTGTGCCGTCCTCCCTCGTAACCCTCGAGATGACCCAGGGTCTACCACTACCTGTGCCTCGTGCACAGGACGGTCTTTTAATGAATGCTACTCGAACACTCAAACCGTTTGTATTTACCGATTATGGGTTGATACTACGAGCTGATCAATACGATAAAAACCGATTACCTCCTGAAAAGAAGGTCTCCTGGGAAAAACGTAAAGAATGCTTCAGCTTCGAAGACTGGTTTAAGACAAAGTACTTCGGATTTGTAACCTCCCGCCTTTACAATGGATCCATGGACCTTATGGACTTACAACAGGACTTTGAATACACATATGTTGATAACTCATGGAGTTACCTAGAAAACAAAAGGCCCTATTTCCTTCGAAGAATGAATGGAGAGAGCTTCAGCATACCCCTGGACATCTTCAACTCTTCTTCGATCGCATGCAAGTCGTTGCTAAGACAGGTAAGGTATTTGAGAAAAAAGAAGAAAATCAACGCGAATCCTAGCCCCTAAGTGGCCTAAACCAAAATCGACCTCTTGTAAAGCCCCACTAGAGAAAAAGCAGCTGCAACTGCAAGCGGAGAAGTCCTTGGACCCTGGTAGTCCTCGTGCCAACTGTGAGGATATATTTTTGTTGTGGCATGATAGCTAGAGCTCACCTGGTGATAACGATCCAGGAATAACGATCTATGATAGCAACCTCCTTGAAAAACAATTAAAACGCCAACTCACTGGATAAGATGAACGTACTTTAGCAGGTATTACGTCCCGGTGGACCCGATGAGTACCAGACTGGCCCGTCTAACCCGGTCGCTATTGAATGTAATAGTTACTCTCGCCAATCGTCAGCGAAAAAGGTGAGAGGGTTACGTACCCTCCTCGAGAAAGTATAGCCACACCTCGCATTTTATTCATTCCATAAATTTTTCTCAGATTTCTTAATTATTTGGAAACTATTAGCCCTTAGCCCTTAGGCGAAGCCAAGTCGCCTGGCCAAGTCGCTAGTAGTTTTGGTCTTAATAGTAGTCTTGCTTAAGCTAGACAACAACTACTCTTGCTTAAGCTAGAGTAGGTCTAAAGACCAATACAACAACTACAACAACCAAGCCAATATAATTAAAGAAAAATAAAGGCAAATAATTATATAAAAGTAGAATAAAAGGTCTTATGGCTGAGTGGTTTAAGCGGAGTACTGTTAATACTTTTTACAGGGGTTCAATTCCTCTTAAGGCCTTAAATTATTTATTTTATAGTGCTTTTGGTCCTTGTAGGTCCTTGTAGTAGTTGTTTTGGTCTTTATAGTTGCTTAAGCTACTACTACTCTTGCTTAAGCTAGACAACTACCAGTAGTAGTAGTAGCTTAAGCAACTATAAATAGTTGGTCCCCTACGGGGACCTACTAAGGACCAACAAAACAACAACTACTACTATTATGTCCTACTATGTCCGTAGGACATAGTAGGACATAATAGTAGGACATAATAGTAGGACATATATAAGCAGTAATTTTTTATATTTTTTCCGGGTCTGTCCTTTGGACAGAGGTATTTTATAATTTTTTGCTTTTGCTTTTGTTGTTGTAGTTGTCCTACGGACTACTAGTTGGTTGGTTGTAGTTGTAGTTGTAGTTGTAGTTGTAGTTGCTACGCTACAACTACAACTACCACTACTAGAAGGACCTAGAAGGACCTACAACTACTCTCTCCTCTCTTGGTCCAAAGGACAGACTAGCTCCTCTGTCCAAGACAGACCAGTAACCTTTAGGTAATAACCTTTAGGTAATAACCTTTAGGTAATTCCTTTATCCCAAAAAAAGGACAGTGTCTGTGAGCAGACGCAAAAAAAGGACAGTGTCTGTGAGCAGACGCAACTACAAAAGCAGCAACAATTCATATTAGTCTGTCCTGCGGAGTAGCAGTTAGTTGCTTTTGTCCGTAGGACAAGCAATAGGCTAACAGACAGAGTAGGTAAAAAGGAATAGCTCTAATAATTGTTTAAAAACTAACCATTTACCGTTTCAAGCGTAAGTGTTAAAATTTTCATTTTTTTATTATTTGTTGGTCCTTGTAGGTCCTTGTAGTAGTTGTTGTATTGGTCTTTAGACCTACTCTAGCTTAAGCAAGAGTAGTTGTTGTCTAGCTTAAGCAAGACTACTATTAATAGTTGTCCTATGGACTACAACAAAACTACCAGTAGTAGTTGTTGTATTGGTCTTTAGACCTACTCTAGCTTAAGCAAGAGTAGGTCTTAAGACCAAAACTACTATTAAGACCAAAACAACAACTACTAGTGGTTGTAGGTCCTTCTAGTTGTAGTTGCTTCGCTACAACTACTCCTCCGTAGGAGGAGGACTAAATTGGCTATTATGCGTATAGGCGAAGCTTTGTTTTTTTTTTTCTTAGCCTTCCTTTAGATTAGATTAGCTCATAAAAGAAAACTCTCTAGTCTGTCCTTTTTTTGTCCTTTTTTTCCTTGGCTTTCCTGGTATTATATAGGACAAAGGACTTACCTAAAGGTTACTAGTTAGAGAGTAGGCGAAGCCAACCAAGCTAGAGACCTACTCCTTTATTTTTAACTTCTTAATAAAGCTTAAGCCAAATAAAGGAAATAAGTATAATTATTATTTTTTTTTCTTATTTATTGTCTGTTATTGCTTAAGCAATAACAGACAATCTAAACAAGAACCAAGAGCAAGAGCAAGAGCAAGAGCAAGAGCAAGAGCAAGAGCAAGAGCAAGAGCAAGAGCAAAATTAATAAAAAAAAAAAAGATTAAATGTCCTCCATTTCTCCTCTGTCTGTTAGTTGCTTAAGCAATAACAGACAGACCAATTCTTTTTTTTTATTTATTGTCTGTCTGTTAGTTGCTTAAGCAACTAACAGACAGATTGGCTAGGCGCTTAGGCATAATAGCCGCGTGCGTTCCATGGCAGGCGAAGCTCTGTCTGTTAACAGACAGACCTACTACTTGGTAGGCCTGGCCAGGTGTCTTGGTTGTTGTAGTTGTTGTAGTTGTTGTAGTCTTGCTTAAGCTAGACAACTACCAGTAGTAGTTGGTCCTTTGTAGTTGCTTAAGCTACAACTATTAATAGTTGGTCCCCTACGGGGACCTACTAAGGACCAAAAAAACTACTAGCGACTTGGCTTCGCCTAAAGGCTAAGGGCTGGCCAACCAATTCATTCGCAGAATTTTAAAGAAAGGCGCTATTGTCCGTAGGATCTGCTAAGCAGACAGAAAAGAAAAATGAAATAAAAAGGTAAGCGAAGCTAAGTAATAAAATAAAAAAAAAGGAAAGTGCTAGCGCAGTACTCCAGTAGGGGGAAAGCTAAGCAAATAAAAGGCTTAGGCTAGTTGCTTAAGCAATAGGCTATGCTAGGCTAAGAGGTAAAAAGGCTGGAAATTCAAAGTCTCTTTTTTAATGGTCTGTTTGTCCTTTTTGTCCTTTGGACAAACAAAAGGACAGAGACATTAGAAATTAGCGACTAACAATAATAAAGATATGATTTCATTATTAATATTAATACCAATTATAGGAACAATTATTTTATTACCGATGGAAAGTACAAGTAAAAATCAGATGAGAAAAATAGCATTAGTTACTTCATTAATAAATTTTTTCGTATCTTTATTTATATGGTATAGTTTTGATTCAAATACTACACAGTATCAATTTGTATCCGAATTTAATAGCTTACAATTTTGCCATTTAAATTTTGGAATAGATGGTATCTCTTTATATTTTGTATTATTAACAACCTTTGTAACTCCTATTGCATTATTATCAAATTATAGTAATATAACAAACAATGTAAAATTATTTTTAGTTTCTTTATTATTATTAGAAAGTTTACAAATATGTGCTTTTGTTTCTTTAGATTTATTATTATTTTATATTTTTTTCGAAAGTGTATTACCGATCTTATTTATCGTAATAATTATGTTTGGACACGGTTATGATAGATTTAGATCTGCTTTTTTATTATTTTTATATACTTTAGCAGGTAGTTTACCAATGTTATTAAGTATATTAATGATTTATAACTATATAGGTTCAACAGATTTTCAGTTAATTTCTTTATATGAAATAAGTTTATCAAGTCAAAAATTATTATGGATAGGTTTCTTTATAGCTTTTGCAGTTAAAACTCCTTTATATCCATTTATTATTTGGTTACCTAAAGCCCATAGTGATTCACCCTTAGCCGGATCTATTTTATTAGCAGCAACAATTTTAAAATTAGCAACTTATGGTGGCAATGTGTAATTTTTTAAATATATCTTTTTTTATATATAAAAATAGGGAAAACACATTAAGTGCCTGAAAACTGCCAAATTCCGGGGACGCCCTAAAGCTTATGATACCAAGCATAAATCGAAAGGTTAATAGTGGCCAGATTAACTCTCTGGGTATGGTAACAAGTCATAAGATGATGGAAACTGAAATGGGTAATCGCGGATCTAAGTCAGGCTCCTTCGGATTACCAGAGCCTGTAAAAGAGCAACGAGTAGACGGTAGTTATTTAGGATCTATTCGAGATCCTAAATTAAGGTGTACTCTAACGGGCGGCGAAAGTCGTTATCAAGCCAAAATCCCTTCTAACCGATTTGTTAAAAACTCTCTGTTGTCAACCTTTGCTCTCGATTCAAAAAATCAAGCTTGCTTAGCAGCAATAGCTGCGTACAAAAGGGAAGCAAGAGGAGTAAAATTTTTTAGTACTCATTCACAATGTAAAAACTTAGTTGCACAAGTAGATTTCAGATCAACGAGCGCAACTCAAACCTCTCCAAACTTATCAATTGATAGTTATCAATTAATAAAGGAAGGTTCTAATTCTTCTATTTTACCTGATTTATCATCGCAGAAGACAAAGACAATTACCGGGAAATCTAATGTTGATATAAATAAGTTAAATCCTTGGTTTGTGACAGGATTCACAGATGCTGAAGGTTGTTTTGGACTATATCTAAATAAAAATACTAAATATAAAACAGGTTGGTCTGTTAATTTGGTATTTAAAATTTCTTTACATGAAAAAGAGAAAGTTTTATTAGAGCAAATTCAAAATTATTTCGGTGTAGGAAAAATAACTCGACACGATTTAACTTCTTTAAGTTACTGGGTAAGATCTTCTAAAGATATGCAAACGATTATAAATCATTTTGAAAAGTTTCCATTAATAACTAGTAAATTAAAGGATTACAAATTATTTAAGCTTGCTACTAATTTAATTTTACAACAAGAACAATTATCTTTAGAGGGTATAAAAAGATTAATTGAAATTAAGAGTTCAATGAATTTAGGATTATCACCTGAACTAAAGGCTCATTTTCCTTCTGGTAGCCAGGGAAGCAATAAAACTAATTTTACCGAACTCTTATGTAATGAAACAAAAACTACAATTTCTGATTATAAAATACCTAATCCTAATTGAGTTGCAGGATTTTCTTCTGGAGAAGCTTGTTTTATGATTGATATTAATAAAAGCACAAGTAATAAAATAGGACAATCAGTTAATTTAAGAATTGTAATAAGTCAACATGCTAAAGATGTATCATTATTGTCAAGTTTAATTAATTATTTTAATTGCGGCCACCTATATAAAAATAAAGATTGTTTTAATTTAACAATAAGAAAATTTGTAGACATTGATAATAAATTAATACCATTCTTTATTAAATATCCTATTCTCGGTAATAAATCTTTAGATTTTCAAGATTTTTATACAGTAAGTAAATTAATTAAAGAAAAAGAACACCTTCAAGTAGAAGGAATTAAAAAAATAAGTTTAATAAAAGGTAGAATGAATACAAAAAGAAAATAACAATTTGTAAGATAAATTGGGTCGCCGTGTATTTAAGAGTATTAATACAAATATTACCAGATGCTTCTCATTATTTCAGTCCATTTGTACAAACTATAGCTATTATATCATTAGTTTATGCTAGTTTTTCTACTATTATTCAACAAGATACAAAAAGATTAATTGCTTATAGTAGTGTTTGTCATATGGCTGTCGTAGTTTTTGGGCTATTTTCTAATACTATACAAGGTATTGAAGGGGCTATTTTATTAGCGATAGCTCATGGTTTTGTAAGTCCAGCATTATTTATTTGTGTTGGGGGAATCATATATGAAAGAACTGGGACAAGAATCATAAAATATATTAGAGGATTAGTAACATATATGCCTGTTTTTACTATTTTATTCTTAATTTTTACTTTAGCTAATACAGGAATACCTTTAACTTTAAATTTCTTAGGTGAACAAATGTCTTTATTAGGAATATGGCAAGAAAATCCTATTATTGCAGCTTTTGGTGCAAGCGGTATAGTTTTATCAGCTATTTACTCTATTTTCCTTTATAATAGATTATCTTATGGTAACTATTCGCCTCATATAAAAAAAATAGTTAAAGATATTAATAGAAGAGAATATTTCTTATTATTAGCTTTATTAATACCTACTGTTGTTTTTGGTATTGTTCCTAATGTTTTATTAAATTCTTTACATTTACCTGTTTCTTCTTTACTTTACTTTATTTAATATTTACCCCCTCTGTCCAAAAGGACAGACAAGCCAGCCAGTTACCTAGAGGTTACTAGTTACCCCTAGGTAACTTGTTGCTTTTGTATGTCCTACTATTATTTGGTTGGTTGTTGGTAGGTCCTTCTAGTTGTAGTTGTCCTACTGTCCGTAGGAGTGGTTGTTTAGGTATTTATAGTTGCTTAAGCTACAACTACTCTTGCTTAAGCTAGAGGACTACCAGTAGTAGTAGTAGCTTAAGCAACTATAAATAGTTGGTCCCCTACGGGGACCTACTAAGGACCAACAAAACAACAACTACAACCAATTCGGACCAATTCGGACCAATACGGACCTACAAAGGACCAACAAAACAAATAAAAAAGCAATCCTACGGATCTGGTTAGCAGACGGGTCTGTCTTGGACAGAGGCTGGAGAGACAAACCGCGTGCGTTCCATGGCAGTTGGTCATTCGGACCTATCCTACGGACCCCAACAAAATTATAAGAATATTTTAGAATTATTAGGCGAAAAGTAGCAGTCCTTGCGGAGTAGCAGAAGAATAAAAAGGAGAAATTTATAGTCCTACTGTCCGTAGGAGTGGTTGTTGTATTGGTCTTTAGACCTACTCTAGCTTAAGCAAGAGTAGTTGTTGTCTAGCTTAAGCAAGACTACTATTAATAGTTGTCCTATGGACTACAACAAAACTACCAGTAGTAGTTGTTGTAGTCCATAGGACAACTACTATTAAGACCAAAACAACAACTACTACAAGGACCTACAAGGACCAACAAATACATAAAGCAGCAATAGGCGAAAAGTAGCGGGCCTGATAAGCAACCTGAATCAATTACTTAGTAATCGGACAATTTTAAAAATATATTCTCTCCAATCCTTTAACTCACTTTAAATATTGGACATTAGTCTCCATAAAACTCTTACTCACTAACTTAAAAGAATTAAAATAATTGCTTTCCTCATTATATCCTTAGCTCTCTAGTCTGTCCTTTGGATAGAGCTAACCCCCTAGTAGTAGGGTTAGCCAAGCTAGCTACGAGAGCTAAGGATTACGGAGAAGCAGTAGGAGAAGCAGTAGCCCTGAACTTAGAAGGGGTAAAATATCTGGGTAAAATATAAAATGCTTTCTTTTAGAGCATAGAGATGGCGTTATTGAATTCCTTTTCTAACAGAGGTTGTTTCCCTGTTATACTACTTTGAAAATAAATTGCTCTTAAAATTTTACTGTCCGAGTTTGCCCAATTTTTGGTAGTAAACTCTTCTAGGTTATTATTTGACTGAACTTGTAAAAATCTTAAATGTGTTCTTTGAGCTGGATTAGAATGGTTAATCATTCATTTTAGCTCTCTATTTATCAATCTTAAGTTTCAAGAGTGATAATCAGAGGAGTAAAACAAAGAATTGTCGTTTATAGGTACAGAATGTACTGCTTCTTGATGGAAGAATACAACCGCCCCTTGCGTTAGCAGATAAAAAAACAATTGAACTATTTATTCTATCTTTAGCGTTCTTGCAATGAGAAAGCAAGATACCATTAATTGGATTTTCCTCGATTAAGCTTAATTTTAATTGTATAAATTCGAATTCTAGTAAATTTCTTATATTAGAGATAAACTTAGATTGAACTATAGGAGAAGCAATTATTAGTAACTTTGAGTTATTAAATGCTGCGATTTTTTGATCCGGACCGATGTTGGTATCAGTGATATTGATTAAATTATCTGTTGTAGTCTTGCTTAAGCTAGACAACTAAACTGTTCGCTAATATATCTTGTATATAACTAGAGTAGCCCTTAGGCGAAGCCAAGCCGCCTGGCCAACTGATAATTTTTTTCATATTTTCTTTATTTTATTTTACTTTATTTGTAAGATTTGAGTTTTTACGAACTTTAAATATAACAGGTTTATACTGTTGTCA
>Ga0233383_1001012_pt1 | contig 10206 bp, 10 predicted proteins | sample ElkDunMinimDraft_14_FD_191542 | JGI IMG/M metagenome (GOLD analysis project Ga0233383, IMG submission 191542) | Fecal eukaryotic communites from dung pellets of Tule Elk in California, USA - Elk Dung G16 | ecosystem: Host-associated > Mammals > Digestive system > Large intestine > Fecal | place...
CGCCACCGACCGTTCGCAGTAGCCGATGGCGCGTGCACCGGCGCGCGCGCGCGCCGGTGCACGCCGCGTCCCCGCATCCCGACCACGCGGCGGCGGTGGAACGAAGTGGCTGTATCGATCGAGGAAGTACGAACGCAGGCGATCCCGCGTCGCGACGGTCATCGGGACACAACGGAACGCGACACGCAGGAGCTTGAACGCGAGGGTGCGCAATCGACGGCTGGACATCTGGACATGATCCCAGATTCCGTAGAGCGTCACGACCCGAACTGCTACCGTTCCGCCATGACGCCAGATCTGCAGGACACCGACGGATGGGGGCTTCAGGCCGGCTGGCTAGCCGACCGCCAGGCAACGGCGTTGATGGCGGCGTTGACGGCCGATCTCCCCTGGACGCGCCATCGCTTGCGCATCTTCGGGCGCGAGGTCGATGCGCCGCGGCTAAGTTGTTGGATCGGGGATCCCGAAGCGGTGTACCGCTACTCGGGTGCGCGTTTTGCGCCCGAGCCGTGGCCTGCGGCATTGCTGCCGGTGCGCGGAGCGGTCTCCGAGGCTGCGGGCATCGAGTTCAACAGCGTACTCGCCAACCTGTATCGCGATGGACAGGACGCCATGGGCTGGCACAGCGATGACGAGCGCGAGCTCGGTCCCGAGCCGGTGATCGCATCGTTGAGCCTAGGGGCGACGCGACGGTTCGTGCTGAAGGCGCGTGCGGCGGACACGGACAGGCGGTTCGCGCGGCATGTGTTGGAACTACCGCATGGGAGCCTGCTGGTGATGCGCGGTGATACGCAGGCGCGGTTCCGGCATGCATTGCCGCGGACTGCGCGGCCGGTCGGGCCGCGGATCAATCTGACGTTCCGGCGCATCCTGCGTTTAGGCGAGCCGTTGTAGAGGGCGCTTCAGGTCAACGTCGCACCTGATCAGGCGCGACGGCTTGTCTGGGAATGCGGGTCAGCTGGCGCGCCATGCCAAGAACGCAGAGCGAGCCGACTCAGCGCCTCGGCGCCGTCGATACCGGCGGCCTGCGATCGTGCGTCACTTCGTGCGCGTTGCCCGACTCGAGAATCCAGCCGGCCATCTCGCTGCTGACATCCCGTAGCGCGTTCGAGAATGCGTCGACAACCTGTGCAACCTCGGCGCTCGAGGCGGGTTGCGCGGCCAGGAAGGTGCGGGAGCCGACGACCGTCTGGTCGATGTTGTGGATCAGCTTGGCGTTGGCCTCGATTGTCGCCGCAGGCAACGCGTTGCCGCTGTAGTCGGCCTCGAACCGGCGCAGGTCGATGACCAGCTTGTAGTCGGCGGTGATGCCCGCGCCCTGGCGCGCGACCCCCGGAATGTGGCCGGAATCCTCGAGCGTGCGCAGTACGGCGTCCTGGAGCATGTCGGTCGGCGTCTTTGCCCAGCTCGCGCCGCGATAGACCTGCAGCTCGTCAGGGGTAGGACGCACCGCGATGCGGAAGCTGTCGATCATGCGGGCCGCGGTCGGCGGGCTCATGCTGAGATGCCAGTCCGCATGCGGCCATGCGGGATTCGCTTCGACCCGTGGATCGGGGGCGTAGATCGTCGAGCGATCCCGGTCGCCGCCGCCGCCGCCGAGCAGCGAGCTGCAGCTGGCGAGCGGTAAGACGAGCGCGAAGGCGATGACGAGGCGGGACATGGCCCGTCGGGCGACACCTGGGTGGACGGTCATTCGGGTTCGAACTCCTTGGGCGCGTCGCGACCCAGCAGGTAGCGCGCAGGGTTGGCGTCCAGGCGGTCGCTGATACGGCGCAGGTCGCGGACCAGCGATCGCAGCTCGCCCAGGGTGGGGCCGAGCTGCGAGAGGCCGTCGTTGGCGAAACTGCTGATCGCGGCGCGGTTCTCGTTGAGGATCATGTCGGCGCCGCCGGCAGCGGAATCCATGCGCGCCAGCGTGCTTTCGAGGTTGGCGACCAGGCCGGGCAGCTTCTGCACCAGCTCGCGGTCGAAATTGGTCATGGCGCGATTGGTCGTCGTCAGTGTCTGCTCGAGCTGCTCGCTGGCCCTGCGCGCATTGACGATGATCGCCGCCAGATCTTCGCGCTGGCCGGCGACCGAGCCGGTCATGCCCTCGATGTTCTCGAGCGTATTGGAGATGCGGGCGACATTCTCTTCGCTGAGCACCTTGTCGAGCCGTTCGACCAGGCGGTTCGCGGTGTCGGAGATGTTCTGCAGCGCCGAGGCCTCGGTCTGGATGACCGGCACGCGGTCTTCCCGCTCCGACACCAGCGGCGGTGCTTCGGGCGAGCCGCCGGTGAGCTGGATGATCGGCGAGCCGGTCAGGCTGGTCATCGACATGCGCGCGCGGGTATCGGTCTTGACCGGCGCTTTGGCCTGCACCCGCAGGCGCGCGATCACCTGGCGCGGGTCCTCCGGAGCGAGCTGCAGGCTGTCGACCGTGCCTACGGCGATGCCGTTGTACTGCACGCTGCTGCCCTCGGTCAGGCCCGTGACCGGTTCGCGGAAGATCACGTCGAACTCGTTCCAGCTGCGGTCGGAGGAATACTTCGCCGCCCACAGCGCGAAGCCGAGCATCGCGATCGAGGCGATCAGCGTGAACGCGCCGATCAGCACGTAATTGGCTCTGGTTTCCATGAGGTCAGTCGGCTCCCGGGCCAGCGGCCCTCGCATCGCGCGCCGCGCGCCCGCGCGGCCCGTGGAAATATTCCTGGATCCAGGGGTGATCGATCCGTTCGATCTCTTCCACCGGGGCGGCCGCAATGACCCGGCGATCGGCCAGTACCGCGATCCGGTCACAAATAGCGTACAGGGTGTCGAGATCGTGTGTGACCAGGAACACGGTCAGGCCGAGTGCTTTCTGCAGGGTGCGGATCAGACGGTCGAACGCGGCCGCGCCAATCGGGTCGAGACCGGCCGTGGGCTCATCGAGGAACAGCAGCGGGGGGTCGAGCGCGAGTGCGCGCGCCAGGCCCGCCCGCTTGCGCATGCCGCCCGACAGCTGCGCGGGCAGCTTGTCGAGCGCATCGGCCGGCAGGCCCGCGAGCTTGATCTTCAGCAAGGACAATTCGTAGCGAAGCGAGTCGCTCAGGTCCGGATGATGTTCCTTCAGCGGTACCTGGACGTTCTCGCCGACGGTCAGCGATGAGAACAGCGCGCCGTCCTGGAACAGCACCCCGGTATTGCGCTCGATATGGCTGCGTTGTTCTGGATCGCGCGAGAGTGCATCGGCGCCCAGTACATCGATGGTGCCGGCCTGCGGCGCCCGCAGCCCGATGATGGAACGCATCAGCACCGACTTGCCGGTGCCCGAGCCACCGACCACGCCCAGGATCTCCCCCTGGCGCACGTCGAGGTCGAGGCCGTCATGCACGGTCTGGCTGCCGAAGCGGGTGACCAGGCCCCGCACGCGCACGGCGACGCCATCCGGGGCGGTGTCGCGCGCAGGGACATCGCTGGAGGCCGGCTCTGGCGTCGTCACCAGCCCACCTCCATGAACCAGATCGCGGCGAAGGCATCGAGCGTGATGACCAGCGAAATCGTCTGCACGACGCTGGAGGTGGTGCGTTCGCCCACCGATTGCGCGGTGCCCTGGACCCGCAACCCTTCCAGGCAACCGATCAGGCCGATCACCAGCGCGAAGACCGGTGCCTTGGACATGCCGACAAGGAAATGCCGGACCTCGATGGTGTCGTACATCCGCGCCAGATAGGCCTGCGGCGGAATCTCGAGGGCGAAGGCACCGACCGTCATGCCGCCGATGAGACCGGCAAGCATCGCGATGAAGGTCAGCAGGGGCAGCATCACCAGCAAGGCGACGATCCGCGGGATGACCAGCAGTTCGACCGGGTCCAGACCCAGCGTGCGGATCGCATCCACTTCCTCGCGGCTGACCATCGCACCGATCTGCGCGGTGAACGCGCTGGCCGTGCGGCCGGCGAGCAGGATCGCGGTCAGCAGCACGCCGAACTCGCGCAGGAATGCGATCGACACGAGCTCGACGACGAAGATCACGGCGCCGAATTCCGCCAGCACGGTCGAGCCCAGGAACGCGATCACGGCTCCGACCAGAAACGACAGCAGCGCGACCAGCGGCACCGCGTCGAGGCCGACCTGCTCCATATGGTGCACGGTCGAGGTCAGCCGGAAGTGCCGTGGCGATGCGAGCAGGCGAGCGAGCTTGACCAGCGTCTCGCCGAAGAAACTCACCAGCGCGACGAACTCTCGCCCGTTGTCGTACACCTTGCGACCGAGCCGCGCCAGGGCCGCGTTCACGCCGTAATCGCGTTTTTTCTTGGGGCGGTCGTCGGAGACATCCTCGATCGCGTCGACCAGCGCGCGGTGGTCCTCGCGGAACCGGAACGTCGAGAAATCGAGCCCGCGCTTGTCGGCGAAACGGAGCAGCTGCAGCACGCCGACCGAATCGAGCCGCTCGACGCCGGTGGCATCGACCTCCTCGGCGGGATCCTGCTGCGCCCGCAGCGTGGCCTCGATGTCGCCCGCATGCGCGAGGGTCCAATGACCGCGCAGCCGCAACGTCCCTCCGCCGCCGGATTCGGCGCTGGGCGTCTCGGGTCGGGGGAGGGCCATGCAGTCTCGGGAGCGTTCGGCAAACGGGCACGAGCATACCCAATCCGGGCGTGACGTCGCGTGTCACGAGCCGGGCGATCTACCGACCACGGGGCGTGCATGCGATCCTGTCGCGATGTCCGCGCCCACTTCGCTCACCTCTGCCACTTACGCCGCGCGCATCGCCTTCGTCGTCGAGCTCGCCGAGCATCTCCATGCCTATGGCACCACCGCCCAGCGTCTCGAAGGGGCGATGATCGCGGTGACCCAGCAGTTGGGCCTGGACTGCGAACCGTGGGTCAATCCGACCGGCATGGTGCTGTCCTTCAGCGATCCGCTGCGGCCGCCGGGCGACAGCGACACCACCCGCGTGATCCGCATGTCGCCGGGCGACGTCGACCTCTACAAGCTGTGCGAGACCGACCGCATCGCCGAGCAGGTGATGGCCGGCGAGATGGATCTGGCCGAAGGCTATGCCGCGCTGCGCGCGCTCGATGCGCGCGAACCCGGGCGCTGGGGCAGGGCGCTGCAGGTCATGGGATTCGCGATGGTCGCGATGGCGGTCGCCGGGCTGTGGCGACTGCCCTGGGCGGACATCGCCACGGCGGGCGTCATCGGCCTGTTGATCGGTCTGCTCGACCTGGCGACGCGCGACGGCACCCGGCTCAAGGAGGCTGGCGATGCGCTGGCCGGCATGGTGGCCGGCCTGGTCGCGATCCTGGTGTCCGCGTTCGTCGTGCCGCTCAACCTCAATACCGTGATCATCGCCTCGTTGATCGTGATGCTGCCCGGCATGGCGCTGACGAACGCCATCAACGAGCTGACATCGCAGCACCTGGTCTCGGGCACGGCGCGCTTCGCCGGCGCCCTGACCACGGTGCTCAAGATCACCATCGGCACGATCATCGCCCTCACCCTGGCACAGATGCTGGGCGTGACGCCCAACGTCCGCGCGCTCCGCCCGCAGCCCGACTGGGTGGAGTGGGCGGCGCTCGCGACCGCGTCGGCCGCGTTCGCAATCCTGTTCCGCGCCGCGCGCCGCGACGTGGTGCTGGTGATGCTGGCCGCAGTCTCGGGCTATCTGATCTCGCGCTGGGTCGGGGCGGCGCTCGGGTCCAATATCGGCCTGTTCGTCGCCGCACTGGCCACCACCGCCGCCGGCAACGGGTACGCGCGCTGGGCAGACCGGCCGGGCGCACTGATCCGCGTGCCTGGGCTGATCATGCTGGTGCCCGGCAGCAACAGCCTGCGTGGCCTGATGAACCTCGTGCAGCAGCAGGACATGGCGGCCGGGCAGGAAGCCGCACTGGTCGTGATGAATATCGTGCTTGCGCTGATCGCGGGCCTGCTGTTTGGCAACGTCGTCGTGCCGGCCCGGAACAAGAATCTCTGAAGGAAGCGCCGCTCCTCGTCTGCAGCGGGTCCGTCCTTTCGGCTGCCCAAACGAAAACGCCCTCCTTGCGGAGGGCGCTCGGGCATCGCGGCTGCGATCACTTCTCGATCAGGAATTCCTCGATCTTCCTGCCCTTCTTGATCTGGCCCGCAAGCCACAGCGGCTGCTTGCCGCGGCCGGTCCAGGTCTCGGCCTTGTTGGCAGGGTTGCGATACTTCGGCGGTACCTTGCCGAGCTTGCGTCCCTTGGTCGCACTGGTGCGTGCAGCGGGCGCCGACGCGGCGCTGCGCGTCGCGCCACCACCGAACAGCTCGGCGATGCTGTAACCCTCGGCGGCTGCCAGGTCGGTGAGCTTCTTGCGCACCGCCGCGATCGGCTTGCGCTTCTTCAGCGTGGTCTTGCGCTGCTTTGCCTGGGTAATCAGCGCATCGAGCTGCTGGGGGGAAAATGCATTGAGGTCAAACGCCATGTGAGTCGGCTCCGGCTGATTATTGGGATACCAGTCCCTGGCATGGACCGCATCTTAATCCCGTTTATCCGGCCGCGACAAATGCCGTCGGTCACCGCCGCAGGCCAGCTGCCCGGCTGGCTGCGCGGCGGGGAGTTTACCCCTGGCAAAACCGGGGTGGGAAAAGCGCAGGAAAATCTCAGCTGCGCAGACGCGCGAGCAGGTCCTGGCGCTCGAGGTTTTCCGATTCCGCCGCCGTGCGCGCGCGGTATTCGAACGTGCCGGCTTCCAGGCCGCGCGCCGAAACCACCACCCGGTGCGGAATGCCGACCAGTTCGATATCGGCGAACATCGCGCCGGGCCGCAGGCCGCGATCGTCCAGCACGGCGTCGATGCCAGCGGCGCGCAGTTCGAGATACAGCGCCTCGGCAGCCTCGGCCACGTGCGCCTCGTGCTTGGGGTTGATGACGCAGACCGCCACCTGCCACGGGGCCATGGCCGCCGGCCACAGGATCCCGTTGCTGTCGTGGTTCTGTTCGATCGCCGCCGCGACGATGCGCGACACGCCGATGCCGTAGCAGCCCATGAAAGGCACGGTGGCCTTGCCGTTGGCATCGAGCACCTTGAAGCCCATCGCCTCGGCATATTTGCGGCCGAGCTGGAAAATGTGCCCGACCTCGATGCCGCGGACCAGCCTGAGTTCCCCGCCGTCCGCGGCGCGGTCGCCGGCCACGACATCGCGGATGTCGGCCACCACATCGGGTTCGGGCAGGTCGCGGCCCCAGTTGACGCCCGCGAGGTGGAAGCCGGTGGCGTTGGCGCCGACGACGAAATCCGCCATCGCCGCAACCTCCCGGTCAGCGACGACGCGGATGGCTTTCGCTGCGCCGATCGGGCCGAGGAAGCCCGGCGTACTGCCGAGGTACTCGGCGATCTCGGCTTCGGTGGCCATGCGGTAATCGGCCAGACCCTCGACCTTCGCCAGCTTGACCGGGTTGACCGCGTGGTCGCCGCGCACCAACGCCAACACGAACGTCTCGCCGGCGAACAGCGCGACCGACTTGACCGTCTGCGCCAGCGGGACGTCGAGCAGCGCGGCGACGTCCTCGCAGGTCTTCTGCGTCGGCGTCTCGATCCGGCGCATGGTCTGGGCGGGCTCCGGGCGCGGGCCGGGCGCGGCGGCGTGCGCGGTTTCCACGTTGGCGGCGTAGTCGGAACCGGTCGAGAACACCAGCGCGTCTTCGCCGGACTCCGCGAGCACGTGGAACTCCTGCGAGGCATCACCGCCGATCGCGCCGGAGTCGGCCTGCACCGCGCGGAAATCCAGACCGAGTCTGCTGAAGATGCGCGTGTAGGCGGCATGCATCTTCTGGTACGACGCGGCCATGCCGGCCTCGTCGATATCGAAGGAATAGGCGTCCTTCATCAGGAACTCGCGCGAGCGCATCACGCCGAAACGCGGGCGGATCTCATCGCGGAACTTGGTCTGGACCTGGTAGAAATTCACCGGCAGCTGCTTGTAGCTGGCCAGCTCGGCGCGGGCGAAGTCGGTGATGACTTCCTCGTGGGTCGGGCCGACGCAATACCAGCTTTCCTTGCGGTCCTGCAGCTTCAGCAGCTGGCCGCCGAACTTTTCCCAGCGTCCGGTCTCTTCCCACAGCTCGCGCGGCTGCACCGAGGGCATCAGCAGTTCGATCGCGCCGGCGGCGTCCATCTCCTCGCGGACGATCCCTTCCACCTTGCGCAGCACACGCAGCCCGAGGGGCGACCAGGTATAGAGACCGGCGCCGAGCTTGCGCAGCATGCCCGCCTTGAGCATCAGCTTGTGGCTGATGACTTCCGCGTCGGCGGGTGTTTCCTTTTCGGTGCGGAGGTGGAACTGCGACAGGCGCATCGGCGGCATCTGGCTGGGAACGGGACCGCCATTGTGCCACGCAGCACGCGCGGCCCTGCCGCAGGGGGGCGCCTCAGCGGCAGTACGCGCGTACCCCGGCTTCCGACAGGGCGAGCTGGTCTGCACGCTCGTTGGCGTCGAGTTCCCGGGGCTTGCCGTCCGCACCGATCTGCTGCACCACCCCTTCGCTCTTGAGCGCCGCCACATTGCCGCGTGCCAGCTCGCACTGTGTGCTGTCGCCTGGCGCGGCGCTGTCGGCAGCGGCAGGCGCAGCGCCATTCGCGGGCGATGCCGCAGCCGCAGTGGTGGCAGACGCGCTGGCGGAGACTCTGCGGACCTCGAAGCGGGTACCGGCAGGTGGCGGCGTCTGCGAGTAGTGGGTCACGCCGCGCGCGTCCTTCCAGCTGTAGACCTCGTTGGCGACCGCCGGCAGGGAGGCGAGCAACGCGAGTGCAATCACGATGGTGCGGCGCATGACGGGTTCCGGGGGGCGCGAATGTGGCGCGATTGCAGCACCCCGGCGCGGACCGCGCAACCGGCGCAGGCGCTACACTGCCCCGCATGAGCCAGACCGACCCGACTCCGCGCCGCGGCCGCGGTATTTATCTGTTGCCGAACCTGTTCACGACCGGCGGGTTGTTCGCGGGTTTCTTCGCCATCATCGCGGCGTCGCAGGGGCGGTTCAGCGCCGCGTGCATCGCGATCTTCGTCGCCGCGGTCCTCGACGGCATCGATGGCCGTGTCGCGAGGCTCACCAATACCCAGAGCGAGTTCGGCGTGCAGTACGACTCGCTCGCCGATCTGATCAGTTTCGGTCTGGCGCCGGCGCTGGTGATGTATCACTGGTCGCTGATGGGCATGCGCGTCGATGGGCCGACGCTCGGCAAGGTCGGCTGGCTTGCCGCATTCCTCTATGCCGCCTGCGCGGCATTGCGTCTGGCGCGGTTCAACAGCCAGGTGGCGACCGTGGACAAGCGCTACTTCGTCGGGCTCGCGAGTCCGGCGGCGGCGGGTCTGATGGCGAGTTTCGTGTGGACTTGCCACGAGCTCGGCTTCGCCGGCGACGCACTGCGCTATGGCGCGCTCGCGGTGACGGTGATCTGCGGCCTGCTGATGGTCAGCCGGATCCGCTACACGAGCTTCAAGGGCAGCGGCACCGGGCCGAAGGCCGATCGCGTGCCCTTCGTCGCGTTGGTCATCGCACTGGTGATCCTGGTGGCGATGTGGATCGACCCGCCCAAGACCCTGCTGGTGGCCGCGGTGCTCTACGCACTGTCGGGGCCGACGCTGTGGCTGATGCGCCGGCGCGGAGGCGCGGAGGCCGTCTCGTGACCTGGGACGCGCTGCAATCGGCAGCGCTCGATGCGCTGGGGCATGTCCGCTACCGGGTGGAGGTCGCGGCGCCGGTATTGCCCGATGATCCGCTGGTGGATGCGCTGCTGCGCGCCGCCGGCCTCGACCGCGATTCCGAACATGCGCATGCGCTGTTGAACAGTCTCGGTCCGCTGGCCAACCTGCGCTCGGCCTCGGCCAAGCGTGCGCTGTGGCCCCGCCTGCGCCGGTTCCGCCGTCATGGCGGCTGAGCCCGGAGTTGATGGCGGGACGGAGGCCGCGTGGGCCTTGCGGCCGATGCGTGCGACCGACCTCGATGCGGTCATGGCGATCGAAGTGCGCGCCTACCCGTTTCCCTGGACACGGGGCATTTTCGACGACTGCCTGCGCGCGGCGTATCCGGCCTGGCTGTTGAATGTCGACGGCCGGATCGCCGGCTACGGCGTGCTGAGCATCGCTGCCGGCGAGGCCCATGTGCTCAACGTCTGCGTCGACCCCGAGCTGCAGGGTCGCGGCCACGGCCGTCGGTTGTTCCGCGCGCTGGTCGATATTGCCCGCAAGCTCGGCGCGCAGCGTGTCTTTCTGGAAGTG
>Ga0233383_1001014_pt1 | contig 10184 bp, 7 predicted proteins | sample ElkDunMinimDraft_14_FD_191542 | JGI IMG/M metagenome (GOLD analysis project Ga0233383, IMG submission 191542) | Fecal eukaryotic communites from dung pellets of Tule Elk in California, USA - Elk Dung G16 | ecosystem: Host-associated > Mammals > Digestive system > Large intestine > Fecal | place...
GACCTCGGTCAGCGCCGAGGCACCAGCCCCCGGGATCACCTGGAACTGCACGTCCACGGTGGCGTGGCGCGTGTAGGGCTCGCCGCCGTTGACGCGCATCGTCCCGGTGGGCGCCGTCTGCACCGTGATGTCCAGCGTGTCGGTGGCGGTGAGCGCGCCATCGGAGACGGTCGCCGTCAGCGTGTACGCGCCCGCGTGCCCCGCCTGCGGAGCGAGCCGCAGCGCGTCCTGCTCGCGCGTGATCCAGGCCGGCAGGTCCGTGAAGGTCACCGTCACTGCGTCTCCGTCGGGATCCGACGCGGAGAACGGAACCGTCCGCACCTCGCCCTCGAGCAGTCCCAGGGACTCCCCGAGCTCGAGGGTCGGCGCGCGGTTCACCCGATCCCCGGGTCCGACGCCCGAATCGGGCCCGGCATCAGGCTTCGGATCCGTCCCTCCTCCGCATGCGAGCAGCAGTGCCGTGATGAGTGCCAGCGGTCCGGGGATGGATGATCTCGACAAGGTGTGGGTCCTCCGATGGAGACGGGCTCGACCTGCGCCCGGGCTTCGCCACCCGGGCGCGAAGGCCCTGCGCGGTGACGTTTCGCCGAGGCTGGCTCCACGGCGAGCAGGCCTTCAAGGCGGGCGGCAACGTCCGCTGGCGCTCCTAGGTGGAACCACGTGCCCTGCCGCGAGAAGGCGGCCGTGCCCCGCCGGCCCGCGGCCTGTCGTCCGATGGTGCGCGGGTTCAATCGAGGGTCTGGCGCCAAGCGCAACGGCATCCACTACGCTCCCTCGCGCCCATGCCCTCCACCGAAGCCCTCCCGGCCGACGCGGCACACGTCACCTTCGCCCCGGTCTTCGAGGGGCTGTTGCGCGGCTACGCGCTTCGCCTCACGCCGCGCGCGGTTGACCGGCTCGCGGACGCCGGGATCGACGTGGCCCGACCGCTGAGCGCGGGCTACCCCACCTCCGTCTGGTACGCGGCCGTGCGGATCCTCGCCGAGGAGCAGCACGTGGGACTCCCCTATCCGGACGCGGTCCGCGAGGTCGGCCGGTCCTTCATGCGCGGCTACTTCGAGACCGCGCTGGGACGCACGGTGTTCGCGGTGCTGCGCCTGCTGGGTCCGCTGCGCAGCCTGCAGCGCATGTCGCGCAACTTCCGCACCGGAAACAACTTCAGCGAGACCTGGGTGCACGCGGACGCGCCGGGTGACGTCCGCCTCGAGGTCAATGACGCGCTCGCCGACGCGCCGACCTTCATCCAGGGGTTGATCGAGGTGGGCCTGGAGCGCGTGGGCACGCAAGATGCCTCCGTGGAGGTGCTCCCGCCCGCTCCGAATGGTCACGGGCTCTATCGCGTCCGCTGGCGGTGCTGACTGCAGCGCCGGACTCGCGGGAGGAGCGCCCGACCGTCAGGGACCCGCGCCCCGAAGTGTCCTCGCCCCGCGCGAGCGACCCGGCGAGCGAGCGCAGCCGCTGGCGCGGATGATTCCCGAACGAGTCGATGCGGCAGCGGGCGCGCTTTGAGATACAGATTGAAGTGCCCCCCATGCCTCCCGTCCCGCAGCCACCCCACTCGCCCCTCCTCGCCGAACAGCGGCGGACCGGGCGTTCGGCGATCGTCGGGCTGGTGATCCTCGCGGTGGTGAGCCTCGCGAGCCCCTTGCTCTCGTGGCGCGCCGAGGTCCGGTTGGCGCGCGAGGAGATCGCCCAGCGCCTGTGGGATCAGGCGCGTCTCGAGTCAGCGGCCCTGACGCTCCACCTCCGCCTGTTGGAGGCCGAGCTCGGGCGCGTCGCGGCGAACGAGGACCTGTCTCCGGGAAACGGGCTCGGCCCCGACGAGGTGTCCCTGCTCTCGCTCGCGCTCGGAGGGTCCGCGCTCTTCTCCGAAGGCGTGGCCCTGCTCTCTCCTGAGGGCGAGCTGCTCTGGAGCGAATCGGGCCCCGCCCTCCAGTTCCGCGATGCCTCCAGGCAGCCGTGGTTCCAGAAGACCCTGGACGCGAAGAGCCCCATGGTCGATCTGCTCTCCCCGGGAGACGCCGAGCGGCTGATGGTGGTGGTTCCGGTGATGCGCTTCGGCCGCGTCGAGGGCTTGTTGGTCGGCGCTGCCCAGGGTCCGTTCCCGGGCTCCCAGGCGCTCGGCCAGGCCATGGTGCTGCTCTTCGACGAGGACGGGCGCCTCCTGCTCTCCCCCTCGAGCCGCGGGCTCGCCAGGCCCCTGCCCGGCAACGCCCTGCAGCTCGGCGAGGTCCTCCAGTACGTGCGCGAGCCGGGCGTGCTCGAGTTGGGCGGCGAGCGGCTGCTGGTGGCCGCCGCCCCCCTGGGGATCAGCGGACTCACGCTCGCGGTGGTGGAGGATGAGACCGTCGCGACCGAGGGACTTGGGGGCCGCTTCATCGGCCAGCTGGTCTTCTCCTCGGCGGTCCTGCTCGCGGCGCTCTCCCTCTTCACGTTCCTGCTGCGGCGCGCCTACCTGGCGCTGCTCGACGCGGAGGAGCGGATGCGTCGACAGGAGACCGTCGCCGCGCTGGGGAGCGCCTCGCAGCTCATCGCGCACGAGGTGAAGAACGCGCTCAACGGGATCCAGGCCGCGCTCTCCGCGCTGCGGGGGACGCCCTCGGCACAGGACCTTCCCCTCACCGCGCTGCGCGCGCAGGTCGTGCGGCTGGGGAACCTCGCGCGCTCGCTGCTCTCGTTCGGAGAGCCGCGCATCGCCAAGCGCCGCCGCAGCTGCGAGCTCCACCTGCTGGTCGAGGAGGCCCTGCAGGCCGTGCAGCTGCTGCCCGAGGCCGGCGAGGTCAGCCTGCAGCCGCACCTGGAAACCGGGTTGCGGGTGTGGGCGGATCCCGCGCTGCTGGTCTCGGCGATCGACAACCTGATCCGCAACGCGGTCGAGGCGGCCGCGGTCGCGCGGGACACCGGGCTGCGGCGGGATCCCTGGGTCCGGGTGACGCTGTCGCGCGAGGGCACGGGCGCGCGGCTCGTCGTCGAGGACGACGCGGGCGGCGTGGATCCCGCGCTCGAGCCCCGCCTCTGGGAGCCCTTCGCCACCGCGCGCGCGAAGGGCATCGGTCTGGGCCTGCCCATGGCCCGCAAGTCCGTCGAGGACCACGACGGCTCGCTCAACTTCATTCGCACCCCGCTCGGGAGCCGCTTCGAGCTGCGCCTCCCTCTGGAGACGGAACAGGAGGCCCAGGCATGAGCACCACGCTGCTGCTGATCGACGACGACCGGACCTTCTCCTCGCTGGCCGGACAGGTCCTCGAGCAGGAGGGTTTCAAGGTGCGGCTCGCGCGCTCGCTCCACGCGGCGCGGGAGGATCTCGCGAAGGAGGCCCCGGATCTGGTGGTGCTGGACCGTCGCCTCCCCGATGGGGACGGACTGAGCTTCCTGCCCGAGCTCAAGTCCCAGCATCCCCGCGCGGTGGTGTTGATGGTGACGGCCCACGGCGACATCGCCAGCGCCGTCGAAGCGGTCCAGCGTGGCGCGTGGGACTACCTGGCCAAGCCCATCGAGCTGGACGACCTGGTGCTGCGTGCCCGGCGTGCGGCCGACGAGCTGCGGTTGCAGGAGCGCCTGGAGCGCGCGGAGGGAGCGCTCGAGGGCCGACGAAGGCTCATCCCGCCCCGTGCGCCATCCATGCGCGCGGCGATCGAGACGCTCGAGCGCGTGGCCCGGGCCCCGCGAAGTCCGGTGCTGCTGCTGGGCGAGACCGGGGTCGGCAAGGAGGTCCTCGCGCGGCACCTGCACGCGGTGCGCGGTGGCAAGGGCGCCTTCGTGCACGTCAACTGCGCGGCGCTCCCCGAGACCATGGTGGAGAGCGAGCTGTTCGGACACGAGCGCGGCGCCTTCACCGACGCGAAGACCGCCAAGCGTGGGCTGGTGGAGGTCGCGCACGAGGGCGTGCTCTTCCTCGACGAGGTGGGTGAGTTGCCGCTCGCGCTGCAGGCCAAGCTGCTGACCTTCCTGGATCAGGGGAGCTTCCGGCGCCTGGGAGGCAGCTCGTCGCATCAGAGCAGCGCGCGCGTGGTCGCGGCGACCAACCGCAACCTCGCCGAGGAGGTCGAAGCCGGGCGCTTCCGCGAGGACCTCTTCTTCCGCTTGAGCGTCTTCAAGATCGAGGTACCGCCGCTGCGGGCGCGCCGCGAGGACCTGGTGGAGCTGGCCAACGTGCTGGTGTCCGAGCTGGCGGCAGAGCTCGGTCGTCGCTCGGTCGCGCTGTCGGAGACGGGCATTGCGCGGCTCATGCGCTACCCCTTCCCGGGCAACGTCCGCGAGCTGCGCAACGTGCTCGAGCGGGCGCTGGTGTTGGAATCGGGATCCATGCTGGAGCTCGAAGGTCTTGCCGGGGAGTCGTCGACGGCGCTTCCGTCGGACCTGCCACCGGACGCGTTCGTGATCACCGGCCCCGTCCGGCCGCTGGAGGCTCTGGAGCGCGCGTACGTCCGACACGCGCTCGACAGGCTCGAGGGCCGGCGGATGGAGGCGGCGCGAGCGCTGGAGATCTCCTACCCCACCTTCTTGCGCAAGCTCGGGGAATAGCGGCAGGCAGGCGTGCCTTGGCGGCTCGATTCGCGCCTCGCCGGGAACGAGCGTCCGTGATCATCCGGCGCCGCCCCCATCGCGCTTCACCGGTCGACGAGCGCGATCACGGTCGAGGTCGAATCACCCTCCAACCCCATCCGCCCACCATCACCACATGTCGCCTCGCCGCTCCTTCATCGCTCCCGAGTCCGAGTCCGTGCCCAGGTCCCAGGCCTCCAGCGCCCGAGGTCTGGCTCGGGTGCGGCCCCTCGTCCACCTGCTGCTCCTGCTGCTCGCACCGATCGCCGCCGCCGCTCCCGAAGGCGCCGCTGATCCGGCGACGTCGCCTCGGCCTCGGGCAGGCCCCGGCATCGCGAGCGACGACGCGACGAGGGGAGACGAAGCCTCCGGTGCCCTCGTCGCGGGAGCTGACGGGCTCGCAGGTGGCGAGGACGTCGCGGGTGGCGACACCGACCAGCGCGCGCGGGGTGTGGGCGCTGCAACGCGCGTCACCGACGCGAAAGCGCAGTGGGAGCTGGTTCCGCACCTGTCCGCGCAGCTCCTCGGCACGGTCGGCGGGGGCCGCGATCCGGCACTGGCCGTGCGCCGGCTCCGCTTCGGCGTGCGGCTCGAGGGCCCCGCCTGGATCCAGGGCAACTTCGAGCTCATGCACGAGCCGGTGGCGCTGACGCCCGGGCTGCCGGCACGCGCGCCCCGCCTGCGCGACGCGCGCCTCGGCGTCCGGCTGCCGGAAGGACCGTGGCTCTCGGTGGGCGTCCTTCGCCCGCAGCTCGGCCGCGAGAACCTGACCCCTCCCTTCATGCTCGACTCGGCGGAGAAGGCCTCGGCGCTGGGGCCGCTGCGCCTGCACCTCACCGGTGACAGCTCCGCCGTGGCACCGGGGATCAACCTGGGAGATCTGGTGCGGCTGGGAGCTGCGCGCAGCCTGCGCTACGACCTCGGCATCGTCCTGGATCGCCCGGGGTTGGATGGCGCCCCCCGTCCGGCACTGCTCGTCGGAAGGGCGAGCATGACCTTCGGCGAGCCGGAGGCCGCCGCCTATGCGCTCATCCTCCCCGGCTTCCGCCCTTCCCGGCCGGGGTTCACCCTGGGACTGCAGGGCAGCGTGGACACCTCGGCGCGCTCGGGCTCCGTCGGCGTGGACCTGCTCCAGCTGGGCCAAACCTGGTCGTTCTCCATCGAGTCGCACCTCATCGCCGAGCGCGCGCTGACCCCGCTCCTCGCCAGCAGCGCCAGGCTGGGGCTGCACCTCGCGGGCGGGGGGAAGACCGAGCTTGCGCCCTACCTGCTCGTCTCGCACCTGTGGCGGCGCGGCGAGGCCGCCGCGCTCGATCTCGGGGCGGGGCTTGCCTGGTGGATCGACGCCGATCGGCTGCGGGTGAGCCTGGGGGCCGGCTCGCGACTCCTCTCGGCGCAGGGGCCGCGGACGGCCGTGGACCGGACGCCCAGGGCCGAGCTCATGTTCCAGTTCCGCATCTGACGCGGAGCCAGGTGGGCTGGCAGGCCCTCAAGGATCTTTCAGCGGTCTCGCGGCGGCCATGCACAAGACTTGAATCGACTCGCAGCGTCAGAACCCAAGTCCTTGAAATAGCGAGCCTTTTACGTTGGCGCGCCCTTTGCTCAGAGGGCGCGCATGACCTCGACAACGCAAGCTCGATCAGGGGGACTGCGGGCACGGCTCGCCGCGGACCTCCCTGCCTCCCTGGTGGTCTTCCTGGTCGCCCTCCCGCTCTGCATGGGGATCGCGCTGGCATCCGGCGCGCCCATCATGTCCGGCCTCATCGCGGGGATCGTGGGCGGCATCGTGGTCGGAGGCATCGGAGGCGCCCCCCTCCTGGTGAGCGGTCCCGCGGCCGGTCTCGCCGTGATGGTCTACGGGTACATCCAGGACCTCGGGTTCGCGGTGACCTGCGCGGCGGTGGTGGTGGCCGGCGTCATCCAGATGGCGCTCGGCCGCTTCAAGGTCGCGCGCACCGCGATGGGGATCTCCCCCGCGGTGATCCACGGGATGCTCGCGGGTATCGGCGTGCTGATCGTCCTGGGCCAGCTGCACATCGTGCTGGGTGGCAAGTCGCGCGCGAGCGCCTTCGAGAACGTGCGCGCCTTCCCGGAGGCCATCACGGCCATCAACCCCTCCGCGGCAATGCTGGGCTTCGGCACGGTCGCGCTGCTCGTGGCCTGGCAGGTGCTTCCGCTGGGCCCGCTGAAGCGGCTGCCCGGTGCCCTGGTGGCGGTCGTCGGCGGGACCGCGCTGGCGGCGATCTTCCAGCTGCCGGCCGAGCGGGTCCAGCTGTCCGGGGATCTGCTGCAGAGCATCGCCCTGCCCCAGTTGCCGGAGTCCGGCGCCATGCTCGCCTTCATCGGCGCCGCGCTGGCGCTCGCACTGGTCGCGAGCGCCGAGTCCCTCCTCTCCGCGGTGGCCACCGACAAGCTGCACGACGGCGAGCGGGCCAACCTCGATCGCGAGCTCTTTGCGCAGGGCGCGGCCAACTCCATCTCGGGTCTGCTGGGCGGCCTGCCCATCACCGGCGTCATCGTCCGCAGCGCGGCCAACATCAACGCCGGCGCCAAGACGAAGCTCTCCGCCATCCTGCACGGCATCTGGATGCTGCTCTTCGTGACCCTGCTGGGCTTCAGCCTGACCCTGGTGCCGCTCGCGGTGCTCGCGGGACTCCTGGTCCACGTGGGCGGCAAGCTGGTGCAGCCCGGGCACATCAAGGAGCTGTCGCGCCGCGGGGAGCTGTCGGTCTACCTGGTGACGCTGTTCGGCGTGGTGGGCGTGAACCTGCTGGCCGGTATCGCGATGGGCTTCGCGCTCGCGCTGATCAAGCTGGTCTGGCGGCTGGCCCACGTGAAGGTGGCGATCGCGCCGCAGGGTGAGGCCAGGCGGGTGACCATCACCGGCTCGCTCACCTTCCTCGGGGTTCCCCGCGTCAGCGCGGCGCTCGAGGCCATCCCGGCGGGGAGCACCGTGGAGTTCGACCTCGCCATCGAGGCCCTCGATCACGCGGGCTTCGAGGTCCTCGAGAACTTCAGCCACTCCCACCAGCGCACCGGCGGCCGCGTGCAGATGGAGCCGCTGGAGGAGCTGTGGCGCCGCCGGGGCGGGGCGCCCCGCGAGTCGCGCCCATCACCCAAGCTCAAGACGTTCGACACCCAGACGACAGGAGGTGCAGCATGAAGAAGCTCATCAAGGGACTGCTCGACTTCCAGCGCCACGGCTTCCCGGCCTATCGCGAGACGTTCGCGAAGCTGGCGCACGGACAGAGCCCGGACACCCTGTTCATCAGCTGCAGCGACAGCCGCGTGGTGCCCAACCTCTTCGCGTCGACCCACCCCGGCGATCTCTTCGTGGCGCGGAACGTCGGCAACATGGTGCCGCCGTCCGACAGCGAGGGCGTCTCGATCGGCGACACCTCGGAGGCCTCGGCGCTGGAGTACGCGCTCCTGGTGCTGCAGGTCCCCGACATCATCGTCTGCGGCCACTCGGGCTGCGGCGCGATGGGCGCGATCCACTCGGGACAGGGACCGTCCGGCGCGAAGAACCTCACGCGCTGGCTGGAGCTCGGTCGCCCGACGATGGCCCGCTTCGAGGCGGGCGAGCTTCCGAGCGACACCCTGAAGCCGGCCGACCGCCTCTCGCAGCTCAACGTGCTGCAGCAGCTGCACAACCTCATGACCTATCCGCTGGTCCGTGAGCGGGTCGAGCGCGGCGCGCTGCGGCTGCACGGCTGGTGGTTCGACATCGCCGCCGCGCGGGTGCACGCGTATCGCCAGGACGTCCAGCGCTTCGTGCCGATCGACGAGGAAGAGGGCAACCGCCTGATCAACGAGCTGAACACGCCGGCGCCCACGCCCATGCTGGCGGTGCCGCCGTCTGCGCCGTCTGCGCCGGCGACCGCGGTGGCCGCCGCAGCCGCGGCGAGCTGAAGCCGCCGGGCAGCAGGACCTTCCGGCGGGGACCGCGTCCAGGCGCGGCCCCGTCGCTTGCCCCATGGCGACGCAGCTGACCGAGCGCCCGGCGATGCGTCCGCGCGGATCCCCGAGCCCGGCTCACGGGATCGACAGCTGCGGCTCATCGCCGCTCCGGGGTGCGTGAACTCCTGGGCACGCCGCACCCGACTCCGATAGGTAGGGACCCGGCCGGACAGCTGGACGACGCCCCGCGCCCGACGGAGTCACACATGAAGAAGCTGGTTCAGGGACTGCTCGAGTTTCAGCGCACCGGGTTTCCGGCCTGGAAGGAGACCTTCGCGCGTCTGGCTGCCGGGCAGCATCCGGACTGCTTCTTCGTGAGCTGCAGCGACAGCCGCGTGGTCCCCAACATCTTCGCCTCCACGCATCCCGGCGAGCTCTTCGTGGCGCGCAACGTGGGAAACATGGTGCCCCCGGCCGACGCCAGCGGCATGGCCTGTGGGGACACCTCCGAGGCCTCCGCGCTCGAGTACGCACTGCTCGCGCTCGAGGTGCCGGACATCGTGGTCTGCGGTCACTCCGGCTGCGGCGCCATGAACGCCATCTGCGACGCCCGCGTCCCCGAGGGCTCGCTCAACCTGTCGCGCTGGCTCGAGCTGGGGGCGCCTTCCCTGGCCCGCCTGCGCGCCGGCGAGCTCGCGCAGGACGGGCTGCCCGCGGCGGACCAGCTCTCCCAGATCAACGTCCTCCAGCAGCTCGAGAACCTCCGGACCTATCCCGTGGTCCGCCAGCGCCTCGCGGAGGGGCGCCTGCAGCTGCACGCCTGGTGGTTCGACATCTTCGCGGCGCGCGTCCACAACTGGCGCGCCGAGCTCGGGCGATTCGTCCCCATCGACGAGACCGAGGGCGAGCGCATCATCTCGGACATCCGCGGCCGAAGGCTCTAGCCGCTCGAACGGCGCGATCCGGTCCCGCGCGTGAGGTGCTCGACCGCCTCGCCCAGCCCCTGCAAGGTCAGCGGGAACATCCCCCCGAAGACCCCGCGGATGGCCTCCACGGTCGGGTGACGCCAGCTCACCTCGGGCTCGGGGTTGAGCCACGCGGCCTTCTGGAAGTGCCCCACCAGGCGAGCCAGCCAGGTCAGTCCGTCCACCGCGTCGGGGTCGTTCCACGACAGGCCGCCGCCTCGCACGGTGAGCTCGTAGGGCGCCATCATCGCGTCCCCCACCACCACCAGCTTGGTCTGGCGACTCGCGGTGAGCAGCAGCTCCTCCACGCCGATCGACGTCCTGAACGCCGCGTCGGTGTAGAGCCGGCCGTAGATGCAGTTGTGGAAGTAGTAGGTCCTGAGCTCACGGAAGTGCGTCGCGCGCTTGGCCGCGCTGAAGAGCCGGCTGACCAGCAGGGTGTGCGGATCCATGGAGCCGCCCACGTCCATCAGCAGCACCACCCGCGTGTTGGGGCGACGTGGAAGGCGCGTCTTCACCTCGAGCTCTCCCGCGTTCTTCGCGGTCGCGCTGATGGTCTCCTCGACGTCCAGCTCCGGCTCGCCACCCTCGCGGGCGAACGCCCGCAGGCGCCGGAGCGCGACCGACAGCTGCCGCACGTCCAGCACCACGTCGTCCCGGTACGCCTCCCAGCCCCCGCCGCCACTGGCCCGCACGGCATGGCGCCGCCCACCGGGCCCGCCGATGCGGATCCCCGCCCGCCCGCCCCGCCCCGAGTGCCCGAAGGGTGAGGTC
>Ga0233383_1001015_pt1 | contig 10182 bp, 8 predicted proteins | sample ElkDunMinimDraft_14_FD_191542 | JGI IMG/M metagenome (GOLD analysis project Ga0233383, IMG submission 191542) | Fecal eukaryotic communites from dung pellets of Tule Elk in California, USA - Elk Dung G16 | ecosystem: Host-associated > Mammals > Digestive system > Large intestine > Fecal | place...
CGTCACCAGCAGGACGCCGTGCCCGGCGTCGGCCAGCCCGCGGATCTGCTGCCAGAGCAGGCGGCGGCGCACCGGGTCGACGTCGTTGGTGGGCTCGTCGAGCACCACGAGCCTGCCGGGCGCGACCGTGGTCATGGCGAACGCGGTGAGCCGTGCGACGCCACCGGACACCTTCTCGGCGGGGGTGTCGGCCCACGGGCCGAGGTCCAGGGCGTCGAGCAGGTGGTCCGCGCGGCGGCGCACGTCGGCGGGCGACGCGCCGCGGATGCGCCCGACGAGCTCGATGGCCCGCCGCGGCGTCAGCCCGCTGATGGGCACGTTGGCCTGCGCCTGGATGGACACCAGGCGACGGGCCTGCTCGGGGTGCGCGACGGCGTCGGCGCCGGCCACGGTGATGGTGCCCGCGTCGGGGCGGACGATCCCCACCACCTGGTGCACGAGCGTGGTCTTCCCCGCGCCGTTGTGTCCCAGCAGCCCGACGACCTGGCCGGCCGCCACGTCGAGGTCGATCCCGTCGTTCGCCTGCACGCCGCGTCGTCCGCGGTACCGCTTGCGCAGCCCCCGGACGGTCAGCACGTCCTCACCCATGGTCTCTCCACCTCTCGGATACCAGTTGGTATGTGGCAGACGGTACGGCTAGATACCGCGCGGTATCAACCCCTCGGTATGAATCAGTCGTACGCTGGGGTGCATGGCCGACGACCGCGACCGCCTCTCCGCCGCCAGCCGTGCCCTCGCCGACGCTGCCGCCCAGCTGACCCGGGCCCTCGGTGCCCAGGCGGAACGCGTGGTCCCCGACGTCACGGACGCCGTGGCGGAGGGGCTGCGCGAGGCGGCCCGCGAGCTCGCCGACGTCACGGGCTCCCTCGCGGACGACGTGCGCACCCGGGACCAGCGTCGTCGCCGCAAGGTCGACCGCACCCGCGCGGACCTGCTCGACGCGGCGGCCCGCGTCTTCGCCGCCCGCGGGTTCGAGGGGGCGTCCGTCGACGACGTCGCCGCCGAGGCGGGGTACACCAAGGGCGCGGTCTACGCGCACTTCGGCTCCAAGCGCGAGCTCTTCCTCGCGGTCGCGCGCGCACGGCTCGGTGAGGCGGGGGACCCGTCGCAGCACACCCTGCCCGGCGTCGCACCCGACGGCGTGGACGTCGACGCGCTCGCGGACGGGCTCGCGCGCAGCTCCGACGACCCGCGCCTGCTGCTGACCGTCGAGATCCTCGCCTACGCCCTGCGTCACCCCGAGGACGCCGACGATCTGGCGGACTCCTACGCCCACGCCTTCGACGCGCTCGTCGAGCACGTCGCCGACCTGCGGCGCGCCCGCGACGCCCGCGACGGCCGGCCCTTCGACCCCGGCACCACGCAGGACGACCGGGACACGGCCCTCGGCATCGTCGCCCTGCTCAACGTCGCACCGCTGGGCGCCCGGCTGCTCGGGCCGGAGCACGTCACGCCCGCCGCCGGGGCGCGCGTGATCGCCCGCCTGCTGGGCTGACCCGGGCCCCACGCCCCGGCCCCTGGACGCCGCGCCGCCCCGGCTGCCACGCTCGCCGGATGACGGACACGGCAGGGGGCTGGTTCGAGCGGCGGTGGGCGGCGTGGCTGCGCGGCCACTACCGCGGCGGGCGGGGCGACGCGTTCGCCCGCCGTTCGTCACGGGCCTACGCGGCACTCGCGCGCACGGGGCTGACGCCCCGGCGGTGGGTCACCCTCGAGGTGCCCGGGCGACGCACCGGGCAGACCACCCGGTTCCCCCTGGCGATGGCCGACGTCGACGGGCGCTGGCACTTCGTCTCGATGCTGGGGGAGTGCGCCTGGGTGTGGAACGTCCGCGCCGCCGACGGCCACGCCGTCCTGCACCACGGCCGGCGCCGGGCCGTGCACCTCGTCGAGATCCCCGTCGAGGAGCGCGCGGCGGTCATCCGCCGGTTCGTCCAGGTGGCGCCCGGCGGACGCCCGCACGTGGGCGTCGACCGCCGCGAGCCGGTCGCCGCCTTCGAGGCGATCGCCGCCGACCACCCCGTCTTCCGTGTGGAGCCCGCCGCCGCGGGGTAGCGACGCGTCACCACCCGAGCCGCGGCCGCGTCCCGCCACGGACACGGGTCCGAGGGCACTGGCGTCCGACCGCGTCCTGGGTGACGATGCGCAGCGGTGCCGACGACGCCACCGCGCGGCCGACCGGTCGCGCCCGACCGCCCCCGTGGCGGTAGCCGCCAGGAGGCCCCGTGACCGGACAGGACGTCCCGCTCGACATGCCCGGCGACGGCGACGCGTCCGCGGGGGCGCGCGTGCGACCGACCGACCCCGCCCCGGGCGCGGTCGCACCCCCCGCCGGCGACCCGGCGGCGCGCCTCGACGGGCTGCCCGTCACCCGCCGGCACGTGCGGCTCCTGCTGGGCTCCGGCGTCGGGTGGACGTTCGACGCGATGGACGTCGGGCTCATCTCCTTCGTCATCGCCCAGCTCGCCGTGGTGTGGGGCACCGACGCGACCACGCTCGGCTGGATCGCGTCGGCCGGGTTCGTCGGGATGGCCGTGGGCGCCGCCCTGGGCGGGCTGCTCGCCGACCGCATCGGACGACGGCAGGTCTTCGCGCTGACGCTCCTCGTCTACGGCCTGGCCACGGGCGCGTCCGCGCTCGCGGGCGGGGTGGCCGTGCTCATGGCGCTGCGGTTCGTCGTCGGGCTCGGGCTGGGCGCGGAGCTGCCCGTCGCGTCCACGCTGGTCAGCGAGTTCGCGCCGCCCCGCATCCGCGGCCGGGCCGTCGTCGTCCTGGAGTCGTTCTGGGCGGTGGGCTGGATGCTCGCGGCCGTCGTCGGGTACCTCGTGGTGCCGTCGGGCGACGACGGGTGGCGGTGGGCGCTCGCACTCGGCGCGCTGCCGGCGGTGTACGCCGTGGTGGTGCGCCGCGGCCTGCCGGAGTCCGTGCGGTTCCTGCTGGCACGCGGCCGGCACGACGAGGCCGACCGGGTGGTCGCCGGCATGGAGGCGTCGCCCGCCGTGGGCCACGGCGGGCTGACGGGCGCCCAGGTGCGCGACCGGGCCGCGGCCGACGGTGCGTCGCCCGCCGGGGCCGCCCCCGGACCCGCCGTCGCACCCGCCGTCGCACCCGCCGTCGCACCCGCCCGCGAGCCCGTCGCACCTGCCGTCGCACCCGTCGCGCCCGCCGGCCAGCCCGTCACACCCGAGGCACCGCCCCGGCTCGCGGCGCTGTGGGCGCCCGGCCTGCGGCGCCGCACCACGGCGCTGTGGGTGGTGTGGTTCGCCGTCAACTTCTCCTACTACGGCGCGTTCATCTGGCTGCCGTCCCTGCTCGCGGCCGACGGGCACACCCTGGTGCGGTCGTTCGAGTACACGCTGATCATCACGCTGGGCCAGCTGCCCGGGTACGCGGCCGCCGCGGTGCTGGTCGAGACGTGGGGCCGGCGCCGGACCCTGGCCGCGTTCCTGGCGGGATCCGCCCTCGCCGCGGGGCTGTTCGCGGTCGCGTCGGGCGACGTGCAGATCGTCGGCGCGGGGCTGCTGCTGTCGTTCTTCAACCTCGGCGCGTGGGGCGCGCTGTACGCCGTGACCCCCGAGCTGTACCCGACCCGGGTGCGCAGCACCGGCGCCGGCTGGGCCGCGGGCATCGGGCGCACCGCGTCCGTGCTCGCACCGCTCGCCGTCCCGCAGCTGCGCGAGCTCGGCGGCACGGGGCTGCTGTTCGCGGTCTTCGCGGCCGTGTTCGTCGTCGCCGCCCTCGGGGCGCTGGCACTGCCGGAGCGCACCGGCGAGAGCCTGACGTAGCGGGGGACCGTCGCGCCCGGGGCGTCGGCACGCCGTCGCCGGCGCCCCTCCGCCGACGCCCCGGGTGGCTGGGGCACCCCTCAGGGGCGGTGCTTCTGCTCGTCCAGCTGGTCCTTGGCCGCGTCGACGACCTTGTCGATCTTCGCGTCCGTGCCGTCGTCCGTGCGCGACTTGAGCGCGTCGGCCGCCTTGTCGAGCGCCTGCTTGGCCTGCTCCTCGCGGCCCGACACCGCCCCGCGCGCCTTGTTCACCAGGTCGTCGATGCCCATGGGTGGTCTCCGTCCGTGCGTCCCGGCGCCGACGGGTCGGCACCCTGGTTCCAGTGTGCGTCCGCGCGCGGCGGGCGGCCCCTCGAGCGGGCGGGTGGCCCCGCCCCGGCGGCGGTACCGCCGCGGCGGTCAGTCGCCGCGCTCGACCCCGTCGACCGTGCCGGCGGGCGGCAGGTCGTCGCCCCCGGTCGTCATGCGGTCGACGTCCGTGCCGTCGGCCTGCTCGACGCGGGTCGCGTCGGTCACCGGCTCCTCGTCCCACTCGATGTCGTCGGGGTAGTCGGCCGGGATGTCGTCCGTGACGTCCTCGCCGGCCGTGACTGCGGTCTCCTCGACCACGGTCCCGTCGGCGACCACGGCCGCGCCCTCGTCGTCGTCGACGCCCTCGTCGTCGTCGACGCCCTCGTCGTCGGCCACGTCCTCGTCGTGCGGCACGGCCCCACCGTCGGGCGCGGACTGCGCTGCGGCCTCGGTGAGCTCCTCGCTCAGCTCCTCCGTGCGGGCCTCGACCTCGGCGCGCTGCTGCGCGATCGCCTCGCGGATGCGGTCGGCCTGCGTGGCGAGCTCGGTGCGCACGTGCTCGACGCTCGCGTCGATCGTGGCCCGCGCCTCCGCGTCGATCCGCTCGAACTCCTGCGCGAGCGCCTGCTCCTCGGTGCGCAGCGCCGTGCGCACCCGCTCGAACTCCTCGTCCACGCCCATGGCTGCCTCCGGCTCGTCGGTCCTGACGTGCGGCGCCGCCGCACCCGGGCGTCGCGCCCGTCCCGGTGCCGACGCTACGTGCCCGGCGGCGGCTGCACGACCGATCGGGTGGTGAGCCCCACGAACGCGCCCAGCCGTTCGAGCGACTCGGGCTGCCGCGGCAGGGTGCGCGTGAGGTGCGTCGAGCGGACCACGAACGCCGCCCACTGACCGCGGGAGACGGCGACGTTGAGCCGGTTCCGGTCGAGCAGGAAGTCCAGGCCGCGCGGCACCTGCGCGGGTGACGACGCGGCGGTCGTCACGATCACGACGGGCGCCTCCTGCCCCTGGAACCGGTCGACCGTGCCGACGCGGGTGTCCGTGAAGCCGGCCGCGTCGAGCCGCTGCCGCACCGTCCACACCTGCGCGTTGTACGCGGCGACCACCAGGACGTCGGCGGGCGTCAGCGGACGGGCGGGCTCGGCGGCGTCGGGGTCGCGCCACGTGCGCCCCACGAGGTCGGCGACGAACCGCACCACCACGTCGGCCTCCTGCGGGGACGCGACGGCGTTGCCCTCGTGCTCGACCAGCACCCCGTGGACCCCGGCCGGTACCCCGTCGAGCGACCGTCGTGCCGCGCGCGGCGCCGACACGAGGCGCCCCTCGTACGCGAGCGTCGAGACCGCCGCGCACAGCTCGGGGTGCATCCGGTACGTCACGGGCAGGAAGTACCCGAGGTCGGCCGGCAGCGTGTCGTGCCCGTCGGTGAGCCAGCCCAGCGCGCTGCGGTCCACCGGCTCGGGGTGGGTGCCCTGGCTGACCTGCGGCAGCTGCTGCGGGTCGCCCAGCAGCAGCAGGTTGCGGGCGGCACCGGCGACGGCGAACGTGGTCGCCAGCGCGAACTGCCCCGCCTCGTCGACCACCAGCAGGTCGAGCGGCTCGGCGGGGAGCCGCTTGGCGCTGACCAGGTCCCAGGCCGTGCCGCCGAGCACCGCACCGGCACCCCCGCGGCCACCGGGGTGCGCGGCCCAGAACGCGCGGAACCCCGCGTCGGGCACCCACGTCCACGGTGCGTCCGGGTCGGCGGTGCGGGCGTCGGACGAGCCCGGCGCCTTCTTGGCGATCGCGTCGCGCGGGACGCCGGCCGCGGCGACGCCGCGCAGCATGTTCTCGACCACCGCGTGCGACTGCGCGACGACACCGATCCGCCACCCCCGGGCGACCAGCGCCGCGACCACCCGCGCACCGGTGTACGTCTTGCCGGTCCCGGGCGGGCCCTGGACCGCGAGGTACGAGTCGTCGAGGTCCGTCACGGCGCGCGTCAGCACGTCGACCAGGTCGCCGTCGACCTGCGCGACCGGGGGCAGCGGGCGGCCCGAGCGGGTCCGCGGCGGCGTGCGCCGGGCCAGGTCCAGCACGGCGGCGCGGGGGAGCGGCAGGTCGGTGGCGTCCTGCGGCACCCCCTGCACGGTGTCGAGCACCTGCTGCGCGAGCCCACGGATCGCCTCGCGCAGCGGTCCGGTCCCGATCGGCCCGGACGGCGCCAGGGCCATGGGCAGCTCCGCGAACGCGGCGGATCCCCGCGGGCGCGTCTCCTCGACCAGCAGCACGTCCCGCACGGCCGAGCCCTCGGGGCGTGCCGTCACGTCCAGCACGGTCATGCGCTCGCACCAGCCGCGCGGCGCGTCCACGGTCCGCCTGACGCACTCGGGCAGCGGCGGCTCGTACAGGCCGACGGCCTGTGCACCGGGCCGCAGGTCGCTGCCCGGCTCGAGCCGCCCGGTCATGCGCAGCACGCGACGCTCGACCTGCTTGCCCGCCGGCAGGTGCCAGTCGGTGACGACCTCGACGGCGCCGGGGCGGTCCGCGAGCAGCACGTTGCGCCGCTCCGTCCAGTCCGAGGGGTGCGCGCCGAGCCGGTCGAAGTGCCCCCACCAGTAGGGCTTGTCCTCACGCTGGTGGTACCGCAGGGCCGCGCCGACGAGCGCGACGGCCTGGCGCGCGGGGGAGCGGACGACACCCTCGGCCGGCCCCGGGCCGGCGACCGCGAGCAGCGCGTCCTCCAGCGGGTCGGGCGCGGCGAGCTCGGCCGCGCGGGCCTCGGCCGTCGGGTCGAGGACGACGGGCCGCGACGGCGCGACCCCCTGCTCGGCCAGCCGCGCCAGCAGCCAGTCCCGCAGCCCCAGCGTGGAGTCGCAGTCGTAGTGGTTGTAGACCTCGATGGCCTTGATGCGGTCGGTCCAGTCGTCCAGGCGGCCGGCGTCGCGCGCGGCGACCGCCTCGGCGTACTCGACGATCGAGTCCGCCGCGTTCGTGACGCCGTCCCCGCGGCCCGTCGCCATGTACAGCGGCTCGAGCTTCTTCAGCGAGTACGAGCGCTGCCCCGTCCGCACGCCCGCCTTCACCGCGGCGTACAGGTCGACCAGCAGGCCCTCGCGCAGCAGCGCGTCGACCTGCGCCTCGCCCTCGCCGTGGCGCGCGGCCAGGCGCCGCAGCGTCGACTTCTCGTACGCCGCGTAGTGGTAGACGTGCATGCCGGGGAACCGGGTGCGACGCTCCGCGAGGTACGCCAGGAAGTCGCGCAGCGCGACGCGCTCGGCTGCGCGGTCGTGCGCCCAGAACGCGACGAAGGGCGCCTCCGCGCCCGGCTCCGGCGGGTTCTCCACCACGCCGAACAGGTACTCCAGCCCCCACGCGTCGGGCTCACCGGCCATCGCCGCGTCGTACCAGAGCGGGTCGCCCTCGAAGTCGAAGAAGATGTCGCCCGGGTCCGGCGGCGGCAGCAGCGCCGCCACTGCCTGCGGGTCGGTGACCTGGTACGGCACGTCCGTGGGGTGCGCCGGGTCGGGGTTGCGCGCCTCGAGCTCGAGCTGCAGGCGCGCCTGCAGCCGGGCCCGCGCGACGGCGGCCGGGCTGAGCCCCTCGACCTCCAGGCCGTCGGGCGCCGTGGCCAGCGCCTCGACGGTCGCGATGCCGACCGTGGCCAGCGCCGCCCGCTGCCGCTCGTACACCCCGGCCACCAGGGCGACGTCCCGCCGCACCTCGAGCTCGTGGGTGCACAGCGAGCACCGCCCGCACGCGGCCCAGCGCCCGTCGCCCCACACCACCGGACCCTGCTCGGCGCGGTGCGCGTCCAGCACGTCCTGCAGCCGGGCGCGCCGGTCCAGGTACACGGGCACCAGGTCGGCCACGGCGTGCCGCGTGACGGCGCCGTCGCCGAGCGCCAGCTGGACCTCGCGCGCCACCGGCAGGCCCGCCCGGGTCAGCTGGTCCGCGTACGCCGCGACCTGCAGCAGCGCGGTCGGCTGCGCGTTGCGGGCCAGCTTGGCGTCGCGCACGGACCAGGCGCCGTCCTCGTCCCGCACGACGAAGTCCGCGCGGCCCACGAACCTGCCGTCGAAGAACGCGGCCTGGTGCACCACGTCCGCGGTGCCCAGCAGGTCCAGGGTCGCGGCCTGCGCCGCCTCGAGGTGCGCCCGCGACCGGGGGTCGCCCGTGCCCGGCACCTGGGCCAGACCACCCCGTGCCCCGGGCCGCCACACCCCGTACCGGTGCACCAGCGAGCGCAGCACCCGCTGCTCGTGCTCGTCGCCCAGGTGCGCGACGCGCGCGAGCACGACGTCCGCGTCGGGGGTGACCGCGGCGGCGCGGCCCAGGTGGGCGTCGAGCGCCCGGAGCACCGCGTACTCGCAGGCCGCGGCGGCGGTCAGGTCGCTCGCGGAGTACGTCAGGGTGCCGTCGTCGAGCAGGATCACACCGGCAGGCTACGGCCGACCCCCGACACCTCGGCCGACCCGTGCCCGCGGTGCGGCGGCGGCTCCCTCGGGATGCGGACCGGCGCACCGTCCCCGACGGTGGTGTCCCGGCGGCGCCCCCGCGTCGCCGCACCCCCAGCACAGGAGGACGCACATGACCCGCACGGTCTCCGAGCTCATGACGCCCCACCCGACGGTCGTCGAGGTCACCGACACGCTGCACGCGGTCGCGCAGACCATGGCGACGCAGGACGTCGGGTCGCTCGTGGTGGCGCAGGACGGCACGGTCGTCGGCATCGTCACCGACCGCGACCTCGTCGTGCGCGGCCTGGCCGAGGGCCTCGGCCTGGACGTCCCCGTCGGCCGGATCGCGACGGGCGACCCGCTGACCGTGGCCCCGGACGACGACCTGCGCGACGTCGTGCGCATCATGCGCGAGCAGGCGGTCCGGCGCGTCCCGGTCGTCGAGGGCGGGCAGGCCGTCGGGGTCCTCAGCATCGGGGACCTGGCCGCCGAGCTCGACCCCACGTCGGCGCTCGCGGACATCTCCGAGGCACCGGCCAACGACTGAGACGCGGCCCGCGCGGCCCGGCGGCCACCCCACCCGGGGCGGCCGCCGCCGCGCTGCCCACGGCCCGCCCCGTACGGCCCGCGGGTCGGCTCCCACGAGCGGGTGGGACGGCCCCGCTCCGGATGCCGGTCCGCGTCGTCACTACCACCATGGACGCATGGCTGACCAGACCACACCCCAGGACCCGACCACCCAGCACCCCGACCCGGACACGCAGACGGCCGAGCAGATCGAGCACCCGGGGCGGACCGAGGACATGCGCAAGGAGCCCGACCACGGCGAGGAGTCGTACCGCGGCTCCGGGCGCCTGGAGGGGCGTCGTGCGCTCATCACCGGCGGTGACTCCGGCATCGGCCGCGCCGTGGCCATCGCCTTCGCCCGTGAGGGCGCCGACGTCGCGATCTCCTACCTCCCCGAGGAGGAGGAGGACGCCCGCGTCACGCTCGCCTGGATCGAGAAGGCCGGCCGCAAGGGCCTGCTGCTGCCCGGCGACATCCGTGACGAGGCGCTCGCGCGGTCCCTGCCGGACCGCGCCGCGCAGGAGCTCGGCGGGCTCGACGTGCTCGTCAACAACGCCGCGTACCAGATGGCGCAGTCGGGGCTGGCGGACATCACGACCGAGCAGCTGGACCGCGTGCTGAAGACCAACGTCTACGCGATGTTCTGGATCACCCAGGCCGCGCTGCCGCACCTGAGCAGCGGGGCGTCGATCATCAACACCTCGTCGATCCAGGCGTTCGACCCCAGCCCCGGCCTGCTGGACTACGCGTCCACCAAGGCCGCGATCTACAACTTCACGATGGGCCTGGCGCAGCAGCTCGCGGAGGACGGCATCCGCGTCAACGCCGTGTGCCCCGGCCCCATCTGGACCCCGCTGATCCCCGCGACGATGAACGCGGAGAAGGTGGAGAGCTTCGGCGCCGACACCCCGCTGGGCCGGGCCGGGCAGCCGGCCGAGCTGGCGCCCGCCTACGTGTTCCTCGCGTCGCAGGAGTCGTCGTACGTCACCGGCGACCGCATCCTGGTGACCGGCGGGCGGTCCTGATGCGCGTCGTCGTCGTGGGCGGCCACGGCAAGGTGGCGCGTCTGCTGGCCCCGCTGCTGGTCGCCCGCGGCGACGA
>Ga0233383_1001020_pt1 | contig 10133 bp, 9 predicted proteins | sample ElkDunMinimDraft_14_FD_191542 | JGI IMG/M metagenome (GOLD analysis project Ga0233383, IMG submission 191542) | Fecal eukaryotic communites from dung pellets of Tule Elk in California, USA - Elk Dung G16 | ecosystem: Host-associated > Mammals > Digestive system > Large intestine > Fecal | place...
CTCTAGTACAAAACCATCACCTTTTAAATACTTGGTGTCATCCCTAAGTCTATCACTAATGCCAAGGGACAAGAAGTAGGGGTTGATAAGACTAACCTTGTTAGAAAGCATATACAATGGTACTCGCCTTACTTGTTCCCCATTACCCCTAGCAATAGATGTATGTATAGATAAGAGCTTATTCAATTCATTTGGACAATAGTGGTTATTTTCAGACTGAAACTCGTCAAATACCATCTTATCTACGTCAGACAAAAGATGTGAAAACTTTTTCAGAGCATCAGCGTTATTAAGAGTAACGCAGTAACCACAACTTTGTTCATTTAAAAATAGCTCTACGAAGATATTGTTAGCCCTTCTTTTTTCTGTCATAGTGTACTCAGGGAAGAACAATCTCTGTATATCTTTGAAGAACTTATCAGCGCAATCAGATAGTTCATAGTTCCATCGGTATACTAAGCAGAATTTTTTATGCTTCTTTATAAAATCTTTTACGCAATATCTATTAAACCATGTAGTCTTACCTATGCTTCTGTTTCCACTGGTAAGGTATATATCAGGCTGTCTGCCATTAATATCATTCATGGACAATAGCTTAGTACCGTCATAAAACTCAGCCATAAAATCACGCTCCTTTCTTATGTTATTATAACATTTTTTCTTTACAAAATCAATTAAATATGATAAAATAAATATGAATAATAAGAAAGGGGTATTGACTATGTCTAGTGAGATTATAGTTGCTTTAATCACGGGTCTTGTGTCTTTGTCAGGTGCGTTCATTGGGGCTTTTGCAAGTTCAAAACTCACCAATTATAGGCTTGAACAGATTGAGAAAAAAGTCGAAGATATACCTTCACTATCCCAGCGGTTAGCCTTAGTAGAACAGAGACTAAACACCCTCGAACAAACTAAGTAACGGTTTGTTACTGGCACTTGTTATAGGTGGGGAGTTGTTATTCCTTTCTTTCCACCCTTCCTATAACAACCCATAAGAAAGGAGAAGAAACTATGAACAAATTTTTATCAAGGAAATTCATCGTGTGTGTAGCCGCAATGCTTGGTAGTATCGGTGCTTCAATCTATGGTCTGCATTCAGACAACGAAGTGGTAGTAATTGTAGGCACTGTTTGTACTATTATATCAAGTGCTATTTACGCTGGTTGTGAAGCCTACGTAGACGGGAAAGCTGTGAATGAAGATTATTGATTAAGGAGAATGTAGATGCTTAAAGGTATTGACGTATCACATCATAATAAATATCAGGTATTCCCTAAGAACGGCAGACCACCTGAGATAAATTTTTCTAAGCATGATTTTATAATCATGAAAGCAACGGAGGGCAGAACATACACAGACCCTATGCTTGAAAAATATATCGGTCTGTTAGGAGAAGACCAGCTCTACGGTTTCTATCATTTTGCAAGACCTGAGAACAATTCAGCTAAAGACGAAGCTAGAAACTTTTGCGGTACAATCAATGGGTGGGATAAACAAGCTATGGTTATACTTGATTGGGAAGCTAAAGCTGTGCAGTGTCCTATTACATGGGCGGTAGAATGGTGTAAATACGTAGAAGATAAATTAGGAAAGAAACCCTTAATATATTGCTCTTCGTGGTATACTAAAAAATGCCAGCCATTACTTGATGAAAATATAGGGTTATGGGTAGCACATTATACGAATAAGAATAAGCCTACTGTGTATACATATCCTACTTGGGCTATGTGGCAATATACATCAGAGCCATATGACAAGAATGTATTTAATGGGAATGCTACACAGTTCAGAAAATATTGCGGAAAGGGATAACAAAGTGGGGTTTAATAATCTAAGCATAAGTAAATATGTTATAGCCGCTATATGCGGATGCTGGTGGAGGGAGTCCAATTGCAACCCTGCAATATGGGAAAGCCTTATCCCTTGTGCTTGGGACTATGAATACGAGTATACTAACAAGGGTGGCTATGGCTTAGGGCAATGGACAAATGTAGGTTCACCGCATAGCAGACTATACAATTTACACACTTGGGTTACAAACAATGGCTTTGCTGATGGCGATGGATACGGGCAACTTGAGTTCATGCTTTATGAAAACCATTGGGCTACCGGAAACCCTTCAAGGCTTGGTTATTCTACCCTCACACAGTTCCTAGAAAGTCCCTCTACTAGCACAGACGATTTGGTATATGACTTTTTGTCAAGGTGGGAAGGTGTTCCAAATGACCATTATTCAGAACGTTGCGGTTATGCTAGATCAATATTAACCTACCTTGAACAGCATGGTGGTGAAAGTGCTTCATGGATTACTGGCAATAGGTATTTATCAAATGCGCAAATACTGAATAATGCATTAGTGATATACAATTACGTGGGTGGCGGTTCACCAAGCGGAGCATATAAAGTGTTCTGTTCATCCACTGGAAATGGTACATGCTATGCAATACCAACCTCGCACGATGCACTTGAAGGTGAAGCATTCACAGTGTACGCAACACCCTTTGATAATGATACGCTTGTGAATATAACAGCCCATGAGATACACGGAACATCTGTTGCTGTGGTTGTCGCAGAGGAACATACTTACGATGCAACACGTTTTCCATTTGATGTGTGGTTTGAAGCAGAGTTTACGGGTGAAACACCTCCACCCACTCCGCCGCCCACACCAGAAATTACAAAACATAAGATGCCAATATGGATGTACCCAATATTGAGAGTATAAAGGAGAATAATATGGTAAGAACTAAAGAAGAAATACTCGAGCATATTAAATCAAAGATTGGTGATAGCACTGAGGATAACGATTTAAAAATGCTAGAAGATATATCAGACACTCTTGACGATTTAAAGAGCCGAGTAGATGAAGCAGGCGATTGGAAAACCAAGTACGAGGAAAATGATAAAGCGTGGAAACAGAAGTACCGTGATAGGTTTTTCAATACGGAAGCTAAAGAAGAGATAGACGAACATGAAAAAGAGAAAGAAAAAGAAAGAGAAATTGATGCACCTAAGAAACTATCATTTGATGACCTATTCACCAATGGTGATAGTGATACAAAATAATTGTAAAGGAGATTAAAACAATGGCTAAAAAGATTGCCGTAAGCACACTTAATGCTTCAACACTTGATATTCTTAACACCATTAGACAGAATGCTAGTTATGAATATCAGAGCTTAGTACCTGAGGTTAAAACAGCACATGATATCCCAGCAGTTGGTCAGGTTCTTTATGGTTATCCAGCTTTGGCTAACCAGTTCTTGAACGCTCTTATCAACAGAATTGCACTCGTTCAGGTAAAATCATCACTTTATAACAACCCTTATGCTAGACTTAAAAAGGGTTATCTTGAGTTCGGTGAGACTGTCGAGGAAGTTTTCGTTGAGATTGCAAAGGCTAGAGAGTTCTCAGCAGAAAAAGCCGCATCAAGAGAGCTTAAAAGAACACTCCCCGATGTTCGCTCTGCTTTCCACACAATGAACTGGAGGGTACAGTACCCTATTAGCATTCAGGATGAAGACCTTAGAATGGCATTCTTATCAATGAATGGCATTCAGGACTTAATTGCTAAGATTATCGATGCTGTGTACACTGGTGCTGAATATGACGAGTACCTTCTCTTCAAATACCTTATGATTAAGGCTATCTCACATGGCATGATGAAGCCCGTATCAATAGGTGATGGAACAGATATGAAAGATGCCGCAGTAGCTTTCAGAGCAACATCCAATGACTTGACATTCCTTAAAACAAAGTACAACATGGGTGGTGTACACACAAAGACCGAAAAGAATAATCAGATTATCTTCATGGACAGCACTTACAATGCTAAGTACGATGTTAATGTACTTGCATCAGCATTTAATATGGACAAGGCTGACTTCATGGGTAGCCTCTTCCTTATCGATGACTGGACTTCATTTGATAATGAAAGATTTGATATTATCAGGGAGGCAAGTGATATGATTGAGGAAGTAACAGCCGAGGAACTTGCACTTCTTGCAAACGTTAAAGCTGTTATTGTTGACGAAGAGTGGTTTCAGGTCTATGACAATCAGACAAAGTTTACTGAGGTGTATGTATCTAGCGGCGAATATTGGAACTACAACCTCAATATATGGAAAACAGTATCTTCTTCACCTTTCTCAAATGCTGTTGTCTTTGTTTCAAGCTCTGCTTCAATCGAAGCTCCCAACTCTCTTGTATACACAGTAAGTGCTATAAGCGGAGATAAACACAACGATGTTGTAACATTTACACTTAAAAATGGTGGCGGAGTAGTTACTGGAGCAGACGGTAAGTTCTTGCAGAATGAAGCCCTTACTACTGATGGAATTGCTGTTCACCCTTACGGGGCTTTCATTGTACCTAAAAAGTCTACACCTCTTACATTCCAGCCTGAGGTAAAGATACCTATTGGGGATACTAAGTATTTGCTTGCATCAGCAGTAGGAATTGCAGATATCTCTGTTGGAACAGAACTTACTCTTGCAAAAGAAACTTGATGCGACTTTAATAGGGGCGGTGTAAAAAGCCGCCCTTATGTAAAAGGAGAAGAATAATATGGCTTATATTGTACCAAACAGTACGCTACAATTATTCAAAGGAATTAACTTAGATAACAGATATTTAGACACCGTATATTTTTCCAGCGTAGCTGAACAGAATAACGCATTTAGTTCAAAGGTTTTTAAAACTTATAACGAACTAACGTATAGAAGAAACACCAGCAATAGTGTAAAGATTGAAGCACAAGCTGGTGAACTTCTTGGTGTTACGTATATGAGATTTAAAAACACAAGGGCTGAGGATATGTGGTTTTATTGTTTTGTTAACTCTGTAGATTATGTTAGCGAAACAACTTGTGTCATCACATATGAAATAGATGTTATTCAGACATGGTTTATTCAGAGGGGAAAGATTAATCCTTGCATGGTATTAAGAGAACATTCAATGGTTGACAACTATCTTGATAACCATGAACCTGAACCTATAGGGAATGACTTATACCAATATGACAAGATTAAAAGCACGGGTTTGTTTGATGAATACAGTGTTATCATTCAATCAAGTGGCGAGCCGACTGCTGGTTACGCTTATGAAAATGGGGTGTTTACTGGCACTAAATATACAGCTTTACCTTGTAATTCTGAAACTGATGCTAATGCTATCATTACTGCCTTAAATAACTTACTGGGTAGCTGGGATATGTCAGAGCGTCAAGAGGAAGTTGTTAGCATATACACGTACCCTACTAAGCTCATGGCTGGCACGACATTTGTTGACACAGTATATATAAACCTTAGACCTGATAACTATTTTAAGGGGTATGTACCAAAGAATAAAAAATTAATGAATTATCCTTATACATTTTTATTCTGCACAACTATGAATGGTGATTCAAATGTTTATAAGTGGGAGGCATTTACTGGTATTACTAACTCACAACTTATCTTTGCTATCCACGCCGCACAGCAAGCTGGTGGTGAAGCAATGTGTTACCCTTTGAATTATATGGGTGTAGATGAAAACTACGATGCTTGTGTTACAATTGATAACTTCCCTAAGAACGCATTCACGTACGATGCTTACCAAGCATGGATTGCCGCTGGTGGTAAGACTAGGCTTGAAAATAAGGAAATGTTCTTAAAGCTGAGAGGTGCTACTACACTAACATCTGATGCCGCAAATATCGTTACCAGCAAATTTCAGATGGCTACTGGAATGGCAAGTGATATAATGAGCTTTGGTAAAACATATGCACTTAAAGGTTTCAGTGCTAGTGCTGTTCAGAGCGGAGCTAATTTACTTGGTAATGCCGCTGGTAGAAGAAATTCTACAGTACAAAGTGAGATAGGTCTTGTGAATGACATTATAGATTATGCCGAAGCAAAGATGAAAATATCCTATGAGTGGAAAGATGCCTCATATGCACCTAACCCAGTAGTAGGTACACAAACTGCAAACATTGCTGTTGGTGATAGACACTTGGACTTTTATTTCTTTAACGTTCATGTGCATGACAGCGAAATGAAGAAACTTGATGACTTCCTTTCATGCTATGGCTACGCTACAAACAAAGTAAAAGTACCAAATCTTACTGGCAGAAGGTATTGGAACTTTGTACAGACAGAGAATTGCACTATTACTGGTGATATGCCAGCCTCTTCAAAAGAAGCACTGGGAAGGATATTTGATGGTGGAATTACTATATGGCATGACTTGTCAAAAGTCGGTAACTACTTGCAAAGCGTAACAAATGGTAGTATAGATAACCCTATAATATAAGGAGATAACTATGAGTAGAAGAAATAGAACACAATGTGACCAAAGTTTGTTAGACAATAATAGGGCATACGGTTTCTACCTTGAAAGATTAGCGGAACTTGCTATCTCCATGTTCGAGTGGAAGAACTTACCTGACACCATTGATGAAAGATTTTTGGAATACATTTTGTTTTCAGATGGGCAAGCTGTGTTCTTTAAAGATGAAGAACTGGGCGAGTTCTTAGCATTGCAAGTGCTGGTTAATGGAAAGCTGAACGTGTACCGCATACCTATCCGCAGAAGGGCTTTTGCTATTGATGGATATAATTACAACTTGAATATTGACAACAGTGTGATTATATACAACAATTATATGAGAACTAATAGCTATAGATTATGCGTAATGTTCGCTAAGAAATTATATAACTTAGACCGTATTATTGATGTAAATGCTAATGCACAGAAAACACCCGTTTTACTTAAAACCACTGAGGCACAGAGACTTTCATTGTTAAACGCATATAAGGAATGGGATGGCAACCAGCCAGTTATATTTGGTGACAAGGGGCTTGATGTTAATGCCTTTACAGTTCTCAAAACAGATGCCCCTTATACGGCTGACAAGTTGTACCAGCTTAAAACCCAGTATTGGAATGAAGCTCTGACATACCTTGGAATAAGTAACCTGAATATGCAAAAGAAAGAAAGATTAGTTGCTGATGAAGTAACCCGCTCTCAGGGTGGCGTTATAGCAAGTAGATATAGTAGGCTAGAGGCTAGAAGACAAGCGGCTAAAAAGATTAATCAAATGTTTGGGCTTAATATTGAGGTAGATTATCGTGAAGATTTCCGCGAGGTTGATAAGAACTTTATGTTCGAGGATGATACAACTGGTGGTAATATCACTAGAATTTCGCACGATGAACGTGATATGCGATAATGGAGGTTACGTATGAGCAAATATACAACCGAAGTAAGATTTTTATGCGAAACATATGCAGGACTTAGCGAAAGTGCAGAATATCCGTGTATACAAGAAATCCTTGATAGATCTAGGGATAAAATATTCGATTTTGATTTCCCTATATTTGACGAGAATTATCGAACTATACTTGAAGACAAGATACTCAAGCACTATTACACAAGAGAAATAGGTGCTGAGGCTGTCGGGCTGTGGAAACTGTGGCTTGATACTAGACTAAATGAGATTATGCCTTATTATAACCAGTTATATGCAAGCGAGTTGATTAAGTTTAATCCATTGTATGATGTAGACTTGACAACAACCCACCAGAAAACTGATGATAGGAAAGATAATGTTACAGAGAGTGAACTGAAAACGGGCAATAGGGATACTAATATTGCGTCACACGATGAAGGGGCTAGTCATTCTGAGAGTAACAGTGACACTAACACAGACGACAAGACTAAAAATGACCACTGGGAAATGTTCTCAGATACTCCTAGCGGTGGTCTTGATGGCGTTAGGGATGAAAAGTACCTCACAACAGCCTTGCATACAACTGATGATAGGGATGGAAGTAATGTCCATAGCTTGAGTGAGACTAGCAATGACGGTACTAGCTCTACTGATAGCACTATGCAGAGTGATACTGATTATAGTGAAGACATTAATAGAAATAAGCAAGTGGGTATTAAAAATATACAAGATTATGCACAGCATGTGGTTGGTAAAACCGCAGGGGCTAGTTATAGCAAAATGCTGAACGAGTTCCGTACAACGTTTCTTAATATTGATGTGCAAATTATAGAAGAGCTGAGTGACTTATTTATGACACTGTGGTAATTTATTGTTGCTTTATTGTTAAGAATGTGATATAATAATTATGTGAAAATATATCTTGAAAGGAGATAATGATATGTTGAACAACCGTATTGGGTATCTGCATTTTTGGTGTCAGAAGGTGTTACCAGTGGTGTACGATAATTCGTTGAGCTATTTGGAAACTCTTTATAAATTGAAAGAGAAACTTAATGAAGTTATCAAATTCACTAATGATATACCTGAGTATATTGACAAGAAGTTTATTGAAGTGTTCGACGAAGAACATTTGAAGGAGCTTATTAGTGAAGTATTCAGAACCATTGAGGATGCTATTAGTGCTAATAATGAAGGTACAAACAGCCACTTCTCTACTAATTACCCTAACGCTGGAACTCTTGTATGGCATGATAATAAACTTTACAAAACTAAGCACCCTATTGATGCTGGCGATACCGTGTTGCCTAACTCTAATATTGAGCTTGTTAACTTCGGAGATATGTTCAATGAATTTTTAAACGAGGTTAAGACAAGGTTTACTGATAATGATGATGGGGATAGGGAAACATCTAGCGCAGATAGACCTATACATGATTTGGTGTGGTTGCACAACGAATTGTACGAGGTAATTAAGCCAATAGCTGAGGGTAACGCATATATTTATAGTGGTGTAAATAAGAACGTTGAAACCACTAATCTCGATAAAATTTATGACTACTTGCTAGACCTTATTAGCTCAGAAATTGAAACCCGAGCAGAAGCAGATATCGATTTACAGCATAACATAGACGATGAAGCAACAGCACGAGAAGAGGCTGACGGTGTACTTGATGTCAAAATTACGGATGAAATTGCCGCACGTGAACAAGCTGTTAGGGATGAAGCTACTGCCCGCGAACATGCTGACAATAATATTATTGCAGACTTGGGTAATGAAGTTATTGCTCGTGAACAAGCTGATAGTATTTTGGAGGGCAAGATACTTAGTGCAGGCATGAAGCCCTTGGATGTTACACTTCACGGTGTAGTGGGTGATGGACTTACTAATAATACTGCCGCTTTCCAGCAGATACTCCTTGATTACCCTAACTATGCTTACTATTTCCCTAAAGGTACATACTTGATGGGTGGTGATAAGTTTAAAGGTAATATTAACCTTGTTGGCGATGGAGATGCTACTATTGTTGACTTTATTTATGAGGACTTAGAGTTCCCTATTCTCAATAGAAGTGAGGAATTTCAGCCTAACCAGCCATTTTTATCAGCTATCAACTTGAAATTTACTAACACCAGTGGTAATTATGGATTGACAATGCATGTACAGTCGCAGGGTAGCGTAATGAGATGCTTTGACATAAGAAACTGTACATTCTATGGTGATTATGGCGCACAATTTATTAACTGTATTACTGGCAATATTAGTAGCTGTGACTTTATTAAGAATGTTATTGGTATTAGTTTTAAAAGCTCAACTAATATTACAGTGGTAGAATGTAACTGGTATTCACCGGTTAAAGGTATACTTATTGGCACTTCATCAGATGACACTGCTGGCAGAAAAGGCGGTGAGTCGATTATGCTTACTGGTTGCCAGATGATTGACGGTGTTACTGCTATTGAAGCTACAAGACATAACTATTTACAGTTAAATAACTGTATGATTGACTATTTCAATTTGGGTTTATGGCTGGATAGCTCAAGATTTTGTCGTATGATTAACACGTACATGGGTTGTGACGGTGGAAATAAGGCAGGCATGCATGGGTACATGGCTCCTAACAACTATGGATGTGTGTTTGGGTATAGTACAGTGCAAGGTATACCATTTACTTTTGAAGCTATTAATAGCGAATTTTCCGCATATGGCGATGTAACACATATACCCGTAGTTATGAATGGCACTGGTGCAACCCGAGGTGAAGATATTGATTTTATTAGTTGCAGATTTACTTTGATAGACACAGTTAATGCTTCGTGCGCTTTGTACGTAACAAGCTGTGATGATGTGCTTATTGATGGAAATAGATTTTATGCCCCTAATAATAATAATATTGACCACCCTTATGCCTATAGCAACTGC
>Ga0233383_1001024_pt1 | contig 10111 bp, 9 predicted proteins | sample ElkDunMinimDraft_14_FD_191542 | JGI IMG/M metagenome (GOLD analysis project Ga0233383, IMG submission 191542) | Fecal eukaryotic communites from dung pellets of Tule Elk in California, USA - Elk Dung G16 | ecosystem: Host-associated > Mammals > Digestive system > Large intestine > Fecal | place...
TCGTCGTCGACAACCGCGGCGTCGCCGGTCACGTTGTCGGCGTACGGGTCGTCGTCGGCGTATGCAGCGGTGTCGGCGTACCGGCCGGTGTCGGCGTACCGGTCGTTGTCGGCGTAGGGGGTGGTGTCGGCGTACCGGCCGGTCTCCGGGTACGGGGCGGCGGCATGCCGGTCATCGTCGGCGTAGCGGTCGGTGTCGGCGTACGGGGCGGCGGCGTGCCGGTCGTCGTCGGCGTAGCGGTCGTCGGCGTACGGGCCGCCGGGGTGCCGTGCGGCGGAGGTGGCGCCGTGGCTGCCACCGGCGCGCGGCGGCGCCGACGGCACGCCACCGGGCGCCGCCGGGGCGGGCGGCGTGACCTGCGCCGGGTCCGGCCAGTACGGGTCGGCCGGCGCGTCCGACGACTGCCGGTTGCCGTAATCAGCGCTGTCGTAGTCGAAGCGGGACATCAGCCCTCGATCGTGCGCACTACGGACCGCACGGGAACACGCAAGATCAAGACCAACCCCTACCCGTGACCGAATGGATGCCGGCTTCCACCGACTACGACGAGAGCCCCGGTACGCGCCGCCGCGTCCGGAGCCCTCGCAAGCCGGACGTCGGGCAGCGCCTCAGACCTCGAGGAGCTCGGTCTCCTTGCGCTTGACCAGATCGTCGATGGCGGAGACGAACTTCTGGGTGAGGTCGTCGAGTTCCTTCTCGGCACGACGGCCCTCGTCCTCGCCGGCCTCGCCGTCCTTGACGATGCGGTCGAGCTCCTCCTTGCCGCGGCGGCGGATGTTGCGGATGGCCACCTTGGCCTCCTCACCCTTGTGCCGGGCGACCTTGATCATGTCCCGGCGCCGCTCCTCGGTCATCTGCGGAAGCAGCAGGCGCAGCTGGTTGCCCTCGTTGTTCGGGTTCGCCCCGAGGTCCGAGTCCCGGATCGCCTTCTCCATCGCCGCGATCTGCGAGTTGTCGTACGGCTTGATGATGACCATGCGCGGCTCGGGGATCCCGATCGACGCCATCTGCGGCAGCGGGGTCGGCGTGCCGTAGTAGTCAATGACGATCTTGGCGAACATGCCGGCGTTGGCGCGCCCGGTGCGGATCGCCCCGAACTCCTCCTTGGCGTGCTCGATCGCCCGCTCCATCTTGTCTTCGGCCTCGAGCAGGGTGTCGTCGATCACCGGTACCCTCGCCTCCTTCTTCGCTTTGTTGTGGAATACCGCGGCGATCAAGCCGTGATCAGGGTGCCGATGCGGTCGCCACCCACAGCCCGGATGATGGTGTCCTCGCCCTGGGCGCCGAAAACCAGCATCGGAAGCCCATTCTCCATGCAGAGGCTGAAAGCGGCCGCGTCCGCTACCCGCAGTTCCCGCCGCAGGGCCTCGGCGAACGTGATCGATTCGATCTTCTTGGCGGTGGCGTCGGTCCGCGGATCCGCGGTGTAGACGCCGTCGACGCCGTTCTTGCTCATCAGCACCACGTCGGCGCGGATCTCCAGCGCCCGCTGCGCGGCGACGGTGTCGGTGGAGAAGTACGGCATGCCGGCGCCGGCGCCGAAGATCACGACGCGGCCCTTCTCGAGGTGCCGGATGGCCCGCAGGGGGATGTACGGCTCGGCGACCTGGGCCATCGTGATCGCGCTCTGCACGCGCGTCTCGATGCCCTCCTTCTCCAGGAAGTCCTGCAGCGCGAGGCAGTTCATCACGGTGCCGAGCATGCCCATGTAGTCGGCGCGGGCACGGTCCATGCCGCGCTTCTGCAGTTCGGCGCCGCGGAAGAAGTTGCCGCCACCGACGACGACGGAGACCTGCACGCCGCGCCGGGAGACGGTCGCGATCTGGCGGGCGATCGCCTGCACCACGTCCGGGTCGACCCCGATGGAACCGCCGCCGAAGACCTCGCCCGAGAGTTTGAGCACCACTCGCCGGGCGCGGCCGGGAGGCGGGGCGATCGGGTCGTCCTCCGCCCGGCTCCGGTCGCTCACTACCTGCGTCATCCGCACACCTCTTTCGTCGCGACCCGGCCCGGGCGCACCCGCGTCCGGCCTGCCGCTGCCGACCTTATGGGACGAGGAGGCCGCGGTGCCTGTCGCATACACCGGCGGCCTCCTCGTTCGTGTTCTCCATGCGCACCGCGGGCCGCGTACGGCCCGGGCGCGCTACGGGTCAGGCCTGGCCGACCTCGAACCGCAGGAAGGCGGTCACGTCGATGCCGGCCTCGGAGAGGACCTGCTTGACGGACTTCTTGTTGTCCGAGACCGAGGCCTGCTCCAGCAGGACGTAGTCCTTGAAGAAGGAGTTCACCCGGCCCTCGATGATCTTCGGCATGGCCGCCTCGGGCTTGTTCTCCTCGCGGGCGGTCTGCTCGGCGACGCGACGCTCGGACTCGACGGTCTCGGCCGGGACCTCGTCGCGGACGAGGAACTTCGGACGCATCGCGGCGATCTGCATGCCGGTCGCGCGAGCGACCTCGTCGTTGTCGCCGGTGTACTGCACGAGCACGCCGACCGCCGGGGGCAGGTCCGGGCTCTTGCGGTGCATGTAGACGGCGAGCTGGCCGTCGAGCTTGCCGAAGCGGTTCACCACCAGCTTCTCACCGATCTTGGCGGACGCCTCCTGCACGGTGTCGGCGACCGTACGGCCGTCGGCGAGCGTGGAGGCGAGCAGCTCCTCGGCGTTGGTGGCCCCGCTGGCGGCGCCGTGCTCGGCGAGCTGCTGGGCGAGCGCGATGAAGTCCGCGTTCTTGGCCACGAAGTCGGTCTCGCAGTTGATCTCGAGCAGCGCGTTGCCGGCGTGCGCGACCAGGCCGTTGGCGGTGGTGCGACCGGCGCGCTTGCCGACATCCTTGGCGCCCTTGACGCGCAGGATCTCGACGGCCTTGTCGAAGTCACCCTCGGCTTCGGTGAGCGCCTTCTTGCAGTCCATCATGCCGGCGCCGGTGAGGTCGCGGAGCTTCTTGACGTCCGCGGCGGTGAATTGGGACATGGCTCTCTCTTCGATGGTTGAGACTGCGATGGGAATGGTCAGCGCGAGGATCGGCCGGGCCGGCTCAATTCTCGTCTCCACCGGGCCCCGCCGGCCGCTGTCGCGGCCGGCGGAACGCGGCGGTGTGGATCATTCAGCGGCGGCGGGAGCCGACTGCTCGGCGGCCACGGCGGCGGGCTGCTCGGTGGCAGCCTGCTCGGCGGCGGGCTGCTCGGCAACCGGCTGCTCGGCGGCGGCGGGCTGCTCGGCGGCCTTCTTCGGCTCCTCGAGCAGCTCACGCTCCCACTCGGGCAGCGGCTCGTCGGCGCCGACGACACCCGGCTCCGGCTTCTCGCCACCACGGCTGCGGCCCGAGCGGGCGAGCAGGCCGTCGGCGACGGCGGTCGCCACCACGCGGGTCAGCAGCTCGGCGGAGCGGATCGCGTCGTCGTTGCCCGGGATCGGGAAGTCGACGTCGTCCGGGTCGCAGTTGGTGTCCAGCACCGCGATCACCGGGATGCCCAGCTTGCGGGCCTCGTCGACGGCGATGTGCTCCTTCTTGGTGTCGACCACCCAGATCGCCGAGGGGAGCTTCTGCATGTCCCGCAGGCCGCCCAGGGTGCGGGTCAGCTTGATCTTCTCGCGGGAGAGCTGCAGCGTCTCCTTCTTGGTGTAGCCGGCCGCGGTGCCGGAGAGGTCACCGAGGGCCTCCAGCTCCTTCATCCGCTGCAGCCGCTTGTACACCGTCTGGAAGTTGGTCAGCATGCCACCGAGCCAGCGGTGGTTGACGTACGGCTGGCCGACCCGGGTCGCCTGCTCGGCGATGGCCTCCTGAGCCTGCTTCTTGGTGCCGACGAAGAGGATCGAGCCCCCCTCGGCGACGGTGCCGCGGACGAACGCGTACGCCTTCTCGATGTAGTCGAGGGTCTGGCGCAGGTCGATGATGTAGATGCCGTTGCGCTCGGTGAAGATGAAGCGCTTCATCTTCGGGTTCCAGCGCCGGGTCTGGTGCCCGAAGTGGACACCGCTTTCCAGCAGCTGACGCATGGTCACGACGGCCATGGGTACTCCTTCAAGATCCCTGGTTTGCAGCCCGGCCGGCGGCCGGGCGTCCTGGTGCCCGGTCGTCGGCCGTTGCGGACCCGACACGAATCGGGACCAGGGAGGCCGCCGCTGCGCGGTGATCTGTGATCACCGTGAAGAGGGCACGCGAGGTCGACCGCACGAGGCGGTCGCCAGTCGCCCAGTGTACGCGCCACCACCGCCGCCACCCAGGCGGGTGGAGCAGGCCCCGCCCGATCGTGCAATACGGGACGGGCGGGGCATCCGGCGGGATCGGTCCGCAGGCGCTATCGACCAGGAGGTGCGACCGGTCAGGCGGCAAGTGCCGCGGCGATGAAGAGCGCCAGCGCCACCGTCAGGTACGCCGTCGGCGGCCGCAGCCAGACCTTGCCCGGCTCGGTCAGCGAGACCGCGCCGGTGCCCAGCCCGTAGAGCCCGGCCGCGAAGATCGGCAGACCCGTGACCAGGAAGACCCCGGAGAGGATGTCGCCCGCCGAAACCGGGTCCCCGGTCATGCCGTGCACCAGCAGCCGCACCGCCGGGATCTCGAAGACGATCACCAGTACGGCGTAGAGGATCGCGATGGTCGGGCGGCGCGTGCGGTAGACGCCGTCACCGGCCGGTCCACCACCGGTGCCGTAGACCCCGTCGCCGGCACCGATCGGCGGCGCGCCGGCGGCCGGGCCGATCGCGGGGATGATGCCCGTCGGCCCGCCCATGGCACCCATCGCGTCGAGCGGCGGCTGCGGCGGCATCGGCGCGGCATCGGGCTGCGCCGACACCGGCGAGGCCGGCACGCCCGGCAGCGGGCCCGGCGAGGCCGGCGTCTCGCTGCGCATCGCGCGGGCCGGGTCCACCGGCGGGTAGCCGACCGGCAGGGCGGAAGCCTGCTCCGCGGCGGGCGGGTAGTCGGCGACGGTGCCCGCGGCGGCGCCCGCGCCGGAAGCCGGAGCGGCCGGAACGTACGCCGGTGACTCCTCCTCGGCGGCGCGCCGGGGCCGGCCACTGCCGGCGTACTGCTCGCGCAGGGCGTCACGCTGCAGGCTCGCCAGCTCGCCCCGCTCCAGCGCCCGGTCCGCGCGGCGCGACCGGCCGCCGTAGGGCTCCGCGTCGTACGACTCCGCGCTGAGCGCGTCGCCGGTGGCGTAGCCGGCCTCACCGCGGCGAGTGCGCGGCGCGTCGCTCAGTTCGGCGTACCGGCCCTCGGCGGGCTCGGCGTAGCGGCCCTCGGCCGGGTCGGTGTAGCGGCTCTCGGCGGGTTCGGTGTACCGGCTCTCGGCCGGGTCGGCCGGGTCGGCGTAGCGCCGTCCACCGGAGGTCTCGGCTCGCTGCTCGGGCAGACCTGTCTCGTCGTCGCGGTAGCGGTCGTCGTCCGGCCCGCGCCAGGACGACTCCGGGTAGCCGCGCTCCTCCGCCGCGTACCAGCGAGAATCTTGATCGTCAGGAAAGCTCCGTTGTCCGTCCACGAGTGCACGGTATGTGACGCATGTGCCGCCGCGCCATCCGCGGTGCCGGAGCCTGTAGCACAGACAGCCCTTGATCATCTGTTTGTGCACAGCGCGATTTTTTGTCCACAGCCGGTGACGGCACCGGACAGTGCCGACGCCGTCACCGGCCATCGTCGGCGGCATGACGACGGTGAGACAGGCGCTCGGCGCGTACGGCGAGCGATGTGCGGTACGCCATCTGGTCGAGCACGGGATGCGGGTGGTCGACCGCAACTGGCGCAGCCGCCAGGGTGAGTTGGACATCGTCGCCTGGGACGGCGAAGTGCTCGCCTTCTGCGAGGTCAAGACCCGGCGCTCGGACCGCTTCGGCACGCCCGCCGAGGCGGTGGTGGCGACCAAGGCGGCCCGGCTGCGCCGGCTGGCGGTCGAATGGATCCAGAGCACCGGCACCCACGCCGACGAGCTGCGCTTCGACGTCATCTCCGTGCACGCCCCGAGGTCCGGCGCCGCCCGCGTCGAGCACCTCAAGGGCGCCTTCTGAGGACGGGGACGCGATGAGCTACGCCAAGGTCCTCTCCGTGGGGCTGGTCGGGGTCGCCGGCCATCTGGTCGAGGTGGAGGCCGACCTCGCGCCGGGACTGCCCGCGATGGTCCTCTCCGGCCTGCCCGACACCGCCCTGCACGAGGCCCGCGACCGGGTACGCGCCGCAGTCGTCAACTCCGGCCGCAGCTGGCCCAACCGCCGCATCACCGTCAACCTGCTCCCGGCGACGCTGCCCAAGTACGGCTCCGCCTTCGACCTGGCGATCGCCACCGCAGTCCTCGCCGGCGCCGGTGAGCTGCCCCTGGCCGCCCTCGACGGTGTGCTCATCATCGGCGAGCTGGGGCTCGACGGCAGCGTCCGCCCGATCCGCGGCGTGCTGCCGATGGTCGCCGCGGCGGCCCGCGCCGGCATCGACCGGGTCGTGGTGCCGGCCGGCAACGCCGCCGAAGCGGCCGTGATCCCCGGCGTGCGGGTGCGTGCGGTGGACACTCTGCACCGGCTGATCGCCTACGTCCGTGAGGGCACCCCGCTGCTCGACCCCGAACCCGGGCCGCCGCTGGTGGCGGCGCCCGGTCCGGACCTGGCCGACGTCACCGGGCAGCTGCTCGCCCGCCGGGCCCTGGAGGTCACCGCCGCCGGCGCCCACCACCTGGCGCTGCTCGGGCCGCCCGGGGCCGGCAAGACGATGCTCGCCGAGCGGCTGCCGTCGATCCTGCCGGAGCTCGACGACGACGCGGCGCTGGAGGTGAGCGCCCTGCACTCCATCGCCGGGCTGCTGCCGCCGGGCGGGCAGCTCATCCGCCGACCGCCCTTCCAGGCCCCGCACCACACCGCGAGCGTCGCCTCCCTGGTCGGCGGCGGCAGCGGGCTGGCCCGCCCGGGGGCCCTCTCGCTCGCCCACCGCGGCATCCTCTTCCTCGACGAGAGCCCGGAGTTCAGCAAGGCGTCCCTGGAATCGCTGCGCCAGCCGCTGGAACAGGGCCGGATCCGGCTGACCCGCAGCCACGGCAGCACCGAATACCCCGCGCGGGTGCAGCTGGTCCTCGCCGCCAATCCGTGCCCCTGCGCCAAACCCTCCGGTGACGCGCACTGCCAGTGCACGCCGCTGGCCCGCCGCCGCTACCTGGGCCGGCTCTCCGGGCCGCTGCTGGACCGCATCGACGTGCGGGTGGAGCTGCTGCCGGTGCGGGCGGTGGAGCTGATGGAGACCGCCGGACTGGTCGAGTCCTCCGAGACGGTGGCCGCCCGGGTCCGGGCGGCACGGGCCGCGGCGGCGGCGCGCTGGTCGGCACAGGGCTGGAAGGTCAACGCCGAAGTGCCGGGGACGGTGCTGCGCCGACCGCCCTGGCGGTTGCCCGCGCCGGACACGGCGGCACTGCGCCGACGGCTGGACGACGGAACGATCTCCGCCCGCGGCTTCGACCGGCTGCTGCGGATCGCCTGGTCGGTGGCGGACCTGGACGGACGTGACCGCCCAACTGCCGAGGACGTCGCCGAGGCATTGCAACTGCGGACAGGAGACGCGACATGAGCAGCCACGACGACGACATCCTGGCCCGGGTCGCGCTGATCCGGCTCACCGAGCCCGGCACCCGCTCCGTGCACGACCTGGTCCGCCAGTACGGTGCGGTCGACACCCTTGACCTGCTCCTCGCCGGTGACGCCCCAGAGCGGCGGCTGCGCAAGACGGTGGCGACCCGGCTCGCCGCCGGTGACCCGCGGCGGGCAGCCTGCGAAGCGATGGAGCGGACCCGGCGCCTCGGTGCCCGGATCGTCGTCCCCGGCGACGAGGAGTGGCCTGCGCAGGTCGAGGAGCTGGACCGGCTCACCCTGAGCGGGAGCAGCGACCGCCGCGTCGACCAGGAGACCGCGCCACCGCTCTGCATCTGGGTGCGGGGCGGCCTGCCGCTGCACGAGACGCTGGAGCGGTCCGTCGCGGTGGTCGGCGCCCGCGCCGCCAGCCCGTACGGCGTCCACGTCGCCGGTGGCCTCGGCTATGACCTGGTTGAACGGGACTGGGCGGTGGTCTCCGGCGGCGCGTTCGGCATCGACTCCGCCGCCCACCGGGGCGCGCTGAGCGCCGGTGGGCCGACCGTGGCGGTCCTCGCCTGCGGGGTGGACCGCCCCTACCCGGTCGGCAACACCGCGCTCTTCGACCGGATCGCCGACACCGGCCTGCTGATCAGCGAATGGCCACCGGAGTCCGAGCCGCTGCGGCCCCGCTTCCTGATCCGCAACCGGGTCATCGCCGCCGTCACCCGCGGCACCGTTTTGGTGGAGGCGGCGGCCCGCAGCGGCGCGACCCAGACGCTGCGCCGGGCGCTCGGCATCGGCCGCCCGGCGATGGTGGTGCCCGGCCCGGTCACCTCCGCCATGTCGGTGGGCGCCCACGAACTGCTCCGCGAACACCCGGAGGCACGGCTGGTGACCGGGTCCGCCCACGTGATCGAGGAGGTGGGGCGGATCGGTCTCGACCTCGCCCCCGCAGCCCGCGCCCCGCAGCAGCCCCGCGACCTCCTCGACGACGAGGCCACGCTGGTGCTGGAGTCCTTTCCCCGCCGGGGCCTGACCGGCCCGGACGAGCTCGCCGTCCGCGCCGGTGTGGACATTCGCACCACCCTGCGCAAACTCTCCATGCTCACCGAGTTCGGCCTAGTGGCCCGCCGGGACGGCGGCTATCAACTCGCCCGGCTGTCCACGCCAGCCCCTCCTCGCAGGGAGATGCGAGATTCGAACCCCCTCGCCTGAGGCACCGTCGACCCAACGGTCACGCCGGTCAGGGCTGAAGCTTGCTCTGGCCGTCATTGCCAGTCAGTCGCCTTTCGATATGCGTCAAATCCGTCATCATTGGTGTCGTACCAGATGCCAATCCCCCCTTCTTCAGGAGCGATCCAGGAGATGCCCATATCGAATACCTTCGGCAACTCTTCCAGCCCGACCCGGTCACAGGTTTCGTCAGTCGGCACCCCGCGGCAGACGTAGACGACAATCAAGCCATCCTCCGCCAACCGCTCCAGGGATCGCCGGGCGCGATTCCGCGGGGTTACACCCTGCAGATCACTGCCATATTTCCGCGCAAGCGCCTCGGCCTGCCACAGTCCGGTGAAGTCCTCCACACCATCCCACAGGAGTTGCAGTTCAAAAGAGCTGAGCGATTCATTTCCGCAGTCATTCAACGGATGCTGCCCTGCCTTTACATTTCTGGGCGACATACGACCGTGACGGCAACGCCCTCCACCCTGACGCAGACATCAACAGATCGCCGCGTCAAGTTCCTGGCGCCCCTGCCACTCTTGTCGGTCTCGTTCCAGACCGGGTGGTCCCCGGTGGTGAGAACCTCGCCGTCATCCGAACTCAATACTGACCAGTTGGTCTTGGTGAACCCAGAGGTGGGTCACCCCACGTGGGCCTTCTTCAGTCTCCGGGCCGTGGCCAACACCTGGTCCCCGGTCTTTATGTCCTTGATCGGCGCATGGGTGCCGTATGCCATTCGATCTGAGCACACTCGCAGGTGCGAGATGCCCTGGCAGGCCGACGACCGCCGTGGATCAATTCGGCTTGCCGTCCGCGACGCCCGGTGCCATCCTGCGTCGATGACCGCCCCGACCTTCGTCCTCGTCCACGGCGCCGGCAGCAACTCGTTCGGCTGGGCTCCCCTGCAACGCGAGCTGGCGCTGCGCGGACACCGTTCGCTCGCCGTCGACCTCCCTGGTCACGGCTTCGGCGCGACGTTCCCGGCGGCGTACCAGGCGCCGCAGGACCTCGCGGCGCTGGCGACCACCCCGAGCGCGATGGCCGGCATCGGGCACGCCGACAACGTGGCCCACGTCCTGGAGGTCGTGAAACGCGTCCGCGAGCACGGCCCGGTCATCCTGGTCGGTCACAGCCGCGGCGGGTTCACCCTCACCGGCGTCGGCAACGCCGCCCCGGACCTGGTCGACCGGCTTGTCTACATCTCAGCCTGGTGCTGCGCCGCGGACACCCCGGCCGGCTACCAGAACTCCGCCGAGAACGCGTCGAGCGCCCTGGCCGGCGTCGGCTCCCTGCTGGCGGCGAATCCGATGGAGCTCGGGGCGCTGCGCTTCAACTGGCGTACCGCCGACCCGGCG
>Ga0233383_1001031_pt1 | contig 10056 bp, 8 predicted proteins | sample ElkDunMinimDraft_14_FD_191542 | JGI IMG/M metagenome (GOLD analysis project Ga0233383, IMG submission 191542) | Fecal eukaryotic communites from dung pellets of Tule Elk in California, USA - Elk Dung G16 | ecosystem: Host-associated > Mammals > Digestive system > Large intestine > Fecal | place...
CAGCCCCGACGACATCCCCGACTCCCATGCCCAGCGCGCACGCGACCGGCGGCTTCTGACCCGCGCGCTCAAGGCCAGCGTGGGCTTCGTGCTGCTGCTGGTCATCGTGTTCGGCGTGCAGGGCATGCTCGACTGGCGTCCGCTGGCGGTACGTCCCGGCGAATGGAATGGCCTGCTCGGGCTGCTGACCGCGCCGTTGCTGCACGGCTCGCCCGAGCACCTGATCGCCAACGCGAGCGCGCTGCTGGTGCTCGGCTCGCTGGCGCTGGTGGTCTATCCCAGGGCGACGCTGCGCGGCCTGCCGCTGATGTGGCTCGGTTCCGGACTGGGCGCGTGGTTGATGGGGATGCCGGGTTCCTACCATCTCGGTGCCAGCGGCGTGACCCACGGGCTGATGTTCCTGGTGTTCGTGCTCGGCCTGCTGCGGCGCGACCGCCCCGCGATCGCCGCCGGGATGATCGCCTTCCTGTTCTACGGCGGCATGCTGCTGACGGTCCTGCCGCAGGAGCCCGGCGTGTCCTGGCAGTCGCACATGGGCGGCGCGATCGGTGGCGTCCTGGCCGCGTTCTGGTTCCGCCATGCCGATCCCGTGCCGCCGCGCCGTCGCTACAGCTGGGAAATCGAGGAAGAGCAGGCCGCCCGCGCCGAACTCGAACACCGCGAAACCTTCGAGCCGCCTGCGCCCCATGACGTGCCGGTGCTCTGGGAACGGCCCGAGCCCCCCCGTGGCGTGGTGTTGCACTTTCCGGACCGGCGCGGCGCGCGCGGGGACGAACGCTGACCCTGCGATCGCGGGCATCGCCTGGGCACGCGGCTGCGCCGGGATCCCAACCGCAGGATCCCGCCGCGTGTCTGTCGATGCCGGACTCCATGCACTACATTGGTGCAATGGCCGACGAAACCCCGCCCCCGCACGTCTTCGATGGACTGACCACGCCGCTGGTCTGGGCCGCGGCCGACGGGCGTATCCGTGCCTGCAACCTCGCCTTCGCGCGGTGGCTCGGCGTCGGCCGCAAGCGGCTGCTCGACCAGCCGCTGGCAGCGCTGGAGGTCGACGGCGAGGTGCTCCGACAGGCGTTGCGCACGCCCGGCGATCCCAGCGACGGGGCGATCCGGGTGCGCCGGCTGGCCCTGGCCTTTCTCGGCGGCGAGCCGCGTTTTGCCGATGCCTGGCTGTCGCGCGAGGCTGATGGTGGCCTGCTGCTCGAAGCCCATCCGGTCGACGAGTTCCCGGGCGCCGATCCCACGCAGGCGATGCCGCTGGCGCTGTCGGCGGCGCTGCGCGGCCTGGCGCACGAGCTGCGCAACCCGCTGGCGGGGCTCAAGGGCGCGGCGCAGCTGCTGGCGCGTCGCGTCGGCGATGGCGAATCGCGCGAACTGGTGGCGCTGATCGACAGCGAGGTCGCGCGGCTGGGCACGCTGGTCGACCAGCTGCTGTCGCCGCGTGCGCCCACGCCGCATCGCGCGCTCAATATCCATGGGGTGCTGGAACAGGTGCTGCGACTGGCCGAGGCCGATGCCGGCTGGGCGGTGCGCATGGTCCGCGATTACGACCCCAGCCTGCCGGAATTGCTCGGCGATCCCGATCGGCTCACCCAGGCCATCTGGAATCTCGTGCGCAACGCGATCCAGGCCGGCGCCGCCAACATCACCCTGCGCACCCGCGCCGCGCTCGGCGTGCGTCTCGGCGACGAGGTGCACGCGATGGTGCTGCGCCTGGAGGTCGTCGACGACGGCCGCGGCGTGCCGGAGAACATCGTCGAACAGATCTTCCTGCCGCTGGTGTCCGGGCGCGCGGACGGCAGCGGTCTGGGGCTCGCGCTTGCCCAGCAGGTCGCACGCGAGCATCGCGGCGCGCTGGTCTACCGCTCGCGCGCCGGGCACACGGTGTTCACCCTGCAGGTGCCGTTCCCGGACGACGATGCTTCGGGCGATCCAGACCACAGCCAGACCACAGCGCCGGAGGCGCCTGTCGCATGAGCCTGCCCGCAGCGCGTATCTGGGTGGTCGACGACGACCGTTCCGTGCGCTTCGTCCTGTCCACTGCGCTGAGCGAGGCCGGCTACGACGTCTCGGGCTTCGACAGCGCGCAGGCCGTGCACGAGGCGCTGGCCCAGCGCCCGCCGCCGGCATTGCTGTTCACCGATGTGCGCATGCCGGGCGATTCGGGGCTGCAGCTGCTCGAGGCGCTCAAGCACGGGTATCCGCAGCTGCCGGTCGTGGTGATGTCGGCCTATACCGACGTTGCCAGCACCGCCGGCGCATTCCGCGGCGGCGCCCAGGAGTTCCTGTCCAAGCCTTTCGATCTCGACGAGGCCGTGGCCCTGGCCGCGCGCGTGCTCGGCGACCACGACAGCGCACAGGAGTCCGAACCTGCGCCAGGCGGCGATGCCGATGCCGATGCGCTGGTCGGCGATACCGCGGAGATGCGCCAGCTGTTCCGCGCGATCGGGCGCCTTGCGCAGGCGCCGGTGTCGGTGCTGGTCACCGGCGAGACCGGCACCGGCAAGGAACTGGTGGCGCGCGCGCTGCACCGCGAATCGCCGCGGGCGCGCCGCCCGTTCGTCGCGCTCAATACCGCGGCGATCCCCGCCGATCTGCTGGAAAGCGAGCTGTTCGGCCACGAGGCCGGCGCGTTCACCGGGGCCTCGCGCCGCTACGTGGGCCGTTTCGAACAGGCCGATGGCGGCACCCTGTTTCTCGACGAGATCGGTGACATGCCGGCGTCGTTGCAGACGCGCCTGCTGCGCGTCCTGGCCGAGGACGAGTTCTTCCGGGTCGGCGGGCGCGAGCTGATCCGCGTTGACGTGCGGGTGATCGCCGCGACCCACCAGGACCTCGAGCGTCTGGTCGCCGAAGGCCGGTTCCGCGCCGACCTGCTGCATCGCCTCGATGTCGTGCGCCTGCGCCTGCCGCCGCTGCGCGAGCGCCGCGACGATGTGGGCCAGCTTGCCGAGCGCTTCCTGCAGGCTGCCGCCGTGAAGCTCGACGCGCCGCCGAAGCGGCTCGGGCGCGCCGCGCTGCAGCGGCTGCGCACGCACGACTGGCCGGGCAACGTGCGCGAGCTGCAGAACCTGTGCTGGCGTCTGGCCGCACTGGCGCCGGCCGATCTGGTCACCCCGCAGGATCTCGAGGGCCTGTTGCCCGCGTCCGGCAGCGCCCCGGCCGCCGACACCGGCAGCCAGGGTGCCGACGACTGGGAGAGCCCGCTGCGCGCCTGGGCCGATGCCCGCCTGCGGGCCGGCGACGACGACATCCATGCGCAGGCGCGCGAGCGGCTCGATCGCGCCCTGCTCGAAACCGCGCTGGTCCACACCGGTGGCCGCCGCGCCGAAGCCGCGAGCCGGCTCGGGGTCGGCCGCAACACCCTGACCCGCAAGCTCGGCGCACGCCGGCAGCGCGGTTGAGGATCCTTTCATCGATGCGCCGAAGGCGCGGGCTAAGGTGGCCGCCATGAATCGCCTCTCCCGACTCCAGATCCTTGCCGCCGCAGCAGCCGGCGTCCTGGCCGGCTGCGCCAGCACCCCCCGTCCGGCGCAGCTGCCTGCGCCCGCCGCGCCCGCCACCATCGCCGCGACGGGCACCGCCCAGGGCGCGATCGCCAATCTCGCGTCGGCGTCGGGTTCGCTGGTCAGCGGCCGGCTCTTGCTGTCGCCCGACGCCGGCGGCGTGCGCGTACGCGGCGAGATCGGTGGCCTGGTCCGCAACGGCACCCACAACGTGCGCCTGCATGCGCGCGGTGACTGCAGTGCGGTCGACGCGAGCAGCGCAGGTCCCGAATTCGATGCGCAGGCCGGCACACCCTCGCGTCAGCCGGATTCCGGCGACCGCGGTCGCGTGATCGCCAATGCGAACGGCGTCGCCACGCTCGATCTGCTGCTGCCCGGCGCGGTACTCGGCGGTGGCGCCGCGAACGACATCGTCGGCCGTTCCCTGCTGGTACTGGGCGCAACGCCGGGCGCGATCAGTGCGCGCGTCGCCTGTGGCACGGTGCAGGCGCGCTGAACCGATCACATGGTTCCAACCCGGGGAAGCGGATGCTGGCGCGCGTCCATATTCCCACGCGGCCACTGCCGCGCCCAGTTTTTTCAGATCGAGGAGAACACCGATGCACAAGTCCCGTTTCCTGCTGCCGATCCCGGCCGCGCTGGCCCTTGCGCTGGCCGCTTGCGGCGGCGCCGATCGCAGCGCCGACGACCGCGACAATGCAGCGGCCCAGGCGGATCGCGCTGCGGAGACGACCGGCACCACGCCGGGCGATAGCGCCGCAACGACGGTCGCGATCGTCGCGCTGCAGCCGACCCAGGGCAACCAGACCGCCGGCGAACTGCGCTTCACGCCGGGCAATGGCCGCGTCGACGTCACCGGGACCGTGACCGGCCTCCCTCCGGGCGGCACCCATGGCTTCCATGTGCATGAGAACGGCGACTGCAGCGCACCCGACGCGAGCAGCGCCGGCGGCCACTTCAATCCCGCCGGCAGCGCCCATGGCCGCGTCGGGCATGGCGACCACCACGCCGGCGACAGCGACAACATCAGCGCAGGTGCCGACGGCACCGCGCAGGTCGTGGGCTGGCTCGAAGGCGTGACACTCGGCGATGGCGCCGTCACCGACATCGTCGGCAAGGCGGTGATCGTCCACAAGGACGCCGACGACTACACCACCCAGCCGACCGGCAATGCCGGTGACCGCCTGGCCTGCGGCGTGATCAAGGCCAACTGAGCCTCGCGCCACCGGGAGTGTCCGCCGGCGGCGGGCACTCCCTTTCTGTCTGCGGATAAACGCCGCGCCGACGCGTTTCCCGCGCAGGACTGCAGCCCGCATCGGGCACTGCCCGGTGCATCGGCCGGGTCCGCCGCAAGGCAGTGGTCCCCGCCGCGTGCGTCGGCCTGCTCCGGCCTTCCTCGTGGTGACCCGCTTCGGAGCGCGTTTCACCGTTTCTCGCGGCAGCGCCGATGCCGCGGCACGGACCGATGCGCGCGCGCGTTGGACGGCGCTTCGCCGCGGCCTCGCAGGCCGGGTCACTCCCCGCATTTGCCGACAGGCGAAGCCCGCGGAGCGTGCAGCTGCACGCTCGCTTTCCCTGCCGTGCAGCAGGTGTGCGGAGGCTGCGCGCTGCGTCAGCCGAGCGCGGCGACCGGATCCTGTCCGCTTGGCACGTGCGCGAATACCAGCGGCACGCCATGGGCCTGCAGGACCGCGCCGAACTGGCGCTGGCGCGCCTCGTACATCGCGAATCCATGCGCGAGGCGGGCCTGATCCTGTTCCGCGCCGGCGCACCGGCGTCGCCAGTCTTCGGCCGACAGCATGGCGATGCGCACCTCGCCATCGACATAGCGCAACAGCGGCTCGGGCGGAGCGTCGAGCCAGGCCTCGGAGTCGGCGGCGAGCAACGCGGTTTCCAGCACGTCCCACAGCGGGTCGAGGCCCTGGTTGCGGTACTGCAGTGCGGTCATCGCCAGCAGGTCGTGCAGCGTCAGATAGCGCGCGTGTTCGATGCGCACCCCGAACGCCTCCTGCGCATGCAGCGCGGTGTCCGCCTGCGCCATGCCCAGATCGAGCAGGTCGGCCTCCATCTGCGCCGACACCGCTTCGACGACCGCCGCCTCACCGGCGAACAGATACGGCAGCACCCGCAGGCGGCCGCCGGCGAGTTGCGGGTCCGCCTGGAACGGCAGTGGCACCGCGCCCTCGGCGTCCGCGCCGAAGGCGATGATCCGCGCGCCCTGCCCGGACTGTGGCGCTCGCTGGCGCAGCTCGTCGAGGCGGCGATGGACCGGCCAGCCGGGGCGCAGCAGCTCGGCGGGGTCGAAGTGCGCGCCGGCGAGCACGAGGTCGAGCTCGCGCGCCGCGGGCACCAGCACGCCCAGGTCGCGCCCGAGCAATCGCGCCAGCTCGCCGGCGGCGGCCTGGCCCAGCGCCGCGCGCGCCGGCATGGCGTCGTCGCTCAGTTCCAGGGCGAACACGCCGTGCACCTGCGGGCGTGCACCCGGGCGGGCAACATCATGTCGGGAAATGTCGGGATCTGCGGTCATTGGCCGTGCACATCATCGTCGATACACTCGTTCACATTATGCCCGTCCCATTCCGGGACAGGCTCACGCAGGTCCTGTCGAGGTCATACCGATGCTGCTAGGTCGTCCCGTCGCCGTGCTGGGTGGCGTCCGTATCCCGTTTTGTCGTCAGAACACCGCCTATGCGGATGTGGGAAATCTGGGGATGTCGGTCCGTACGCTGGGGGCCCTGGTCGAGCGTTTCGGGCTGCACGGGCAACAGCTCGGCGAAGTCGCGATGGGCGCGGTGATCAAGCATTCCAGCGACTGGAACCTGGGCCGCGAAGCCGCCCTGTCCTCGGGCCTGTCGGCGCTGACCCCGGGCATCACCCTCCAGCGCGCCTGCGGCACCTCGCTCGATTCGATCATCACCATCGGCAACAAGATCGCGACGGGCCAGATCGAATCCGGCATCGGCGGCGGCTCGGATACCACGTCCGACGTGCCGATCGTCTATGGCCGCGCGCTGCGTCGACGCCTGCTGGCGGCCAACGCCGCCAAGACCACGCGCGACAGGCTGGCTGCCTTCAGGGGCTTCCGCCTGCGCGAACTCAAGCCTGATTTCCCCGGCGTCGCCGAGCCGCGCACCGGCAAGTCGATGGGCGAGCACTGCGAGGACATGGCCAAGCAGTGGAACATCGCCCGCGATTCACAGGACGAGCTCGCGGTCGCTTCGCATCACAAGCTGGCCGCTGCCTACGAGCGCGGCTTCTTCGACGATCTGGTGGTCAACTTCCGCGGCGTCTCGCGCGACAACATCCTCCGGCCCGATACGACGATCGCCAAGCTGGCGACGCTCAAGCCGGCGTTCGACAGGACATCGGGCCGCGGCACGCTGACGGCCGCCAATTCCACGCCGTTGACCGACGGCGCTGCCGCGTGCCTGCTGTCGACCGACGAATGGGCCGCGACCCACGGTCACGAAGTGCTGTGCCACATCCGCGACGCGCACGTGTCGGCGGTCGATTTCGTGCATGGCGAAGGCCTGCTGATGGCCCCGACGGTCGCGGTCGCCGAGATGCTCGCGCGCAACGGCCTGACCCTGCAGGACTTCGATATCTACGAGATCCACGAAGCCTTCGCCGCGCAGGTGCTGTGCACGCTGCGCGCCTGGGAAAGCGAGGAATACTGCCGCACGCGGCTGGGCCTTTCGGCGCCGCTGGGCCGGATCGACCCGGCCAGGATCAACCCGCTGGGCTCGTCGCTGGCGACCGGGCATCCCTTCGCCGCGACCGGCGCGCGGGTGGTCGCCACGGCCGCCAAGCAGCTCAAGGAACGTGGCGGCGGACGTGCGCTGATCTCCATCTGCACCGCCGGCGGCATGGGCGTGGTCGCGATTCTCGAACGCTGAAACGCGGAGCCTGCCATATGCCCATCTGCAATCCCGGCCGGCTCGGCCTGCTCGCCGCCGCGGTACTCGCGCTGGCGGGCTGCGGCGGCGAGGACACGCCCGTGGCGAGCGGTCCCCAGATCATCGTTGCGCCGCCACCACCGGAAGCCTTGCCCGACTGCGCTGCGATCGCAACTGCACTGGGCGATCTGGTCGAGGGCCTTGTCGTGGTCGACGCGGCCGGCACGCGTCAGCAATCGCCGGAGAATTACGATCTCAGCTGCGTCTGGCGCGGGAGCGAGGACGGCGCCGCGCTCGGCACCTTCATCATCGTGGACCAGCTGCCGCTGACCGCAACCGACATGCAGCGCGCCGGCATGTACGTGGAGGATCCGCGGGTGTCGACGCTGGGCGGATTCGTTGCCATTCCCGACGGTCTGCTCGACGGCAATGCACCGCTCGGCCCGGTCGGGCCGCAGGTGATCGTGGGGCCGGTCACGGTGACGCTGGCGTCCAATGGCCGCGGCCGCGCGGCGGAATACACGCTCGATCAGGCCGTCGACGCGGCGGTGGCCATCCATCGTCTGATGCGCTGACCCGCTGCGAACCTCGCGGCGGAGGCCGCGGGCTCGCGCGTCGGCAAGACCCGGGGGACGCGGAGCCTGTCGCCCGATGCGCAAGCGGACCGCGTGGACAACCCGCGGCACCGCTCGTGGTCAGCGCGGATCGTCCGCCGAGCCTGCGCGGGAATGCGCCGGCGAACCGGCAGATCCCGTCAAGAGCCTCGGCTCAGAACCGCTCCGTCGCATGCGGCGATGCGTCTCCGTGCACGTACGGCAGGCCATGCGTGTCGCGCATCTCGGCTTCGATCGGTGCCTCGTCGAACGTGGCGGCCGCCGCTGGAAGCGCAACCACCGGTTCGTTGCGGGCGGCGCGCAGCGCATTGGCGTAACACAGGCGTGCGTTGCGATCGTCGCCGCTGGCGGCATAGCCGTCGCCCATCAACATCCAGGCTTCGCTGCCTGCGCCCTGGTCGATCGCGCGCTGCAGGTAGCCGCGCGCGTTGATCCAGTCGCGCTGCATATGGTGCAGGCGGGCGAGGCCGAGCATCACGCCGGGGCTGGCGGGATATGCATTGAGCCAGCGCTCCATGCGCGCCTGGCGATGCGCCGGGTCGCCGATCTCGAGCGTCGCGTAGCGCGCGGCGACGCGTTCGTCCCAACGCGCATCGAGCGCGGTTTCGAGGCTCTTGAGCGCCGCGTCGTGCCAGCCCAGTGCGCTCGCCCGATCGGCGTAGGCCAGCACCACGGCCGCCTGGGTGCGGGTGGCCTTGGGCAGCGCTTCCCAGCGTTCGGCCAGGACATTCGGTTCCGGCGCCTCACGCAACGATGCTGCGGCCCAGCGGTTCTCGCGCAGCTCGAGCTGCGCATCGCTCAGCGCGTTCTGGCGACGCAGTGCGCCGAGCAGGCCATAGGCTTCCGCTGCATGGCCGGTCATCGCCCAGGCATCGGCACGCAGCGCGAGGCCGCGCGGCGGCAGCGGCTGCGCAGCCGGTGCCTCGAGCGCGGCAAGCGCGTCGATCGGACGTTCTTCGAGCAGGGCGATCTCCGCAAGCGCGATCGCGCGCGTGGCCGGGTGCCGATCGCCGAGGCGGTCCAGGTGCGCACGCGCACCGATCGCATCCCCGCGGGTGATCGCGGCCTGGGTCGCGGCTACCCGCGCCGCCGGTTCGTAATACGGGTTTTCGTCGGCCGACTGCAGCAGCAGCTTCTCCGCGCGTGCGTAATGGCCCTGGTGCAGCGCATCGAGACCCTCGCCGAGGCGACTCTGCGCGCGCGTCTCGCGATACCGGCCCCAGCTGCGGAAGGGGAGCATCAGCAGCGAGACCAGCAGCCACAGCACGACCAGTGCGCCGAGCAGCATGGCGATCGCGTTGATGACCGTGGTCGTGTAATCGACGCCGCCGCGGCGGACCAGCACGTAGCCCGGGTCACTCGACAGCAGCAGCTGTGCGGCAAGCGCGCCGACCAGGGCGATGACGATCCAGACCAGCAAGGCACGAAGCAGGGACATGGCGACTCCAGGGGTGGCGCAGGTGGAAGTGAACACGGTGCCAGATCGCGCCGTGACGGGCCTGTCGCGACGATCGGGGCGCATTCATGGTGGGCGATCGCGCGGGCAGCTGGATCTCGCGGGTCAGCGACCGCCTTGGTGGCTCATCTGAGCCACCCCGGACGCGCCGCCGCCAGCAGCGATGCAGGCCGCGCATCGGTGGCGCGTTCCACCCACGCGAATCCACAGTCGCGTGCGAGGGCTTCGAGCCGTTCGCTGGCAGCCAGCACCTGGGCCCGACGCAGTCGAGCGAGCGCGGGCTCGGGCAGTGCGGCCAGCGTACGGGTCAGGGCTTCGCCGCTGCTCAGTGGCAGCAGCCAGGGGTCGGGCAGGGCGAGCAGGCGCGCGATGCGCGCAGGCGCCGGCGGCGTGGGCTCGCGCACGTAGACGTCGGCGCGGCGCAGGTCAGCGCCGGCATTGCCGAGTGTCTGCGCAATCACGCCGCGGCCGCCGGGGGCGGTCACCAGGCCAACGCTGCGTCCGTCCACCGCGGTGAGCGCCGGCAACGACAGCAGGCCTTCGCTGTCCATGCGCGCAGGCGACTGCACGCCGGCGACGCC
>Ga0233383_1001037_pt1 | contig 10020 bp, 7 predicted proteins | sample ElkDunMinimDraft_14_FD_191542 | JGI IMG/M metagenome (GOLD analysis project Ga0233383, IMG submission 191542) | Fecal eukaryotic communites from dung pellets of Tule Elk in California, USA - Elk Dung G16 | ecosystem: Host-associated > Mammals > Digestive system > Large intestine > Fecal | place...
CGCCGACCGAAACCATCTTCGCCGCGCGCTTCATGGGAGCGCGCGGCTTCCTGGTGACCTACCGCCAGGTGGATCCGCTCTTCACGCTCGACCTGTCCGATCCGTCCAACCCGCGCGTGCTGGGCGAGCTGAAGATCCCCGGCTTCTCGACCTATCTGCACCCGGTGAACGAGCACACCCTGCTCGGCATCGGAGAGGATCGCGACGAGACGGGGAGCTGGAGCAGTCGGCGCCTGAAGGTCAGCCTCTTCGACGTGAGCGATATGTCCAGGCCCGTCGAGACGTTCACGCAGCTCATCGGAACCGAGAACGCCTGGTCGGAGGCGGCCCACAGCCACAAGGCGTTCAACTACTTCGCGGCGAAGGGCACGCTGGCGATTCCCTACACCGACTACGACCGCGGGCGGGTCGGCCAGCACTACTGGTCCGCCTTCACCAGCGCCCTCCAGGTGTTCGACGTGGACCCGGAGCGCGGCTTCACCCCGCGCGGGATGCTGAGCCTCGATGACGTGTACGCCGCGTACGGCCACTCGGGTTGGAGCTACTTCTACCAGCCGTCGGTGCGCCGCAGCGTGATGGCCGACGACTACGTGTACGCCATCTCCGACGCCGGCATCCGCGTGGCCCACGTCGACAGCCTCGACAGGCCGATCGCCACCGCGGCGTTCACCGCGCTGTGGCCCGCGAACGGAGGCCTCTAGACCTCCACCACGGGGAGCGACTGGGAGCTCCACGTCGAAGCGGGCGCGACCGCGGCTTTGCCGGTCCGCCCGCTTTCGTTTGAGGTCCAGCATCCGCCGGGGGGCGGGCACGCGCACCTCCCCGCGACCTGCGACTTCAGGAGATCGGCGGCTCGCGGGGCTCCTCGCCCGGGCGTGCGAGCGTCTCCTCCGTGGGGACCGGCTTGCGGCGGGTGCTCAGGCGCACCACCAGGGGCATGAGCACGGCCAGCGCGATGATGCGGACCGGCTGCAGGAGCTTGTAACCCACGTAGGCGAGCGTCCAGACCCCGGCCTCACCGATCACCGTCTGCGGCTTCCAGCCGAAGAACTGGACCGTGACGAACGAGGCCACGAAGGTGATGACGCTCAGCACGACGTAGACGATGCCGGCCGTCTTTCCGTACTCGGCGAGCAGCTCCTTGAGCGACGCCCTCTTGGAGGGGGTGGGGGCGCCGGAGGTCGGCGGCTGGTCGGCCTGGGTGGAGGACATGAGGCCTCCATAACCCGCCGGGCGGGGGCCATCCATCCCGGAGCGCGCCACTTCCCCCGCAACGGGGCGGGCGGGCGTCCCCGGTCCGGGTTAGCTTCCCGCCCCTATGAGCTCTCGCCTGCGCATCGGCTTCCTGATGGACCCGCTCGAGCACGTCCGGGTCAACCACGACACGACCTTCCTGCTGATGCGAGCGGCGCAGCGGCGCGGCCACGACGTCCTGGTCTTCGAGCAGCACCAGCTCGGCTTCCACACCGACCGCGCGGTGGCTCGCATGCGCCGCGTGGAGGTGCGCGACCGTCAGGGCGATCACTTCACCGTGCTCGAGGAGTCGCTGGTCCCGGTGGCCGAGCTCGACGCGGCGTTCCTCCGCAAGGAGCCGCCGGTCGACGCGGACTTCCTCCACGCCACGCAGCTGATGGAGCTGCACGGGGCGGGGAAGGGGCCCTTCCTGGTGAACTCGCCGGCCGGGCTGCGCGAGGCCAACGAGAAGCTCTTCGCCCTGCACTTCACCCGCTGGATGCCGCGCACGCTGGTCAGCGCCGACATGCGGGTGATGCAGGCGTTCGTCGAAGAGGTGGGTGAGGCCATCCTCAAGCCGGTGGACGGGTTCGCCGGCCGGGGCATCGTGGCGTTGCGAGCGGGCGACCGGAACACCGTGCCGCTGCTCGAGATGGCGACCATGAACGGGAAGACCCACGCCATCGTGCAGGCGTTCCTCCCTGCCAGCCGCGAGGGCGACAAGCGCATCCTGCTGCTGGACGGTGATCCCATCGGCGCGCTGCTGCGGGTGCCGCGCGACGGCGACCTGCGCGCGAACATGGCCGCGGGAGGCTCGGCGGTGAAGGCGTCGCTGACGCCGCGCGAGCTGGAGCTCATCGCCGACCTCAAGCCGATGCTGATCTCGCGGGGGCTGCACTTCGTGGGCATCGACGTGATCGGAGAGCGCCTCACCGAGGTCAACGTGACCAGCCCCACCGGCGCGGCCGAGGTCGACCTGCTCGACGGCGTGGACACCGGCGCGCTGATGATGGAGTGGCTCGAGGCCAAGCTGAACGCGCGGGCCGGCTGAGCCGGTCCGAGGAGCCCCATGGCGACCGGTTCGGGATCTCGAGGCAGACGCGCCGCCACCGTCCCGCCCAGGCGCCGCGGCCGCGGCCCATGGCTCTGGGCGCTCTGGCTGGGCCTGATGGTGTGGCTGGGGTTCGAGTACGCCCGGCTCCCGGACGTGTCATCGCTCGCCAAGGAGCGGCCCGGTCCCACGGGGATGATGCGCGAGCGGGAGCGCGAGCTGGCCGAGGCCGGACGCAAGGCGCGGGTGCGTCAGCACTGGGTGGAGCTGAAGCGGATCGCTCCGCACGCGGTGAACGCGGTCCTGGTGAGCGAGGACGCGCGCTTCTACCAGCACGGCGGCTTCGATTGGTTCGAGCTCCAGGCTTCGATCGACCAGGCGCTGGAGAAGAAGCGCCTGCCGCGCGGCGCGAGCACCATCACGCAGCAGGTGGCCCGCAACCTCTACTACGGCAGCGAGTGGAGCCTGTTGCGCAAGGCGCGCGAGGCGCTGGTGGCAGTCCGCCTGGAGCGCGCGCTCGACAAGCACCGCATCCTGACGATCTACCTGAACATCGCGGAGTGGGGCGACGGCGTCTGGGGCATCGAGGCCGCGGCGCGCACGCACTTCGGCGTGTCGGCCTCGCGGCTGTCGGTGGCGCAGGGCGCGATGCTCGCGGCGATGTTGCCGGCGCCGAGGGCCTGGACCCCGCGCAGCCGGCCCACGCTGATCAAGCGGCGCGCGGCGAGGCTGGTGGGGCGGCTCGAGCGCACCGGCAGGATCTCCGCGGCGCAGGCGGCAGCGGCGCGCGTGGAGCTGGGGCTCGGAAGGCGGGCGGCGCCGGCCATCGACGACGAGGTCGACCAGCGCGAGGAGCGCGAGGAGCGCGAGCAGCTCGAGGCGTTGAACGCCGCGGCCGCGACCGGGAGCCGGGTGCAGGGGGAGCGCTCGCCGACGACGCCAGTCGCGCAGCCCGGTGCCGAAGGGTCGCACGTCGAGGGGGCGGTCGACCCGGTGCACAGCGGGGCCGCCTCCGGCCCGCCGCCGGACCCCACGGGTGACGCGGGCGCGCCGGTTGAGAAAGCAGCGGACACCCCGGCTGCGGGACCGGTCGAGCCCGGCGCAGCGCAGGACCCGGACCTGAACGCTCCCTCGGATCCGGGCACGCCGCCGGTTCCGGGCACCTCGTCCACGGGCCTCTAGACGCCCGAAACCGCGGTCGACCCCGCGGACTTGGGAGTCGGCAACTTCAGCGATGGCCGGCGCCGCATGGGATGCGGGCACGCCGGACGCGGGGGCTGCGGACGCCCCGCGGCCTCGGGGCCGTCGAGCCCGGCGCCGCATGGGATGCGGGCACGCCGCCGGACTGGGGAGCTGCGGACGCCCCGGCCGCGGGACCGGTCGGGCCCGGCGCAGCGAAGGACCCGGACGTGGACGCACCCTCGAATCCGTGCGCGCCATTCGGGGCCGAGCACCTGGTCCACTTGCCCTCTGACGCTTCCTCGAGGCCGCGGTCCCCCGCGGACCGGGAGTCGGCATCCTCCTCGATGCCCGGCGCCACCCGGCGACGCGGGCGCGCCAGCCGCAGGAGCGCGCAAGCCCGATGCAGCACAGGTCGGGGTCCGGCGCTGTTCACGGTCAACGCTGCTCCGACGCCGCATCGATGGGCGTTGGACTCGGGCGCCGAGGGACCTCCCCTCCCCGGGCGGAGCACCCTCGGTTCGCGGACATTGGCCGGCCGCATGCCCCCCGAGCGCGGGACGAGCGCCGGCTGCGCAGGCGCTTGCCCAGCGCGCGATTCGACTGTACTTGCCCGTCGCCATGTCTTCCGAGAGCAAGCCCATCCGCCGTGAACTCTCGGGACTTGCCAAGCTCGCCCTGCCCATCGCGGTGGCGCAGGCCGGCCAGTCGATGATGGGCATGGTGGATACCGCGGTGGCCGGCCGGGCCGGCACCGAGGTCCTCGGCGCGGTGGGACTGGCCAACGCCATCTTCTTCGCCATCGGGTCCTTCGGCCTGGGCGCGATGATGGGCCTGGACCCGCTCATCTCCCAGGCGATCGGCTCCGGTCACGGGCAGCGCGCGCGGCGGCTCCTCTGGCAAGGCGTGTGGCTGGCCACGCTGCTCTTCGCGCTGATCGGCCCGCTGCTCCTGCTCCTGCCGCAGGGGATGTCCCTCATCGGCGTCGACCCCTCCCTCATCCCCGAAGCGCGGGCCTACCTCCTGTGGCGCGCGCCCTCCTTCCTCCCGCTCTGCCTCTACGGCGCGCTGCGCAGCTACCTGCAGGGGCGGGGGCGGACCGCGCCGGTGGTGTGGGCGGCGGTGATCGCCAACCTCTTCAACCTGGGGGCGGACGTCATCCTGGTGCTGGGCGGCAGCGTGCTCCCCGAGTGGGCCGGTCCCCTGCGCTCCTTCCCGGCCATGGGGGCTTCCGGGGCCGCCATCGCGACCACGCTCTGCTCGATCCTGCAGGTGGGGATCATGGCGTTCGGGATCCGGTTCCTCGAAACCCCGGCCGATGCAGCGCGGCGCCGACCGCGATGGCCCGAGCTGCGTGAGTCCTTCCGCGTGGGACTCCCCATCGGGCTGCATCTGCTCGCCGAGGTCGGCGTCTTCGCGCTCTCCGGGATGCTGGCCGCGCGTCTGGGGCAGGCGAGCATGGCCGCGCACCAGGTCGCGCTGACCTACGGCAGCCTGGCCTTCACCTTCGCGCTCGGCATCGGCAACGCCGCCAGCACCCGGGTGGGTTGGGCGGTGGGCCGCGGCGACGACTCCGGGGCCCGGCGCAGCGCGTGGGTGGCGTTCGGAGCGGGCGTCACGGTCATGACGCTGTCCGCGGCCGTGTTCCTGATCGTCCCGAACGGGCTGGTGCGGCTGATGACCAACCAGCCCGAGGTGTGGGCCGTGGCGGTGCCGCTGATGTTGGTGGCCGCGGTCTTCCAGATCGCGGACGGCGTCCAGGGCGTGGGCGCAGGCGTGCTGCGCGGCGTCGGTGACACCCGCTTCACCTTCGTGGCCAACCTGATCGGCCACTACCTGGTCGGCCTGCCGATCGCGCTGTGGCTGGGCTTCTCGATGGGCTGGGGCGTGCACGGGATCTGGTGGGGCCTGTGCACCGGACTCTTCGTGGTGGCGATCGCCCTGGTGCTTCGCTTCCGCAGTCTGGGGAAGCGGCCCTTCGTCGCCCTGGCGGCGCGCAGTCAACCGGGTGCGGCCGCGGCCTGAGCTTCGCTTGGCGTCACCACCCCCGCGCGCACCGGGTCGGCTGTCCGACCCGGCGCACGGAAGGACCCGTTCACGGTCCGCGCAGGAGCACCACGCCGCGGTTGGTGAGGACGAGCAGCATCGTCGGCGTGAGATTGGGCTCGTAGAGCAGCTCCCGGACCCGGTCGCCGGGGATGTCGTCCACGCGCGCCCATTGGCCATCCGGAGATCGGCGCCAGAGTCCCGCGCCGTCGGTCCCCACGTAGAGCGAGCCGTCGTCGGTGGACTGCATCGCGCTCACCTGGCTGGTGGGAAGTCCGGAGACGCGCAGGTACTGCGCGGTCGAGCGGTTCTGGATCACCAGCTCCCATAGGCCGTACTCCCTGCTGCCGAGGAAGTAGCGGCCATCGGTCGTCTGCTGGAACCCGCGCCAGTGATCGAACTCCTCGAGGCTGTTGAGCTGGTGGTTGTAGCCGCGGAACGTCCAGGGCGTGGGGCCATCCCAGGTCTGCTCCACGTCCCACTCGCGCAGGTCCGGGGAGGGCCGGATGATGCCCAGCATCCAGTCGTTCGCGACCAGCACGTCGCCGTTCGGTGCGAGCCCCAGGCCGTAGTTGTAGCCGGCGCGCATGCTCCCATCGACGTCCCAGGTGACGTGGCGGTGGCTGTTGTAGACCAGCCCCTGGATGCGGGTGACCCCGTGGTTGGTGCCGATGTAGAGGTCTCCGCGATCGCGACCGCGCACCACGCGCTTGCAGCGCAGCACCGAGCGGTCCTCGTCGAAGTGGTAGTCGTTCGTGTTGCGGATGCCGATCGCCGCGCCTCCCCCCGAGGTGCCGACGCTGCGGTGGAGGTGCTCCTCGAGGAACACCGTACCGTCCTCGCCGACCCGGACCGCATCGAGGTCACCCTTCTGGTACTCGAGGAAGCGCACCGGATCGTAACCGGGGTCGAGCGGCCCCTCGATCCGGGGAGGGCTGAGCTCGTAGGTGGCGTACCCCACGTAGGCGCGCCCCGGGGCACCGCCGCAGATCACCGTGGAGTTGGTGGCCAGCTTGTCCTCGCCGAAACCGGGCGCGGCCTGACCGACTCCCGCGGTCCAGGTCGGCGCGGCATCGCCGGGACGCAGCACTCCTATCCGGTCGCCTTGGAGCAGCCAGAGGTTCTGGGCCTCGTCCAGGCCGATGCTCTGTGGGGCACCCAGGCCGAAGGCGGCGCTCAGGTTGGTCATCGCCTCCGTCGGCCAGGGACCCGGGCCCTCCAGGATCGCCCCACTCTCGTCTTCGTCGTCCTCCCCGCCGCCGTCCGGGGGACCCGCGTCCGGAAGCCCCGTGTCAGGCCCACCGTCGGTGCCCCCATCACCTCCTCCGTCCGTGGTCCCTCCGTCGCTCCGCGGGGGATCGGCGTGCGGACCCGGGCCATCCGGCGTCGTCGAATCGCAGCCCGCGGCCAGCAGCAGCGCTCCCGCGAGCAGCGTGAACCGGAGGCCGACGTCAAACCCCCGCAGCCGCCCACCCCCAAACGTCGTCGTCTCGTCCTGCATCGTGTCGGCGCTCCCCCTCATGCACCCCGGGACCGGTCGGCTTCCGTCGCCACGACATCAGCCGTGTCACCGGGACATCCGGTGTGAGCCGTGGTGAACCCAGGTGCTCCAGCCAGCGGGGCGGATGCAGGACGCGCGCCGTCGCTGCCATCCGGCGTTTCGCCCGGGGGTTGACCGACCCCGCGCGGGAGCGAAGGGGCCTCTCTCCGCAATCACGACACGGCCCGAGGCCGGGCCGCCGGTCACCGCACACGTCCGGGCAGGCGAGCGGTGAAGGCTGCGGCCGTGCGGGTCGGTCAGGAATCGCGGAGCGAGGCTGCAGGGGACTGCCTCCTGCCGCAGGGGGGAGCTCGGCCGCCCTCTCGCCCGGGGAGGAGCGGAGCGCGTCGCACGGAGGCCGACGAACGCCCCCCTCACGTCCTCAGTGGCGGGGGCCGACCCTCGCGCAGTGCCCCTCGCCATCGATGTGCCCAAGCGTGGTGCTCTGACGGACGATGAAGTTCCACAGGTTGGTGATGCCGGTGCTGCCCACCTGGTAGCGCTCCTGGGGCCCGAGGTCGACGGCGCGCAGCTCGGCGGCAGTCACCTCGCCGTCGCCGTCCACGTCCGCCTCCGCGATGAGCTGGAAGGCCAGGTTGGGCTCCTCGGAGACCAGGTCATCGTAGAAGAGGTGGTCGGCGTGGATGGTGAGGACGGTGCGCGAAGGCTCGCTGCCCACCTCGGCGGTTCCGTGGCAGTCGTCGTAGCGGGTCGCCTCGGTGAAGGCCCAGGTGAAGGTCTTGCTCACGCCCTCGCGCTCGGCACGGCCGCGGACCCACACGCTGGCCCCGGCCGCTCGCAGCGCGGCCAGATCGGCCTCGCTCGCGTTGACGTTCTGCGAATCGGCTGCGGGCGCCACGGTGTAGCCGACGTCGTCGTAGCGACCGGCGGGAACCCATGCCTCACCGAAGGGCTGACCCTGTCCGTCCGACGCGGGGACCAGGTCCACGACCCGGAAGCCCGGCGCGTCGAAGGCGGGGGTGGAGGCGCCGGACGCCGCCGTGACCTCTCCGATGGAGACCAGGAAGGCCTCGAAGGTCACCGACCAGCCGTCGATGAACCCGTCGCCCCCATCCACCGCGGCGGGGATCCCCTCTTCGATGTAGTCCTCCCCCCAGACGTCGACCGACAGCGTGTTCGTCGGGGTGCATGCGGCAAGCACCAGCGGCAGGACGGCGATTGCGGGGCGGTGGATGCGGCTCATGGATCGGGGCTCCATTCGATGCGGTGGAAGGCGTGGTCCTGGACCCTTCGGCGCAGGAGGTTGTGCAGGGACGTCCCCGGGAGGATCCGGGCGACCCCTTCGAGATCACGGGGGACGGAGGCGAAGTCGACGCCGTCGAACAGCGAGACCCGCTCGATCGGATCGGACGTCAGGAAGGCGATCGTGAGGCCTCCGGTCTGGTCGGGGCCCAGGGTGGCCTCGAAGACGCCGCCCACCATCCGGGTCGAATCGGGCAGCTCGACGTGCGCCTCGAAGGGAACGGTCTCGGGGCCGCGTCGGGCCGTCCCCTCGAGCAGCGCGCTCCTGCCCCCGAGCGGATCGCCCTCCGGGAGGAGCGCGGGGTCGCCGATGCCGAAGGTGAAGTTGAAGCCGCGGTAGCGCCCTTCGAGGATCGTTGCAGTTCCAAGTATCTCGGGCCCGCCAGGGTATGGGATCACGTGGGTACCGGGCAGCGAGCCGGTCACCGTCCCTCCGGCGTCGTGTCCCGGGTGTGCGTGGGCCGTGGGAATGAGCAGCCCGTGCCAGCGCGGACGCCGGACGTGTCCTTCGCCGAGCTGCGTGAACTCCAGCTCCGAGACGACCAGGCGCGCGCGCGTCACCGTCACCGTCCACCCTTCGCTGGTGAGCGTGGGGGGGAGCGGCGCGGTCGAGACGCGCACCGGCAGCTCGAGCCGCGCGGGCTCGCGGCTGTCGCAGGAGGCGAGCGGCAACACCAGGCAAAGCAGCAGGACGCGAGCGATCATTGGCACCTGAGCTCCAGGCAGGAGGCGAGAAGGGCGTCTCACAGGGTCAGCCCCACGCTCGTACGGAGCATGCGGGGAGGACCGGCGGAGAAGTGGAGCGCCGGGAGCGGAGTGCCCGGGACCCCGGGATCGAAGGCACTGGCGAAGTGGTACTCGCCCGCACGCAATCGTGCGTCAAGGAGATTGTCCACCGAGAGGGAGAGGTCCCAGGGCCCGCGGCGCCAGCCCACCACGAGATCGATGGAGGCCAGCGCGCCGGCCTGGGCGCGATGCGCGAGCGGCCTGGGACCCAGCACGAAGACCTGCATCCCGCCGCGAAGACCCGAGGGATGGGTGGCGCCGCTCCACAGGCTCGCGAGCAATCGGGGCGCGTTGGGAACCGCCTCCCCGGTGACGACGTAGCGCGCCTCGGTGAGGCTCAGCTCGCCCCGGAACTCGAGCCAGCGCAGCGGCGCGAGTCGAGCCCCCAGCTCGACGCCGACGCGGCGGCTCTCCCCTGCTTCGAGGTTGGTCCCGGAGACGTGATCGAAGGTCACCTCGTCGCTCACCTGTGCGGCGAAGCTCGAGAGCGAGGCTTGCAGGATCGGGGAGGGCGCGAAGGTCACCCCGAGCTCCGCGCCGTCGATGCGGGCGGGTGGCTCCTCCTGACCCGCGGGCCCGGCCCCGGCGTCAGCCAGCACGGTGCGGGCCTCCGGGGGGCGCACGCCGCGCCCCGCTCCGAGCGCCAGGGTCCAGCCCGGCGCGAGCATCAGCCGCGCGCGCAGGCGGGGGGCGAGCGCCGCGAGCCAGGTGCTCGCCTCACGCTCCGTCAGCCGATCACGGGTCTGCAGCCGGAACGCATCCAGCCGCAGGCCGCCCTCGATCCGCAGCGCGGTGACGGGGCGCCAAGCCAGGGCCGCGCGCGCGGAGGTCGTGGACTGGTGCACGCCCAGGTGCCGTGCGCGCTCCCAGGGCTCGCCCTCGGGATCCAGCCGGGTCTCCCGCTGTGACAGCGCCTCCTGGG
>Ga0233383_1001038_pt1 | contig 10009 bp, 1 predicted proteins | sample ElkDunMinimDraft_14_FD_191542 | JGI IMG/M metagenome (GOLD analysis project Ga0233383, IMG submission 191542) | Fecal eukaryotic communites from dung pellets of Tule Elk in California, USA - Elk Dung G16 | ecosystem: Host-associated > Mammals > Digestive system > Large intestine > Fecal | place...
CTCTGGGCGATCGAGGTACGGGAGTCGGGCCTGGTGGTCGGCACCGTCATGATCAAGCCGCTGCCGGGGCCGGACGAGTCGGTGCTCACCGACGACATCGAGGTCGGCTGGCACCTGCACCCCGACGCCCAGGGCAAGGGGTACGCCACGGAAGCCGCCGGTGCGGCGATGCGCCGGGAGTTCGAAGCCGGCACCGCGGCGATCTTCGCGGTGGTGACCCCGGGGAACACCGCGTCGATGGCGGTGGCCCGCCGGCTCGGCATGACCCCTGTCGGCCTGCACCGCGACTGGTACGGCGGCACGGAGTTGGAGACGTTTGTCGCCACCGCCCGCGACTTCTCCTAGGTGCCGGACACGACGGCGGGCCCGGACAAGGGTGTCCGGGCCCGCCGAGGGATGGAACCGAGCGCGATGTCAGCCGAAGGTCTTGACGCTGCTCCAGTCGGTCGAGATGACCGTTCGCATCGACGACCCCAACGCGGTCTGCGAGGGGTAGTGAACGCGTATGTTGCCGTTCGTCGCAGAGCGGGAGTAGATGTCGGGGATCCCGTCGCGGTTGACGTCCGGCATGCCGAGGACGGCGTTTACCGCCGCCTCGGTGAATCCGCTGCCGTAAAGCGCATCGACGCCGTCCCGAGAGTCGACTGCGACCTTCAGCGAATCGAGGTTGACGCTGCCGGCGACGGGACCCGGCTTGCCGTGGCGGATGTAGAGATTGCCGTTGTCGAGATGGCGCCACAGAAGGTCAGGTGTGCCGTCAAGGTCCATGTCCGCGAGGTGGACGATCTCGCGGCGACCCCACGCGTTGTGGTTCATCTGCGTCGCCTGCTGGAAGCTGGCCCCGGTGTAGCCGCTGAGAACCCAGTACGAGATGCCGGCCCGTAGAACGAGATCTGGATGCCCGTCGCCCGTGATATCGCCAATTGCCTTGATCTGGGTCCAGGTCGATGGCGCAGGAGCATCGACCGGCAGGCGGACCTCAAGTCTCTGGTCTGTGTCGAAGCTGCCGTAGCCGTCGCCAGGGTACAGCCAGAATCTGCCATCCGGGGTACGAACGAAGAGGTCGGTGAGCCCGTCGCCAGGGTACGCGTCGCCGTACTTGGTGATGAGCGCGGTGCTTCCGGTGGTCGTGTTGTGCCAGTGCTTTGGATTCAACTGACTGCTGTTGTAAGAGGCAGTAATGGACGTGTAAATTTCGCCGTTCTCGTCACCCGCGAAGTTGCGCAGGTTCCCTGAGGCGTTGACGAGTAGCAAGTCCGGCCACTCATCGCCGTTGACGTCACCCGGCTTGTCCGCGGTGCTTCCGGGCGGCACATAGAAGGTGTAGTCGGTGCGCAGACTCCGGTTTCCGGCCGCGTCATAGGCATAGACATTGAGCGTGTTGGGTCCGGCGTGCCGCGGCCTCAGTGCACTGACTGTCGCTGTGCCTGAAGTTGCGGGAACGTCCACCGGGTGGAGGCCGTTCATGGAGTAGGTGAACCGGGTCGCTTCCTCGGCTTCGAAAGTGACAGGGCCAGTCTGGCCGTATTTGACAGTTGACCAGGTCGCGCCATCGTCAGTGGCCTCCAGGAAAACAGTGCTGGAGACGGTCGGTGCCGGCGGCGCTGAGGCATCAATGGTGATGCGGCAGGGCTCGGATCCTGGGGGGAACCAGGTGGACAGAGCGCCCGAGGTGTCCTCGGCGCGCACGGCCCAGTTGTAGGACGCCTTGTCTGTCAGCCTGCTACTCGCGATTGTCAGGGACGCCCTGCCGCTGCTGTCGGCCGTCACGATGGTGTCGCTCGGCTGGGCGTCGCCGACTTTCCAGAAGGCGAACCGGAGAGCCGTCAGGTTGCCGTCTGCGTCCGTGGCGTTGGCTGCCAGCACGATATTGGTCTTGGCCACCGTGACGGTTCCCGGGGAAGCCACGCATGCGCCACCGGGAGACGTCGTGCCTTTCGTCGGCTCGTTGGGCTTGGTGTTGTACTCCACCTCGAGCTCCGCAGAGGTGGCCGCGAATCGGCGCCAGCTGAGGTGATCGCCTTCGCTGGTGGCCTTCATGCCGAACGTGATGTTGCTGGCCGCCGTCGACGCCTCCGCCAGCTTCTTGGCCCCATTTATCACATTGAATGCCACCCACTCGTCCGCACAGGCGCTGCCGTAACCGTGGGCGAAGCTTTTCGCCTGCTGTAGTTCCGCACGGTTCGGTTGCTTGTTCCAGGTGGTTCCGGAGGAGATCGTGCCGTACCGGTAGAGCTCCATCTGCCGCGCCGTGCACGACCAGGAGTGGTTGTTCAGCACTCTGAAGGTGGCTTTGCTGACGACCGACTGGTGGATTTTCTTGCTGAACGGCATTCGCCAGAAGGAGCGGGTCAGCAGCCCGGTCTCCGTTTCGTAACCTACCCGGGCATCGGAGGTTCCGGAGTTGAAGTTGGTGCCGTTCCAGGTGTTGGTGTTGGGATGCTGCTTGTAAACGGTCGCCCACGCCAGCGTGGTCCCTCTGAGCGTGGGGTCGAGGAAAACCGGGAAGCGGACACCTTCGGCTGTCAACAGGCCGGTGGCGCCGGCGTTGAGGTGGAGACGGGCTTCACCCGTACCGTCGCCGTCGAGTCGGGTGGGAATCGGAGCATTGCGGGCACCAGGCTCGCTGCCGGCGAGCCCTGACAGCTTCAGTACGTCCTGCGGCGTGTCGACGGCTGTCCGAGGAGTGGCGCCGGGGTTGTCGGGATCGATCCCGGAGGAGTCCCAGGCGAAGGGGCTGGGAACAGAGCCGATCTCCTGCCCGGTCACGGGGTCGAGGATCTGGACGCCTGCGGTGACGGGATCGTGACGGAACACCGCGGTCTTTGACCGGAGTCCGTAGGCGACCGAACGCACCGCCTCGAGTGTCGCGCTCGCGCTGCTCTTCACGATCAACAGCTGTCCGAAGCCTCCCTCCTGACGCGCCACAAGGAGGAGATCTACTCCGGGGAGGACCTCGGGATAGAGAGCACGTGGTCCGTCCAGAACGGGGGTGGGAAGGGTGCCCGGCCACGTGTAGGTGACGGTGTGGCCATCAAGGTCCGCTTCTGCGAGGACAGTCTCGACGGACTCGTCCCGCGTCGCTGAGACAAGGCGAAAAGCGTGTGCTGAGCCCTTCTTCTGCCCTTCCGAGGATCCCTGCGCTGCGGGAGCCGCAAAACGGACCGGGTACGGCGGGTTGACCGGCTGGATGCCCAGGCCGCTGGGGTCCGGGGCCCCCTGGGTCAGCGTCGTGTCGATCTGGGCCCATTGACCCGAGTCGTCCTTCGCCCGCTGGGGAGTGGCGTGGATTGCCGTGCGCATCTTGCCGGTCGGAAGCGCCCAGGTCAGAGAGTTGGCGGTTGTCGCCGTCTCGACGAGGACCTCCTTGCCGGTGCGGATGGCTTCGGCCATGGCCGCGGCTTCGTCGCGGGGGACGTCGGCCGCCGGAGCCGCCTGGACCGCCGGCTGGTCCTTGTCCACTCTCGAGTGCCACCACCAGGGCGCCAGGGTCGCCACGAGAGCGACCACCAAGAGACCGAGGGTGCCGGCCAGTCTGGCGCGTGTGCGCACGAACGGGCTGATCAAGCGAGGCACAGTCACGGCTGATGACTCCCGTGGAGGTGGGGGACCTGGACGATGCAGCCGAAGGCCCGGGCAGCGCCACGGGACAGAAGGCGGGCACACGATCGCACAGCGTGGCGGCATGTTGTCCAGACCGTCAAAGTTATCGATTCGTTACTTTCGCCATAGCCCGCCGTGATGTATCTGTCCGAATTGGACGCGTCGCCCAGATATTGGTGATCACCTTTGGATCTCTAGGCGTTGATCTTGACCTATAGGGATACTTCGTCCGGCTTAGGCAGAGCGATCCCACTTTGAATGTGTTGCAGATCACTTTGGGGACCGGCTGTGCGACGGGGGCTCACTTGAGCGTGAGGTCGGATTGACGCAGAGTGCTCGCCAGCGTGCTGGAACTGGGCGCGTGATGTCGTGGCTCGGCCGCGGCGTTTCTTCTGTCCTGCGCCTAGGAGTAGACGCACATGCGTGGTCGCGGTCCGCTGTTTTCGAGGCATGTCCGAGAGACCCCGACGGGTCGTGGCCTTCGCCATCGTGCGCGAACGGCGATCATGCTGTTGTTGTCCACGACCCTTCTGGTCACCGCTGTGCCGGTCCAGGCCTGGGCGGTGCCTGGCGAAGGCATGACGCGAACTCAGGTCGAGCTGCCGGAGATTCCCGAGGCCGAGCGGGTCGAGGTCGGTGAGACCGAGACGGAATTGACCACTGCGGATGAGGTTCCTGAAACAGCGTATGAGCCGCAGGCTGTTGATGCGTGGGAGCAGGGCAGTGGCGTCGTAGATCTCACCGACGTGCCGCCGGGCACCGGCGTGCCGGTCGCCGACCTGCCGATCAGTCTCGGGGTCCCCGAGGACGGAGATCCGGAAGCGCTGGCAGGCACCTGGGCGGTGGATCTTGCCGCGCCGGAGGCGTCCCAGGAGGCCGGCGTCGCCGGCCTGATCATGAAGATCACGCCGCCCGTGACGGCCGATCCTGACGCGGAAGTCGCGATCAGCGTGGACTACACGCCTTTCGCGGACTTCTACGGACCGCAGGCTGCCGATCGTTTTGGTCTCGTGCTGCTGCCGGACTGTGTCTACGACGCCCCGGATGCGGGTGACTGCGCCCCGGGTGAGGGAGAGGAACCCCCGGTTGGCGAGCCCACCCCTGAAGGACAGCTCCTGAGCAGCCAGGTGGAGCTGGTCGCCCCGCAGACGATCGCCGGCCGGACTACGACGGCGCAGGACACCGAGCCGCGGCGTGTGCTCTCGGGCACCGTGCCGGTGGGGCCGCTGTACGAACCCGTGGGCGCCCGGAACGCCGCCGCCTCGGGTGGGTCGAGCGTGGTGGGTGTTCTCGACACCGGTGCTTCCTCGGCAGGTGACTTCACCGCAGCCCCCCTGCTCTCTTCGGGTTCCTGGGCGGCGGGCTCGTCCTCGGGTGCGTTCACCTACTCGTATCAGGTGCAGGTGCCCGAGGCGCCGGGCGGGCTCACGCCGAAGGTCGCCCTGGGGTACTCCTCGCAGTCGGTGGACGGCCGCACCTCCGCCACCAACAACCAGGCCTCTTGGATTGGCGACGGCTGGGACTACAACGCCGGCGCCATCACCCGCAGCTATGCCAACTGCCGCCAGGACTCGAAGAAGGCAGGCTCCAACAACGCGACCCACCGCACCGCCGACCTCTGCTGGGGTTCCAACAACGCCACGCTGTCGCTCGGCGGCATGACGACCGAGCTCGTCTGGAACGAATCCTCCAACACCTGGATCACCAGCAACGGCGACGGCTCCAAGGTTCAGCTGATCAAGGACACCGGCAGGGCCAATGGTGACAAGGACGGGGAGTACTGGGTTGTCACGACCCGGGACGGCACCCGCTACCACTTCGGCCTGAATCGCCTGCCAGGTTGGTCGGACAACGGCGCCGCCGAGGACGACCCGGTGACCAACTCCGTGCTTAACGTTCCGGTCTACGGCAACCATGCCGGCGAGCCGTGTGTGGCTGATAAGTGGGTCAATTCGTGGTGCGACCAGGCCTGGCGATGGTCGCTGGACTATGTCGAGGACATTCACGGCAACGCCATGAGCCTGTGGTGGGCCAAGGAGCGGAACTTCTACGCGCGCAATTTCGACTTCAAGGCGCCCGTCCGGTACGACCGCGGCGGATACCTGACTCGCATCGATTACGGGCAGCGGCGTGACACCATCTTCTCCGCCCCGGCGGTGGGGCGGGTCACCTTCAGCGTGGCAGAGCGCTGTTTCGCCGAGGGCGGAGTCGCCTGCAGCGAGGCGAACTTCGCCAGCAAGGATCCGAGCAAATACCGGATCTGGTACGACACGCCGGCCGACCTGCGCTGCAGCGAGGGCGAGAAGTGCTGGAACTCGGCGCCTTCCTTCTTCACCCGCAAGCGCCTGGAAAAGATCACTACCGAGGTGCAGCGACGCAGCGACACGAGCGCGCGCCAGGTAGTGGACGAGTACGTGCTCCAGCAGTCGCTGCCGGTGGAGCGCACCGGCAACAACACCGCCCTCTGGCTGGAGTCGATCCAGCGCACCGGCTTCGGCCCCAACGGCAGGACCGACGCGAGCATCTCGCTGCGGGCGGTGCGGTTCGAGGCGAACGCCGAGGACATGCCAAACCGTGTGAAGCGGGACCACCGTCCGGGCTTCTCCCGCCTGCGGATCGCAAGGGTGATCAACGAGTACGGCGGCGAGACCGTCATCACCTACCGGCCGCCCACCGGTCAGTGTGCTACCGGTGCAGACCTTCCCGGCAAGGGTGACACGGCTGCGCTGAAGAGCAATACCCGTCTCTGTTATCCGTCCTTTTGGCATCCGGACCCCGCTGTCGAAGAGATCGACTGGTTCCACAAGTACGTTGTTTCGCAGGTCGAGGAGCTCCCGGTCGTCGACGGCGTTCCCGCCGTCATCACCAGGTACCTCTACGACAACGCGGGCTGGCGCCTAGCCGAGCAGGAGTTCACCAAGAAGTCCACGCGCACGTACTCGCAGTTCGCCGGTTTCGAGAAGGTCACTGTCCTCACCGGCGCGAATGATGCGGACCTGGGTAGTAAACGGACAAAGTCCGTCACCCGCTACTTCCGCGGCATGGGTGACGACGTCTCGATGCGGGACATCACCGGCGCGGAGATCGCGAAGGACGCGGAGCCGTTCGCCGGCCGGATCGCCGAAGAGCTGACCTATGCGGACGCCGGCCATGAGGACGATGAGTGGCTGACCCGAAGTGTCACCGTGCCGCAAGCGCAGCTACTCGGCAGCCGTGTGCGCGGTGACGGTCTGAGCCCGCTGCGCGCCTGGCGAGTCACCGAAGGGCGTCAGATCTCCTACACCCGTTCGTCGGGCACTGGCGATGACAAGCGCACGCTGCGAACCGTCGAGTCGGCGACCAGCTTCGACAACACTTACGGGTTGCCAACGAAGATCGAGTCCCTCGGCGACATACAAAACACGGGCGATGAGTCCTGCACGGAGATCGACTATCTGCACCATCCCGGCAAGAACATCATCGGGCTGACCCAGCAGATCCGCACCAGCCCGACCGCGTGTGCCGACGCCACCTTTGACGACCTGGAGAGCCTGAGTTCCGCGGGGCAGGTCGCCTACGACGGCCTGCCTTACGGCACGGCTCTCGGCAGCAACACCCGCGGCCTGGCCACCCAGACGTGGTCGTTGAAGGCAGACGGCTCCGGTTTCCAGTCCGAGGGCACCACCGCGTTCGATGCGATTGGGCGGGTGGTCTCGCGCACGGATCCCGACGGCAAGACCTCCACCATCACCTATACGCCGGCAACCGGCCAGGTCTTCTCCATTACGGAGCGAAACTCTCTGGGTCACACGCAGGTGCAGGAGGTCGAGCCCGGGCGTGCCGTCGTCCGCAAGACCACCGACCTGAACAACCGGGTCAGCCACGCCGAGTTCGATGCGCTCGGACGTCTCGTCAAGGGTTGGGCACCGGGCCGCACTCCGTCGACAACGGCGACCCCGGACTTCCGTGCGGACTACTCGGCACTGAACAACGAGCGACCGTACAAGGCGCCGTTCATCACCACCTACGCCCGGGGGCACGAGGGCCGGGTGATGACGTCGGTCACCATCTACGACGGCCTCGGCCGCGAGCGGCAGACTCAGGTGGAGGCGACCGGCGGCGGCCGGCTGATCACCGACATCCATCGCAACACCTCGGGTGACGTGTGGCAGACCAACAATGCGTACTTCGCGGCGGGCTCACCCCGCGGTGAGGTCTTTGTTCCGTACGTCGTAAGCGACGACCCCGACGAGACCCCCACCGCAATCCCGAATGCGACCTGGTACGCCTACGACGGTCTTGGCCGCGTGGTCAAGGAAACGCCGGTTCTTCGCGGTGAGCCGGTGGAGGCGCGGGCCACCAGGTACGAGTACGGCGCGGACTACTCAACGGTGATCAACCCTGCGGGCGCCGCTTCGTACCGGGTGTACAGCGATGCTCTCGGGCGGACCAGCCGCGTCGACACCTTCACCAACGCGGCGCGGACCGCGTTCACCTCGATGCGGTACGAGTACGACGCGCGTGGCCAGATGGCCAAGGCCACTCACTCGGAAGACCCGGACCAGTCGTGGACCTGGCGCTACGACCAGCGCGGCCGGCTGACGACGGCGACCGATCCCGACACCGGCGCCACCACGCTCACCTATGACCACCGAGACCGTCCCCTGACGTCGACCAACGCCCGTGGCATCACGGTGTGGAACGGTTACGACGAGCTGTCACGGCCGACGCAGCAGCGGCTCGGCGGCAGCAGCGGCACGCTCCTCGCGGAGTACACCTACGACACCGTCAGTGGTGGCAAGGGTCTGCCGGCGAGCGCCACCCGCTACACCGACGGCGAGCCCTACCGGCAGACCATTGGTGGCTACAACGAGGACTACCAGCCCACGTCGACGACGCTGACGCTTCCGCAGTCCATCGCCGACACGTGGGGTCTGGCCAGGTCGTACACCTACGACTACACGTACACCGACACGGGCCTGCCGGAGTCGATGACGCTGCCCGCGGTGGGTGCCTTCCCCAGCGAGAAGATCCTCGTCCGCTACACCAAGGACGGGCTGCCGCTCTCGGTCTCGGGCAACAACTGGTACGGCGCGGAGACTGTCTACTCGCCGTACGGGCAGGTGCTGCGTTCGACGCTGGGTGCACAGCCGTACCGGGTGTGGGCCACGGCTTCCTACGACGACGCCAGCGGCGCCCTGCTCAACCAGCAGGTCTATCGCGAGCAGACCGGCGACAAGTCGATCGTCGCGGGCAACCTGGTCTCGCACCGCTCCTACTCCTACGACAACGCCGGCAATGTCACCGGGCTGCGGGAGCGTGCGGTCGGGATCGAGGAGCGGCAGTGCTTCACCTACGACCCGTTGGGGCAGCTGCGCGAGGCATGGACCTCGGCTGACCAGGACACCTGTGCCGGCGGGCCGGTCGGCACGGACGGCAGTGTCAAGGTCGCGGCCGGTCCGGACGGTGCGGGCTACTGGCAGCAGTACGAGTACGACCTGCTCGGCAACCGTACGCAGCTGGTGGAGAAGGACGTCACCGGCAACACGGTCCTGGACGCCACCACCGACTACGAGTACGGCAAGGCGGACGGCAGCCAGCCGCGCACGCTGACGAAGTTGACCAAGAACTTCGCCACTCCCGCCGGCGCGCAGATCGTCGCGGAAGCGGAGCGGCTCTACGAGCTCACCGGTGAGACGAAGTCGGTCGCGTCGATTCAGAACGGGGACGAGCAGGAGCTTTCCTGGACCTACGACGGCCAGATCGAGCGGATCAGCGGCCTGGGCGGTAAGGGCAGGACCTCGTACGTCGGCCTGGCGGACAAGTGCATCGACCTGAGCGCGAGCATGGCGGTGCCGGGTCGTCCGGTCCACTTGTTCACCTGCAACAACACGGTTGCCCAGAAGTGGAGCTTCACTCCGAAGCCCGACCAGGACGACCCGAACCTGGGCACCCTCGCGGTCTACGACAACTGGTGTCTGCAGCCGGCCGGAGACACTGCCGGCTCGGCGGTGCAGATCCAGAAGTGTGATGGTTCGCCGGCGCAGCGGCTCACGCGTAACGCCGCTGGTCAGTTTGGTCACCCGTCGTCGGGCTTCTGCCTGGCGGTGCGGGACGGCGAGACCGTGAACATGACCCCGATCGTCCTGGCGGCCTGTGACCCTGCTTCTGCGGCTCAGAAGCGGGAGGCGCAGGACGAGACCCGGCACATCTACGGTCCTGACGGCGCCCGTCTGCTGACCATTCAGGGCAAGCAGGCGACGCTGCTGTTGGGCGAGGCCAAGGTCACCGTGCAGCGTGGTGGCGTCCTGCTCAACACGCAGCGGTCGTACTCGGTTCCGGGTGGCACGATCCTGCGGTACGCCTACGGTCCGGGCGCGGGTGACCTTGCCGCGATCACCACTGATCATCAGGGCAGCCCGTACGC